>Ga0302325_10014113_pt1 | contig 17018 bp, 13 predicted proteins | sample Palsa_T0_2_FD_201948 | JGI IMG/M metagenome (GOLD analysis project Ga0302325, IMG submission 201948) | Peat permafrost microbial communities from Stordalen Mire near Abisko, Sweden - Palsa_T0_2 | ecosystem: Environmental > Terrestrial > Soil > Palsa > Peat permafrost | place: Sweden: Abisko... | reverse complement strand
AGCCGGCCTTCGAGATCGCTGAAGACCACGGTGACCGCCTTGATGTGCTTCTCGTCGGCGAGATACTTCAGCCGCTCTTCGCGGATCTGCTCGGCTGGGACGTGGCGTTTGCGCTGGTCCTTCGCCGCCAGGTTGCGTTCTTCCAGTTCGGCGTAAGGGATTTCAATGAAGCTGCGAAGTGCGTCTGACATGTGTCTCCTCAGGGAAATCTGGTTCCCAGCATGTTGTTGTACCGCAGGCCGCGTAAAGAAAACATCAAGACTGGGTCGCCTTAGCTCTGCCAGAACCCGATGACGAGACCACCAGCGACGATCAGCGCCCCGCCCAGGTAGATGGGCGCTGTGGGTGCCTGATTAAATCGGACCTTGGCCAGTACCTGCGCCACCAGAAAAAACATCACCACGTAGATGCCAAGCAACTTGCCAAAATCCCAATGGGGAATATTGACGGTGAATCCGTAAAGGCCCAGAATCATCGCGCCGGAGGCTAAGAAAAGTACGCTCGACGCGCCTCCGGAGCGATGGATACCGCTCTGAAACAAAGAATCTCCGAAAGCCTCGAACAAAGCAGCGAGAGCCAGCAGGGAAAGGGCTCCCGATCGATGGGACGCCAAACTGTCGAGAAGACTTTTCAGGAACTCCTACTCCTTCAACCGCTGCCAGACTACCCGCGCAGCGCTAGAGAACGATGTCGCCGCGTTCGTCGTTGCGTATTCGGACAGCCTCGTCGACCCGGGTCACAAAGATCTTACCGTCGCCAATCTTGCCTGTTTGTGCAGCCTTAACGATGGTCCGCACTGCCTTATCGAGCAACTCGTCCAATACCACCAGCTCCAGTTTCACTTTGGGCAGTAAATCGACCTCATACTCTCGTCCGCGGTAAATCTCGGTATGGCCCTTTTGCCGGCCATGGCCACGAACGTCGGAAATCGTCATGCCGGAGATGCCAATTTCGACCAGTGCATCCTTCACAGCGTCCAGCTTCGATGGCTGTATCACTGCTTCTATCTTTTGCATTCCTTAGTCCTTCCTGATTGCTCAGAGGTGCTCTAGTTCGCGAAGTCGTAACCTTCTTCGCCGTGTTGTGACAAGTCCAGCCCGGTGCGCTCGTCCTCTTCGCTCACCCTGAGTCCGACGACCTTATCTACGACGAATAGGATCACCAGTGTTCCCACTATAGATAACGTCCACGCAATCGCTATGGCAACCAACTGGTTCAGTATCTGACCCTTGTTGCCTTCCAACAAGCCTGTGGCCTTTCCCGCTCCCAGGATGGGGTTGATAGCGCTGGTGGCAAAGACGCCGGTCAATAGTGCCCCGATGGTCCCGCCGGCCCCGTGCACACCGAAGGCATCGAGCGAGTCGTCATAGCCGAAGATCGCCTTAACCTTCACCACCATGAAGTAGCAGAATACGCCTGCGATCAGGCCGATCCACAAAGCGGAGATCGGGGTTACGAAGCCGGAGGCGGGGGTGATCGCCACCAGGCCTGCCACGGCTCCCGAGATCGCACCCAGGGCCGTGGCCCGGCCGCTTCGTATCCACTCCGCTGCGCTCCAGCCAATGGCCGCAGCCGCAGCCCCAAAGTGGGTGGCGATGAATGCAGAGGTTGCGAGGTTGCCGGCGCTCAGAGCCGAGCCGGCGTTAAATCCAAACCATCCTACCCACAGCAAACATGCCCCAATAAAGCTGAGGACCACCGAATGCGGCGGCATCGGCTCGCGCGGGTACTCGAGCCGTTTGCCCAGGTACAACGCGGTGACCAGCGCCGACACACCTGAGGTGATGTGGACCACCGTGCCGCCGGCGAAATCCAGGCAGGGAAAGCGTCCGCCCAGGGATGCGTTGAGCAATCCGCCCTTGCCCCAGACCATATGCGCCATCGGGCTGTACACAAAAATCGCCCACAGCACCATGAAGGTCAGCATGGCCGAGAATTTCATGCGCTCGGCGAATGCACCGGTGATCAGTGCCGGGGTAATAATGGCAAACATCAACTGGAAGACCATAAAGGTCTGCAGCGGGATGGTGGCGGCGTACTTGGGATCCGGCGCCAGCCCTACCCCACGCAGAAATACGTTGTGCAAGCCACCAATGAAGGCATTCCCCTCGCCAAACGCCAGCGAGTACGTCACCAGCGCCCAGAGCACGGTGATGACCGCCATCATGGCGAAGGTCTGCATCATGGTGCCCAGAACGTTCTTCCTGCGCACCAGGCCGCCATAGAACAAGGCCAAACCGGGCCCGCTCATCAGCAGAACCAGCGCCGAGCTCACCAGCATCCAGCTGTTGTCCCCGGCCGACTGCGCCGCGGCAATCGCGGCTGCCTGATCCGCAGAACTCTTTTCCAACGCAGCCAAGCGGTCCGCCTGGGACGTAGTTGCTGGAGCAGCGGTCCCCGGCATCTGCGCCGTGGCAACGCTCCCGCCGACCCATACCATGAGCCCCAGCGCAAGCGCGCGAACCAGCACAGAAATCGAACCAAATCGTCTGATCAATCTGTCATCCTCCGTTGAGCCCTGCAGAGAGAACCGATCCACCGGTAACAGCCCGTTCACGTCCCTGTTTTGCTTACTTTACACAAGACCTGCTCGCATCCCAACCCCAATCATGCGCAATCCTCTCCGGAGGCGGACTATCTTTCGCCCAGGCCGCCGCCCGAATCCACGAGGCGGGCTCTAAAAATGCCAGATCACATCGCCGGCCAGGGTCAGCTGGCTCTTCTTGGTCGGCGCGCCGCTGACGCCATCGACGGAGGGCGAGTCATACGCCGGCACATCATACGAATGCTCGTAGCGCAGCTCTGGACGGAAAGTGACCGAACTCCCCAACCAGAAATTGAACCCCACCAGGTGTTCGCTGTAACGGGTCTTGTTGCCCGTCCGCTGCCCTCTCAGGTCGTCAAAGAACTCGTTGCGGATATTCAGCGAGCTGTGATGGTGGTTGAACTCATGCTCCAGGTAATTGACGATGGCGAAATCCGGCGCAAAGCAATGGGTCGCGAGCGGATTGCACTGGGCGCCATTGGCGCCCACGATCAGCGAGGGGCCGGTGATTTCACCGCTGTTTGCGCCGATATTCGCGTTGGAACCGTAGCTGATACATGGATTCAGGCCATAACATAAGTTGGGAACATCTCTTTCGTACTGATACCAGGCCTCCGTGTCTTCGTGCCAGGTGGCATTGATCTTGTGATAGTGGGTCAGATAGTAGGCGGATAGGTTGTTATAGGCGTATTTGCCCGAGTTGATGGAGTTTGCGCAGGCGTATAGGTTGTCCCCGCCATCGTGCCAGGTATAAGCCGCACAGGCATCTCCGGTCACCTTGGCGTTGGATATCCAGGGTGCGGACTCGCATCCACCGGAAACGCCCGCCTGCACTGTCCAATGGTCGCTGAGCTTGGTGGTGGCGTTGACTCCATGCTGAGTATAGCAATCGTAGGTGTAGAGAATGGAGTGACTATAAGTGTAGTTATTGGGGGCTAGCTGCGCTTCGATATCAGGCAGGGAGATATACCTTCCGATGCGGATATCCGTTCCCTGACCCATGTGGGGCACATAGAGATCCACATAATACATCACCGGGTCGTAGCCGTAGGTATTGTTACTTTTCAGCAATTGCTGGCTGAGGATCCCCTTGGCGGTGGTGTAGCGATAGTCCAGGCCATACAGGTTAGTGAGACGAAATCCCCAATCGAAGTGATCCGTCTGTACGGTGTTCGGCAAACGCTCGACATAGAGGGCAACCTGGTTGAGCTGAAAAGAATTCGGGATTATGTCATACGCGGTTTCGTTGTTCGCGTACCGGCCCTTGTTCGAGGTGCTGGCGTCTCCGCCGATATCGAACCAGCCGTAGATCTTGATACGGCTCTTGTTCTCGTTGATCGCCTGCATTAGGGGGTAAGTGCTGTAATCCGGAGCACCGATCACAACGGTGCCGCCCATCGGCCAATCCGCCGCAGGAAAAGGGGGCGAGTTCAGGGGGCCTGGGGTTCCCCGCCGGACTGGCTCGGGAGCGGAGGGAGAGCCATTGGAATCGACTGTCCAATCGTCCAGATACGCGTGTCCCAGGCGAGTAAAGAAGCCTCGGTTGGGGAGGGGGGATGTCGCCGTTGGGGACGATGCAACCGTCGCTTGCGGGGACGAGTCTGCCCTTACCTGTGAGCCCGAAGCGTCTTGAGCTCCGATGTTCGGCCCGGTATCGAAGAGAATTGGCCGGTCGGCAACGCCGAAACCGGATTCCCCTTTCGCAAAGCATTGAGCACTCGTCAGCCCGGTCAATAAGAGGATGAAGCCTATACGCAGATACCGCTGCCCGATAGAACCCAATATGACCGCCTCGGAATTTGATGTAGATCACGATCGTCCTGCACCGGCGCCATTTGCCGCTCGTTACCTGCGGTGGTCTTGCTCTTTAACCAAAAATGACCGTCAAATCTTGCCCGCTTGGGTGAGTAAAATCGAAAGCGCATAAGGATTGCGTAAGGACCGCATAAAGATTGCAGCGCAGTAGCCGGCGGACACATGGCCCTATGCGAGCGGGCGTCGGATCTTTATGGATTCTTTATGAATTATGCGTTGATCTCTCCACCCAGTTGCATTGGAGCCTGACGCTTATCGAGCCACCAAGGTTACGAGGGCCACGGACGGAAGCCTGGGGACAGAAATCGTGAAAGATAACCCGGCCGTGGCCAACGGGACTTAGTGTGCGCGGAACCGATAGCCGATGTAGCTGTCGGTTAAAAGATAACTCGGATTGCGAACATCTTCCTCCAGCTTCTTTCTAAGTTGGCCAATCAGCACTCGGAGATACTAGCGATCTACAGCTGAATCTGACCCTCGAAGCACTGCGCGGAGACGAGCGTGCGTGACTGGACGACCCGCCTGCGACTAAGCAGATGCAGGGCATCGAACTCGTGCAGCGTTAGCCGGATTTTGCGACCCGACCGTTCGACATTGCGCCGAACGGGATCAAGCATCAGGCAACCAATCACGATTGGCGATTCCGAAGGAGAGTCAACTGCGCGATGCAGGCGCACTGCGGTGCGAATTCTGGCCGCCAATTCTTTTATCCGAAAAGGTTTCGTTATGTAGTCATCCGCACCAGCTTCCAACGCTTCTACTTTGTCGTCTTCAGCATCTCTCACCGGAGCCGGACGGCAATGGAGCGGGAACCGATTCTTGAATACCCTGCTCGGTGGTTGGAACCTCAGCACGGTCACGCTGCTGCAAACCGGGCAGTGGCTGACGCCCACCATGAATGCCTATCAGGATCACCCACGAGTCAGTGGTGGGCGTCACATGGGTCCGAGGCTCGGGATGGTAGAGTAAGGAGTAAAATACAAGCCGTTAGTAGGGCCAAACGAGAAATCTCGGCGTAGGAGTTAATCATGTTGAGGCAAACGAATATTGGATTGGCCATCACAATCTTGGTTGCGACCTGGGCAATGCCGGGGATTGCAGCCGCACAAAAACAATCAGTTCCCAAGCCAGCAGTTCCGCAGCCACAGGATAAGCGGTCACTCGTCCAGAACGAGGTGACACGATTGCTGCTTCTTATGGACACCGACAGGAACGGCAAGGTCTCCAAACAAGAGTTTATCAAGTTTATGGAAGCAGAATTCGACAGACTGGATAAGAACAAGACCGGCGATCTGGACGTAGGGAGGCTCACGCAGTCGAAATTGCGTGCGAGCCAAATCGCAAGTGTCGGAAAGTAACACCCGGTTTGGTTGATCCGGCCATCGTGCTCCAGGAAGAGTGATGTAGTTGCTCAAAGTGCTGCGAGCCGATAGTCCGGCCACGCGCGTTGAGAAGCCAGGCATGCATAACGGAATTGCCTGAGAAAGGGGATATCGGTATGCCTGCTCCTGACCCCCTCCGGCTTGTCCAATTTAACTGAGTTCCGACTTGAATGTCGCTATCGTATATGGAAGCGCCGGTAGCCTCTTTTGCTCCGTCACCTGGATCGAACCACCTGGAACCGGACGGAATAGCCAAAGCCGATCGAGTGATCGGGCGTTGCGGCCGAAAGACCAAAGCCGCAATGAAAGTCCAGTTGCTGATGCGGCGTAGGCTTGTATGCCGTGCCGAAATCAAACACATGCTGCGGACCACCGCGTTGGGGGAAAGCGCCGGAATATTCGACATAGGCGTCCCAGGACGGCCGAAGCTGCCGGTCAAAGTACAAACTGGACTGGCCGCCCAGATTTCGCCGCCCTCCCTCGGTTGGCCACATAAGGGAGAACATTCCAGCAGCCGTCCAGTTCTTTGTCAGCGAACGCGACCAGGGCAGTTGGACGGTCGGATCATAACCATGACTTGATATCAAGTTCGCTCCCGTGGGGAGGCTCACGGACGGTATCAGCGAAACGTCAAATCCACCTCGTGTTGGGCCAAGTTGCTGTTTGAGGCCCACGATCAAATCAGCAAAGCCATTGACGAATCCGGACGCCGTGTCGCCATTGTAAAAGTAGTCCGGGGCAGCAAAACGGAGCTCGGTTTTGCCGGCGATTCCAAATCGCACGGCTGTCTCTGGGAGATCAAAGCTGCGTTGGCCTCCATTGCCAGTCTCCTGAAACCCATTTTCAAACTGCAGGCTGCCACAAGGGACGACGACACTCGAATTTGTGATCTGCGGCCGGTCTGTGGCAATCGCGCTTTGGGCACTGGCGCGGCAGGTCAGAGCCTTGGCCTGGAGAGCGAGAGTTCCCGTTGCGACGGAAAGGAACAGTACAAAGATGGACCGCAGCATACACAAGATAGTAAAGGAGCGATCAGGATTTCTGGTCTTAACGCCCAGATCCAGGTCTGCCGCCTTTTCCTTATGCCTTTCTTATATGTCGCGTGTTGAAATGGAGTACCTTCATGGCCGGTATTCGCCTCACGTCCTCGAGCCACAATGTCAATTTGTGGATAGTACCGCTCAAAATGTCTCTCGCTGCAATGGTCCTATTCGGGATCACAATGATCCCGGACATGCTCGCTGCCTATCATGTGATTCACCTTCCCGATTGGTTCACAATGGGTGGCATTGACGATGCCCGGGCGATTCTAAGCGCGATGCTGGGATGCGTGAGCACTGTCCTGGCGCTCATCTTTTCGGTGGCGCTCCTGGTGTTGTCCATGGTGGCCAATCTGTTCGGCCCGCGCCTGCTGTATCGCTTTGTGCAGGATTGGGTGACACAGGTGTGTATTGGCCTCTTCATGGGATCGTTCATCTATGTGTTCCTGGTCTTTCTGGTCACCCACAAGGATGAGCACACCTCGTTTATCCCGCAGGTGTCGCTGATCACAAGCTGGCTCCTGGTACTCGCGGCCTTCGGCTTTCTCGTCTTCTATAGTCACCGCGTCGCAGTCTTGATTCAAAATCCCGATGCCATCGGACGAATTGTCGATGACCTTCGCCGCGCAGTACAAGTCGCCGCTCCGTACAGCGCGAGCGAGCCCCACGCACAGCAGTTGGACGCCTCTGAGACTCATCGGACGATGAGTGACAGCGCAGCCATGCTGAGCCCCAAGAGCGGCTACCTGCAGGAAATCCATCATCGCACACTGGTCAGCGCTGCCGCCAAAGCAGGCGCGCTCATCTCCGTCCGCTTCAGACCTGGACAATTTGTGCTGCAGGGCGAGACGCTCGCTTCCATCTCGCCCGCATCGAAGCTGGCATCTTTGGCTCCCCTGGTTTCGCGCGGCGTCACGATGGGACGTCACCGCGTCCTATCCCAGGATTTGGAGTTCGGTGTCGCTCAGATCGTCGAGATTGCGATTCGTGCCCTTAGTCCAGCAATCAACGACACCTTCACCGGCATCGCTTCCGTGGACCTGCTCGGAGAGGCCCTGACTATTTTGGCCGCGGCGCCACAGTGTAACGGACGCTGGTTCGATGCGGACGGAAAGCTGCGGCTTCAGGTACGGCCCTTGCTCCTTCCACGTCTGGTTAAACAAGCATTCGATCAGATTCGTCAAGCAGCCGCAGACAACCCTGCAGTCCTTATCCGCCTGCTTTCGACGATCGGACGACTCGCGCCGAAGCTGCAAACAGCGCAGGATCGCGGTGCTCTGGTAGAGCAGGCAGCTGCCGTGTGGGAAACGGCGAACACCAAACCCCTGGTGAAAATGGATCGAGACGACATCGAAGCTGCCTGGCAAAAGACCCGGGCAGAACTTGCCTCCCTCGAGTCTAGGGATGAGAGCTAACAGTGCCAGATAAGGTCCCCGGCGAGGGTGAGTTGGCTCTTCTTGGTCGGCGCGCCACTCACTCCCGCTACTGATGGAGAATCATAAGCAAGATCGATTTCACCCAACTAAGTCCTAACACTTTGGAAACCCCAGCTCAGAACTTAACCAGGATCGCAGCTGTCGCCGCGATCTGCCCCGTGCGCAGATCCGGGAACCAGACGCTCTGGATACCTCCGCCACAAGCGGCCTCAGCGTCTGCTAGTACGTTGGTGCCGGCGGTGGCGCCCGTCGCGCAGGTGTAGTTAGCGGGTGAACCGTTGTTACCTCCCGGCGGCGTAATGCCGCCTCGACCCGTCCAATACGGCACGTCTGCATGCCTATATCCCATTTCGGCCCGGAAGGTGATGAACTGGTTTGGCATGTAATCGAAGGTCGTCGTCAAGTCGTAGGCGTGGTAAGGTTGCCCTGGATTCTCCGTGAAATAGGGCGTACCAGTGATCGCCGTTGCTCCGTTGATCGGCGGTAACAGAACCAGGTACCGGCCCGGGTTGTTCATCTGCCCGCCGCCAATGGTCAGTCCATAGAGATCCCTCTTGAACCAAAGCCGGTTGTAAAACATGTAGCCGAGAAACGCCTGCTTGGGATTGCCGCCCTTGCCCGTGCAGCTCACCCCTCCGCCAAATTCACATCCCAGATCTCCCGTAAGGCTAAAGGCTGCTTTATCCAAGAACCTCTCGGGCTTGTCGTAGTACTTGATCTCGACGCTGTCGTCTGTGTGCAGCCGGGAACGATTCGGGATGCCTACCGCATCTTCACCTAATCCATAGTTGTTGAGTACCATGGATATCCAGGGCTTTGGGCGATAGAGAATCTGCCCGCCCAGACCGGGCTTGCCATTCGGGCGGCCATAGGATTGCCAGCCATTGATGAACCACGGCTCAATTTTCAACTTGTCTGTCGGAAACCACTGTACGCGTAGACCATTGAAGAACCACGGGGTATTGGAAGATACAAAGGAAGGCTGATAGGCCCAATTATCAAAGTTGTAATAGCTGAATAAGCCGATGTAGGAAACAAAGATGCCTGCATCCACGTTCAGTCCATGCTGAACATCAAAGTGATACCCTCCCCAGGCCTCCGAGACATAGCGGTATGCATCGGCGAGGTCCCACTGTCCGCGGCCGGGGCTCGCGTCATTGCGCGGCGTAGTCGTTGCGAACATCCCGTACATAGTCAGAAATCGTCCGCGGACATTGTTGATGCGGAGGTCGCCACCGAAGCTTAGCTGCTCAACCTGGAATTCATCGGAGCGGAAAGATTCGGTCGACCCTCCCATGGAGTCATCTTTAGGATGATTGAAGTCGAGGATGTAATTGACGTCTGCGCGGAACTCGGGGGTGAAGTATTTGGTGGCTAATGGAGTGTCTTTCGTGCGAGCGTTGCCATTGAGCCACGTCCAATCGGCGTAGGCAAAAGGAAGGCTCTTTGTGGTCTCTTCCGCAGGGAGGTCAGAGCTGGTGGCTGGTGTCGCCACCAGGGGCGCCGACTGGAGGGTCCCCGATTGCACCGCTTCGGGCGTTCCCAGATTCGTCTTTGCACCTTGCAACGCGGTCGCGGCGTCGGATGCCGTGGCTCCGCTGGACTGAATCTCGGCTTCGAGCTCCGCAATCCGCTGCTTCATCGCCTCAAGTTCCTTAGTGAGTGCAGGACGTAGATCAGTGCCCGATACAGCTGTGCCAGGGGCTACTTCCGTTCTTACTTCCGGTGCCGGGTCAGAGGCGGCCGCAGGGGGTGCGGCTGATGGTGCTGCTGGGCCGCCGTTCGCCGGCGCGGCTGAGGCGTACTCCAAAGTAGCTTGAGGGGTGGCGCCTTGTGCGGCATTCCCCGTGGTTTGCGCCATGCTGGATGGACAGATAGGTGCGCAACCGAGTGCTGCGAAAAGTGTGCCGATCTTGCAGAATTTGCTCTCCATGAAGCCTCTCATTTTGCGGGTATAGGATCGATGCGCCCCTTTGGCCGGACCTGGGCCTGCATAATGAGCGGAAAATGGCCCTATGTTGGACGTCATTCCTCCATTAGGAGCGCGAGCTCCTAAAGAAATCGTAAAGGTGGAATAAATCTTCCGTAAGGGCGTAAAACTTCAAACACGCAAGCACCCGAATCGGCGCGCAGACCGCACCTGCTGCCGCCAGGCAGACAGACCAAAACTACTCTGGAATTGGATGTACAAGAGAGCGCTTAAAGACCGCATGGATGTTCAGAAAACATCCGGCGAATTTCTTATACCGCACGGAATGCCACACGAGCATTTCCCCGCAATCGTTTGGTCCCTTTCGCTGTGGCTGGAAATCTAAAGACGCCGGCCTCGCCGTGGAAGTTCTATACTACCCTGCGCGTTTATCATTGCTCATCATGAGGAATTCGATGCCCCTGGTTGTTGCCTTAGCTGGACGGCTCCACTTTCTGGCTTGCTGTCTGTTGCTCTCGCTCGCAACCCTGCCCGCCTTGGCCCAGCTTGACCCACAGACCAAACAGCTCTCCCGGGATATTTTTCAGCAACTGATTGAGATCAACACCACAGATTCAGTAGGCAGCACAACGATCGCGGCCAATGCAATGGCGAAGCGTCTGCTCGACGCTGGTTTCCCCAAACAGGATGTTGTTGTCCTCGGCCCCAACGATCGCAAGGGCAACATGGTGGCGCGCATTCATGGCACCGGCGCTGCGAAGCCCATCCTCTTTATTGGCCACCTCGATGTGGTGGAAGCCCTTCGCTCCGACTGGACGACCGACCCGTTCAAGTTCGTCGAGAAGGATGGCTACTTCTACGGCCGCGGCACCCAGGATATGAAGGTGAGCGACGCCATCCTGGTGACCACATTCATCCGGCTCAAGAAATCAGGATTCAAGCCGGATCGCGACCTGATCCTGGCGCTTACCGCTGATGAGGAGGGGGGCAAGTCCAACGGAGTGGACTGGCTATTGAAGAACCACCGCGATCTGATCAACGCGGCGTTCGTTCTCAATGCCGATTCCGGAGGAGTTGACCTGGAAAACGGCAAGCCGGTCACCTTCAATGTAGAGGCGACGGAGAAACTGTACGGCGACTATCAGCTTACTGCCACGAATCCTGGTGGCCACAGCTCTCTGCCCGGGCCTGACAATGCGATTTACCACATCGCCGATGCGCTTGCCCGTTTGCAGGCCTACACCTTCCCGTTTGCACTCAACCCGGTAACGCGGGCCTACTTTTCGCGCATGAGCGAGCTCGAGTCTGGTCAGACCGCTGCCGATATGAAGGGTATTCTGAAGACCCCGCCGTCGCTGCTGGCCTTGAAGCATCTGTCTCTGATCCCGAAATACAACGCCACCATGCGGACCACCTGTGTGGCCACGCGTCTCTCCGGCGGCCACGCCAACAACGCCTTACCGCAGACAGCGGCCGCCAATGTCAATTGCAGGATCCTTCCCAGCTATTCCCGGGAAGAGATTCGCCAGCAGCTGATCCAGATCGTCCATGACCCCAAGGTCAGCATTCGCTACGTCAATGACAACGGTGAAGTCAGGGACACAGCTCCAACTGCCAAGGGCGTGCCTCCCACCGACTTGAAGCCCGAGGTGATGCAGCCTTTAACCAAGGTGGTGGCGGAGATGTGGCCGGGTGTCCCCGTGGTGCCGGTCATGGAAACCGGAGCATCGGACGGCAAATACACCTCCGAAGCGGGTCTCCCTACCTACGGCATCAACGGAATTGCCATCGATATTAGCGATGTGCGGGCGCACGGCAAAGATGAGCGCGTAGGGGTAGACTCCTATTACCGCGGAGTGGAGTTTTACGACCGCTACATCAAAATGCTAAGTGGCGGCAAGCAATAATTGGGAAATGGGTGGCGACAAGTTGAACGAATTTAAGATGATTACCTGCCGCAGCGTCTCTTTTGCTGCAATTCTGGGCCTTTTTGTAGCACTTGGCGCCGCATCCGCAGCCAATCCGTCCGCATCCCCTAGTCAGCCTTGGATGAATACGCAGCTTTCCCCAGATCAGCGCGCTGATCTGGTGCTGAAAAAGATGACCCTGGACGAGAAAATCCAGCTTATGCATGGCCAGGGTATGCCTGGGTGGAAGCGGCCCATGCCCAGGACCTACCTGGGCAATCAGGGCGCCGGCTTCATACTCGGGATTCCCCGCCTGGGCATTCCGCAGGTGGAGATGAGCGACGCAGCCTACGGGGTCAGAATGAGCGCCCAGAACGGGCGCTACTCCACCGCGTTGCCCTCCAACATTGCCGCTGCGGCCACCTGGGATCCTGAGGGAGCATGCGAATACGGAGCGTTGATCGGAAGGGAACTCCGCGCCCAGGGCTACAACATGACGCTGGGCGGCGGGGTCAATCTGACTCGCGAGCCGCGCAACGGAAGGACTTTTGAGTACCAGGGCGAAGATCCGCTCCTCGCAGGCACGCTGGTCGGCAACCGCATCAAGTGCGAGCAGGCCCAACATGTAATCGGCGATATCAAGCACTACGTGATGAACAATCAGGAAAATGGCCGCGATGAGGTCGACGTGATCATCAGCAAGCGGGCCATGCAGGAGACAGATCTGCTCGCCTTCCATATCGGCATCAGCATTGGCGATCCGGCCGCGGTCATGTGCTCCTACAACGCCATCAACGGCGACTACGCCTGCCAGAACAAATACACCCTGACCGATGTGCTCAAGCAGGATTGGCAGTTCAAAGGCTTTGTGCTTTCCGATTGGGGCGGAACCCACAGCACGATCAAAGCATCGGCCGCGGGGCTCGACCACGAGGAGCCCATGGACGACTTCTATGGTCCGAAGCTGAAGCAGGCGGTCGAAGCGGGTAAGGTTCCCATGGCGCAAATAGACGATCACGCACACCGCATCCTGCGTTCGATGTTTCAGGCGGGACTCTTCGATTACCCCACCCAGAAGAGCGTCGTTGATGTAGAGGGTGGCTTGGCGACCGCGCGCCATCTCGCCGAGCAAAGTATGGTTCTGCTTAAGAACACGAGTGGTCTGCTGCCCCTCGACCCCAACACCGTACACTCCATCGCTGTGATTGGACCGCACGCGGATACGGGCATGATCTCCGGCGGCGGATCGGCGCAAGTGGACCCTGCTGGTGAGCCGGCACATCCCTGGCAGGCGCATGTGTGGTTCCCCACTTCGCCGCTTAAGGCCGTGCGTGCCGCGGCTCCTGGCGCCAGGGTTGAATTCGATTCAGGAGCGGATCCCGCCTCAGCGGCGGCGCTTGCCGGAAAGTCGGATATAGCGATCGTCTTTGCCTATGAGTGGATGAGCGAAGGAACCGACCTGCCCAATCTCTCTCTGCCTGAAAACCAGGACGCGTTGATTGCGCAGGTGGCTGCGGCGAATCCGCGGACGGTTGTGGTGCTGGAGACCGGGACCGCGGTCCTGATGCCGTGGCTGGATAAGGTAGGAGGCGTCCTCGAGGCTTGGTATGCCGGCAGCAAGGGCGAAGAAGCCGTGGCGAACGTCCTTTTCGGCAAGGTGAACCCGGGCGCGAAGCTGCCGATGACGTTTCCTCGCAGCGAAGCGGATCTGCCCCATCCCGAGCTGGTGAAGCCACCCAAGGGAGGAGAAGACGCCGGCCAAACCTTGAAACTGGAAGATGACAAGCCCACCTTCAGCGTGCATTACGCCGAGGGACTGAAGGTCGGATACAAGTGGTATGACGCGGAGAACAAGCCGGTGCTCTTTCCGTTCGGCTTTGGTCTTTCCTACACCACTTATGAATATTCTCACTTGAAGGTCGAGGGCGGCAAGGAGCCCGCGGTCAGCTTCACCCTGAAAAACACGGGGGCGCGCGCAGGGGCAGAAGTGGCGCAAGTCTATGTGGCCCTTCCGGCGGCCGCCGGTGAACCCCCCAAGCGGCTTGCGGCCTTCAGCAAGGTACAGCTGAACCCGGGCGAGATCAGGGAAGTAAGCCTTCCGATTAATCCGCGGGAACTATCCATCTACGACGAGAGCACCAACAGCTGGAAGCAACTGCCGGGTGGATACACCTTCATGGTCGGCGGTTCCTCAAAGGATTTGCCGCTCCACCAGGAAATCAATCTTCCCTAGGGTTCGCTACGTTCGAACCGAAAGAAAACCGCAGATCTCTCCACTACGCTGCGCTCTCTAGAAAAACATTTCCACGAAAGGTCCGCGGAATCTCGCACCCCAAATCTGCGGTTTTCTTTCGGCTCTCAAGCTAAGGCCCGGTTCTGATCCTAACCCGGGCCTCATGCCCCAAGGGCAATCGTTGAGGGAGCCACAAACGGACCGCGAGTTCCATTCCCAACCATATCCTCGGTGGCAGCAAAACACCGAACAGCCACCCGACGGAAGATCTCCAATGCGGCAGACTTATTCGATTCCATCGAGACAATCCCCAATTGCCGCTCAGGCAGCTTTTCTGCGAAGGGAATGGCAACAACATCGGGGAAAGAGCACTTCATCATGGAAGAAGTCGCAAACACGATACCTTCGCCCGCGCCCGCATACGCAAGTTGCATCGCGCACGAATACGGCACCTCGAGAATGCGCGGCACAATGCCAAACGGGGCCAGTAACTGATGCAAAAAAGGCTGATGAAAGCGGCAATCCTCGGCCTTGGACGCAATGATCTTCTTGTCTCTCAAATCGTAGACCGAGATTGTCCGGCCCCGCGCCAGATGGGAGTGGCGCGACACCATTGCCACCAGCGTCTCCTTGCAGATTGGCTCAAAGCGTATCCCGGGAATGGGAAGCGCCCTAACCATGAACAGGGCATCCACGCCACCACTCGGTAATTTGGCCATCTGTTCCTCTGTTGTCAGCTCGCAGAGCTCGAGTTGGAAATCAGGATCGTAAGCGGCCAACTCTCGCAGGACGGCGGGGAGAAGCACATATTGTCCAACGGGTCCGCAGGCGACGCGGAGATGCAAGCGGTTTTCGAGCGCGCCAAGATGTGTCTTCGCCTCAGCGGCAGTCTTCAGAATGGTCTCTGCGTACTGAGCGAACGCTATACCCGCATCGGTAAGGGCAACGCTATGCCGGGTACGTTCGAACAGCTTGGCGCCCAATGCGTCTTCCAGCGATTTGATCTGAAAGGTCAGTGTAGGTTGGCTGACGTACAGGGCCTGCGCAGCCTTGCCATAGTTCAGCAATTCCGCAAGCGTCAGAAAAGACTGCAACTGCTTGAGACGGAAGTCCATTGGTTGCCTCGCAAACCACGGCGACACATACGCCCATCAGCGGGATATTTTGACAAGAGCTTATATGGTGTTTATGCGGTGAACCGACGTAACTCTAGCTCAAATCTTCATGCCGTTTTAACCCAGTGTCAACCCTAAAAGACCCTCAGCGGCGCCCGCTGCTAAAAAAAACCTATTACAAGCGAAATTCTTTCAATTAGACACTTCGGGCGAAAGACCTTACGCTCACTTGCAGACGAGGCCGAAAAGCTCGGGCAATGCTCCCTGTCGAGAGTGTCCCCTTCTTTTCAAATCCACACCTGCATGGCGATCACTCGCCCTCCCTCGTACCTCGTAGTTGGTAGATAGCGGCCTTCGCCGGGCTGCCCCATAGGCAGGCTCTGGCGGTTCTCTTGCCCACGTCGGCATGTATTTCCGATTCCCAACCAGGTTGCCAGGCGGCTGGAACGCCGGCTTTCCCGTTGCTGGATACGCAACACGAGTGGATACATGGAGTACCTGACTGATTTCAGCGAGGTTACGACGCTAGATGAAGTTTCTCCGCAATCCCCGATTTCTCTCCGCAATGCTGTTAACCCTGATTTCGACAGCAGCCTATCCCCAACAAACGGGGATCGCCGGCAGGATAACCGATCTGTCAGGCGCCGTGCTCCCCGGCGCTGACGTCAAGGTAAACGCGTTGAGCGGGGCGTCTTTCTCGACCAAAACCAACTCCGCCGGGGCCTACGAGTTTCCGGCTCTCAGTGCGGGCGATTATGTGGTGACGGTCACCCAGCCCGGGTTCACCACGGTAAAGCGAAGCGTCAGCATGCTGGTGGGACAACTGGTGGAGGCGGACATCGCGATGGGGGTCGCGAGCACGAGCCAGTCGGTTCTGGTCGAAGCGGTAGGTCCCGCCCTGGACACCACCTCGTCGCAGGTCGGGGGCAACATCACGCCACAGGATGTCGCCACCATCCCCATCAACGGCCGAAATTATATGGAGTTCGCCACCCTGGTTCCTGGTATCCGGGTGAATGCCATCACCAACGACACCCCGCTGGGCAACGCGAACTCGGGCAAGTTCCAGATCGATCTGGATGGGCTCCAGGTAACGCAGGATACGGCCGATGCGAGCTTTGGCCAACCGCGCTTTAGCCCCGACGCCATTTCCCAGTTTGAGATCATTACCAATCGCTTCGATGCGACCGTCGGCCGTTCTTCCGGGGTCTACGTCGACGTGCAGACCAAGTCGGGGACCAACCAGATTCACGGATCCGCGTTCGGTTACTTTCGCAACGACGCGTTCAACGCGTCCGACCCCATTGCGCACACAGTGTTGCCGCTCTCGGACCAGCAGTACGGCGGCACCTTTGGCGGGCCTATTCGTAAAGACAAATTATGGTATTTCGCGTCGTACGAGGGAGAGCACCAGGGGAGCAATATCAACACTACATCGCTTTTGCCGGGCAGCAGCCTCGTCCAATTTCCGCAGACGATCAGCACCAAAGAGTACCTGGGCCGAGGCGACTACCAGATCAATAGCAACAACCACATTTTTCTCCGCGGCAACGACTTTAACTTCGACAACGATCATGTGCTCACCAGCGGTAGCACCGATCCGAGCGCTGCTTAC
>Ga0302325_10014112_pt1 | contig 17019 bp, 10 predicted proteins | sample Palsa_T0_2_FD_201948 | JGI IMG/M metagenome (GOLD analysis project Ga0302325, IMG submission 201948) | Peat permafrost microbial communities from Stordalen Mire near Abisko, Sweden - Palsa_T0_2 | ecosystem: Environmental > Terrestrial > Soil > Palsa > Peat permafrost | place: Sweden: Abisko... | reverse complement strand
TTAAGAGAACGAAGCAAGCGCGCGTCACTGTGGAGAAATCGCATGTTGCGGAGACCCCTGCGCCAACAACCGCATTGACCGATGACGGAAACGAGAGGAGCCCAATCGCTCTTCTGTTGACAAAAACTGAGCAGCAAACACACGACACCAAAACGCTACGCTTCGAGGTACTGAACGAAAAGCGTCTTTGCGCCAAGCCAGGGCAGTTTCTGACGTTCCAGTGGATGATTGATGGCCAACGGGTATCTCGGTCTTACACTATTTCCTCCTCACCGGCCCGCGAGAACTATGTGGAGATTACGCCCAAACGCATGTACAACGGCTGCGTATCTATTTTTCTCAGTGATCAGGCAAAACTGGGTCTCGCGGTGGAAGCAAGCGGACCGTACGGCCGGTTTTACTTTGACGAGGCACTCCACAAAAGCATAGTTCTGATTGCGGCCGGAAGCGGAGTCACACCCATGATTTCGATGCTGTCCTATATCGAGGACCTTAAACTGCCTAATCCAGTCATACTTCTATATTGTGTGCGAACCCGAGAGGACATCATTTTCCAATACGAGCTGGCGCGACTTGGCAGGTCTCTCCCCAACTTCAAGTATGATGTGTGCCTGTCGCAGCCGGACCTTGCCTGGAAGGGGTACAGTGGGCGCCTTACTGAGGGATTTATCGCTCAGCACGTGACTGATCTGGATTCACCCACTTTCTTCCTCTGCGGTCCCAGAGGATTTATGGACAGGGCGCACCAGATTCTGTCGACTCTCGGTGTGAGCAAAGGCCGAATTCTTCAGGAGAGTTTTGGGGAAAGTAAACGGTCCCCGGAGTCTCATCCACCGGGACCCGGCGCGGGCGAGACCGTTGTCTTCATTCGCTCGGAGAAAGTGTGTCAGGCTTCCGCCGGGAGCACTCTGCTGGAACTGGCAGAGAAAAACGGCGTGCAGATACCCTATGGCTGCCGCCAGGGGGTATGCGGTACCTGCTCCACGCGACTCCTGAGTGGCACCGTCCAGATGGATGTCGAAGACGGGCTGGCAAGTGAGCAGAAAAATGCCGGATATGTGCTGCCTTGCGTTAGCCGGATCAAGGGAACTGTTGTCGTGGCGGCGTAACCTGGTTGCCACCAAGAACAAGCAACAGCCGAATCAGGTGATGCATGCCAAGAAAGTTACTTAATAATTGACCTGAGAAACATAAGAAACGCCGCAGATTCACATCGATGACCCACCTATCCTGTGCCTAGGTTCTTTGGCGTACATACTGGCATCATCCTTCATCCCATCGCCTGTAAGAAGATTGATTCTACCGCATTCTAATTCTTAAAGATCTCTATCATGAACTGCCCCTGAACATGACTCAGTAGCTTCAGCGCCGCCTCCAAAGCCGGCCAGATTTCACACGAAGCATGGTGGAGAATGTCTTGGAGGCGAAAAAGGGGGGTTGCGCTGCACGAGCAATTCGGCATTCTTTAGTTTCTTGCAGTCATCGGCAATGCCCATTTGGATCTTCTCTGCGTAAGTCCTTTCTCTTTTGGCGGGATTGCACCTCGATCACGTTCGCAGATTCAGTCCCGTGAGACGCTTCAATTTCAATCCTCATGAAGTCGCGCGGTGTCAGGCATTTGCAAAGCAAATTGAATGTGTGGGCGCTCAGTTCCCGGCGCAACACTTGTGGATCCATGAGCGCCAGTGCAGAACTAGGCCACAGTGCGCCGTGTTTGCGGCGTGCTAAAGCAGGCTTAATTGAGTGGGCACGTAGTTGAACCGTTCGGGATATGGGATCTGAGGGAACAAGCTCGCCCGGGATTCAACGAGCCGAAACCACGTTGGAGTTCTCGTCCTTTGACGGAAGACCGACTCGGTGCACAAGATCCTGAAAGCGCGGATCGGAGCGTAGCGCGTCAAAGCATGGGCGTTCGAGAACCCCTGGGTTGAACCGCTCTTCATAGCCTTTCTCGAGCCATTCCATGGCTTGATCCTTGTCGCCGAGCGCTGTATAGATCATGGCTATTTCCGCGAAAAATGGAGCAGTCGGGGCCGAGCGATTCTTCAAATTGTTGAGTAGTCCTGCCGCCTCTGCTCTCCGATTCAATCCCACATAGGCACGGGCAAGATTGGCGGCAAAAATTGGGTTGTCTCCGGCTAGCCTGATCGCCTCGCGCAGTTCCGCGATCGCTTCGCCAAACATTTTCTTTTGTATATACGCCTGGGCCAACTGGTTGTGGGCAAAGGCAAATCCGGAGTTGATCTCGATAGTTTTGCGGCTTTGCTGCATCGATTCGTCCGGAAGGTGAGCGATAAGAAGAAGCTCTGCCAAATTGGCACCCACCACCGGGGAAACAGGATCCAGATATTCCGCCTTTTTCATTTCTGCGATTGCTTCTCTGTTCCGCCCAATCAGGCTCAGGTGCCAGGCATACCAAAGGTGAGCAGTCGCATAGCCGGGGTTGAGCTCTACGGCTCGCTGAAATTCCCTGTCGGCAGCCCTGAAATCCCAATTGAATCCCTCCAGGCAAAAGGCAAGCGAGGCGTGTGCTTCGCCGAGGCTGTCGTCCAGCTCCAAGGCTTTCCTCACTGCGGAGAGAGCTCTGGGCATGGCTTCTTTGGGGGTCAATTCGCCATATTGCCAATCACTCAAGAGTGCATACGTGTCGGCCAGCCCGCTATAGGCCGCTGCGTAGTTAGTATCCCTGGCAATGGCTTGGTTGAAGTAGTCGACGGCCTTCTTCAATCCATCACCTGTCCGTTTGTTCCAAAAGTAACGCCCTTTGAGATACGCCTCGTAGGCTTCAGGGTCGATCTTCTTTGCGCTCTTGAGCGCAGCCTGCTCTCGCGGAGTGACTTCAATTCGGATTTCTTCAGCAATCGCGCTCGCCACTCGATTCTGGAGGGCCAATGTGTCGCCTACGTTTCCCTGATAACTTTCCGCCCAGAGGTGTTTGTCGGCCGGTACCCGGATCAATTGCGCCGTAATCCGCACCTGGTCGCCGGAACGCAAAACCGAGCCTTCCACGACAGCATCCACGTTCAACTCCCTCGCGATCTCCGGGAGCGGCTTGCGGGTTCCTTTATACATCATCACCGAAGTGCGGGAGACAACACGCAAAGCCCTGATCTGGGCCAAATCCGTGATCAACTCATCCGTCATTCCATCGGCAAAATAGTCCTGCGAAGCATCGCCAGAAAAGTTATCCAGCGGTAGCACGGCCAGTGACCGGATGCCTGAGGGCCGATGGGTCCAGTAAAGAGCGACCGATAGAGCCAGAATTGACAGCCCCAGTCCGAGCATCGCAGCAAATGTGATCGGACGTGCCGTCCACCATCTCCCTTTGGGAGGATCCGTCAGTGTTGGAACCTGGAGCGAAATCGGCGTGTCCAGATTCAGATCAATGGAAGCAGACGTTTGGGTAGTGGATTCCAGGGTCCGGACTGCAAGCCCGCCGGCCTGACTTTCAGATTGGATAAGTGACACCTCCGCGATAAACCGGTAGCCATGTTTAGGAAGCGTCTCGATATAGCGGGGATTGTCAGCGGAATCTCCGAGGGCGCTGCGGAGCTTGCCAATCGCGATGTTGACGGCCTGATCGAAGTCGCCAAAGGTTTCGTTGGCCCACAGCTGGTTCCGCAGTTGATCCCGGCTCACCGCTTCCCCTGGATGCTCAAGCAAGATCTGCAGCAACTTCAACGGTTGCTGCTGCACTCGGATCTTTAGGCCCGCCCGCCGCAATTCGCCCGAGTCGAACGAAACCTCAAAAGTTCCAAACCTCGCTCCGGACGTTCGTCGCGACAGCTGCATACAATGCCATGACCTTGCGCGCATTTTAGCATTTTCGTGCGGCGCCGAGGATAGGCCACGCGCTAAGCGTATCAATCTGGATTAGTTAGCTGGATAGAACGCGGATAGCTGAAAAACAGTTTCGGTACATTGACCACGCTAGCCGGTTCGCCCCAGATTGGATGTCACACCGGGCTCAGCGTGTTTCGGGAGAAGCAAATGAGGCGAATCGGATTTGACCGCGTGAGGGACACTCCATCGAAGATAGCGAAATGGCGCGAGCGCCAAGGGGTGTCGGAGTTTGAGGAATTGGCGACGCCTCTCGTGGGTTCCGTTTACAACCTGGCGCGCTGGCTGGTGCGAAACGAGATCGAGGCCGAGGACCTCGTCCAGGAAACGTTTCTGAAGGCCCTTCGCAATTTCGGTTCGTTTCAGCCCGGCACCGACTTTCGAGCGTGGATTTTTCGCATTCTCAGAAACACATTCCTCAGTTCACGGTCAACGCTGGAACGGCGAATGACTGTCGAGTTAAAGAACGAGGAGGAACTCCCCTTGTCGCGCGCCCAATGCATCAGTCCCGAATCGCTTTTCATCGAGAGCTACAACATCGCTGCCATCCGAAGCGCAATTGAGCAACTGCCGTTGAGATCTCGCGAAGTGATTTTATTGTGCGATGTGGAAGACCTTGCCTATAAGGAGATCGCTGAAATCCTGGAGATTCCAATAGGCACGGTCATGTCTCGACTAGCCAGAGCGCGCAAGGCAGTTCGAGAGGCGCTCCGCCCTGCGGAAATAGATCTCTGTCGCCAATCGGCACCTCTGCATTAACCGGAAAGGAGGGAGCGACGGTCTCGATGTGCATGATTTGCTCAATCAGCTCTCATCGTGCCGCACGCGCAGACAATTCGTTCGCCGGCGCGGGTATCCATTCTCTAAAGAACCACGCAGCCGCCGTTTCGGAGTTGTGCCCAATCATCCGTTTTACCGCAGAAGTGATCAAGAACGGGGCCTAACTAAATCGGCATCACAAAGGTGCGCATGTCCAAGCCCGAATTCGAAGAGGTTTCTCCTTCCGAGTTCCCGGCTTCTGGACGCGCTGGAAGGGATTGCAATGACGCAGCAAGCTTTGCCCAAGCAGCGATTATCGTCGGCTGGAACTTTCAAGAACGGACAGGGGAATCATTCGTCCCCGGAGCCGCTTTCCGCCTTGAGCAGAAGTGTAGCGCTCATTTCCCACGATCTCCGTCTTCCTCTGACGGCCATACTTGCCAATGCAGAATTCCTCGCACAATCGAAGTTAACCGCGGAGGAGAAAGATGAACTCTACCAGGAGATCCGTTTGGCGGTCGATCGGATGAATGAGATGGTGTCGTCACTGGCGGCATGCGCCCAGAGCGAGGACACTCTCCGACCTGCCAGGCGAAGTATCGTTGAGACCGTAAGACGCGCGATCCGAATGACGAGCGTGAGACGGGAGTTTCGCGGAATCAGCATCACGCATCACCATCAAGGCCTCGCCATGGGGTGGTTCGACTCCAGTCGCTTCGAACGGGTGGTCGCCAATCTGGTCCTGAATGCTTGCGAGGCAATTTCGCCTGAATCGGGGCAGATCATCGTCAGCACCGCAGGCGACAGAGCCCGCTTGCAAATCGAAGTCTGGGACAACGGACCTGGCATCCCGGCAGCAATTCGGCAGTCCGTCTTTCAACCTTTCGTCAGCTATGGAAAAGCGAATGGGAGCGGACTCGGACTCGCTATTGCAAAGAAGATTGTCGAGGATCACGACGGGGAGATCTACTTCGATGTAACATGCCCAGCGGGCACACTATTCAAGATTACGATACCGTTTTCCTCCCCTCAAGAATCGGGCCCGCACATCTCTGCAGGTCCAGTCTACGCGGCGCCGGCCAGTAAGGATGGCGCGCAGTGTTCACTGGAGCTGATGGTGTGAGATTTGCACTTCCGATCTGGCCTTTCGGTAGCTTGTCTGGCCGAGAACTCTTGAACGTTGTCAACGATCAGGAGCTGGCAATGCGTGAGCTGATGAACGGAGTCGAGCAGATGGTTTTCGGTCTTTCAGGCGTAATGGTAACTGCATTCAATTCATCCGGAGGTTTCAATGCGATCCGATCTAATTTTTGGGGCGACGCTGCATGTCTCCAATCGCTATCTCCTTGTAAAGCTGGCCACGAAGGCAGTCCGAGAATTTCACAAGCCGGGAGTTCGCGTAGAGGACACCACTAACGATGTACTTGTGCGCTTCAGATGCTCCAACCCTATTGGAGAAATCCAGACGACGAAGCCTTCTGTGGCTGCGCCACTCCGTACGAGGCCATTCTCAGCCATTCCGAGCTACCCCCAAGTCTTCATGCTTGTGCCGCCTAGTGAGGATTCGGATTCTTTGTGGGAAGAGGAATTGGTTCTGTTTGCTTGAGTGGCGGAGCTGTTCAAAAGCGATGGTGGGTGCTGTGGCTGAGCGCTCTCCGCGAGGCTCCCATTGAGAGAGAAGGTTAAGAACCCGCCGTGGGTTAAGTAAGTAAATTCCGGCCAGTCGTTCAGCGGCGAAGCGAGCGAGACGGCAAAGCGTTCGTGATCCAGTGCGTGCTGTCGCAGATCCAGTTGGGATCAGCGTTTCATGACAGCAAATCTTCCATTCGTCTGACATCAAATGAGCCCCAAGCGAACTACTCCGAGCCAGAATGGCGCTTACTTCATGCGATTCCGGCCGATCGAAAGTCTCTGCGGGTCGGCAGAATGAGGCGCGAGAGACTCACGGAAAGCAAACACGAAACATTTTGGCCTCAGCTATTAGGGAATAAATCAGAATCCTGTGGAATAAATCGGTAGCGCATCAGTTTAAAAGGTCAGAGATTCGCAAATCTTCTCAAGAGAGGCTCATCGAGATTCACGAGTTAGGACAGGTAGGTCGCGTATGGATAATCCAGTAAGCAACACCAGGCGTTCAGTTGACCGCCGTTCGTTTATGAAGAGCGGTCTTCTGGCAGGTGGCGCAGCTACAATTGGCGCCGGTTTGTTAGCAAATGCAACTTCTGCGCGGGCTCAAGATAACAGGGAAGACGGCCGCCTGGATGCAGGCGATGTCGCCATTCTCAGGTTTCTGGCCGCGGCAGAACTCATTGAAGCGGACCTTTGGACGCAGTACGCGGAACTGGGCGGAATCGGCGACAATCCGCCCGTTGAACTTGATCCGAGCGAACAGGTGAACCCCTATCAGGCCGCGCTCTCAAACCTTGATGGAGATGGCCCGCAATACATTACCAGCAACACGCTGGACGAAGTGAGCCACGCTACCTTCCTCAATGCCTACCTCGAGTCGAAAGGCGCCGAGCCAGTCAACTTCGATGAGTTCCGCATACTCCAGGGCAGCCAGGCAACAGGAGCGCAGGACATCGGACGTCTCACCAACCTCATGCACCTCAATGTCGACACCAGCTGGTTTGTTCGCTACCGCAGCGCAACCAATCCGGACTTCGGCGCCACCTTTCCGCAAGCGATCAAAATCAACAATCGGACCGCCATTCCCATCACGGACGCCGATTTCAACAATGCCAATCGCATCCAGGTGATCGCGGACACCGCGGCATTTCACTTCGGATACATCGAGCAAGGGGGCTCCAGCCTCTATGCGGCCATGAATCAGAAGGCGAAGCATCCGGAAGTAGTGAGAATCACGCTGGGCATTGGCGGGGACGAAGTCGCGCACTTTCTTGAATGGGTTGACTTTGCGGGCAATGCAGTGCAGGCTCCTGTTGCGCCAGTTTCAGACTCTGGCCTAATCTTCCCCGACTTCTTCGCCAACCCTCCGCTCAAACCTGCCAGCCTGGTACAGCCCAGCCTGATCTTCCCCGTCCCATGCGAATTCATCAGCCCTAACCTTCCCCACGTCTCGATCATTCGCCCGTTGGACGATCAGTTTGGCGGAGCCGTGGCTACAATCGCCAGCTTTACGGCCGATGGGCTTTTCTTCGGTCAAAGCAAGAAGTTCCTCGCGACTCTGCAACAGATGGCTGTCGAAGCCGACGCAGCCCATCGATAACCTTTACCAACAATTGCAGTCAACTTTCAAGAATCGGGCCTTGCTGAATAGCAGGGCCCCAAAGTCTGGCCCAGGAATGAAACTTAAATTCAACCAACATCCGCCGAACGGTCGGCGATATGTGAGGTCACAAGTTATGAAGTGCGTTTTCCTGTCTTCGCTGGCGGCAGCTCTTGTTTTATTGGCCGCCACCCAACCCGTTCGTGCAGAAATGCCACTTTCCGTTGGCGCGGCTGCGCCGGCATTCACACTGCCTTCCCAAGATAACACTCCCGTAAGTCTATCGGACTATAAAGGTAAGTGGGTTGTCCTTTATTTTTATCCTAAGGACAAGACTTCCGGATGTACGCTCGAGGCGCATAATTTTCAGCGCGATCTCGAAAAATACAAGGCCGCCAATGCAGTCGTGATTGGCGTAAGTCTCGACACCGCGGGCAGTCACAAAAGTTTCTGCGATCAGGAGAGCCTCACCTTCAAACTGCTTGCCGATCCCGGCCACAAGGTAGTGGATGCCTACGGAGTGGAAGTGAAGAGCTTTAATGAGTTCAAATATGCGTCTCGGCAAACATATCTCATCGCGCCGTCGGGTAAGATAGTGAAGTTTTGGCCGAGTGTCGATGAGGACCTGGACCATCACAGCGCAAATGTGCTGGCGGAGATTGCGGCAGCAAAGAAGTAGTCATGTTCCGCTGCCGGATTCTATTGAAAGCCGGCGCAGCATTCGCGCGCGCGTATCTTATTAAACGCATCAGGCCGTCCGACCTTTCTCCGCAAACGCAGAGGCAGCGGTTGGGCGACCAAATGGACCACACTACTCTGTGAAAGCCTGAATCCGTTCCAAAACGTATACAGATCACATGTCAAAGCGAATCTTATCCATACGTGCGTGCGCGGAATAAACTAACTCGTCCCCAGTTCACCTCTATGTACGAGTTATCGATGAGGCAAATCCCTGCCGATATCGCTGAGCGCGGCTCATATGAATCGCGAATAGCGAGCGCCGGATTCAACTCAAGGTCCTACCGGGTAGTCCATGCCTGGTTCCAATTTGGACAAGCTCAATGGGCGGTGCAGGCAGTGCATGTATGGCGATTTATTGGTTCCGGCCCAGGGAAGATGCGCAGCAATCGCGCGCGTGCCCTTGCGCCGACACAGTTACCAGACGTTACCTCACTGCGGCCCTGAGACTCGGGCGTTCGACAAGACGCCCAATCAACGACAACGTTCGATCAAATGCTAAAACCGGGATGGAAACTATGTGCAGTCAAGAACAAATGGCGAATCGCCGCTCGCGCCAGTGCGGGCGAACACTCTATCAACGATTTAAGACGTCAATGTTCTTTCTGACGATCTTAGGTTTGCTTACTTCCCCAGCCTTTGCGCAGTTGACTACTGCCGATATCCTTGGAACGGTCACCGACGCGTCGGGTGCGGTCGTTCCCAATGCCAGCGTCACCCTCATCAATCTGGGAACCAACGAACAACGCACCTCGCAGTCCAATAGCTCCGGCGACTTCAGCTTTACACTTCTGTCCGTCGGCCACTACTCAGTCACCGTCAAAGCCGACGGTTTTCAGGTATCAATCACCAAGGATCTGGCGGTTGAAGCAGGGGATCGCGCGCGAGCCGACGTGCACCTCCAACTAGGCTCCGCGTCCACCGTGGTTGAAGTCAATGCAAGCACACCGCTTCTGCAGGCTGACAGTGCTACGGTGAGCTCTACGGTTACCTCAATGGCTGTCCAAGACCTTCCGCTCAACGGCCGCAACTTCGTTCAGCTTGTGCAGCTCGTTCCCGGGGCGAACGAAGGGCCTGGCAATGGCCTCAGCAGTGGCGGCCGTCCGGACGACCGGCGCACCAATGCTGCCGGCATCTCGGTCAACGGACAGGACGATACACTCAACAACTGGGTGGTCGATGGTATCGACGACAACGAACGTATTATCGGGTCGATCGGAGTCAAGCCTAACGTTGAAGGTATTCAAGAGATCACGGTTCAGACCAACAGCTATGCGCCGGAAGCTGGCCGCACGGCCGGTGGCGTAATGAACATTGTCACGCGCTCCGGAACGAATCAATTCCACGGAAGCGCCTACGAGTTCTTCCGCAACGATATCTTTGACGGCCGTAACGTCTTCCAGACCACCGGAGCCAAGCCCGAATTGCGTCAGAACCAGTTCGGCGGTAGCATCGGTGGCCCCGTCATCAAAGACAGGACCTTTTTCTACTTCGACTATGAGGGATTGCGGGTGGTCTCGGGCGTTACATACGTCAAAACCGTGCCCACCTTAACGGAATACAACGACATCAACAGCATCGGTGGGGGTAGTCCGCAGGCGCTGCTATCGGCAGCGAATGGCACAAGGGGTCTCCCCATTGATCCAGTCGCATTGAATTATCTCAAGCTGTTTCCAGCGCCCAACACTGGCGCGGCTGGCCAATTGGCAAATAACTTCACGATCAGCCCCAACAAGACGCAGTTCAGCAACACGTATGACGCTCGGGTTGACCATAAACTCAACGACAGGAACCTGCTCTTCGCACGTTTTGCTTACAACAATGTTGCCACCTTCACTCCCCCCGGCCTTGGAACCGTGAACGGTCTCCAGATTAGCGGGGGCCGGTTCGACTTTGACGGTCCGGCAACCGATGTTGCTCAACAGTATGCCTTGGGTTACACGCACATCTTTACCCCAAGCCTGCTGTTCGACTTAAGGGCGGCCTTCACTCGCATCAACAACCTCTCTCTCCCGCTCAACTTTGGCGCCGGCGCGGATGCGACGGTCGGCTTTCCCGCTGTCCAAACCTCCTTCAGTCTGTTTGCCAACTCCCTGACCCCGGTCTCTGTGGGTCCCTTCTCCGATCTCGGCGACGGCGCGTTTGTGCCCCTTCAAGATATCGACAACACCTTTCAGTACACCGGTACAATCAGCTGGACGAAAGGCAACCACAATATCAAGGCCGGTGGAAGCTTTCTGCGCAGACAAGCCAGAAACGTGCAAAGCGCCTCCGCAGCCGGAGCATACGGATTCGGTCTTGTAACCGACAGCAACGCAAATCTGACGACACAGCAGGACAACCAGCTAGCATCAACCCTGGTGGGCGCCTTTCAAAACGATACACGCAACTTCAACCTGAACCCGCCCGACTATCGTAGCTACGAACCGAGCGGCTTTGTGCAAGACAGTTGGAAGGTCAACTCGAAGCTTACGGTGATTGGCGGTTTCCGCTACGACGTCTTTACGCCATTCACGGAAGCGCACAACCGGATCTCGAACTTCGACTTTCCGCAGGCGCTTTTGTCCAACTCCACCAATGTCACGGCCGCACTCAAGGTTCCAGGAGTGAACGGTGTCGATGGACATGCCAACATTCCGACCGACCATTCCAACTTCGCCCCACGTCTCGGTTTCTCGCTGTCGCTGACGCCGTTAACGGTTGTGCGCGGAGGCTACGGACTAAGCTTCTTCCCTGGCAACTACACCTCCAACGCCGATCTGAAGAATGCTCCGTTTACCTCTGTGTTCAGTCCTAACTGCCAGTCCAGCCTGGCGGTTCAGATCGAGCAAAGCCAAGGAATCAATCCGGCCTCGCAAAACCCGAGCTGCGCAACCGTAGCGGGCGCGCCAACGGCCTTCGATCAGGGGCTGCCGGTTCCTTCGGCGCCAAGCATCGCGAACCTGGCGAATATACCGGCTCTTTCGTTCGTTGCCGAAGCGCCCAAGTTCAGGTCGGCTCTCGTTCAGCAGTTCAATCTGCAGGTTGAACGGCAATGGGGCGCCAATGTCGCCACGATTGGCTATGTCGGCAACATCGGCCAGCATCTGCCGGAGTCCATTAACAACATCAACCAGCCTGCACCCTTCAATCCCATCACCAATCCGGCTGGGTCGGCTCGTCCGCTCAACAATCAGTTGCCCAATCTCGCTGGCGTAAGCTATATCCAAAGCGAGGGTGTCTCGAACTATAACGCTCTACAGACCTCCTTCCAGCGCCGCCTTAGCAAGGGTCTGGCCTTTGATGCGAACTACACGTGGGGCAAGGGGTTGAGCGACATCACTGGCTTCTCTCAGCAAGGCGGCAACCAGGGTTGGAGCGATGCCGATCCGAACCACATCCGTCAGATCGAGTACGGCATTGCGGAGAACGACATTCAAAACCGCTTCGCCCTTTCGCTTAACTATCAGCTGCAGTTTGGAAAGAACTTCACTGGCGCCAAAAAGTTTGCCCTCTCCGGATGGCAGGCGAACGCAATTTCGGCGTGGCAGAGCGGCAAGCCATTCACCATCACCGAAACCGGCAGCGGTGCTGATAACCCTGTCGAAAGCGATGGTGAACAACACGGCTACAACAATCGCGCCACCCCACTCAATAGCGGAGGGCAGGATCGTCCCAACCAGATCAAGAATCCTCATATAAGCAATAGAAGTCTGGCTGAATTCTTCGATCCGACAGCCTTTGCTCCGCAACCCCTCGGAACGGTTGGAAACACGCAGCGTAACTCGCAGTTCGGACCCGACTTCCGCCATGTAGACCTCTCCATCTTCAAGGACTTTGCGGTCAAGGAAGGTGTAAAGGTGCAGTTCCGCGCCGAGAGCTTCAATATCTCGAACACTCCGAACTTCTACATCGGAAATGGGAGCAGCGGAGCAAGCTTCGGAAACCCGGCCTTCGGAGGCATCTCGCAGACCGATCCGAACTACACTCCGCGGGAGTATCAGTTTGCTCTCAAAGCGCAGTTCTAAACCAACGCAATACGCAACGATGCAAGCCGGCGAAGAGGATCCCCCTTCGCCGGCTCGTTTGTGCTGTCTCAGTCACAGTCGCAATCAGCAAAGATCCATGAAAACCGCCACACAACTCATGGAGGTAGTCAGTCGAAAACTGATGGGATAGAGCCCTTGCCAAATCTATCTGGGTACACGCCGAGGAAGCTGAACTGATTCTTAATGCTCTTGTCGAGCACGTCAAAACGTCCGGTGCTCTTTTCAGCTTATCTAAATTCAGAGCACATTTCTTAATCGCCAATGAAAAACGACACGTGAAGGAGCTTGCTCCCTTCAAGCGTAAGAATTTTCTTCTCCGCTGTGGGAATATTCTTTTCGCAAACCAGTTTCCATCCGTACAGGACTACTGACTTCAATCGGCGGCTCTCGAACGTTAGGTCTCTGCTTTCAAGATTTGAGAGGAACCGATCAGTCAGGTTGTGTCCCGCACCCGCATAGACTGCGGCGTTGTCGGAGGAACGTTCATGCTCATATCCCCTCGGAGGAAGGTTCTCCTTTGTTCTTGCCTTTTCGCGACATCAATCGCGCTAGGTACGGGACTCGTTCGAGTCGCAGCGAAGTCGGCAACAGAAGCGCCAGCCGGATTCAACACACCAAGTTTCAACGGACAACACAGCATCAGCAACGGAATTGTCGAGCCCCCCGGAGACACATTCGCTCTGGATCAGCAGGTGTATGAGGAGAATGAGACCGTGGCCGACGGGCTTGGACCGGTGTACAACGCCACCAGTTGCGTTGTTTGTCATCAGAATCCGAATAGCGGGGCGGCCAGCCAGATTACCGAACTTCGGGTTGGACACAATGATGCCAATGGCAATTTCGTCAACCCGACAATCCTTATCAACGACGGCAAGAACACGATAACGGGCAGGTCCATTGTCAACGATCGCGCTATCGGTCCGCAGGCGCAGGAACACATCCCTGCGACAGAAAACATTCGCACACTACGTGCCGCCCTCAACACTCTGGGGGACGGATTTGTGGAAGCCATCGACGACCAGACTTTGATCGAGATCGCGGAGCAACAAGCGCAGTTGAGCGAAGGCAGGATTCATGGGGAGGTTGTGCAGGCGCCGATTTTCGAAGCTCCTGGACAGACCCGCGTTGGGCGATTTGGCTGGAAAGACCAGCACAGCAGTTTACTATCGTTTATTGCGGACGCCTATCTCAATGAGATGGGAATCACCAATCGGCTACGCCCAACGGAGGTCACTCAAGTTCTCAATACCACGACGGGCATTAACGATCAGCCCGATAATCTCGGCTTGGCTGATATCGATCACTTTGCTCAGTTCATACGTGGCACCATGGTTCCACCTCGGGACACGGCGCTTGCCGCAACCCCCGCTGCGCTAAGAGGCCAACAGTTATTTCAGCAAGTCGGTTGCAGCTCTTGCCATGTGGAATCTATCACTACAGCACCCGCCGGGACTGTCATCGATGGCGGCATGTTTACGGTTCCAGAGGCGCTGGGTGACAAGATAATTCATCCTTTCAGCGACTTCTTGCTGCATGACATCGGGACCGGCGATGGAATTGTTCAGGTTGGTCCGCAAGACACGGCCAACAAATTAAGAACTGCGCCACTGTGGGGTTTGCGCACAAAGGCGCGCTTCATGCACGACCTAAGATCGCTGTCACTCACAGACGCTATCTTGCGCCATGATGAAGAAGCACACGAGCCGGCCAGGCACTTCAGGGAATTGAGACCCGAGGAGAGAGAGGCGTTGCTCACTTTCTTGAGATCCCTGTGACGGCATTCACAACGATCGGCCTCGAGCGGACCCGCTGCGTCTGAGGAACTACCGGTGTCGGGTGAGCACAGCAGCGAGTCTGGATTTGGACGCAAAAGGAGCGAGCGCTACGCGTGTCAACTGGTCAATCAACTAGGCGGCACGCAGCGCCCGCGCTGGAGATGGTGTGGACTGAGGGTTAAGCATTCCAGGGCGATATCGAGTCAACCAGCTGATATGTGCTCGCATTGCGAACCCTTGCTTGAAGATTTGCTGAACCTCGCTGTGTCAGTCGATGACCTGCCGCCGTTCGGGGCCAGGGTTCCCAATTCATGAAGAGCGAGAGAATGCTGTGCGCGACTCTTGAACCGTCGCCCAAGCATCGACATCGTCCCGGGGTCTTGCTGGATCTTGTGAGTGAAGAACGGAGGAGGGCCAACCGGACATTGGAGATTCTTCATCCTCTTCGGTCAATTACTTCTTCTGCTTGAGATACGCGATGAGATCCTGCCGTTCCGTTGCTTTGGGAACACTGAAGCTCATATTGTTGTCGGGGACCATCCGATCAGGATCGCTGAGCCACTTCTCCAGAGTTGCCTCATCCCATGTCACGCCCGACTTCTTCAATCCTGCCGAATAGGTGAACCCGGCTACGCTGCCTGCTTTGCGGCCATAGACTTCGGCGAGTCTGGGTCCTTCCCGATCCACCTCCAACGCGTGACAACCGGTGCATCGCTTCTCGAATACCGCCTTGCCCCGTGTAGGGTCGCCAGGGCCGTCCAAAGCGGCCTCGCTTCCACCTGCGTGCTGGCCCAACATGGCGAGTGTCTGGACATCGTTCGAGGAGAGTTTCGCATTCCAGTGCAGCGCCAGATATTGCATAGGAGGCATGTCCCCGCTCTTTGCTTCCTGAATGATCTTTGCCTTCAAAACATCTTGCTTCTCTGTGGTGATTTGGTCCCAGCGCGACAGGTTCATTTCCTCTCTTGCTTTGACGATGTCCCGTTCGATGAGCCAGGATCCTGGAACAATCCGCGCGTAGACCGGCCACCTTGTTTCATTCGAATGGCAATCGGCGCACTTCGCGATCAGCACAGCCCTGGCATTCGCGGGCATATTGGCGCCCAGCAAAAGCGTGTCGAGCCCTTTAGCAAGCTCGACACGCGGATTGCCAAATGGGTGTATATACCCAAGTCCCACAATTGCGGCCACAGCTAGTGCCGCTATAGTCCACGTACGCATCAAGCCGTCTCCGCCAGTGTTGAATCGACCACGGCGAGATGAGCGTGTCCGCGAACGACCTGCACCTTTGTCACTCCCAGCACGCTCTCCAGTTTGCCTGCCGGAACCATCATCGGTCCTGGATTCGGCGCCGCTCCTGGTGCAGGTTGCGGAAAGGCCGTCGCCATGGCAGTATGAAACGCGACATTCCCTTCAACCTTCTGAACGACCTGGTGAATATGGCCGTTGAGGACGGTTACCGAGCCAAAGGGCTTGAGCATGGCCAGCGCCTGCTCCCCATCTTTCGTGCCCCAGCCCCACTTCTCATAGACCATCCACAACGGAATATGTGCAAATACGACAATCGGCGTCGAATGGCTCAGTCCCGCCAGATCAGATTTCAGCCACGCCAATTGATCGCCGCCCATGTTGCCCATCGCATCGACCTGCACGCAATTGTTCAGGCCCACAAAGTGAACGCCTTTATGGTTATAGCTATACCAGCCATTGCCTTGGGTTCCCTTGCCGAAACGTCCCTTGTACTGTTCGCCGTCGTCGATAAAATCATGTTCGCCGGGAACATAGAACACCTCGCCGACCTTTGCGCTCTTGATTACCTGTGCGGCCGTATCGAACTCCGCCGCCTTCGAGTTCTGCGTGATGTCGCCGGTGTGGATCATGAAATCCGGGGCCTTTAAGCCTGCTGGCGCCAGATTGATTTTGTCGATCGCCTTGGTCAGTGTGCCGGTCACATCCGGATTTGCGCCCTTATTGAAGCCTATGTGACTGTCGCTGATCTGCACGAAGGTGAAATCCGCTGCCTTCCCAACCCCCGAGGAGCCACCCTTCATGGTTTGCGCGAGAAGCCTGGAGGCCGGCACGCCGCCAACCATCGACCACAATAGACCTGTGCCGGCCCACGCCATGCAGCCAAGAAAATTGCGCCGGTCGATGCCATCGCCTGCGGCCCGCATGGCTGCCTGGTCGTCCTGTACCACTTCGTCTTCCTTAAACCGATTCATGCTGATCTCCATCTGTTTGTGATTGCCTACACAACACAAAACTGACAGGGTCGATTTTTATTCCCAGAGGCCACAAAACAATTCATGGAATAATCTGCCTGCGATTCGGTTATAGGTAGAGATGTTCAGTTCTCAATGTCTACCTGCCTTTTCCGCGATGTTGTTGGAACCACGCACCCTCAGACTGACCGAGGCACCCCTCACTATGTCGTCGACCACCACGCAGAGCGCAACCTTTGAGGAACTCGCGCTGCCGCTCCTGGTTTCGCTCTACAACCACGCCTTTTGGCTTGCCCGCAACCGCGCTGAGGCAGAAGACATCGTTCAAGAGACCTTAGCCAAAGCACTTCGCGCCTTTGACTCTTTTCAGCCATCCACCAACTTCAAGGCTTGGATATTCTGTATTATGCGTAATACTTTCCTCACCT
>Ga0302325_10014110_pt1 | contig 17020 bp, 22 predicted proteins | sample Palsa_T0_2_FD_201948 | JGI IMG/M metagenome (GOLD analysis project Ga0302325, IMG submission 201948) | Peat permafrost microbial communities from Stordalen Mire near Abisko, Sweden - Palsa_T0_2 | ecosystem: Environmental > Terrestrial > Soil > Palsa > Peat permafrost | place: Sweden: Abisko... | reverse complement strand
AACAAGCACATCATGGTCTTCGGGACGAAAACAAAGTAAGGTTGAATGTAGTTATATTTGCAAGCCTCAAATTCCGTATTAGTACTTGAATTGCGTAAATCAAATTACATCACCCCGTCTTTGTTTCAATAGATACCGACTGCTCCACCGTCTGCTCTCCATCCCCCACAGGTACAGCCTCTTCATCCTTGGCAGGCGCTTTCTTCTCTGGATCCCTCAGAGCTACAATCAATAAAACCACAAACCCCAGGAAAATACAGAAGAAATTCTTCACATCCTCTTTCCCAACTTTTTGAAAGTGTTTTTCATACCACCAACGATACCGCCGATAAGGTATGCCAGTTTCTGCGTACTTATGACGAGATTGTCCTAGTGGATAAAACACGATATCCCAGAATTGCGAAAACAACATCACCACAGGAATGACCTGTCCGAACGCCCAGGATCCCGCGGGATTGTCCTGGAGTTGATTATCCGGGCCGATATACGCGACCGTTTTGATTGCTACTTCGCAGGCCACGACCATCAAAATCCAGGAAACCAACCAAAAGAGCAGGGGAAGGAATCTCCAAAAGCCTCTGTTCCAGCTAGTCCAGATCCATAGAATTCCAAAGAGCGGTAAAGTGAAGACGTAACTTGATATCGAGCCGGCCCAATAGCCCACGTAGTAGGGGAAATTCTTGGTATCCGTTCTTTTGATACTTGAGAATTGCGCGCACCGAGAATCTCCGTTGATTGCTTGGAGTAAGGAAATCCAAACCCACAAAGCAAGAGGCAATGCCCCCATCAAAGCAAACGCCTTTCTCAGTCCACTGGTCGTGCTCCAGCCCTGTCTCCAACTCTTTTTCCGATCGAATTTCTGCGGCCGCAAACTCGGGTAATAGGTCATCAAGGCGAAGGACGAGAGGAGAAGGATGGAGATGGTGCTGTGTAGAACGATGTATGTTTGAAGGGAGATTTTGCCATCGGGACGATCGGGAGAGAGGACTACTGCGAAAGCGATTGCGTAGAGGAAGAGGACTGCGTTGCGGAAGGCGCCGTTGACGAGGTCGTCGGCCTCTCTGAATAGGCAGAGAACGATGCAGAAGAGTGTCTGGACGTAGACTGAGATACGGACCTGATTTTTAGACCCGTGAAGTAACAGGAATAGACCCCAATACCCGCGATATCGGCGTTTGGTGTGAGAAAGCTCTGACAGAAGAGTGCATCGGCTGTCGCATTTGACATTGTCGTTCTGGGCGTTCACTTACCCTAAGCAACTTGTCGAAGCTTCTATACTTGTCGCTGAGCCTGGGTCGGCGCTTATCCTGGCGCTTCAAGCGCTATAGAGGTGTTGGGGGTGGCGTACCGTCATCCAATGGGGGGAACAACGGAACACAAACGGGGAGACTTTCGAGCCCTTTCCCAAACCTTAATTCGCGAAATGCGCTCGTTTGTTCGCTTAAATTGACCGGAGTTGTTTTAAGGTTTGTCCGACCGTCGAAAATGTACGGTTTCTAGATCTGTTATCGCCAGTCACGCCACGGACATGATTCCTGGATGATCGATCCAAGGGTCTTGCATCCAAGGGTCTTGCATGCAATAGGTAGCAAGGTGCAGTTGTGATTGTCCAAAAGACACCCTAAGAGTCAAACATGTTGAGAATAATTCTCGCTGATTTTCGGGGCTGGCGCCCTGTCTAGGGGCTGGGATCGGCGAATTTCCCCTGCCGACGACCAAATCAGGGGTAAAATGCTGGGTCTATCAAAGGATGATTTCCGTTGACACGACAAGGTACGGTTATGTACTGCAATTGAGATTGCCTTTCGAAGAGGACGTTTGGAATTAGAGCGTTTAAACTTAGGTCTTATAGACCCATAATATGTCTTCCCTGGCCCCAGACTACTCCGTCATCAGCTCCGCGGCCGGGGGAAGGGGTCGTCCAAACCGGGGGGAAGCCTACCGATCGTTCGCTGTCCCGAATATCGACCCGCGGTTCAACAATGTCCCCTCAAGAGTGACGCCATAGGGGTTCCAGTGTCAGAGTCACCCAGGCGGCGGCATGTATTACCCCTTCTGGCCACACAAGCCAAAATCAGCCTTTCGACAGAGCGCAATCTTTGTAGCTAGCGCACGGACGCACACGCGTGGGAGCCGAAATTATTAATTGCCTTCCACTTGCTTTCTAATCCAAATTGAACGATACATGCATAGAGACAAACCTTATTCGTTAACTCCGTCGGCTTCGGGGGGAATAGATGCTTCGATTTCCGTTGAATGAACAAATCATACTCTTGCGTCGGGGATTAAGGTTCCCCGTACGACTTAACGCCATACGAGTAGCCGATGCCGCTGATCTTTTTCTTTTCTGTGCCAGGCCCTTTTTCTGGCGCGTATACCGAAATCACAAGCTACCGCGGCCGTGTTGGGTGTGTATAAATACGGCGCAGAGTTCTCTCGTGCCGTCACTGTCTGTCCTGAAGAATGTCTGCGCCGTCATCCACCACACATTTCGACAGCACAGGGGAGTATGCCGAGCCGAATATCTTGGAGAAGATCGAAAGTCAGCGTGCGCCAGGGGAGTTGACGCCCATGGATAATCGCAGTTTGGAGAAACTCGATGATGCTAAGGCACTGGAAGAGGGTACTGCGGCGTCTGTCACTGTCACTCAGGCCATAACACACCGTCCGACGGGTATCAAGGTTTTACCCCTTTTTTGACCCCTGAATTGATTGTGTAGTGGGTGTTGATTATGTTTTCGTTCTTGATCGGGCTTTTCTTGTTTGCTTTGGATAATACGATTGTTGCCGATGTGCAGCCTGCTATTGTCAGTGACTTCCAGTCTGTGGACAAGATCTCATGGTTGGCGACGGCGTTCTTCATGGCGACGGTGGGTATTTACTCCCACTGCCTGCTGGCACCTTCGGACAAGGTATCTGATTGTAGCGACGGTGCTTCCTTTCGGACAGATGTCTATGATCTTCCCTGCGAAATGGTTTTATATTGCAATGGTCATTCTTTTCGAAGCGGGCAGCGCGTTGTGCGGTGCAGCACCCAACATCGATGCCCTGATCGTCGGACGTGTCCTTGCAGGACTCGGCGCGACGGGAATCTACACCGGCGCGCTCTTCTTGATTTCCGTCAATACAACCGAAGAAGAGAGGTACACTGGTTCAAGACTATGTTAATGGTAGACCAACGTATATTGGCATGACGGGCGCGATGTGGGGTCTCGGAACTGTTCTTGGACCCGTCATCGGAGGAGCCTTTACAAGTTCGTCTGCTGGCTGGCGTTGGGCATTCTATATCAACCTCCCCCTCGGCTTGTTGACTGCTCCGGTCCTGATTTTCCTGATCCCACCTTTCGATGCCCTGAAGGGTGTATCGTTCTGGGGACGTATCAAACGGGTTGACTGGGTCGGAATAGTCTTGTTGTCTGGATCGATTGCGTCTCTGGTTCTCGCACTTCAATTTGGCGGGAACGAATTCGCTTGGAATAGCGGACAGGTCATTGCGTGTTTTGTTGTCTTTGGGGTATTACTTATCCTCTTCATGTTCAGTCAAACTCTTTATATGCCTGGTCAAACGAAGCAGCGCCGGATCTTCCCTGTTGAGATGGTTTTCTTTAGAACAACGGTTCTCTTGTTTATCAACATTGGAATGGCGAGCTCGTCTGCATTCCTTGCGATATTTTATATACCTCTATACTTCGAGTTTACACGGGTACTCCCACATCACTGCTCAATTGTTGATAGAACAGGGCGACGATGCGTTGAGAGCGGCGGTCCGACTCCTCCCGATTGTGTTTACGCTGGTGTTCGGGGTGGTCGCAGGGGGCATCACCTTGACCAAAGTCGGCTACTATTCCCCCTTCTATATCCTTGGCACTTGTCTTGGTCTCATTGGATCCGCGCTGATGCACACCATCACTCTCGACACCTCCGCCGCCAAACTCTACGGTTTCAGCATCCTCATTGGATTCGGCGGCGGCCTCTATTCGCAGGCGGGGTACTCTATCGCACAGGCCAAAGTCCCGAAAGACCAAATTGCCGGGGCCACGGGGTTTATCGCACTGGGCCAGATGGTCGCGCCGACGATTGCTCTGTCTATCGCGGGGACTGTGTTCATTAATACCGCCACAAGCGGATTGCTGGAGTTACTCCCTGGGACACCAGTGGAAGTGATTAAGAATGCTATTTCGGGGACAGCGAGTTCGCTCCTCTCGCAACAGGATGCGGCTACGCAACGGGCTGCTTTGGAGGTTATTGTGGGGGCTATTGCGAAGGTGTTTATTCTGGGGATAAGTGCGTGCGCTGTCGGCGTCGTTGCTTCGTTTGGGCTGAAGTTTGAAAAGGTTGTTTCCGAGTAAGTATGCAAGGAAGGGTTTTTCGTTACTTGAGAATGGGATGGGAAACTTTATCAAGACAGAGCAGGGCATGTTAACATCATAGATCGCAACTGGCGCTACTGGTCAATATCGTATTAAATATAATTCAAGGATGTATTGCAATTGGACTTTGAAGGCGTTCGTTTGTTTGAAGGTATTATTTATTCTCCCAAGGATGTATATGTAACAACAGAATTCCAACACCGAATTATCCACATCATAAAACTCCGACCAGCTCCAAACCCCCCTGTATCCCCTAAACCCCTCGATATCTCTACAGCCCTGCCCCAATTCCCATTAATCCGATTACCAGCGCGACCAACCCAAAACTGATCGAAATTCTCGGCGGTGGAGCCGCATCGCTCGTCGCGCCCGTTCCGTTTTTCCCAACACATCCATCCATCGCCTGCTGAAACACCGGCACCAAAGTCGGATCCGTGGAATTCAAACATAACACGCACTAAATGTTACCAAACCCCCTGAGAAACATACTACGTACCTTTGGGGAATATAAATGAGTGGCGCCGCATTCGCAGGAAGACAGATCACTGCCTGTCTCGAAACTACAATTGCCGAGGGCTTGGGTAAGGATGTCGCAGGGTTTGTCGGCGGCCCAGCATTCGTTGGTGGCTAATGCGGCTTTTTGAGAGGTTAGTGTGACGGAGGAATGGCGCAGCGCGAGGATGTATGCTAGGATGCTTCCATTGATCGCGACCTACTGTCAAGTTCTGCAAATATGAAAGCGGCGCATACCATTTTCGCAGTCGACGGACACACGGCTTGTCAGGGTCTTTCGTCGAGCGCGCGCAGTCGAGGAAAAGTCGGATGCTGAGAAATTTTCCTGTTTATATTGCGCGGCGCAGACCCATGTGTATTTCTAGCCTGGGTCCTTCACCCCACCCGCCATTCCCAAATCTCATTTCGAGTCGTTCTCGGTGGCGGTGGATCTGAAGATTAACCTCATTAGAGTAAAATGAAGGAATGATTTCGTGAAAGTGGTCTGGCCAATTGTTTTGTAATGTTGAAAAGTCTGTGACAGAAGAAACATTTAATTATCCATATCGACGTCGAAATTGCTCATTTAAGTTCGTTTCAGATTGGCTGCGGTGGGGAGATTAGGGGGTCTGTGCGCGGTGAAATTGAAGTTTACTTTCGGCGCCTGCAGCTGTCGCTATTGCAATTGTAATTACGAAGGTGCATGGGGATATGTGGCTATGGAATAACCTTTTAAGAATTATTGCCATAAGTCAATTGTCTGGTAGAAACTATTTGTCTATTGAAATGGATTATCCGGGTGGACTCTCAAATGTCCGCAGATTTTATCATAGTTCATTTCACGAGATAACTAAAACTTTGGCAGCCAAACATCCAAAATTGCTTGCCTGCCATTCTTAACAGCTTCCAACGCTTTCTCAAGCGCAGGCACCAACTCCTCAACCGTCTCAACTTTCCATCCCACCGCGTTACCCGCCGCAGCCGCGATAGCAATCCCCACATAATCCGGCGGCGGATCAATACTACAATGGATCCCATCTGCCGTGGCCCTGCTCGCCCACCCCTCGGGGTATATGGCGAGGGTACTCCCCTTCGGGGCTCTCCATCCCCTGTTATTCAAGATCACCGTCAAAAAGGGCGTGTTGTATCTCATTGCCATCCAATGGACCGTGGAGGGCACGGTGAATAAATAGGACCCGTCGCCGACGATGGAACAGATTGTTTTATCTGGGTGGGCGAGTTTGGCGGCGATGGCGCAGCCGCCGGACCAGCCTAGGGAGGCAGCGGGGGAGGAGTACAAACTTCCTGGCGTGGAGCGCAGGAGATGGTCGTTGACGAATTTGATGTTTGTAACTGATTCATTGACGATTATCGAGGATGTGTCGGGGAGACGATCGCGGATACAGGCGGCGAGGTATGGCACTGTAATAACTTCCGAGGGTTTTTCTGCTGTTGTGTAGTTCTCGAGACGCTTTTCATGTTGTTCTTTTAGGGCTGAGATGCGTTCGTCTTTATTGTGAATCGTTTTGACGGTGGAGAGTTTCGACAAGAGCTGGGTCAATGCGAGATATCCATCCGCCCGAAATGCTTGGTTTGTATACAAATAGTGCATCGGCATTTGCTCTTTCAATGGATCGCAATCGATATGATAGATAACCGTTTCCGGACCAGGTTTATTATGATGCGGAACCCAAGGGACATCTGATTCAAAAACCAGGATTACATCCGCCTTCTTGATATGTCCTTCTAAATCCTTTCCCCCCAATGTTGCTCCAAGATGAGCCCAATGGTTGGCGGGAAAGTTCATGTAAGCCCCGATACTGTCGAGAACGCCGCATCCTAGTCGTTCTGCGAGTTGGACCAGAAGGGGAGGATTGCGTTGATCTTTTCCGGCGTAAGATGTGATTATCAGGGGGAATTTCGCACCCGCCAAAGCTTCGACAATTTCTTGTGCATCCTAAGATTAGGTCTAGAGCAGCTATTGGAGTACCTCATCTGACAAGGCAAGACGTCCCAAAGGTTTCCATTTCTGAGGTTGTATTTTTTTCAAGTCAAGTGGTTGTACTTCGCTTTCCATAACTTCCCTGGCTCCCATCAAGTACACCGGTCCAGGGGGACTTGATTTCGCAATCTGTAAAGCCCGTAGAGTCAATTGCGGCACATTCGCCCCAAATCTCATCTTCCATCAGTCATCCTCATCAAAGATTCTATACCTCATTGTTATACTTGACATACCCTCTGACAATCCCTCTTTGATCATGAACACTGAAATCAACATCCCTAAGACCGGGGGAACTCACTCCTGCTGAAACTGAATAAACTCTGTCCGTCCACCGAGAACTTCCCCTTCAATAGTACTAGGACTCGCCCCTGCCCAAACCAACACCGGTACCCTCGACTTCGCCGCGTTATGCAACGCCCCCGCCATAGCCAGCGTCCCCGTCTCGACATGTAACAACACGGCCTGACATTCCCCCGTGATCTGAGCATACGAGTGGGCCACCGTGAGAGCAACCATTTCGTTCGGACAGGTCAAAACGCGGGGGAAGTTGCGGCGTTGATTGAGAGAGGCATGGGCGAAAACTTCCACGAGACCGGGATGGTCGGTTCCTAGGTTTACGAAGAGGTACTTGACCCCGGCGGTGATCAGCGTGTCGATGAAGGCAGCACTGGCAGTGTATCTGAAGGGCAGGTCTTGGACTTTGGGGTTGCCATTGGCGATGGAGCTTGTACCGTTCATGGTTGCGGTGGATTGTGGGAACTGAAGGGGGAAGAGGAAGTTGAAGAAGAAGTTGGAGAGTGTGGGGTGCACCGAGTGGTCGGCAATTATTGCGTGCTTTGGAGTGGTTTTCTGGGGTCGGGAATGTGTTTCCGCTGGTTGATCGGCAAGAATTCCCCATCAAAAAGTGAACGAAGTTCAGGAAATTAGAGAAAAATGGGTTTCCTTTCAACAAACAATACCACAGCCCGCACAGCTTTTAGGATTAAAAATACCATAGATGTCATTTGGTCAATCTCAGATGCACGTGAGTTGCATTTGCCCTGTGCTTAATTCATAAAACGACTTTTGATATGTTCAAAAGGATATATATCGATATCTTGCCTTTCTATATTCTATGATATCTCGACCCAACGTTCTATTCATACATCTCACCCACTTCTATTTTAAATCCACTACATCTTAAACCTTAACCCAAATCTTCCACCGCGCAACCGTCATTCTACTCAAAAATATAAACACCGTCCCAGCAAGTATAATCCCGGCACTAAACCCAATCATGCCCTCATACCGTCCCCCCTGTTGATGCAATATCGCGCCTACAATTGGCGTCCCCGTCAACCCCGCTATCGCAATAAACCCGCCTCCCATCCCCATCATGGTCCCTATCTCGCGCATGTCCCGGCAAATACTTGCGATCGCGGCGTTCTGGACACTTATCATTGCGCCTTGGAAAAAGCCGAAGAAGACGGAGAAGACGTACAGGCCCGGTTTGGTCATGCCGAACCAGGTGAATATTGTGATGCTGTTCATGAATGCGAAGGGGACCAGGACGTTGAAGCTGGAGGGTTAGTGGGGATACCGGGTGGGGGGGTACGGGCCGAGTTTGTCGGCGATGAAGCCTGGGAGGATACGGCCGAAGGCGGAGGAGCCGTTGACGATGGAGAGGAGGTAGAATGCTGCTCCTGGTGTTATCCCGATCTGTGAGATCGCGAATTGTTGGATGTAAAATAGGGGTGTGAACATCCCTACAGAGTCAGGAGATACGCGGATTGGAAGGGATACCCAGGATGACCATGAAGAAACCTACTTCGAAGAGACTGAAGCGGGGATCTTTCCAGAACTTGAAATCCAAGAAGGGGCCTGGCGTTCGTCGTGGAAGACGCGTCTTTTGCGTGAAATTAATCAGCACGACAATAGGAATCTGCCTATCAGTACAGATCAATAAATCAAGATAGGAGAAGGGGAGCAAGACGTTAATGAATCCAGCGATTCGAAAGGACCATTTGAATCCGATGTTTGGATTGTCGAGTAAACGACTCATCAAAATAGGCCAAACGACTCCCCCGATAGACGACCCCGAGTACAATATCCCCATCGCAATCGCTCTTCTCCTCCTAAACCAATGGCTTATACACGCGACGGACGGAAAGAAACTGTTATCAACAACACGTCAAAAAAGGGGGACACACATTAGAGAGATGGATATTCCAAAGGCGACTCCCTGAGCGAGGAAAATTTGCCAGTACGTTTTGCATTCAGGAATGACGAAGAAACAGAGAATAAAAAGACATGAGCCGAATAGAAGTAACCATCTTGGACCATGGGAATCGAAGATCCGTCCGGCGAATAACCCCCCTGAGAACATACAGAAGATCTACCGTCAACCCACGCTCGTCATCAGGAGTTCGAACCTGAAACGAGCCGATCCAAGCAATGTCGGAGGGTGTATTCGCAGCGAGTTGATGACTTGTATAATACGTCTCGAACACTCCAAACGAGTTCACAAATCCTACTTATCAGGCCACAATTCTAGCTTCAATGCGCGCGGATTTAGGGGATTCATTTACCAAAAGTACTGAACGAGATCCACCACGCGCCAAAGACCATTAACCAAGCCGTGAACCCTCCATCCGGGAAATCCAAAACAGGAACTTTCGGCACAGCAGAGTCCTCCGAAGAAACACTCTCGACGACATCTCCCGTCTCGCCGCCTTTTTCTACATCCAAGCCTGCTGTGGGGCGGGCCATTTGCGCGATCTCCGCATCTTCGCCTTTGATTTCTTCGATCACGGCGGCGGGGTCCGTCACCGTTGTACTCGACAAGGGGGGATTGATCTCGTCTTCTAATTTTCTGTCCCCCATCGCGCTCATTGTCGTTGAACGATGATGCGTATCGTAGTGCAGGCAAGGTTGAAGGTGCTGTGGGCGGAGTGTCAGTCACTCCAATGGTGACCGCGATAAATGAAAAGTTTAATATCGTACGAGGTGGAAGGATGAAGCCGTCGGTGGGGTTGACTCGGCAATCGGCACTTGAAAGGGGCGATCTAATCGGCCAATGACACGCACCTGCTGAGAATTATGTGTGGGGTATTTAATCCGAGGAACCCTGCAAAGGAAATCATAGTCCGGTCTCGATCGGCGTTCGTTCCCGGATATCGTCAGATGTGCCGAGATCTAAAGATTGTTTGAAATAGACTCTCTGAATCCGAATTTTCAATTAATCCACCAACAAATGCGAAGTGTATCTTATTGTTAGTTTGACGGAGAGTGCAGTAAGCTACCGAATCCTTTGTGAGGATTTGAAATTGCGTTTCAAGACTGCGAGAAGGTCGCCGAATTTGGGAGCGATCAGGACCTCGCCTGCCGATAATTGAGTTACGTTGCGAACAATGTCTTCAGTGTCGCATTCGTGAGGGTGAAATGTAATCCCAAGGTCCTGGTACAAATCGGACGTACGAGACGAGGTCCAAGTAGTGCCGACCGCGTTTGTGTGGACTGTGAGATACGCGTCGATTAAAATTGGAATCGTGTATGGAATCATCCTATGATGGTTGTTCCATAATTGCTCTCCCTAATATCAGATGTGCCTTTAATAAATCAGATGAAGCTTCGTAGACAAATGATTCCTTTCCAGCTCCAGGCACCGGGGTTGTGACTTCGAAAGCTGTGACTTCGAAAGCTGGGATAGGATCTTCTTTAGGCTCCAATCCACGGGACACAGCTCAAGACAGCGAGAAGTGCAGCGACAATAAGCAGCGGAATAAAGCAGCAGTGAGGACAAATCGAATATGTGCCTCGTTGTTCGCCTTTGGGCATTATTGACGGACAAAGTTGTGTCGCGTGTAGGCACTTTGTCCGAGGGGCCGTTGACACAAGTCCTATGAAGTCAGACTCGCAGGTCTCACCAAGGGAGGTACGGCTTTTCAGTTCCAGCTGTGTACGGTATGCCCTTCACAGAAGCAACGACGTTCAACGTGATGGCGGCTGATCCAGTTCAGTGAGGCAAGGCAGCATCCATCCTCTGATTTGCAAAGCGGAACGTTTCCCTTTCAGGGCCCATTCAGAGTGTCACCATGTCTTTCAGACTTGAAAGTCCCCATGACTCAAACCATCCCATATCTTCTCCCACGGTTGGAGTACAAGAAACCTCTGTATAACAACAAGCATAGCATACTTGCATCGACATGTCTGCCGTTGCAAATTCGGGCGACAAACGCTGTGGGCCGTGACTACCGGAGGACAGATGGCTGGCCGGGGTGAGTGCGTGAGATGATTTCCAAATTTTATTAATGAAGACTAAAAAAGTAATACGCACCAAAACACCATCCTATCTACATCCTCTTCCACGGTATATACCCCTCTCCTTCTACATGATCTTGAATCACCATGATGGTTTACTCCCATACCTCCCATACCTCGTCACACGCCCCTCTCATGCACCCCACTCCCCCACTTTTGACTCGGCCCTCGACGGTGCGTTTAACTTCCCCCAGATCCAGATCGCCGTACTTGCGATCGATGGTCACTGTGATATGTTGGCCCTGGAAGAATTGGATCGGGATCGAGAAGGTGACGTGGAATTTAGTCCGTGCTGAACAGAGGAGGAGGATCGTTTGTAGTTTTAGGGAGTCTGTGGTTGTGGAGAATGAGATGGGATGCTTTGACTTTATTAAGGCCGCTTCGGTGCGGAGAAGGGACGTCAAGTGGTGGATTCGTGTTATTGTGTTGAGAACCTAGGTATTAGATACAGCCTGTGGCGAGGGGATACAGTTCTGACATCGCCTTTGAGGATTGACGGAGTTAGTGAGGTGTACATGAATTGCTGGATGGGGTCCATCTGGGGGGGTATTTCGACGGTCGCCGAACCCCCGTGGGAGAGTAGATCTGTGTTGAATGATACAATGACCTCATTCCTGAATGCCATCTTCACATTCACACCCTCGACTTTTCTCACCTCCCATCCCGAAACTTGCTGCAAACATCGCAGATTTACTACCGTCAACCGATATCCCTTGCGTGACATACCTTTAAACTCCTCAACTTCGTTCTTTTCAAACCCCCGGTTCAATTCCTTGACCCGTTCAGCACGATCAATTTTGATTCGACATTCGTCAATCAATTTCCTCAACTCGGCCTCCTCAGAAGATAATTCCAATGCCTCCTTCTCACGTATCTCCATCTCACGTTTCCGCGTCTCTAATCCCTCCCCCACAATCGAAATCTCCTCCCTTACTTTCCTCAACTCCTCTTGATCGGCACTCTCGATTTCCTCCCTCTGATGGCGCAACATCTCCAACTGTCCCCTGACAGATTCATACTGCTTCTTTATCCCAGGAAACAAAGGCTCCAATTGTTCTCTCATCTCACTTAATCGCACTTTATCCTACCATCAATACCACTTTCATAAGATAACTGACCTTGCGCAGACCGTCGGCGTTTTTGATTAAGGTCGGCATTACGCCCCCGAGAAGTTGATCCCGCCAGGTATACCATCCGCCTTTGGCTTTCAATCGAGCCCATGTCTTGACGAGCTTGAATTGCGAGTCCATGATGCGTTTGATTTCCGGTGGAGCACCGACGTATTCTTTAAATAACAAGGGTGGATCTTCCAGAGTATCTCTCTCGATATTTTCGATCATCGCTTTGCCCTCTGCAATATACTTGCTCGCATTCTGACAGCTCTACAATTAGATACCACCGCGAAACCGCAAGGGGAAAGCAGAGTAGAGGGTTGGGAAGTACGAATTGGTAGAGCTCCAACATGGGAATACTAACTGCCCCGGCCTTCGCATAGTCCTTAAATTCCGCCTTCTGCAACGAAGATAATCCTTCGGGCGGGACAAAAGTTCTGCGTCTAGTCGTGGGCCCCAACCCATCCAAAAACGAAATATTTGTCATCGCCAGAAACTCCGCCAGAGTAATCGGTTCAAAGTCCTCTTCCTCCTCGACACCTTCGTCCAACGGCGCAGTATGGTCTTCCCATACTTTGACCAAATTAGCCACTTTGGGCCCGAATTCCCGTTTCATCATCCCGGGAGTTAACATCAGATCGTCGGCAAGGGTACTCATTCCCCCCCTGCGACGAGGAGTCTCCAGTTTCACGGGACTTGAAGTCCGTGACGCGGCGGCGGGAGCGGCCTTCTTGGGCGTCATTTGCGCGATTAGATTCCTTATCCCGAGGTCCTCGACTTTGGCTACTTGTCCGAATTCCTTGGAAGTCCAGCTTGCGCGACCGATACTCACCCTCCTAGTCTCTGCAGAGGCATTGAACTCCTCGATCCCGCCCAAGGATTTCCGATTCCGGAGTCTATTGGCTGCACTTGGAGACCCGAGGATCGGACCACCCGCCCCGACGGCGCCAATATCGCTCTTTCTACGAGAGATGGGGGTCAGGGGGTTTCCCGTCAGGAGATCCAAGGCCAGCAGACCGCGCGAGGGAGTCCGTTTTGGGGTGCCGGTTATTCCTGCTGAGAGGGGGGAGCGGATTATTTCGGCCCCCGAGGCTGCGGGAGGGATATTCGTGCGCAGGGGCGAGTTGTAGAAGGGGGATGATTCGGGGGTTGTGGTCTGTTGCCGTTGGGGAGTGCGGATTGAGCTGAGCGGCATGGTCATGTCCATTGCTTGGGTGTCGTCGTCTTGGTACTGGGACTTGGAGTTGAGGATTGATCCCACGGCACGAGTCATGTCCATTGTCACTGCTGTTAGAAGGCTTGATATGGGGCATACTGTCATCATCATCTTGTTGAGGGGGGAGATTCTCTTTGTCTGCGGCGGCGTTGTTGTTGAAATTTGCACCCTGGATTTTACCGACGACTCTGGTGAAGTCCATTGCCATGGTATCGTCGTCCAACTCCTCTTTGAACGGTTTGGCGGGATAGACTTGAGTGAATTCCATGGTCTGATCTTCATCTGCTCCACTAAGGAATCTGTTGACTCCGTCCCTCGCAGGGATAATCCCGCCCAGAGGCTGCGTGACGTCCATTTCAGCTTCGCTGTCATCCCCGTCATCCCCATCATCGACCAAGAATCCCACTCCCCGCTGCATTTGTTGTTTGATCAACGCACTCGGTAACGGTAGCGTGAGGTTATCGTCCGCAATGTCCATCGAAGTCTCCTCCGAATCACTCCCCGGACTGTTCAATAGAATGAGAGGCTCAACCACAGGACCCCTCGGAATGGCCGCCGCCGGCGACGGCGTATTGGGAACCTGCAGATGAGGCCGAGGCGACAATTCGCCCGTCGACTCGCCGTCCGTGCTCGGTGAATTATCCAAATGGAATCCGACTCCTTTCTTCGGACTCGGTGTCCCCGTGGGAGTTCCCGCCTGAGGAAACAATCTTCATCAACACCAGACATTCAAGGGACCTTACCGTATGGTCGCATGACTTGCAAAACTGACTCTCCTATTCAAACTCTTTCTCAATTCGCGTCTCCGGGCCGTTTCCGTCTCCGTCTCCTCTTCCCGCGCCTTTTCCTCCTTCAACGCCTCCTGAATGACCCCGATAACCGTATGTCCCCCCGCAAAATCCTCCTGTTTCTTCAATATCCCCCGCGCAGGAGCCTACAATCAGCCCCGCCTCGAACAAAAGACGCTACGATATTCCTCTTCTTGCGCGGGATTTTGACAGTCGCAGTGTCGTCCGCACCACCCAAACTGCGCGCCCGCTTGCGTTTCACGGATCCAATTTCGTTACGCAGCGGACTCGGGTGCAACGGCGCATTTTCTCTGTGCGTGGGAGTCCCCGGGGGAAGCGGGAATGCCAGCGACTTGCGTGTGTTTTGTTGACGGGGCGAGCGTCGTGGGTTTGGAGACAGCATTTTGTGTGTGCGGTGCAATCCTCACGGGAGACAAGCGGTGATGGCGATTTTGTTTACCTTTTCGCGTTAAATCACGTAAGCCCGTGCGCCAAGCCGCCCAACGCTGGAATGTGACGGGAATTTGTGGAGTTGGTTGCAGCGTGGTTGCCACGGGGATGGTTCACGTGACACATCGATCAATCTGTGCGACGGGAATCCTATCGCTGCTCGGACCAGCCGAACGGTCTGTCGGCAATGGATAAGAGAGCATTCACCGCGGACAATCTCTTCAGTGTAAGGGGCCGTAATGCCTTGGTCACTGGCGCCACCTCGGGAATCGGGTTCATGATGGCAGAGGGATTGATCATGAACGGCATCGAGACCCTGTTCATCACGGGCATTGATACCGAGGACATCATTGCGGAGAAAGTCTCCCTGCTACAATCCCTGGCGAGAACAAGTGGTTTCAACACAACAATACTTGGGTCAGTCCCTTCTCTCTATATTAAAACTGGATACATTTAGTGGATAATTGTCTCCGGATGGTCTGAACTTGTGGTCGACTTCCCAGACGACGCACTTCGGATCCCTGGGAGAGTAGTTATTCAACCCCCGTCTCCATTTCCCTGCCCTTCCAAGACCACAAATTTATCATAAGATAGACAGCAAATCGATTTATCCACTCCCTCAGGCCTCAAATCCCTCTCATCCTGGATCCACTCCCAAACCACCCACCTCGACATCCTCCTCTCCAACGCCGGCATCCGTCTCGACCCATCCCTCCCCCTCCCTTCCTACACGACCTGCACGCTCCCCGAACTCCAGTGCTCGCTGCTCTCGCACGACCACTCGGCCTGGACACACACCTACGCCATCAACACCACAGCGCACTTCTTCCTCGTCTCGGAACTCCTGGATCTGCTTGGCAACGCAGCCGAACGGGGGAACGGAAGAGGATGTGTGGTTATCACGAGTTCCTGTGCTAGTATGCATTTATGTACGAATGTCGATTTGATGAGTTATGCCGCTAGTAAGGCTGCTACAGATCATGTCGTGGGCATGTTGGCGGCCAAAGTCGGACGATTCGGGATTCGTGTCAATGGGATTAATCCCGGGTGTAAGACCCTTCTCTTCTACCCCCCCACTGATGCTTACTTTTGTGTGTTTTGTTTCAACGTGCTGACGCTAGTTTTCGATACGTACCTTCCTTCTCTGGATGCGAAGTGACTCTAGGGCGATGAATCCAATAAATGCAGAGGGAAACATGTTTGCCAATCTCTTCGACAAAGTCCCTGCTAAACGGGCTGGAAACCCCAGCGACATCGTCGGCACGATCCTGTATCTTGTGTCTGAGGCGGGCGTACTATCTCCTTTGATTGCGGGACTGATGATTCAGGCGTATGTTAATGGACGGTCATTGTGTGTTGATGGGGGCAGAGTACTTGTTGCCAATGGACAAGAATGAGATGTTTTAAAAAGATGAGGAGAACGTCAATAGAGGTTTATGAAATGACCCTGGAGATGGGGTTTTGAGTTTGCTTCCGTCGTGGCTCTCGGAAAGGGGATAACGTCGTACGGCTGTTATCGACTCGGTTGATAAAGCAATGACGCGTCAACACCTCACAACATCCCCAAAATAAAGATACAAATCTCAGTTCACGTACAAGATCTACTGACTCTAAATACTTATGAAACCCTCCGATTCCCAGTCTTCCAGCAAATGATCCATCTCCTCCACAGCTGCATGAAAGTAGGTAGCGTCTCGGAGTAGGCTGCCTTGATACCATAACTAAAGATAAGCAATAGCCTCTTCAAAATACGTACCGAAGGCCAAATACATACACCTCAGTTAGCGCATACTGCAACAAGGCGACATCGGCGAAACATGCACGGATGTTTCGACACGGGATCGAACTGGCAGTAACCAATCCATATTTAATGTTCTCGTCGCTCATCAGAGGCATAAGTTGATCCGCAGTCGGAAAAATAATTCCCTCCGAATAGTCCTCGTTTGGATTGTTTTTCATTATTCCATCCGTCGATGTATCTTCGACTATAATGCCTCTGAACTGCAAGAGAATTCCAGGTCTTAGAGATCCACCATTTTCTGGAGACAGGTAATCTGTATCGTCACAATCACCGTCCAAATGTGTCGGATCCGGGACCTTTAGCCGACTTTAAGGGGGTCTGGGGAGCAATTTTCCATTGACATACCCAATGCTAATTGATCCGATCCCGCTGGGTAGATATTTCAACTTTTCTTTGAAAATTTCGGGGCTTGTTGACTCGAGCTCAGCGACGAGTTGAGTCGGATACGATGATATGTGTGTTGCATCTGGAATGAGTTTATGAATATATT
>Ga0302325_10014109_pt1 | contig 17020 bp, 14 predicted proteins | sample Palsa_T0_2_FD_201948 | JGI IMG/M metagenome (GOLD analysis project Ga0302325, IMG submission 201948) | Peat permafrost microbial communities from Stordalen Mire near Abisko, Sweden - Palsa_T0_2 | ecosystem: Environmental > Terrestrial > Soil > Palsa > Peat permafrost | place: Sweden: Abisko... | reverse complement strand
GCTCAACCATGTCAGGAAGGCCTCCGACATTAGTAGCGATGACCGGCTTAGCAAATCGGTAAGCTATGGGAATAACACCACTCTGGGAAGCTTCGATATATGGCAGTACCACGATGCTTGCTCGACTGAACAGTTCTGTTCGTTTCTCTTCAGAGATATATTCGTTGCAAATAACGAAGCGTTCGGGGTTGCTCATCATCCTACGGTACCGCGTGAAGTCTTCTCCCTTGCCCGCAATTGCGATTTTTGCTTGAGGAAATCTCGAGGTAACAAGAGGCTCTGCGCGAATAAGGTACTCAAGACCCTTGTATTCCCAAATTCTTCCAAAAAACAAAATAAGCTGCTCGTCATCCAGCGCCTGTCGTTCTATCGGCTCTCCTATCATAATGTGCGGAATGATGTGCACATTGCTGCTGGGCAGCTTAAGTCTTTTGAGCAGCGATTCCTTGATTTGCGGAGCATGGACAATGAGTTGGCTGGCACGACGGGGGCTGCGATCACGTAGCCACTGCGGGGTTTTCCGCGCGTCCATGTCACCAGGATGTAGCATGGCATCGTGGGTAGTAACAACGAGCGGGAATTTACGCAACAGCGGTAGTACGAAGTTGAACCACATATGCGCTTCTTGTAGATGCACAACGTCCGGATTGAAGGCCCGGATAAGCTTAACCATCTTCATGACTAGCCGGGCCTGGCGAAACCCGTGGCGTAATCTCGGTTCATCTAGCAAATGCAGGCGCACCGGTGCGCTTAAAAGATGCAGGTACGGTTCGGCTTTGGACTTAGGAACAAAAAGTAGAACAGTAGCCTCTGGAACGAGGCTGTTGGCCAATCGTATGGCGTATTCCCCAAAATCGAAGCAGATAAGCACTATTTTCATTCGAACAAAACTACCCCGCTTCAGTCAGAAGTACTACCCGTGGCGATAAGGGCTCTTCACCTTTGGACCCAATCGCGAATATAGAACTAAACCCCTACCCGCACTTGATCACAGAAGCACTCCCATACGAACCCCGGAGACGGCCGCCGGCGCGCGGCCGCTCTTGGGAGTCGGGGGGGAAGGGTCTGTAGCCCAGCATGCGACAGTGGAAACACTCCTGATTTCCCTGCGGGCTCAAGAGCGCCTTTCGGATCTCAGCAAGAGGCGCAGTTGCCCGTCGATGAACGAAGCAAAAATCGCGCCAACTGCGCTTCACAATAATAAATCATCCGCCCTTGTTTAAGGCCAACGCGGATTGAACAGCCTGGTTTAGCGGCTCACACCGCAGCGACCCGACCTGCTTGGCATCTTTTTTTAAAGCCGACTTAGGCCTCCGCGGACCTGTCGTGTACTTCCTGATAAAGCTGAACCCACTCTTTTGCTGGATCACTCCTTGAAAGCGGCGCCTTGGCCCGACAACCGTCATCGGACGCTAAAGAACGCACAATCGCCTGCAGAAGTGCGTCGGGAGAGCGAGGCTCAAGATCGAAGTAAGTTGCCTGCTCCCCCGCCACTTCCCGAATCACAGGAATATCTGGACAGACTATACGACAGGAAAATAAGAGAGCTTCGGCGACCGGGAGGCAAAACCCCTCGATAGAAGAGGCACAAATAAATAGCGAGCACACGCTGTAAAGATATGCCAGGCCGCTATCTGAAAGTGAATCAAGAAAGTGTACCCCACCGCCCCGTCTCGATATGCTTTTCAGGTTCCCTGTTTCCGCCCCCTGACTACCAACGATTACCAGTTGGCAGTCTTTGTCGATGAGCTGGCGCTCAATACCTAGGTGATAGCTTTGTATAATCAGGTCAAGATTCTTGTTCTTGCGATGTTGAGCAACACAGAGAAATATTCTAGCCGGTACTGTGGCAAGCTGATCTAAATCGCATCTGGGCTCGGCAACCCGAACCTGCTGGTAAAGGACCGGAAGCATCATCCTCTCATTGAGCTTAGGAAACCAGTGTTGCAGCCTACTCCGCGTGAAACGTGAAATCGACACAACCTCGTCGCTTGCTCGGAGACAGCTTCGGATCGCAAAGCGATTTAGATAGACGTTCGGGTAGCCAAGCGACCGAGGTTCGTCGTAAGCGTACAGATCATGTATTGTCAACACTAAGGGAACCTGGAAAAGCTCCTTAACAACCGGCATCTGGTGCAAAGCATGAACGACATCGGCATCGATCCGCTGAACTAACCTAGGAAGTTCCTTGAGAGACCACCAATACCTCGAGATGGAAGGACGCCATAGATTCACCCACAGAATGTGAGGATCGTTTACGTCGAGCCCAAAAGCTTCGCGGTAGTACTCTTTCTGCCATGTTCCAAGCACAAGTGTGACCCGAATATCGTCTGACTCCCGCAGACTGGAAAACAGATTAGCCGTGTAGCGACAAACACCGACCGGCCTTAAGAATCGTTGAAGCCCCACAAGACACACGTGCAGTACGCGACCCCTGTCACGACCCTTTGAGCACTCCAGGTCTCGAGATGAATCTGGCAACGGTGAGTTTGCATCAGCCACCCATGCGCGTCGGTGGATTGCTAACATTCTGCTTGTTGACACGTTACGATTTACCTCCAAACGGCTACAGACTTGCAGGCCGGTCTTTCTGTTGACCATCAATCTCCGGCAGCGATCGCCGTTTACTGACTTTGTTGGGCGACACGTAGTCCGTGTAAAGGACAACGTGAGGGCCCATTTAACATTTCTTTCCAAGTCTACAGACGACTCCATGCGCAACTGTCTGGGCCGCATAAGTTATTTCGCTGCTTTAGTCATCGGGTGCCATACTTTGTGGTAAAGGTGTCAAAAATATACGACGTGCAGGGGAACCTTTGGATTTCGATACCGGGTTTTGCCGCGAACTCAACGAAAAGCATGCCTGTATCGGAGCAAACAAGTAAATGGAAGCAACATACCAAGGGCCTGAGTCGGAAAACCCATCGAGCAACACAGCGCACACGACACAAGCGAAGAAGAACCCGTCCTGTCGATTCGTTCGAGCTATCCGTAACGACAGTACAAACAGGCTCAGGAGCAGTGAGAAATATAAAATCCCACCACAGTAGCCTACAGCCAGCACCGAGTCGACGTAAATAGAATGGGCAGCGGCAATTGACCATCCTTGATCGTTCGAAATGTCTTCGATTCGCTCCCGCGTCCAGAAAGCGCCGTATCCATAGCCGACTATGGGGCGCCTATCGACATAACCCGTTAGCAATTCGGACCATAGCGGTATGCGGCCCGTCAAGGTGTCGTGGCTAGCATCTTTGCGGCCCATACTTAATGAGTTGCTTATATCCAAAGCGCCCAGTGAGCTGAGCACAAAGGGCAGAGAAACTAGGATAGCTAGGCCATACAAGTATATGAAGAGCTTTATGCCCCGAAGCGACAGGACACCGTAGACTAAGAGAAGGGCGAAGATCGTACTCATCAGCGCTGTTCTAGACCTAGTCAATAGCAAAACGACTAAGGCCAGTAGCAAGGTGGCCCTATAGAATCGCACCCGTGAACAGTTTCGCAGCATCGCGATAGATGAAAACGCCAATACTGCTGCCTCATTCCCAGTCGAGTTATCATCGTTTATTCCCGCGTAGCGGTATGAGGTTGCGAGAGGATGAAAAGTGCCGAGCCTAATCTCGTTGAAAAATCCCAAAAACAGGTAGGAGCAGTGGGCAATTACATACCACCGAACAAGGTCTTTGCTCCCAAGACGCCTTACTGCGCCCGCTCCGGCTAGTGTGTATGTCGCAAAGCCGAACCAACGACCAGCGCTGACTCGGAGATCCGACGACCAACCGAGACTGAGAGTCGCAAACAAAAAGAACGCCCCGAGCAATACTATGGGCATCGATAGTGTGATTTCAGGGCCACGGTGTCGACTCTCAAATAGCGCAAAGATGCCATAGGCAAATAGCAAGATTGCTCCCACTTGCTTATTCAAGCCGCCTGAACTAGCCGCATATGCCTCTATCGATAAAGGATTTACATAGCCGAGAGGAGCGTCCATGTTATGTATGATCAACAGGAAGCAGCAGGTCAGTATAGTATAGTCAATCCACTTAGAACCGAGCGAAATCATGAGAGTTCACCAGAGTGGCGAGTAAAACATGGAGTCACGTATTGCTGGTGCAACGATCCGCCTTAATAGATAAAACGTACGGCTCAGCTCCTCGACAATGTGAATAATTGTCACGCCATCAGGTCCCCCCGCAGCTCAACCAAAGAAGTTAGAAACTCTCAAGAACAGAGGTGTTATCGCTGGTGCCCATCTTGGCCCAAAGACTCAAGCCGTAGAGGGAGCACAGCACAAAGTGCAACGCACAAGTGTAGTTTTTACGGGCTCGGCAGCGGGCTGTAGTACAACCCAACGTTGACCATTTTTATAATCATATTCGCTTTTGCGAATTTGCTGGTTGTAACGATAATCAAGTCACCGTTGTGTATGAGAGGCAACTCAGTAGATGTTTTGATTCGGGTCAAATGCTTGAAGTCAAAAACGGTCGCGTTCCCGTATTCTGAATTCGAGGCCAGCGCCCTGACGAGGACAACTTTTCTCTGAGCTGATACTTGCGTGAAGCCACCTGCCATTGCAAGTGCATCAGTGATGTTAGTCGAGCCGTGTATTTCGTAGCGCCCAGGTTTTCCCACTTCACCCATTACCGTGTACTGATCCCGTACAAAATCGACGACGGAAAGAGAGATCTCGGGATTTTTCAGGCGCTTGCGGGCCTCAACAGTGATCAGCGTACGAGCCTGCTCGACCTCAAGTCCGTCGACGTGAACGGGGCCAATGAGTCGCAGGTGAACAGAACCATCTGGGAGTATCGGCAAGCTTTGATTGTACTCGGGTGTGCGCCTATAGAACACTGAGATTGTGTCTCCAGAATGCAATCTATATTCGTTCGGTCGGGAGACTGAGGCCACTAGGGCTTGCTGCGCCACGGTTTCGTAAGGAGATGCTGTCACCAACGATAACAGCAACACTAGAATGACGAATCGTGGCGATGATCTAAAATATTCGCGCGTCTGTCTATTCTGAGATTTGCTCATATGGCCTCTGGTTTAGCGGAATGCGATGGTCGGCGCCCAGGCAGCATGCACGTAAACTCGAGCAACCACCTTTACGATTTATGAACCCGGCTTAAGCGTTCTGAAGTTCAAGTTGGAAGCTTTCGGCAAGGAGGCAAGATGCAATACTGCCGAACACCGCCACAAAAAGAGTGAAAGCAAGAACAAGAAGTCTGTGTGAAGAGACGGGCAGCACAGATTCAGTGGGCTCCTGGGCCAGGACCACGTTGCTGATTTTGCTTTGGTCGAGACCCTCTGAGACCCGCGCATTCTCTGCACGTTCCGCGTAGTCTGAATAGTCCTCCTGCGCATTCTGGACATCGCTCCTCAGCAGTCGGTACTGGCCCGCGAAATTCGTGAGGCGGCTAATCGTTCGCCGGTTAGCGGCGATTTGCTTCTTAAGCACCACAATCTTGGATTTCAGACCGGCAAGCTCGATAGTCCGGCTTGAGATTCCACCGTGAACATTTTGAGATATTGGATTCACGTCCGTAGACTCCTCGTACGAGACTAGAGATGTCGCTTTGCGGAGCTCTTGTGCCACGACTTCGATTTCAGTGTCCGTCTCTTTGAGCACTGGATCGTCGTCCTGGAATTTGCTGGACTGTTGTACGCGGCGAGCCTGAAGGTCTGCCAGCAAGGTTGTGAGATGATCGATCAACGACGGATTCGGGATGGCTTTCCGCGTAGTGTTAATGCGAGGAGAAAGTAAAACAGCAACGCTCCGGGAAGCTGCGAGTTCGCTCTTCACCTGTCCGACCTGAGCTTGTGCCTGCTGTAACGCCGCCTCCTGGTCCGAGATGGTTTTGGTCAACAGCGTGATCTGCTGATCCAGGTTAGCTGCACCTTTTCTGTCACTGAACTTGGCGAGCACACGCTGTTTGTCCGCAAGTTTTTTCTCATAATATTCGGTCTGCGTCTTGAAAAACGAGTATCCGCCTGGCGTGCTTCCGGCGCGTAGGTGAGCCTCCAGATATCCTGCTGCGATGGTCCTTAAAACCGAAGCCGCTAAAGCGGGGGACTCATCGGCATACTGCACCTCGATGATGTTCGCTTTTCGAACGGCCGTCACATCTAAAGCTTTTCCCAGTTTCCGGACGGCTTGGTCGACCCCTTCAGCCTGGCTCGAGACCAACGACTGTCGCTCGAGATGATTTTTGAGCACCGCCTCCCTCAGCAGGTTGTAACTGGTCAAAAGTTCTACCTCAGAATTTACTTCTTCTTCGTTCACCAGGCCGAGCGGAACAGCATTGGCGCGTTCTGAGGTTGCACGCAAGTCCGTTGGCGTTGCCCTAATTAGGATCTTCATCGAGGAGATATATTTTGTCGGCAGAAGGAAGGCGATCAGGACGCCTAAACCAAACACCCCGAGGAACACAGTCAACATCACACGGCGGCGTTTACGGATTACCTCAACCAGTCTCGCAGAATCCTGGGATAGACTCATGACATACGGTGTGCTCATGGTTCACCATGCTCAAATAAGATTCAATTTTGATCAGGTAGCTAAAAGCACCCTTGGGGGCTCTACCAATTCTTCATCTTCCGTTCCCAGTTCATCACACTAGCGGTTCCGTTCGCACCACTGACGGGGACGCACGCTAGGGTCAGCCTCTTCTATGGGAATTCGGGGGGAACTATGTTCTTGAGCAAAACCCCATAGCTTTTGCGCGGGTAGCCAAGAGCGCTTTTCGGAACCCGCATCAGCGACCATTGCCTGTTCGATGAACAAGCAAGAATCGTCTCGCCCGCTTTTCAAGCGTAGTCATCAACTCTTCGTCAAGCTTTACAAGGGATTTGAACAGTCTGGTCGCGGCTCAATAGCATAGCGCTAATTGGTTCGCCTTGCGAGGACAGCCGTAAATTTCCCAGATGCTTCATCCGGGTCAACGGACACTTTACCGGTCATTCGCGGGCCAGCCACAGTTCCGGTAAGGGTGATCGTCGAAGCCGTCCCATTGTAATCACTGTCATAAGACAGAGAAACTGAGGGGGCTTTGACTTGGCCAACTACGTCCACAGTGCCCTGCTCGGAGCTGCATGTCCCGCTCACACTGGCGCCCGTTTGAGAGAAATCGCATTCTGAAACCATGTCATTGCCGTCGATCAGAGTGTGAACTCTCCATGTGCCCGAGATTGATGTGCGGGATTGTCCTACTCCAATCGCCGATGAGAGGATAAGTGAGAAGACCAATCTTTTTGTCATTCAATCCCCACCGGCTTTGCCCGATCGCTTTCCTTCAAATCTCAAATGAGCAAACGACAAACACTTCCCAAGGATTAGGGCTCGATGAGAGACCATGACCGTAAGCTTTATTCACCTCCGACCGAACCTTTTGGCATTTTAGAACCATAAGCTCGGCGGCAAACTGACCATCGTCCGAAACTTGAAGTAAAGTGTTCGGAATTGGTATTCAAGCGTCGGCTGTGGATTATAATGATGTATCCAGCGAGTGCGACCGTAGCTGAGCCATCGTCGCTCGGCCGCACTTAAAGTGCCCGAAGCTGCCAAACGGTCAAGTACCTCCAGGGTTCCCCTTAGCATTCTCTTTCGGTCGTTCGAGTAGTTTGTGCTGTGGCGCCGATGGCTTAGCACACAGAACCTGTGCGGGACGAAGGAGTGACGCCTGGCAATACGCAGGTAAAGCTCGTAATCGTCTACCTGTGCGGGCCAATCCGAATTAAAGCCACCGGCTTCCAAGAACGCTTCCCTACGAATCATGGCCATCCCCGGCGTGCGCATCGGACAAAACTCAAAAAGCGCTCGAAGATAGTTCTTCCGGGGTTTACAGACGTAGGGCGGCGCAAGCTCGCGCCCGGACTCATCGATCACGCGGGCCGCGCCGAAACTAAGCGCGGCTTGTGGTTCGTTGGCCAAAGCGTTCAGTTGCGCCTGGACCGCACCGGGATGCAGGACGTCATCTCCATCCAGGAATATCAAGTACGTTCCCGTGCTTTGCTGGAAACCAAAATTCCTGGCGGCGGGACAGCCTTGATTGGCGGTCCGCACCAACCGGATTCCCTCGATTCCTGTCAAGCTCGGCGCCGCAGGTACCGGAGAGCCGTCATCGATTACGATTATATCGAGTTGGGCGCCGCCTTGGTTCACTGCACTCATCACCGCTTCACGGATGTACTGCTGCTGCATGTAGTACGGAATGATGATCGACACAACGGGGCGGGGTTGTTGACGCTGGCGTGCGGTTTCATTTGGAACGACTGCCATCAATTGTCCTTTCCGTACCGGAAGTCCCGGGTAGCATAGGTTTACCTTGTCCTGACGGGCGTAGCCAGAACGGGAGACTTCCGCTCGCAACACGGCATATTCTCATGGCAGCTTGGCTACTGCAGCTGTCAGCCTGAGGTCGAAAAAATGCATGGTGTTTTTTGCGCCTCTATGGATACCAATCGCCATCTACTAAACAGGCACTCCTTTGGCGCAAACCCCGTTGCGTTCGCTGATCTGAGTTGCCTCGCAGATGATTGAGGTGATGTTTTCATGCTTCATGCAGAACTCCCGTCGCGCGGCCAAATGGAAATGGAAGAACGGCCGCGATATCATCTGCCCAGGGAACACCCAGTCATGCGGTTCCACGATGATGAGCGGAAAACTGTTCAGCGTGCCGGCATCACCCTCGAAGAGTGATTTTTCGCTCCCCTCTATGTCCACCTTTCAAAAGGAACGGTTTGAACTGTTCCGAAGGTTTCGCCGCTAGGATGCTGGAGAGCGACAAAAGCTTGATCTGACGTGTCCAAGGTCTGGAGAGCCCTGGCGGTTTCAGCTAGGTATGCATACCCAAAGCGACGGTCTGGCTCAAGATGTGCCCCCTCAGCCCACTCGTTCCAGGCATTGATGAAAACGATTCGCTCATCAGGTTTTCGATTGTTAAGTACATACTGACAGGTGTCTTTCAGCCAGGCGCCGTACTTCTTTGGAGTCGATCCAAGAAAGATTTGGCTCTGGAGACCTCGTCGAGCCGTATTGTCCCAGCTTGGGCAAACTCCTGGATGCAGAATGAAATCCGTTGGCCGATACGAAATCCCATGCTTAACCATCTCGTCATATGAACACAGGATACCTCCTCTCTTAAAGTGGAGCCTCGTAATTTTTCGCCAGCCCCTCCGCATCCAAGTCGAGATTCCGTTGCCGTGTGGCGGAAATCCAGCGGCGGCATCTAAATCGAATTTTCGTGGATCGACTGTCTCGTGCTCCTGCGGCATCACAACATACGGATTTCCCAGACCCTCTTTCAAAAAATGGGCTCGCCACCGTGCAACCGTCGCCTTAGCGTCAGGCAAGACTTCGGGTCTGTAGAGCATTATCAAGGGGCGGCCTTCTACACGGACGTATCGTGGATCACGCAACAACGGCTCCAGAGACCGGGCGAACGTCAAATCACTCTCGATAGAGTAGGTTTGTGCGACGATGACTTCCTTCTCTTTCCCGTCCCATCTGCGCGTCCAGTTCTCGTTTGCCCAATTGATACAGAAGTTGATATCGATACTTTTGTCAGCCAGAAGAAGCTTTAGCGGCGCGTCCAGTAGAGGAGTACCATTAAACCAGTAATAATGAAAACAGAAGCCGTAGATGCCGTATTTCTTTGCCATTGCGGCCTGTCGCTTCAGCACCTCGCGTGATCTGAGGTCATAGAAGCCTAGTTCACCAGGAAGGTGCGGCTGGTAGTGCCCCAAAAAGTTGGGTGTAGCCTTGGTGACATTGGTCCACTCTGTGAAGCCTTTGCCCCACGCACGATCATTCTCGGGAATGGGATGGAATTGGGGTAAATAGTAAGCAAGTAGACGAACCTTTGGCGGCCCGCCGCTATAGCCTTCGCCCGCCTGCTCAAAGAACAAGCCTGGCTCTGTATTCCTGCGGTGTTCATGAATCAGAGACATACCAATCTGCTTCCTCAAACTTCTAGCCGTGCTCCTGGACTGTACTGGTCGCGCACTACCAATTCCGTCTTACCGCGCTTCCGCAACGTCTTTTACGAAAGCGCCGAATGAAAGAATTGACCTTGCATTTGTCAGTGCAGCGCAGCAATTAATTCGACAAACCTGCAGGTGCTCAACGCCATCGCACATTGTGGCGGAGCAGGGTTGCCGATGGCGCATTCTGCCGAAGCTTGTGGGCGCCGGCACATGATCTATTCCCGCCTGAACTGCTCGTTTTACCTAAAGAACCGCATAATTGTGAGGCGAGCATCTCCGGGCCTGCGAACCCTTCTCCTGACCGATTTCAAAGTGTAGAAGAGACAGATTGATAAGATGGTCGCCCATGCCGTTTAGCGCCTCTTCCTCTATTCCTGCGAACTGCCGATAGACCGGGCTTGAAGGGCAACGTGGTAACGGTCATGCGTTTCTTCCGGAGGCCTTTCGCATGTTAAACAGTCGAGCTTGGATGCTGCTTTGATCTGCGCGGGTTATACCAAACAACAGTAAGAGAGAACCGATCATCAGAGCACATATGCTTAGAAGTGACACAGGCGCTGGAAGGAGACTATTCCACTTCATGAAAGGAAGGAGCATGAGCACCGGAAGCGCGCAGACAAGCGGCCGTAAGAGGCTGTCCATGATAAACCGCAACCGCGAAAGCTCGATCCATCGCCGGGTAAAGCGCATACTTACGGCAAGGTGCAGACCGATGCTTACGAAGGCGCCGATCAGCGTGCCGTAGGCCACGCCGACAGCTCCGACGCGCTGCACGAGCCAAACGCTCGCTACAACATTCACGAAAGCTTCAGCGACGGGTGCGATCGAGGCGAAGTGCTGCTTACCCGTGGCGATCGTAATCATAGAGTAGGGATAGCCCAACTGGCGCACTAGATTGCCCAGAACCAAAATCTGAAAAAACCGTGCACTCCTGATCGCGTACGCTTTGCCAATCCACAGGAAAAGAAGCGGGTATGCACCAATGATCAGCGGCACAGCCAATGCGCACAGCACAGCCGTGCAGAAACGTGATGTCCGGATGGTAAGATCCCCGATCGCCTTTGGGCTGCTGCCTGTCTGCATTGCAGAGACGGCGGGCACAAGTGGAGAAAAGATGCTACTAACACACATCCACATGATATTAGTGGCCGACGCCGCGATAGAGTAGAAGCCGGTGTTTGCATAATTATAGTGACCAACAATTACTATATCGAGACCACTTACGAATAGTCCTCCGAGGGTCCAGATTGCGAGGGCACTCCCCGACCAGATCAAGTGTTTTGCCATCCCACGATCCATGGAGAACGCTAGGTACGCGACCCGTGCTCGCGCGTAGCGACGCCAGACAGCCCACTGCGTAAGTGACGTAAGCACAGTCGCTGAAGCGAGCGCTACGGCCATTTGCACAAGGCTCTTGCCCAGGACAACGAGCAATAACAGCAAGAACGCGGATGATAGTTTCCCCAAAACAGCGACTGCAGTGATGAGACTATACTCTTGCAGCCCGCTAAAGACTGCGATGAAAGGGGTAAAGGGGAGAGCAAGGGCCGCCGAGCAGCCGACCAACATAAGACTGATACGCACGCTAGACATCAACGCCAGAGGCATTTGATGGAAGAGATTAGGAACTTGCCAGGTCATCACGCCAACAGCGGCTACTCCAACGATAGAAATGAATGAGAGCATACTGACAGAACTGCTCAATAGCCGACAGCTTGCTTCCCTGTCTTCCCTGGCATGGTACTCAGCCACCAGCTTCGCTATCACGGACTGCAGGCCAAGGTCCAGCAGGCTGATGTAAGCACTCATTTGGAGAATGAGCACCCACGCACCGTACTCAGCCTGTGAGAGGTGCCGAACGAGCAGCGGCGGGAGCGTTATGGCCACCACGACGGACAGCAGAACCCTGACTAAATTGGATACGGATCCAGAAAGCAATTTCCTTAGAGACAGCTGCGAAGAAGCGGGAGCCTGCCCGAGCGAATGATTGAGTGTAGAGCACATAGTTACCTTCTATCACAGGAGCAGTTACCCGAGGTCTGCTCGCTTATCGGCTATCGATTCACTGCGGCGCTGAAGGCCTTCTGTTGAGTTTCGGTAATTTCGGCAAGTGGCATTGAGCTCCTCTGCCGATCGAAGGGGGATGAGTGGCAGCTGCCGATTTTGAACTTTTGATCTAGCGAATGGCCTTATCATTCAAGGCGTCCGCCTGAACCTTTTGCTGGTTATAATTCTCTTGCGCATCCTTCCAGGTCTGATTGGCAACCTGGTAATCGTTACTCGCTCTCTCTTCGACACGGCTTATTTCTTGCTGGATAGCATGGTCGAGCCCGTTGAAATTGGCCTGCGTCTCGGTGATTTTCGGGTAGCCGGATTCCAACTTGGTCTTCATCTGATCCAATTGCCCTTAAAGCAGAGCCTCCTGACCGCGTAGATACAGCCCTAACCGCGCGGATGTGATAGGGAGTTTTCCGCCCTGCGGCTTGCTCGCCGCCCCTGGTTGAGCCGGCGATCAAGATACGGGTATTAGCCCTCACGCGAACTGTTTGGCGAGAACGACATCATGCAGAATCCAGTCACGCGGGAACAAATTTGGATAGTAATTGTCTTTCCGCAGGTACCAGCGCCTCGGCGCAATAACGATCTTGTTCGATCGAGGGTTTAGCCAGGCGCCCCACCATGAAAATGTACTATTGGCAATGATGTGATGATGACAGTTAGACATGAGCCGCAAATCCTCATGGGCCGTGAAAGTGTCGTTGTGATCGACGAAGACTGTCTGTGGATCGAGCGACAGGTTCTCTTTCACGTAGGGGATGTCATCGGAGAATACAAAAAAGGTAGGGTCGATGAACTGTTCCTTGATAAGCGCGATGGCGCTTCCGTAATACTCCGTCTGCAAGACGACCTTTCCTTCCACGGGAAGGGTCGCGTCTCCCCGGCGCACATGGAGTGAGACTGGGGTCTTGCATCGTCTTATCTGTTCCATCACCTCCAGAGTCTTCCCCTCCGGCGGTCTCCTGAAGGTCAAGTCACGCCGCAGATCCTCGGCAACTTCCTCGACCATCTCGTTATTCTCAAAATAACCCAAAAGGTAGAGGGTCTTGACCCTCGGCTTCAAGGGCAGATCACGTGGGAAGCGGTACTCGTCTGCCTTCTGCTCCTTGTACACTTGTATGCCAAACGCTTTCCTCAATGGAGCAGACGCAGCGGTGACCCACGGCTTACCTGAAGAGATGATGCGAACGGACAGGGTACGTTCCTTCATGGGGGCGGGAATAGAGAAGTGTTGCAGCAGGCAAGGCCTTGGATGCCCATAGGATTGAGCGTTCCACTCCGGATCGACCGCGATGTGCATGTCTGCACCGTATCGCTTAGCGTAATATCGGAGGGCCGCATACTCAAATAATTGGTTTCCTAAACCATTATGCTCTTTCAGGACAATTTTCACGCGCACCTCTTCATTGCAGATGACTTACTCCGCCTTAACTGATCCTGTAATTGGAGTCAATAGCTTGATCTATGCACATCTCTTTTCTGCAGCTTCTAAAACGCCAGAGATGGGGGGGGCAAATACCTCGACCTCGATTTCGTCTCCCGGACCAATGAGCACGCTTTTCCTCTGGCCAACAAGGTCGTGGTCAGGCAGCAAGCCAGCAACGCTTTTTAACCATTCTCGTGGATTCCCTCCTTCTCCCAATGCTTGAAGTCGTGGTAACCGTAATAGCCGTGGTAGGCTCCCGAGCCTTTAACCACTCCGTTCAACACGATTCGTACCTTCAGCAAACATCTTCGCTACCAATCGGGAAAGGGGCTTTGTTAGCTAAGCCTGCGCACACCAAGCCAGTCGAGGCGCGATGTGCAGTGGAGTGGCTTTACGCCAGTCCGAGCCGGCATTTGATAAGTCGTCAATTCGCCATACATCCCGACAGCTCCGCAACTACCCACACAATTCGAGGTCGCAAGCGTGCACGTCGATAGCGAAAGACCTGTGGATCAGTTGAATAGTGACAACAAGTGTCAAATTGCGATCAGTTTGCAGTACGCGCCCCTTGACGCCCTGGAACGGACCGCGGGTGATACAAACTGTGTCGCCTTGGCTTACAGGGGGGTGCGGAGAAAGCGATGCGTACTGGGCGCCCATCCGAAGGGCGTGCATCTCTTGATCATCCACGGGCAAAGGCGACGTGCCGTTGCCCACTATATAGACGACGCCTGCGGTTTGCATTACCGGAAGTCGCTCGTCGGCACCGAGGCAGACGAAAATATACCCCGGAAACAGCGGATGCTGAATCTCCCGTCGAACCCCATTCTTCCATCGCCGGACGACCGTGTAGAGAGGTAGAAAGGATTGGACTTGCTTGGCTATCAACTGAGCCTGGACAAACTTCTCGTGGCGAGGCGCAGTGTAGGCGGCAAACCACGTCCTCTTATAGGCTTTAGAAGAAACACGACTGGCTTCTATGGGAGGCGTCATGTCTCGATCCAAAACAGGGGGGACACTCAGCACAGCATACCTCCATGGCAAAACGTTTCGGTATCCACCGGAGAGCATTACCTCCGGACGACGTTGTTGGTCTGTCGACTGTTTTATGTTCGAACTAACCGGTACGGATATCGAGGCATTTGGGGCGTTGTTCGCGCAGGCTTCGCACGCTCACTTAGCGGTGAGGCTAACCAACCAGCACTTACAGGGCTGTTGTGGCCCATACTTCCTCGCCCGAGGCGGTTGCGGTCCTCGAGTTTCCGCGACAGTCGTGATGGAGGCGCGCAAACCTGACCGCACAGCCCGCAATGACCGGCTACGACTGCACTTTTCGGGCTGGTCAGCCATACCACTAAAGTAGAATGGCACTGCTGACTGAAATCAGCTTAGTCCAGGGCATGTTAGGGTTCAAACAAAAACTGCCCCATTTTGAACCATGTTTACTAATGGGTACCCCTTCTTGCAACAACAAATACTCCCCGGGCCTAAAAAGCAATTTGCACTCTGCTGCCGGCTGGCTGAACGGAACACAGATTTGCGGACACCCGGATGCACCAACAGTTACTATTGCGACGAAGGGTGGCTAAGGCAAAGATTCAGGTCGCGAAGGAAAGAATAGCGATGTTCAAGCTGCTCGGTAAACACTTGGGTTCAGCGTGCCGCTCTCCAGATGAGGCATGGCAATGATGGCGTAGCAGGGACGACAGTTGATCGCAAATTGCGGAGCAAAAGAGAGGTCTCCAAAGAAGATTCGTGATGCCCCCATGACGGACGTTTAAAGCATCGGCGGAAAGATGGTCGAGCACTCCCACCGGGCGAGGTCCCAGGGTAGGCCGACCTGATGCACCGCCCCATGAGCGCCGGTGCCGGAACCGCGCTAGCAAGGCGGTTGCAGCATACGCACAGTACCGAAAAAGTAAATCGGGATCTTTTGATAAATTGATTCGCTTATCGACTAATTGACTATCATCAGCTTGTTGTTGCTGAGCGCATTAAAAGGTTGAGTTCTCTATTGACTGATGTGGTACTACTTCTTGGTAAGCACGCTAACAATAGTTGTTGGTGTTTGGCTGTTTTTATTGTAGGCTCTCCTGCTCGGGAGACTTCACTCAGGGTCGCGCTGAGACTTTACTCGGGCCCCATCTAGCGCAGTCCCAGTCGCACTACTGTGTGCAAGCCTGCGTCCGCGTCCGCCCCGTTCGGCACTTCCCTGGTTCTGCCGGCCGGCTTAACAGTCACAACTGTAGACTTTCGCGAGCTACAGATTCCGCTGGCGACGGAGCTTACCATTCTTCAATCGGACGCGGCACCCGCGGCCTCAAGCGAGGATGACTGGTGGATGTGCTTAGATGCCTTCCGACCGGTGACAGCGAGTAGAGACGCCCGGATTTAACCCGGCCGATCGGCCACTTCGATCTCTGGACGCTGCATAGCCTGTGCCTGAGCGTGATGCGTGTAGCAGTGCATGTTGGTTTGCATACACGATGCCGCGCGACCACGGAGCCCCACCTCGGAGTGACACGAGACCGATATATAAAGGTATACTCGGCAACCTACATCCAGCTACGAACACTGCGTCGCGTTGGTAAGATTAGGCGGAGCCTGTCGCGCCAACAAGATGCACCGACGCCAAATAGCGGAAGTGAGCCGGCGACTGTAAACAAGCTTTAAGTTAAGCTTGCTGCTGCAGTGCCGCGACCTTCAGGTCGCCATAGCCAGTGGTTGGCGTGGTTCACGTTGCCAAAAAGTAAGTTTTACACAGTTACCTCACTTGCCCAAACCTGCTAAACCAGTGACAAGGAAGAGGGCCCTCGGTAGCGTTTTAGATATGTCTAGTCTCCTGGAGATCCATATGCGCCAACACAGCGCGGCGATCGGCCTCGTGCCCGGGGCCCGACAAATTCGGATCCTTCTCGCGGATCCGTACCCGCTGATCCTGCTCGGATTGCAAAAAATGATCCAACATGAGGCTCGATTTCACGTGGTTGGTCATGCCCTTTCACTTCGATCTTTTCGGAAGAAAATGATTGTCGAGCGGCCAGAGGTTGCTTTGGTTGATTCCTCGATGGCATTTCAGGATATCGAGTCAATCATCAGGCTGCTGCGATCGCATCGCTGCAAACTAACCGTCGTCTTTCTGACCGCATCGGAGGTGTCACCGGTGCAACGGGCGAAACTCGGTTTGGTTCATTACGAATTTATTGATAAGAGGTGCACTGCGCTCGAGCTACGGACAGCGGTTTGGAGGGCGTACAAAGAGCTTGCATGCACGGGCCGCCCCGGGCCGGGGCGGATGTTGGAGCACGCGATAGAGACCGGGCGCGGCGGTACCTATCTTCGGCTGGCTCCAGACAGTATCGAAAGCTGAGGCGGCCCCGATTTTGGCCCTCGAAGCGGTCTACCGGGCCGGGCGCGTGGTTAGCGGCCACTCCTGCGAGTCGGCTTCGTTGTCTCTGCTTGCCGCAACACTTCCCGGCGAGGCACCGCCAGCCTTGACCCGGCGCTATTTGATAAAATCCATGCCTGTCACCAAGGATCAATGACACCGCG
>Ga0302325_10014107_pt1 | contig 17023 bp, 15 predicted proteins | sample Palsa_T0_2_FD_201948 | JGI IMG/M metagenome (GOLD analysis project Ga0302325, IMG submission 201948) | Peat permafrost microbial communities from Stordalen Mire near Abisko, Sweden - Palsa_T0_2 | ecosystem: Environmental > Terrestrial > Soil > Palsa > Peat permafrost | place: Sweden: Abisko... | reverse complement strand
GGGACTTCGTCGAGGACCACACGGCCGAGTCTCCGTTCGAGCTGGCGGCTGAGCACCTGCGCCGCGAGAACCTCCGCCGTGCGCTGGCCGCGCTCCCGGCCCGCGAGCGCGAGGTGATCGAGATGCGCTTCGGATTGACCGGGGAGCGGCCCTACACGCTCGAAGAGGTGGGCCGCGCGTTCAATGTCACCCGCGAGCGGATCAGGCAGATCGAGAACCACACGCTCAAGAAGCTCGAGGCACTGCCAGAGGCCCAGCGCCTCCGGGACGCGTCCTAGCGCTCACGTCCGATTCGGGCGGTGCCGCTCACATCCGATTGAACCGGTGCTGCTCACATCCGATTGAGGCAGTGCGGATGGGGCGGCGTCGCCGACCGGATCGCGCGGGGATGCCGAAGCCTTAAAATCGAACCAGCACCCCCGGCGGGGTACCCGAGCGGTCAAAGGGACGAGACTGTAAATCTCGCGGCTCAGCCTTCGCAGGTTCGAATCCTGCCCCCGCCATCAGCGCTGTCCTTCCGACCCCGTGGATCGCGCGGGCGAGTGCGCCACAGGGTCGGGTGGCGTCACGCCAATGCAGGTTTTCGTTCACGAGACCTGTCGAGGCTGCACGTGTTCCGTGCCGTGTTACGGTGACCGTCTCCTGAACCCGCCTGGGAGCAGGGAAAAAGCACCGTTTGGGCCCGTGGATACCGAGCCCGCTCCGGCGACCGATGTGAGCCTCCACCGGCTATCAACGCGCGCGGTTGGCGCCACCTTGGCGCTGTCGCTGATCTGCGTTGCCGCCGGAATGCTCACCTCGAGCTCACCCATGGCCCGAGCGGCCGCGAGCGGGCAGTTGCCGGAGCAGATCAGCGCCGGTCAGAGCCACGTGGCCAGGCTCGGAAGCGCGGTGAGCGCGGCCACGACTCACCTCTCCGAGCTCGCGTCCAGCATCTCGATGCTCGAGCGCCGGGTCGCCAGCATCCAGTCCGACCTCGATGCCAAGCGGTCTGAGCTGCTGAGGCTGCGCGGAGCGCTGGTGGACGCGACGACACGGCTGGTCGCGCTCGAGGCGGCCGCGGCGCGTGCCGATGAGGTGCTGTCTCGGCAGTTGATCAGTGCCTACGAGACCGACCAGTTCGACATCGTCAGCGTGGTGCTCGAGGCCACCGGCTTCAACGACCTGCTCGAGCGACTCTCCTTCGCCCAGCGGATCGAGAATCAGGACGTCAGGATCGTCAGCCAGGCCAGAGCCGCACGACGCGCGGTCGCCGCCCAGGCCACGCGCCTTGGGGCGCTCAACGCGCGCCAGCAAACGCTGACCACGCAGGCGCTCAACGAACGCAACTCTCTCGATCGCGCGACGGTGACACTCCTGCGCCGGCGGATCGCGGTCTCGCACATGCGCACCGCCGCCGCAGGCCAGCTGGTTGACGCCCGTGACCAGGTGACCGCAGGCCAGCAACAGCTCTCAAGGCTCGAGGCTGCACAGGCGGCAGCTCCCGCAGCGCCAGCCGGGACGGCGACCGACCGCTCCGCGGGGTCGAGCGGTGGCGGATTCGTCTTCCCGATGCCCAAGCCAGACGCCGCACCTCCGGGCACCTGGACGCTGGACCAGGGCGTCGACATTGCCGCTCCCGGAGGCACCCCTCTGCTCGCCGTTGGCTCGGGAACCGTCGTGCTGCACGGGATCGGCGGCTTCGGGCCGTCGGCACCGGTGCTGCACCTCGACAGTGGCCCGTACGTCTACTACGGACACGCGGGGCCGGGTAACTGGGTCGCGGTCGGTACCCACGTCAACGCGGGCCAGGTGATCTCCGAGGTGGGCTACGGGATCGTCGGGATCTCCTCCGGATCAGATCTCGAGCTCGGCTTCGCCGACTCGAGCGGCTCACCAATCGGATCCTCGACCGCGCCCCACATGATGTCGCTGCTGCACGCCGCCTACGCAGGCTAGGCCCCCCGGCCCCCCGGCCCCCCGGCCCCCCGGCCCCCGGGCCCCCGGCCCCGGCCGGGCCGCCGACCCCAGCGGCTCCGATCCCGAACCTCCGACACCCTGGATCCGGGAGCCCGAAGCTGCACCACGTCCCAAATCACATCACACGGGTCTGATTTGGGCAATCGAGCATGATCCGCATGCGCGATTGCCCAAATCGCCCGCCGGATCACCGGTTTGGGATCTCATACAGGTGCCAGCGCACGAATCGATACGCTCACTGCAGCGCCCTCTTAGCTCAGCTGGTAGAGCACTTCCATGGTAAGGACGCGCTCGCGAGTTTTGACCACGGCGTAGATTCGCCCGCAGGGCCGTCGGAATGCCTGCAAACGCGGGTCATTTCGAGGGTCGGCAGGTTGGCCACAAGAACCCGAGACAGGCCGCGGATGGACATCTGGGCCGTGTTTTTGCAGCACCAGCGCAGCATGGTTCTTGATCCGGGCACCCTGCGTCTGGCCAGGCGGGACCCACGCTCGAGGAGGCCGCGGTGAGCGAGCGCTCGACGTGGCTCGAGCACTTGTGCCCGACCTGTCACGCGGGTGCTACCGCGCGTTGCCAGAGGTCGCGCTGGACCAGCGGCCGCGGTAACGCCGCAGCTCAGCTGCACGCTGCTCGCGGTTGGCTTGAGCGCTCGTGTCCGACTTGCAAGGCGCCCGCCGGCGAGCGCTGCTCGACTCCGACTGGGAGGCCGGCCTCACAGGTCCACACGGCGCGGCTGCGGCCGGCGCGCTGGGAGCTGGTGTCCCACGCGGCGGTGTGGGACGAGCTTGAGCGCCGCGGAGTCTCGGTCGCGACGGTGCCATTCCGAGGTCGCGCCGGGCCGGGCGGCGAGATCGACGTGATCCGGCTGCAGCGGGTCTGCGACGAAGAGTCGCGCGAGATCCGCTTGTGGCCGGACAGTGAGGAGCTCGCTTACGCCCTCGCTGCGCCGGTGTGGGGCCGCTTCGGAACGTTCGCCGGTCACCCGTTGGTGCGCGCCGAGGTGGTCTGGACGGTCGACCGTCGCAGCGTGGCGATCATCGGCCGCCGCGGCGAGCGGAGGTTCGAGGAGTCGGCGCAGTGAGCGAGCCACGCGAATGCCCGACGTCACCGACCACGAGTCGGCCGCCAGTCGGAGCTTGTCGACGCACTCTCTGGTGGCGGGTGCGGAGGCGCGGCGCCACCTGCCGTTCCAGCTAGGTGACCCACCGTCCAACCACAGGAGGCTTGCATGAGCATCGCCACGCACACACATATCGATGTATGTAAAGACGACCAGGTAGACAGACGTGTAGACGTACAGACAGAACGTCGTGAAGCGTCCGCCGAAGACAGCGCACGCGGCGTTCGCGACGCGTTCGTCGTCGTGCTGGCCAACCACAAGGGCGGCGTCACCAAGACGACCTCGACGGCCAACCTCGGCGCGATGTTCGCCGAGGCCGGCCGGCGGGTGCTGCTCGTCGACTGCGACCCGCAGGCGAACCTGAGCGAAGCGTTCGGATGGAGCGAGGACCGGCCGGGCGAGCGGCTCGAGGACCTCCTCGCTCATCCCGACGCGATCCAGCGGTACGTACCGCCAGCTGCGGTGCGAGCCGACGTCGCACCTCGCCTGGCCTGGCGTGAGCAGCTGCGGATCATCCCCGCGACCGACGCGCTCGCAGACATCGCCGCGGACCTGCCCGGAATCGTCGGCGACGGCTATGAGAACCGTCTCCGGGAAGTACTCGATCCGCTCCGGGACCAGTTCGACGTGATCCTGCTGGACACACCGCCCGGACGCGGGAACCTGTCCGGAATGGCGGTACTCGCCGCCGACGGTCTGCTGATCCCTGCGCTCGCCGCGGATCTTGACGTCCGCGGGGCGGGCAAGCTGTACGACCTCGCCGAGGGGGAGATCCCCGGTCTGCGGATCCTCGGGGTGCTGATCGCCGCCAGCGATCGGCGCTGGCAGATCACCCGGGACGCGACCGCGCGCATGGCCGCCGACCAGATGCGCGTGCTGCCCATAAGCGTGCCCCGCGCGGTGCGCGTCGCCGCCGCGCCGCGATTTCGGGCGCCGACGGCGGTGCTCGAGCCCGATTCGATGGTCACCCACGCCTACCGGCAGCTGGCGCGGCTGCTGCTCGCCGAGGTTCAGCGATGAGCCGGGCCAACCCGCAGATGCCCTCGGCGCGACGCCGGCCGATTCCCGGCATGACCAGCCCACCGACGGCAGGGCCGACACGGCAGCCCGACCCGACTCAGGCGCCTGCCGACGAAGCGGCGCTTGCCCGTGACGAGCAGGCACCGCCGCCGAGGTCCGAGGAGCCCTCCGGCGGCGTGCCGTCGCCTCCCGACGCCTCTGCCGTAAACGCGCCCGAGGCGACTCCGTCCGGGTCTCGCCGACGCCTGGGCGGAGCCTCGTCGACGAGCTCGGCGGTGCCGGCGCGTCGTCGTCCGTCGAGGGACTACGCGAGCACTCGGCTGGTCAACTTTCGGATCCCGGTCGATCTGCACGACCGCTACAAGCGGCTCGTCCGCGAGGTCGAGGAAAGGCATCTGCGACTGCGGCATCCGAGCCTGACCGAGATGCTGATCGGATTGCTCGAAGAAGGCCCCGACACCGCTGATGAGCTCGCCGCCGTGATCCGTCGTAAGCGCGCCTCAGAGCACGGACAGGAGGACGACGCATGACCGGATCGTCTTGCATCGCGGTGTTGGCAGCGGGGTACGTCGATAGCTCAGCGATCGGTCCGGCTACAGAGCTACAGAGAGAACTACAGAGTCGAGTTCTGTAGCCAGAACGGGCCCCGCCCCCGCCAGCACTGGGTTTTCGCGCACTCATCGAGCCCGACTACCCGCCCCCCACGTAGAGAGTTTGGTGGGGAGGGAGCGGGTAGTCGGGCTCGAGGTCTGCGTGGTTGAGGTGCTGGCGGGGACGGGGCCAGACGGGCAAACCAACACCTCGGAGAAGGCAATAGGAGAGGAGGGATGGTGAAGACAGAAAAACGTCAACTTCATGCAGAAGCCGATGGAGCGACGAAGGTTGGGGAGGATCGGCAAGGCGGCTGGAAAGAGCGGCTGTGCAGGTTGGCTTTCGGAGGCCTGGAGGTGATGGGGTGAGCCGGGCGGTCGGTCCAGGCAGTAGGTCGCTGGCCGGTCTGGCCTGGCTTGCCGGGGTGGGGCCGGCCCCGGTCGAGGCGTGGGGGATCGCAATGGGGTGGGCTCCGCCGACGACGTTCTCGCATGCCGCGCGGCTGATCGCCGCCGGTCTGGCGGACAGCTGCCGGTTGCGTCACGGGGACGGGTCGCTGATCTACGCGACACGGAGCGGGGTCGAGGTTTCGGGCGCGTTCGCACCGGCGCTTCCGGGTGAGCCGGCGCCGACCACGTGGGCGCACCTGGAAGCGTGCGCGTGGACGGCGGCTTGGCTGACGGCGCGCGGCCGGCACGTGATCGGCTCTCGAGCGTTGCTGCTTGACGACCGGTGGAAGGGCCAGCTGGAGTGGCTCGAGCGCGACGGTCTGCGCCGCCGGGCGCACCGTCCCGATCTCGTCACGGGGCAGCGCGCCGACGGCCGGCTGATGCCGGTCGAGGTGGAGCTGAGCAGCAAATCGCTGAGCCGGTTGCGTGCGATCCTCGGTCTTCACGCCGCATGGATTGCGGCTGGCAGGACCTCGGCCGTGATCTACGTGTGCGGCCCGAGTCAGCTCGCCGAACGGGTTCGGCGCGAAGGCGTGGAGTTCGGGCTGTCCAGCGAGCGCAAGACACTTCGCGTCGATCTGCTCGCCACGGTCATAGCTGCGACCCGCGCCACCCGACTCGGTGCGGAACCACCCCAGGCGGCCCTCGTGTCCCGGAGCGTGGCGTGATGTTGCGACCGCAAGTCGTCGTGCTCGACCTCGCGCTCAGCCTGCTCCTGGGCTTCAGCGGCCTCGGCGGGGCGTGGCTGTTGCGGCGCCACACCAGCCTGTCGATCCGAAACCTGTACCCGCTCGCGGTGCTCGCGATCGCGGCGTTCGCGACAGCCGTGGCGAGCGGCTGGTGGGCCGCCGTGATCGTGCTCGTGCCGATCAGCGCGCCCGTGCTTGCGGGGGCTGCGGTTGGGTGGCGGTGGCGCAGCGCGGACCTTGGTGCCGGTGAGGAGCTTCGCAACCATGAGCTCTCACGCCGTTGGATCTGGCAGCCAGCCCCGACGCGCCCCGCCGGTGAGCGGGTCTACCTGCGCGGCCAGGGCGAGCTCGTCCACGACCGTCCCTGGCCGGCGGGCGTCCGATACGCGTCGATGACCGCTGCGTGGGAGCACGGGCCCCGGCTGCCGCTCGGCGACGGGCAGCACATCGTCGTGTTCGGCGCCACGGGCGCGGGCAAGACCACGACCGCGCGGCGCCTGATCGCCGCCCGCACACTCGCTCAGCACGCGGCGCTGCTCGTGCTCGACCAAAAGGGCGATCAGGAGGACGTCGCACAGATGCAGTTGCTCGCGACCAAGGCGGGCGTGCCGTTCCTGCTGTTCGACTCCCAGGACCCGCAAACGGACCGCTGGCAGCCGCTCTGGGGCACCCCGGACGGGGTGGCCGCCCGCTGCGTGGAGCCAGTCCGCCAGTCAGAGCCCTACTACTACGACGCGATGCGCCGGCACCTGGACATCGTGTGCAAGGTGCTTCACAGCACCGGACGCTGGCCGCCGTCCGTACCGTTCCTGATCGACTGCTGCCAGCCGCTTCGCTATCCAGCGCTCCTCGAGCTCGCGAAGCAGCTTCCCGACCAGCACGCCACACTCACCCGACGCGCGACTGAGCACGGACGCTACGTCCAGAGCCCCCAAGGGATCAAGGATCTCTCCGGCGGAGCGAACCGGCTCGAGGTCGCACTCGCCCTAGCAGGTCGACAGCTCGTGACACCCCGCTTGGCCGCTGACGGCGAGACCGTCGCTGTGCGGCTGATCGAGGCCTTGCGGCAACGGGCAGTCGTGATGTGGCGCACCCACGCCGACACGATGCCCGACGAGGCCGCCGCGCTCTCGGTCCTCGCGCTCGCGGACCTACACGACGCCGCCGAACACGCGAACGCGCCATGGACGCTATTGCTCGACGAGTTCGGCGCCGTCATCAAGATGGCCGCCGCCCGCGGCGTCGCGATCCTGCAACGCGGGCGCTCGCACCAGGGCCAGGTCGTCGTGATCACCCAATCGTCGGCCGACGTCGAAGCGCTGACCGGTCAGCCCGGTCTGCTCGCGAGCCTGACCGACAACTTCGCCGGCATCGTGGCGCACCGCCAAACCAGTCCCGAGTCACGCGATTGGCTGGCAAAGCTAATGGGCACCCGCGCGCTCTGGCAGACGACCAACCAGACCAGCGGCCACGGCAGCCAGCACACGGGGAATGGCAGCGCCCGCCGCGTCCGCGAGTTCCGCATAGGCTCAGACGTGTTCAGCGCCTTGACCCGCGGCGAAGCAGTGATCTACACCCCGCTCGCGGGCAACCCGCAACGCGCACACATCGCCCCGGTCCACCTTCCCGAGGGGCAGCCGGATCGGATCGACCGCAACGGACCCCGGCACCCGTGCGAAATCGCAGTGCACCCCGAAGACAGCCTGCAGGACGCGGCACCGCCCGCCGACGAGCCAACTGCCGCGACGCCAAGTAACGAGGAGGACGACCCCGACAACATCTGACGGCCACACGGCGACCCCCGATCCGATCCGGCCGACAGCAGAGCTACCGTCACAGAGACCCATGGCAATGACCGACGATAACCAAGCCGGGCAGAGCGCCCAGCACGAATACACGCACCGCCGGCAGGCCAGACAAGCGCGGACCAAAGCCCGCTACGGCACGGTCGGATCGATCGTGGCCGCACTCGCCGGCGAGCCGCACAACGTGCAGGCCTGGCGACAGGGCGCCGAAGGCGAAGAAGCGACCGCGAGAGCGCTCGCGATCCGCCTGCACCGCAGTGACGTGATCGTCCTGCACGACCGACGGATCCGCGGGCGCAGCAGGGCGAACATCGACCACATTGCGATCGGGCCCAACGGGGTAACGGTAATTGACACCAAGAGCAGCCGCGGGCGCGTGCAGCTCGCGACCGCCGGCGTCATCAACCGCCGCGAGCAACTGCTCGTCAACGGCCGCGACCGCACCAGCCAGCTGGACTCGCTAGAGCGTCAGCTCGAACGAGTCGCCAGCGTCCTGGAGCAGAACGACGCCGGCGATGTCCCGTTGCTCGGCGCGTTGTGCTTTCCGTTCATGCGCCGCGAGTGGCTGCACCGCGGCCGCGCGCGCGACGGACTGATCACGGTCGACGACCCCGCCCACATCGCCAAACAGCTCAAGCGCCCAGGCCCGATCAGCGTCGAAGAGATCGACTGGCTCGCCGAGGTGCTGGACATCGCGCTGCCACCGGCGAGCTGAACGCACAGTCCGGGCAGTTCGAGCCGGGAGTGGGCAGCACTTTACTTCCGTTCGGCGATGTGCGAGTTAGCAATGCGTCTTCGCGAAGTTGCGGTTGGTCGCCATATCCATCGTCGGAGTGACGGCAGTCCGGACGATCGTGTCCGGGAAAGCCGATCGCCCGACGGCCGCGGGCCGGCCTAGCCAGGCGTGGGTCGTATCGAGGGCGAATCCCACGTGGCTACGCAAGTCCACGCGTCTTCCCGGTTCGGGGCAACTGCGACGGAGCCGCATGGCTGGCCCGTGTGAGCTGAGCGTCTATCGCGCTGGCCAGATGACTTCGAGGGGTGCTTCGCCGGATTCGAGCTGTGCGGCACGTTCGAGAGCCTGGACGCGCTTTTGCTCCAACCCAACTAGGGGTTGCTTACCGCTCTCGGCGCTGTCCAGCGCTTCGCGGGCTGCGTAGTTAGCGAGGACGCGAACGAACTCGTCAACGCCGCGCAGCGCCGCGTCCGTGGTGCCCGTGCCGTGGACAAGGGCGTTGCGCTGCCGCTCACTACGTGCGAGAAGCCGGTCGAAGCGTTGCCCGAGCTCGTTCAACCTTCTCAGCGCCTTCTCGGGCGAGGTAAGCACGTCCAGGGCATCGCGCACGATGCGATGCGCCATGGACCCTGGTGTAAGCGCCGCGAGGGCATCCGGTGCAACGGGCAGGAAGTCGGCGAACAGGTCGTGCCAAGTGCTCGGCCCAGTGATCATGCCCAGGAGGCGGTTTTTGAGCTCGGTGGGGCCGAAACTCTTTTCTACGCCGTTGTGCGCGGCGAACACCGCGTCACGGATTTCCTGGCTGAGGGTGTCCTTGACCCAGGGGGCACGTAGAAAGCGCTCGGCTGGGGCGCCTGCACTGTCATTCGGACTCTCCCGCGCTTGGCCGAGAACTCGCTCGACTGTGCGAAGCGCCAGCATGATGCGTTGTGAGGTTGCAGGTGCTCGCTCGACGGCGATGGCCCACATGGCGTCGGCAATGCCCTCGGCGACGAGAGGGTTACCGTCAACCCAGCGCTGGATTAAGGCGGCATCAAACCGCTTGAGCTGGGTCGCAGTGGGTTCCTTGACGGGGTGCGTGTCGGTGTCGTCGGGCACTGAGTAGGACTCTCCTGACCAGCCGGTCGTGCGCCAGGAGAGGGCTCCGTCGAGCAGGATCCAGTCCGAGTCGCTCTTGGCCAGGTCGATCATTTCCTGAAGGACGCGGCGGGCGCGCGTCCGAGCGCTCGCTGTCATGGTGTCCTCGAGCGTCACCCGAGCGTAGATCCGATGTTCAGCAGCGGGGAGGTGCGCGAACTCGTGTGACGCCCATTCCCAGTCATTGAACTCTGGCGGTTCGGGCAACCCGGGGTCGATGCGGCTCACGATCTGCTCAGTCGCGTAGTCGTTGGGCCAGTAGCGCGCGTCGAATAGCCAGACCGGTCCGAGCTGGAGGAATTGGTCCGGGAGCGCCGCGTTGTCGAGGACGAGCCAGACAACGATCTGGGACGGTCCGGGTAGTTTTGCGAGCTGCTCTTCGCAGAGTTCGATGCGTCGTTCCTCCGTGACCCCGCCGACGTGTTCCCTGCCCTCCGGCTGCTCAACGACCGGCTCGCCGAGGAACTCCAGGGTGTGTGCGTCGTCGCCCAGAGCCATCTCGGCGTTCCGCGACCACGCTGCGTAATCAACCCCGCGATGCTCAGCGAGTTCGGTGAGCTGCGCGACTCGTAGTTCACAGGTCTCAGCCGTAGTGTCGTCGTCGAGGAATGTGCGGACGGTGTCGCGCCATGCGGCAGCGACCACTTCCTCGGCGTCCAGCCTGTCGAGCAGCACGCCTAGCTGCAGCTTCAAGACGCGTGCCCCGGACGGTGTATCCAGGCGTCTTGTGAGGCGGGCCAGTTCGGACTGAAAGTTAGCGAGCGACTCGTGTGCGGCCTGCCGGGTCAGCATGCCTAACTGGTTGAGCGAGCGTTGCAGCTCGTCGACGAGCGAGGCGCGATTCGGAAGGTTCGGACCGCCCCGTCCGGAGAGCATGCCGTCACAGACAGCGTCGAGTTCCCGAAGCGCGGTGATTGGGCCGAGCACGTCCGGTGGGGCGCTGGCGCCGCGGCGGCCAATCTGCCGACGTAGCGCTCGCAGGCCCGAGGAGCCTGGCGGCTCGTAGGCATAGATGACTCCCGAAAGTCGCAAGCTATGAGATCTCGTGCTCTTGCGCAGCTCGGGCGTTGTTACCTGTATCGATCACGGCGATCAACCGATCCGTCTCTGGGTGTGCCGCGAAGAACGCGTCAAAGCTCTCCGGATCTGCCTTGCGGAGGCGAGCGATCCCTGCGTTCAGTTCGCGGGCGGCGCTCTCATCGCGCTGAGCGGCGGCTAGGCGTTCATCGCTCATCACGGGCGCGAGCGCTGGGATTTCCTTGCGTAAGAGTGTGATCAGGTCGTAGAGCTGTGCGGCCGCTTCGGCTTGCGGCGCGAGAGCGCCGATTTGTTCGAGGCCGGACCGGAGGGTGCCGTTGCTGCGGAGGAGTAGCCAGCCGAGGAGCACGATTGCTTGGGAGTGCGGGCTTTGCGCGCCGAGGAGCCTGCTGATCAGCCCGTAACCGAAAGCTCCTCGCCCGTGCAGGCGCTCTAGGAGCTGGCCGGCGACACCAACGGTTGCGATGAGCGATTGGATTTCAACCCGCGCAAGATCGAGCTGCAGGTTGTCCGTCTCGGCGAGCTCAAGGAACGACCGCGATGCGACGATCTCCGAGAGCAGGCTGAAAGTGCGGCCAGGGTCGCCGGTGAGCCACGGTTCCGAGCCGGCGAGACTGTCGGTCCGGGCGCGCCCAAGTCCAAGAGCCTGCTCTACTAGGATCGCGGTTTCGTCGGGCTTATCAGCCGTCGCGGTGGACCGAAACCGGCCTGCGGCGACTTCGGTTAGGGCTCGTACAGCGGTTGCGAACTGCTCTCGGCCGACGTTGCTTCTGGCCTCCGCGAGTGGGCCTCGGATGCGACCGTACGCGACGTCTGAGTACAGACGCTCAATCACGGCCGTCTCTGCCGGCTCTCCGGCTTCCTCGCCGGCGAGTAGCTCCACGAGATTATTGCGCTGCGCCTCCAGGACGCAGGCGGCCCGGGTCAATACTTGACGGCCAGGTGAGAGGATCGCTCCCCCGTCCTCCCACCACAGTCGCCAAGCGGCGTGCGTGAGCCGATGCTCGCTGGCGCGGATCTCCAGCACCCGCAGGAGCCGCGCGGAAGTGCCGGGTGGGTAGCGTGACTCCGTTCCCCGGCCTCGCCCCAGCGCCCGAACTTCAGGCGCAGGTATGAACCCGGAACGGTAGAGCCGGCCGAGCTGGGAGGCACTGGTTGGATAACCGGCCGCCTTCGCCGCCGCCAACAGCTGCTCTCGTGTCTCCCACGCAGACTCCATATACCTTACAGCTTACGCCAAACGTGGCAGCAGGGACCTGGCACGCGCATGCTCTAATACTGCGGATGCCCGCAAGCACGGGCAGCGATTCACACCCGATCGTTTAGGAAGGAGGTGAAGCGCCTTGGATACTCCGTTTTACCGCAAGCCCATCCCCGCCATCGGCATCGCGGTCTGCGTTGGCGTTGCTGCCGGCAAAGCCAACGGCAACGCCGCAAAGGCAATCGGTATCCCGGTGCTCGCGTTCAGCGGGCTACTGGCCCTGTTGTTGATGCTGTTCGGCTTCGGCGCGTGACGGTGCCGACCCGGGGCGCGCCGAGACGCCTTCGCAGGAGTCGACGGCGTGCCCCGCCGGGGCCCGAGTGGTCGCCTAATACCCCCCAACGCTTGCGCCGGGAATTCTCGGGCTTGCACGTCGCGACGAGGTGCCCGGCCGTCCGACCTGCACCTGGGCAGTCGCGTGGTTCTACGGGTCCGTTCGATCGCCGGTCCGGGTGAGACGATTGGGGGGTGGCACTGTCATCTACCCACCGTCACCGCTTGATCGTCGCTCATCGTGGACCGGCGCTGTGGACGCCGGATGCCTCGCGCACGAAGCTCAGCCGCATCAGGCAGCTTGACATCCGCGACCTGCCGCCCGGTGTCATCCCGAACGCCGTCTTTCGGCCGATCGTGACTACCCGGCCCAGCGCAGACTCTCCAGCGACGCCAGACATCATCTGGGCGACGCCGACCCCTGAGTTTCTGGATCGACCGGACCTGCCCGACAATCCCGCCGCGCTGTTGGCCGGCGTTCCATTCGAAGGCGCGATGGCACGACTGTCGCTGCTAGCCGCCGAGGTTCAGTTCGCTCGCGAGGACACCGAACTCCACAAGCGGCTGGCGCGCATCTTCTATCCCCCGGATATCGCCGACCGGATCGCGGCTTTTGTCGACGGCAGCGACCGCCACCTGGCGTTCGATTCACAGCAGATCGCGATGCTGCAACGGGAGGTCGTTCGCCACGCGTCAGATGACCCGTCGCTTCGCCTCGACGCCGCTACCAGAGAGGCGCTGTCGCTCGCGCTTCTGGCTGTCGCCACCCGCGGCGACGGTGGCTCCCCAGAGATCGCTGATGACGTATCTGAGGCTGACCTGGAGAGCTGGCAGCGCTACCTCGCTCAGCTCGGCGCGTACTACGCGCGACCCTGGTTCGGGGAACACCTCGCCCGCACCTGGTCGTGGTATCTGGACGTCGCACCGTCCCTGACCGACCACGCCGACTACTGCCCGGCCGATGATTGGCTGCGCGAGACCTACGGGCTGGGCATCGCCGAGCAGGTCGCCGTAGGCATCGCGCTTGCGAAGGTGTCCGGAGCGCTCGAACCACCCTTGAGCTCCGAGGAACGGCTCCTGCGGGCCCCCAGGCTGGACGTGTTCGCCGACACAGCGCTCGCCGACCGCGCGAAAGAAGCCATCGCGTTGATCTCAGCCGATCGGGACGAGTTCCGCGAACTGCTCGTGGCCAGCGATCAGGATCCCGTGCGAGCCCGCTTCGATAATTCGGCGTTCGAGACCCGCCCGTTTCTGCGCGCCCGCGACGGGCGGCTCTGGTTGACCTCGCCGTTTGCGCTCAACGCGTGGATGAGCCGTGGCTTCCACTACCGCGTCCTGAACGCCGCCACCGCCGGGCTTGACCCCGCCGACACGGCCGAACTCGGGAGGCGGCGGGACCGCTGGCTGCGTTTCGCTGGGTCGCTCGGCGAACGGTCGGTGTACCGACTGCTTTCTGGCTCGTTCTTCACCTCACGCCTGGCCCACGAACGCCTCCATCCCGAGATCACCTACGAGGGACCCAACGGCGAACAGCGCAGTCCCGACGCCGCGATCGAAAGCCACCCGGATCTCGCGCTCATCGAAGTCTTCTCCGGGCGGATGAACCTCGCCGCCAAAGCATCCGACAACAACGAACCGCTCATGGCCTACCTCTCCAAGGCCATCGCCAAGAAACTCGCCGAGGTTCTCGACCGCGCCGACGAAGTTCTATCCGGACTGCTGGCCTACCCCGACTGGGAAGGCACACCCGAGCGGATCTACCCGGTACTCGTCCTGACGGAAGACGCACCCCCGGTCACGCCCCTGCTGTGGCGCTGGGTCAGCGACGAACTCGGAGACCGGCTGACCGGGAATCCACAGATCGCCCAGCCGCTGATCGCCGACCTTGACGACTTCGAACCGCTGCTGCGGCTCGTCGACAGGGGCCGCTCCTTCTTTGACCTGCTCAGGGAGTTCCAAGCCAGTCCGGAACAGCAATACGACGTGCGCCACTGGCTGGTCGACCGAGTCGGCCCAGACATTCCGAGCTTGCCTCACTACACAGGTGAGCAACTCGACGCCGCCCACAAAGCCGCAGTCCGAGTGCTGTACCCAAACTCAGAAATCTGACCCGCTCTGGCGACCCGGCGGTAGTTGAGTCCCGAGCTCATCGCCCCGTCCCACCAGGGATCAGTCGGGCTGATCGGGTGCGGGCATCGGGAGCTCGCGCAGGCGCGCCGCGATCCGCTCGGTCGACGGCAACGCGTCCTGGTATGGAGCGGGCAGCGGTCCGGTGCGGTACTCGGAGATTTGGATCGGGGCGGTGTGGTCGCGCAGCGCGTACTCGACGATCGTCTCGTTCGCGCTCTTGCACAGGATCAGCCCGATCGTCGCGTTGTCCTGCTCGCTCTTGACGAGATCGTCAACGGCTGCCAGATAGAACCCGAGCTTTCCGATGTACTCCGGTTTGAAGGCGCCGACCTTGAGTTCGATCACGACGTAGCACCGCAGGCGCAGCTGGTAGAGCAGCAGGTCGATGTAGAAGTCCTGGCCGGCGACCTCGAGGTGGTGCTGGCGGCCGACGAGCGCGAACCCCTCGCCGAGCTCCAGCAGGAACCGCTCGATCTGCGCGACCAGTCCGCGCTCGACCTCCGCCTCGGCCGCCTGCTCGTCCAGACCGAGCCACTCGAATAGATACGGGCTCTTGGAGAGGTCCTGGGCGAGGTCGGAGTCCGGCGGCGGGAGTGTACGGTCGAAATTCGTCAGAGCCCGGCCCTGACGCTCATGTAGGCGACCTTCGATCTGGTAGACCAGTACGTCGCGCGACCAGCCGTTCTGCCCCGCCTTGAGCCCGTACCAAACGCGCAGCTCGGGATCGTCGAGCTTGTCCAGGAGCGCGAGGTGGTGATACCAGCTGATTTGTGCAAGGCCGCCTTGCACAAATGGGCCGTCGGGCCAGGCCGCCGCGAACGCGCGCATGTACTTCAAGCTGCGCGACGAGAAGCCCTTGACGCCGGGGAACTCGGCACGCAAGTCTGCGGCCAGCCGGTCGATCACCTGCGCGCCCCAACCTTCCTGCTGCTGGCGGCGCAGGATCTCCGCGCCGATCTCCCAGTAGCCGCGTAACAGCTCCTGATTCGCGGCTGCCACGGCACGCAGCCGCGCGACACGGACGCGTTCCTTGATCGCCTGAAGGAACTCGTCATAACCGGGGAGCTGGGCCGGTGGCTGGGCCATCGTGGCGACCGAGGATAGGTCCCCCACCGGACCGCGGCTCTGCCCACCCAGATCAGCGGTCGGAGCCGATCACGGCCTGCCCCACACCGGTGCCGCGACGCGCCGCGAACCCGCCGCGCGGCCGAGCGCGAGGTCCGGACCCCTCCCGATTGTGGCGGCCTGGCGGCCGCCCGGGGGTCGGGGAATCCGGCCCCCGCACTCGGCGGAGGTCGACCAACCGAAGGAGGGCCTGATGGCCACCACTACCGACCCGGTCGCTGGCGTCCAGATGATCGCGCTGAGCGAGATCCGCCACGACCAGAACGTCCGACAGGAGATCCTGGCCCAGGACGTCGACGCGCTCGCGCAATCGATCGCGCTGCTCGGACAGCTGACGCCGGTGAGCGTTCGACCCGACGAGAGCAACGGGTATGTGCTGATCGCGGGGCACAAGCGCTACGCCGCCCTCGCACAGCTCGGCCACACGGAGATCCGTGCGGAGATTCGCCCGGATGCTGAGAGCGAGGCGTCCGAGAGGGCGGCCGAGAACATCGTTCGCTCTTCACTGAACCCCTACGAGGAGGCGATCGCCGTCAAGGCAATGCTGGACTGCGGGCTTACCGAGGACGGCACTGCGCAGGCGCTCGGCTGGCCCAGGCAGCGCGTCACCGCACGCGTGAAGCTACTCGAACTTCCCGAGCAGGCTCAGCAGCTCACCGGCCAGGGCGTGATACCGCTCTCCGCCGTCGAGCAGCTGCGCAGCATCGGCCAGGTCAGCCGGGAGCTGCTTGAAGCGGTGATCTCCTACCTGGGCGACGGCAACGAATGGGCCGCCGAGCGCCTATCCCGCGAGCCGGGGTGGGTGATCGACTCCGCTCTCCGCAATGGCTCAAGCAAGGTGTTCGCCGCCCATCTGACCCAGATCGACGGCTACGAGATCGCCGATCTGCGGCTCGGCAAGACGATGGAGGCGTTGCTCGACGAGGCCGCCAGGCTCCACAAGCAGCTCGACCGCTACGCGTACGGCGGGCCGAGCATCCGCTTCAGCGAGAGCGATGTCGACCAGGCCCGCGCGGCGGGAGTGCTGGTCGAGTTCGAGAACGCCAGGCCGATCATCGTCGACCGCTCGGTGTACCGAGAGCTGTCCAAGCAGGCGATCAAGCGGACCGTCGGGGACCTGCGAACCCGGGTGGCCGAGGTCGCGCAGGAACGCAAGGCCGCCAAGGCGTCCGGCCGGTCGGTCGATCCCGAGGCCGAAGCGCGGCGGGAGCGGGGGCGCGAGCTGCGCGCGATCGCGGAGCAGGCGCACGGCGCGAATCTCGATCTCGGCTGGGGGCTGATGAACGGCCTGGCGACGGTCGACCCGGCAGACATGGCCGTGGCGAAGTTCTTCGTATATGCCGTGTTGGGCGCGGACTATGACCAGAGCCCGTACACGCAGACCGGCGATCGCGTCGCCGAGCTCGCCGCTCGCGGGGTCCGGCTGGTGATCGAGGAGTTCCGCACGGATGTGACCAAGACGCGCAAGGACGGCAGCCGGGGTGCCCTGCGGATCGACTACGGCGACCCGCGCAGGCCCGAGAAGCCGATCGCGTGGCTGTGGAAGTTCATCGACGGCGCCAAGACGGCCGGCGAGCTTTTCAGGGGGTCTATAGCCAGCACCGGTGTTTCTGTTGTCGGTGTCTGACCGCGCTGTTGGTGCGTGTTCTGTGGTGGGTGGTTCCGTCCGCACCGAGTGAGAACGTGATGT
>Ga0302325_10014106_pt1 | contig 17023 bp, 13 predicted proteins | sample Palsa_T0_2_FD_201948 | JGI IMG/M metagenome (GOLD analysis project Ga0302325, IMG submission 201948) | Peat permafrost microbial communities from Stordalen Mire near Abisko, Sweden - Palsa_T0_2 | ecosystem: Environmental > Terrestrial > Soil > Palsa > Peat permafrost | place: Sweden: Abisko... | reverse complement strand
GGCTGCCTGCCGATCGCGCTCGGCGACGCCACCAAGACGGTGCCGTTCGTGATGGACGGACGCAAGGCCTACAGCTTCACGGTGCGCTGGGGCGAGGAACGCGATACCGACGACGCCGAGGGCCGGGTGGTGGCTTCGAGCGCCGAACGTCCGACGCCGGACGCGATTACCGCGCTGCTGCCCGGCTTCGTCGGCGCCATCGAGCAGGTGCCGCCGCGCTATTCCGCCATCAAGGTCGAAGGCGAGCGCGCCTACGACATCGCCCGCGACGGCGAGGAATTCGAGCTCAAGGCGCGGGTGGTGAACATCGACCGGCTGCAGCTCGAAGAGACGCCCGACCCCGACCACAGCCGGTTCCGTGCCGAATGCGGCAAAGGGACCTACGTGCGCGCCTTGGCCCGCGATCTCGGCCGGTTGCTCGGCTGCCACGGCCATGTCTCGGCGCTGCGGCGGACCTCGGTCGGGCCGTTCGCCGAGGCCGACATGATTTCGCTGGAACGGATCGAGGCTTTGTGCCAAAAAGCCGCGTTCGGCGAGTTGAGCCTCGCCGACGCGCTACTGCCCGTTGCGACCGCGCTGGACGACATCCCGGCGCTGGCCGTCAGTCGGGCGGATGCGGCAAGGCTCCAAAGGGGCCAAGCCGTTCTGTTGCGCGGACGGGACGCCCCCATGATCCGCGGCACGGTTTACGTAACGGCGTCAGGCAGCCTGATCGCCCTTGCCGAAGTCGACCGCGGCGAAATCGTCCCCAAGCGCGTGTTCAATCTCGCCGGCCTGCAGGGCAGAGCCGGCCGACAGGAAGGTCGTTGACGATGTCGATCACTGCCGAACGCAAATCTGAAGTCATCAAGACGTATGCCAAGAAGGCCGGCGACACCGGGTCGCCGGAGGTGCAGGTGGCGATCCTTTCGGAGCGCATCGTCAATCTCACCGAGCATTTCAAGACCCATGTAAAGGACAATCATTCGCGGCGGGGGCTGTTGAAGCTCGTGTCCCAGCGTCGCCAGCTTCTCGACTATCTCAAGCGCGTCAATGAAGGCAGCTACAAGAGCCTGATCGAGAAGCTCGGGATCCGCCGCTGAAGTGTCTGCGCGCGGTACACGCGCGCATTTCGGCGGACGCCTGGTTGCGTCCGCTGCAGTGCCGGTGGCCCAGGCCGCCGCAACGCCGGGCGATGAGCGTCCGGCGCTCGAAGGGCATGAAGGTCATGGCAGGATCGCCGGAGGCTGCGACGGCTCGCGCAATTACCGCGCCGCGCAGCCTCTCGCCGTCTTGCTCATGGCTTTCATGGCCGCAAAACCATGAAAGAAAGCAAAAATGTTCAACATCCATCGTGAGGAGCTCGATTGGGCCGGGCGCAAGCTCGTCATTGAAACCGGCAGGATAGCGCGGCAAGCCGACGGCGCGGTCGTCGTCACCTATGGGGAGACCACGGTTCTCGCCACCGTCGTCGCCGCGAAGAAGCCGAAGGTAGGCATCGATTTCCTGCCGCTGACCTGCAACTACCAGGAAAAATTCTACGCCGCCGGCCGCATTCCCGGCGGTTATTTCAAGCGCGAAGGGCGTCCCAGCGAACGCGAGACCCTGGTTTCGCGCCTGATCGACCGCCCGATCCGTCCGCTGTTCGCCGACGGCTGGCGCTGCGACACCCAGATCATCGTGACCACCATGTCGCACGACCAGGAGAACTCTCCCGACATCGTGGCCATGGTGGCGGCGTCCGCCGCGCTGACGCTCTCCGGCGCCCCGTTCATGGGCCCGATCGGTGCGGCGCGGGTCGCCTTCATCAACAACGAATACGTCCTCAATCCGCAAATCGACGAGATGACCGAGAGCAGCCTCGACCTCGTCGTCGCCGGCACCCAGGACGCGGTGCTGATGGTGGAGTCCGAGGCCAAGGAGCTGCCCGAGGAAGTGATGCTCGGAGCGGTGATGTTCGGCCACCGCCATTTCCAGCCGGTGATCGAAGCGATCATCCGGCTCGCCGAAAAGGCGGCCAAGGAGCCGCGCGAGCTGGTAGTGCCGGACAATGCGGCGCTGGAGAAAGAGATGCTCGGCCTGGTCGAGCAGGACCTGCGTACCGCCTATGCGATCCCCGACAAGATGGCCCGCCACAACGCCGTCGAGGCCGCCAAGGCCAAGGTGGTGGCCGCGCTCGCCGTCGAAGGCAGCGATACCGCCCCCGACAAGGAGCGCGTCGGCGCCGTCTTCAAGGATCTCGAAGCCAAGATCGTGCGCTGGAACATCCTCGACACCGGCCTTCGCATCGACGGACGCGACCTCAAGACGGTGCGGCCGATCGTGTCCGAGGTCGGCGTGTTGCCCCGCGCCCACGGCTCGGCGCTGTTCACCCGCGGCGAAACCCAGGCCTTCGTTGTGGCGACGCTCGGTACCGGCGAGGACGAGCAGTTCATCGACGCGCTGGAGGGCACCTACAAGGAGCACTTCCTGCTGCATTACAATTTCCCCCCGTTCTCGGTCGGCGAGACCGGCCGGATCGGGGCGCCCGGGCGGCGCGAGGTCGGCCACGGCAAGCTCGCCTGGCGCGCCATCCACCCGGTGCTGCCGCTGCGCCACGAGTTCCCCTACACCATCCGCGTGGTGTCGGAGATCACGGAGTCGAACGGCTCATCGTCGATGGCGACGGTATGCGGCGCCTCGCTGGCGCTGATGGACGCCGGCGTGCCGCTGAAGGCGCCGACCGCCGGCATCGCCATGGGCCTCATTCTCGAGGACAAGCGCTTCGCGGTGCTCTCCGACATCCTCGGCGACGAGGATCATCTCGGCGACATGGACTTCAAGGTGGCGGGCACCGGGAAGGGCATCACCTCGCTGCAGATGGACATCAAGATCGCCGGCATCACCGAGGAGATCATGCGGGTCGCGCTGACCCAGGCCAAGGACGGCCGCCTGCACATTCTCGACGAGATGAGCAAGGCGATCACCTCGGCACGCGCCGAGCTCGGCGAGCATGCGCCGCGCATCGAGGTGTTCTCGATTCCGACCGACAAGATCCGCGAAGTGATCGGGTCGGGCGGCAAGGTGATCCGCGAGATCGTCGAGAAGACCGGCGCCAAGGTCGACATTTCCGACGACGGCACGGTGAAGGTCGCCTCTTCTTCGGGCGATTCCATCAAGGCGGCGATCAACTGGATCAAGTCGATCGCTTCCGACCCCGAGGTCGGCCACATCTATGACGGCACCGTCGTCAAGGTGATGGACTTCGGCGCGTTCGTGAACTTCTTCGGTTCGCGCGACGGCCTCGTCCACATCAGCCAGCTGGCGCAGCGCCGGGTGCAGAAGACCGGCGACGTCGTCAAGGAAGGCGACAAGGTCAAGGTCAAGCTGCTCGGCTTCGACGAGCGCGGCAAGGTGCGCCTGTCCATGAAGATCGTCGATCAGCAGACCGGCGAGGACCTCGAAGCCAAGCAGAAGGCGGAAGAAGAGAGCCACCGCGAGGCGGCGGGGGAGTAATCCAGCACCGTCATTCCGGGGCGCGCGGCTTCCTTCGCGCGAACCCGGAATCCAGGCTGCTGCGCAGCCGGCAAGGCATCCGGGTTCGCCGCGGCGCGGCGCCCCGGAATGACCGGATCCACGTGAAGCTCGGATTGAGCGGAGCTACTCCTGTAGCATCCCAGCGCATGTGCAGATCGGACTTCGGAGCATCCGGTGCGACATTGGCGTTCCATTGCCGTGGCGTCGGGATTGATCGCGACCGCCTACGTGCTCGGCGTGTGGTCGCAGGCCCAGCATTGGCGGCCCGCGACCTACCTCGCGCGCGCGGGTGACGCGGTTTGGAGGCTTGCCGGGGGATCGCCGCCGGCCGCGCAGGACGAAGCTTTCGGGCGCCCGCCGGTGGCCTGCCCCGCGGCCGGTGAGCACACCATGGTCGCCCTGGTGTTCGGCCAATCCCAAGCGGCCAATGTCGTTCGCGAGCACTTTGTCGGAGGCGGCCAGGTGTTCAATTATTTCCGAGGCCGCTGCTATGCGGCGACCGATCCGCTATTGGGCACCGGCGGCGACGGGGGCAACATCTGGACGTTGATCGGGACCGAACTGGTCCGGCAAAAACAGTTCGATGCGGTCGTCCTCGTCACCATCGCGATTGGTGGGACGGATATCGCCCAATGGGCGCCCGGCGGGAACTTGCACGCACATCTCATGCGCGCGGTTGATGCCGTCGGCCCGGCGTTCTCGTACACTCACGTCTTCATTCAACAGGGTGAGGCCGATCTCATCGAGCACACCGGGGCTGAGGATTATTTCCGTCGATTTGCCGAGGTGATCGCGGCGCTGCGCCGGAGCGGAGTCGAAGCGCCGATTTTCGTCGCCATCGAAACCGGCTATTGCGACGGCAAATGGACGCCGCCGAAGCCCGACAATCCCATCGCCGAGGCGCAAAGGCGGGTGATTGCCGCCCACGACGGGGTGTATTTCGGGCCGGACATGGATGCCGCGCTGACTTCGCCTTCCGATCGCTATGACGGCTGCCACATGTCGGGGACCGGAGCGCGAAAGCTGAGCCGGCTATGGACCGCGGCGATTGCCGCACCGGTACCGGGCAGGCCGCGCGATCGGTAGGAGGGGGTCGAGCGAAACGAAACCCGTCCTACTGGGGTCCGCGGGTTACCACGGCCCGCCGCGCTTCCAATCGTTCTTCCAGCCGGTGAGCCGGCCGTTGCGGAACTGCAGCCACAGCTGCCTGTCATAGGTGAACAGGCTGGGGATCAGGGTCGGCCGCTCGGCATAATAGACCTCGTTGCCGGCGCTGCCCGATACGTGGACGATCGGCACTCCCAGCGCCGTCGCCACCACCGCGGGCGACATGCCGAATTCGAGGGGAATGGCATCGGTGCGGACGTCGTTCCAGGGGCAGTTGGAGAACCACGCCGCGCAGCCCCACATCACCGCTTGCCGCCACCGCTTCCTTCCGTGCATCGGCCACACCCCATCCCGTTGCCGCCGAGGACAATCGTGCGCGCGCAGGCCCGCGCAGTCAATCCGTCACCGTGGGGATCCTCTGCGACCGGGCCCCGCCGAAGCGGGGCGCTACCGCGCCACGCTCGCCGTGGTTTCGGGCGTCGGTTTGCCCGGATAGACGACGACCTTGGTGCCGACGGTGACGCGACTGTAGAGATCCTCGATGTCGCTGTTGACTAGCCGGATGCAGCCCGACGACACGAACGAACCGATGGTGGAGGGCTGGTTGGTGCCGTGGATGCGGTAGAGCGTGTTGCCGAGATAGAGCGCTCGCGCCCCCAGTGGGTTGCTCTCGCCGCCGGCCATGAAGCGCGGCAGATAGGGCTGGCGATCGATCATCTCCTTGGGCGGATGCCAATCCGGCCATTCCGACATCCGGCTGATGCGTTCGCGGCCGGTCCAGGTGAAGCCCTCGCGGCCGACACCGATGCCGTAGCGCAGCGCCTTACCGCCGCCGAGCACCAGGTAAAGGTAGGTGTTGGGCGTATCGATGATCAGCGTGCCGGCCGACTCCTTGGTCGGAAAGTCGACGAGCTGGCGCCGGAACTGCGGCGGCAATTCCTTGGGCTTGCCGACTTCCGGCTGATAGTCCGGGGGCAGTCCTGCGTAGCCACCGGGCTGGCCGGCCGCCGGCGGCACCGCATTGGGAGTGACATCGCCGGAGGGCCGCACCTGTTCCCACGGCCCGTAGCTGTATTGGCGGCCGGGACCGGGCGGGACCGTGCCATCCTGGTACTGCGGCGGAGTTGTACCGGGAGCCGGCAAGGCATCCTGCTGAATGGCCGAAGGGGGCCGGGGCGTGCCATCATTGTTGTAGCCGGACGGCCGCCCGTAAGGCCCAGGTGCCGGCAACGCGCCGACATCGTCGTCATCGTCCTCGACAACCTGACGGCCGCGATAGTTTGGCTGAGCATAGCCCGGGGGTGGCACGTACCCAGGGGGTGGCGCATAGCCGGGGGGCGGAACATAGCCCGGTGGCGGATAGATCGGTTGCCCATAGCCGGGCGGTGGCGGCGAATAATACTGGGCGCTGGTGGCGCCCGTCATCCCCACGACCGCGAGCAGGCTCGCTGCGATAACGCGTACATTCATCTTCCACATCCCCCCGGGATGACCCTGACTAGTCTTGTAAACCTGATAGGGCAGGAACAAGGCGAAAAAACAGTAAAGATCGGTGAGAAAATAAGGAATTCATCCCTGGTTCCCGCACGACGCACGGCTCCAGGCGATGCGCCCGGGACCACATCGCGGCCCCCTACCCTGGGTTTCGCATCTGGGGCTTCAAGTGTGCCCGCCATGGTGGCTGTTTCGGCGACCCGGGACCGAGCCGGCCGATCCGCGGTAGAACGGGCTCCGCATGCAATAGCCGCCGATGCCCTGCATCGTTGCCATGCACTGCGCGAAGCTGGTGTAGTAACAGGCATATCCGCCTATCACTCGCGGGTAACGGGCGCACCACGGGTAGGAATAGGCCGACTGCGCATGGCCCGGCGCGACGGCGCCGACCAGGGCGACCGCGGCCAGGAGCGAGAAGGCGGGCGCGAATGACAAAGCCGGCAGGCTCATAAACGTTCTCCCGTCCGCCATCAGGACGGCCTCACCCGGCGACGCGTATGACGGGGTTGAGCGGCCCGGGCCGCCGGGCCCCGGTAACCGGGGTTTTGGTAGCAATAGCCGCCGATGCCGGAAACCGTAAGCATGCAGAGCTCTTTGGTCGTGTAGTAGCAGCTGGTCGCGGCCGTCCTGGTGATGACCTTGGCGCACCAGGGATAGGAATTGGGCGATTGCGCGGACGCCATTCGGGTTGCTGCGGCCAGCACCGCCACGGCGATGACGAGCGAGACGATCGGCAAGCGCATCATGGTTTCCTCAGCGTGTCGTGCCGTCCCCGCGGTTACGCCTGCGCGCCGCGGGAGCATGATCAGTGATGCGATTGGCGCCCGCCGCCGGCAAGCTCGGGCCGGTGATACGGGCTCTCGTAGCAGTAGCCTCCGATGCCCGAAACCGTAACCATGCACTGCTGATAGCTCTTGTAGTAGCAGCTGGTCCCTTCCAGCTTGCCGAAATACTTGGCGCACCAGGGATAGGAATAGGCGGATTGCGCCGACGCCGTTTGGCTTGCTGCGGCGAGCGCGGACGCGGCGACGACAAGGGAGAGGATCGGCAAGCGCATGTTGGCCTCCTGTCAACCTCACACCCACCGCCTGGACCTTACTCCAATTGCGCGGGCGCCCAAACGATCGCGCAGCTGGCTTGCGGTCACTTCACGGTGACCACGGCTTGATGGTGCGGCGCAGCAGCGGACGGCCCCGCCGTACCTCTTCCGTCATTCCCGCCGTAGCGGTCATTCGAACTTGACGGGCTTGTCCAGGTAGAACTGTCTCATTGTCGGGCGATAGTGATCCATCGTCTCCTTGTTGAGGTCGAGCGGAGGCTTGGCGTCGGCGGGCAACACGGCGAAGTATTTCGTCTCGGCCGTCGCCTTCTCGAACTCGGCGTGCGCCGCCTTGACGAGCTCCGGCCTGGTCAGCAGGTCGATGATGGTTCCGGCGAGAACCTTGGATCCCGCGATCATGCCCTTGTGCGCGATGGTGCTGGTCGGCGTCACCGCCGCCTGCCAATTGTGATAGGTGATACCGGGCACGCTGGCGGGAAAGTTCAGCGCCGCGCTGGGAACCACCCAGGTCACGTCGCCATTGTCGTTCGACGAGGCCGATTGCGGGCGCTGGCCGAGCGGCGTCGGCGTGGTGTTGAGCCCGATCGGCTTCTTGCCCATGGCGGTCTGGAACTTGCGGGCGAACGCCTGCTCATCCTCGCTCCAGCGCGGCATGCCGACAGTATTGATGTTCGCCTGGATCGTCTCGGCGACCGACTTGAGGCCAAGCTGCGGCCAGGCGGCGGCATCGATCCTGTATTCCCAGGTGGTGCCGGTCATCAGTGCGGCGCCTTCGGCGATCTTTACGAGCTTGTCGAAGGTTTCCTTGGCGGACGGCATGTCGGCGTCGCGCACGAACCACCAGATCTGCCCGTAGTCGGGAATGATGTTCGGCTGGATGCCGCCCGCGGTGATAGTGCGGTGGGCGCGGTAGGTCGGGTGGAGGTGCTCGCGCAGCTTGTCGAAGCCGATGTCCATCAGCTCCACCGCGTCGACCGCATCCTTGCCATCCCAGGGGTCGATGGCGCCGTGGGCGGTCTTGCCGTGGAAGGTGAACTTGGAACTGATCGCGGCATAATTCATCAGCCCGTAGCCGGCGGCGAAGGTGTCGCCGATGTGGAGCAGGATGGCGATGTCGGCATCCTTGTATAGCCCGGCGCGCACCAGGAAGGGGCGGCTGACGATCTGCTCCTCGGCGGGGCCGAACGAGATCGCGACGCTGCCGGGAATGTCGTAGCGCTGCATCGCCTGCTTGACCGCATAGGCCGCGCCGATCGCCACGCCCGCATGGGTGTTGTGGCCCTCCATGTGGCCGGGCGCACCCTCGACCAGCGGCTTGCGGTCGATGCTCATGGGCGCCTGCGAGCCGCCGGGCAGCGCATCGATTTCCGAAACGATCACGATCTGCGGCTTGCCGGTGCCCCAATGGGCCCAGATGTTGGTGTTCATCCCGGCCGTGCCGGTCTCGACGGCGAATCCGATCGATTCGAGCATGCCCTTGACGAATTTCGCACTCTCGGTCTCCTGCATGCCGAGTTCGCCGAACGAGTAGACGGTGTCGCCGATGGTGGCGATCTGATCGGCATTGCGATCGATCGCCTCATAGGCGAGCGCCTTGCGCGCATCGGTCTCGGCAGCCGCGGCGGCGAGCGGCGCCAGCAGCCCCACTGCCAAACCGGCTGCAATGCCCTTGATCGCGTGGTGCATGACAAATCCCTCCGGCACATCGTCGCATAGACCCATCGGCACACATTTAGGCATGATCCTGACCATCCTGATAGAGGCGCTATGGCCCTCTCCGCGCAGGTCGCATATTCCTGCAGCATGCCTATTCCGGAGCCGCATCGACTCCGGGAACGGAACATGCTTTGGCAGACACGGGAATCGTGCGGGATTGATCAGATGATACGCATCAACGGCAACCGGCTGCTGGCGGATTTGCGCGAGCTCGCGAGCATCGGCGCATACAAGACCGGGGTCGACCGCGTCGCGCTGTCGGCCGAGGACATCGCGGCGCGGCGCTGGCTGGTGGGCAAGCTCGCGGCGGCCGGGCTGACGGCGTCGATGGACCGGGTCGGCAATGTGCTGGGACGCGACCCCAATGCCAGGAAGGCGATCCTGATCGGTTCGCACACCGACACCGTGCCCAAGGGGGGATGGCTCGACGGCGCACTGGGCGTCGGCTATGCGCTCGAGATCGCACGCAGCGCCATCGAGGCCGACGAGCCACACGCGACCGGCGTCGACGTCATTTCATTCGAGGACGAGGAAGGCACCTACCTGCCTCTCCTCGGCAGCCGCAGCTTCTGCGCAGATGTCGACGACAAGGAGATCGCGGCGGCCAAGTCGAAGGACGGCGCCTCGCTCGCCGCGGCGCTGGCGGCCATCGCGGCGGCGCCGCCGCCGCATCGCTTCGACGCCAAGCGTGAGGTCTGCTACCTCGAAGCCCATATCGAGCAGGGCCCGCGCATGGAAGCGGGCGGCAACCGCATCGGGGTGGTGACGGGGCTGGTCGGCATCAGGCGGTTTCGCCTCAAGAGCCATGGCGCCGCCAACCACGCCGGAACCACGCCGATGACCATGCGCAAGGACGCCGGCGCGGCCTTGATCGCGCTCGCCACGGGGATCGGCGACGACATGCGCCGCCTCGCCGGACCCGATACCGTGTGGAACATCGGCAACATGATTTTCCGCCCCGGTGCCGCCAACGTGGTGCCGAGCGAAGGCGAGATGCTGCTCGAGTTCCGCGACATCGACGGCGCGGTGATGGACCGGATCGAGGAGCGATTCCTGGCGCGGGTCGCAGAGGCCAATCGCGGGCCGGTGAAGATCGAGGTCGAAACGACGGCGAGACTCGCGCCCACCGCCCTCGCCCCGAACCTCGGCGCGGCGATCGCCGCGGCAGCAATTGCACGCGGCGAGCAGCCGGTGTCGCTGCCGAGCGGCGCCGGCCACGACGCCATGGTGGTGGCGCGCTACATGCCGGCGGCGATGATGTTCATCCCCTCGATCGGCGGCATCAGCCACGACGTGACCGAGAACACCGCCGACGTCGACATCGTGTTCGGCTGCGAGGTGCTGGCCGACGCGGTGTCGCAGCTGCGTGGGCAGGTGTAGCCCCGGGCCAGAGCTGTCATTCCGGGGCGCGCGTTTTGGGTGCGAGCGGCGAGGCCGTCTGGATTCCGGGTTCGCCGCTGGCGCGGCGCCCCGGAATGACCGCGGACTACACCAGCTTCACGTTCTTGAGCGGCAGGCTGCGCACCGGCTTGCCGGTGGCGGCGTAGATCGCGTTGAGAACGGCGGGGGCGACAACGCAGATCGTGGGCTCGCCGATGCCCCCCCAGAAGTCGTGGGTCTGCATGATGAGCGTCTCGACCTTCGGCATCTCCGCCAACCGCATGATGTGATAGGTGTCGAAGTTCGTCTCCGCCATGCGGCCGTTCTTGACCGTCATTTCGCCGTAGAGCGCCGCGGTGAGGCCGAAGGCGACCGAGCCTTCGATCTGGGCGGCGATCTGGTCGGGATTGACGGCGTGGCCGCAATTCACCCCGAGCACCATGCGATGCACCTTGACCTTGCCGTCATCGCTGACGGAGACCTCTGCGACCGCCGCCGAATAGGTGGCGTAGCCGTGGAACTGCGCGATGCCGCGATGGACTCCGGCCGGCAGCGGCTTGCCCCAGTCGGCCTTCTCGGCGACCGCGTCTAGGCAGGCGCGATGGCCGGGGTAATTGCCCATCAGCGAGTGGCGGAATTCGACCGGGTCCTTGCCGGCGGCGTGCGCCACCTCGTCCATGAAACATTCCATGTAGACGGCGTTCTGGTTGGTGTTGACGCCGCGCCACGGGCCGACCGGAACGTGGGTATTGCGCATCACATATTCGATCAGCATGTTGGGCGCGCCGTAACCGAGCTGGGCCTCGCCGGGCTTCACGTCATAGCCCTGCAGCTGGCGCATGTCGGTGCCGCCGGAAATCAGCGCCGGGTTGAGGAAGGCGTTGATCGACTGGCCGGAAATGCGCGCGTGCAGGCCGACCAGATTGCCGCTCTCGTCGAGGCCGGCGGACAGCTCGCATTGTGAGATCGGCCGGTAGAAGTCGTGCGTCATGTCCTCCTCGCGGCTCCAGATCAGCTTGACCGGAACATCGGGGAAGTTTTTGGCGATAGCGGCGGCCTGATGGACATAGTCCTGGGTGCCGCCACGGCGGCCGAAGCCGCCGCCCGGGTCGGTGCGGTAGACCTCGCATTTGGCGAGCGGTAGTCCGGAGGCCTCCGACAGCGCCGCGAGCGAAGCCTCGGCGTTCTGCGACGGCACCCAGGCCTCCGCCCGGTCGGCCGAAATCTTGGCCGTGCAGTTCATCGGCTCCATGGTGGCGTGGGCAAGGAACGGCGTCGTGTAGACCGCCTCGACTTTCTTCGCGGCCTCTGCGATCGCCTTGACCGCGTCGCCGTTCGCCCGGCTGCCATTGTTGGCGGCGGCGGCGAAGCCGTCGCGGAGATGCTCCGCGATGGTCGTGTTGGACTGGATGGCGTTCGGTCCTTCGTCCCACTCGATCGGCATTGCCTCGAGCGCCGATTTCGCCCGCCACCAGGTATCGGCGACGACGGCGACGGCGGAATCCTTGACCCTGACGACGCCGCGGACGCCGGGCCGGCCAGCGATCTTGGCCTCGTCATAGCTTTTGACCTTGCCGCCGAACACGGGGCAATCCTTGATCGCGGCGCACAGCATTCCCGGCAGCTTCAGGTCGATCGCATAAATCTTGCTCCCGTTGAGCTTGTCGGCGGTGTCGAGCCGCTTCATCGGCTTGCCGGCGATGTTCCAGTCCTTGGGATCGCGGAGCTTGATGCTCTTGGGGTCCGGCGGTGTCAGCTTGGCGGCGGCAGCGGCGACCTTGCCGTAGCTGGTCGAATGCTTCGACGCCGCGTGGGTGATCACGCCATCGGCGACGGTGAGTTCCTCGACCGGCACCTTCCATTGATCGGCGGCCGCCTGCAGCAGCATCATGCGCGCGGCGGCACCGCCGCGGCGCACATAATCCTGGGAGGTGCGGATGCCGCGGCTGCCGCCGGTCCCCATTTCGCCCCACACCCGCTTGCGGGCGAGGTTCTGGCCGGGCGTGATGGAATCGGTCGAGACCTTTTTCCAGTCGCATTGCAGCTCTTCGGCGACGAGCTGGGCAAGTCCGGTGCGGGTGCCCTGCCCCATCTCCGTGCGGGCGATGCGGATCACGCAGGTGTCGTCCGGCTTGATGACGACCCAGGCATTGACCTCGACACCGGCGGCGGCACTCTGCGCCTGCGCGGAACCGCCGAGCGGCAGATGGAAGCCGAGCGCCAGGCCGCCGCCCGCGGCAGCGGAGCCGACGACGAAGCTGCGGCGGGAAACCTCGGTGGCACCGAGGGACGAAACCTTCGCGGATGAATTCTTCTTTGTCATGGCGGACCTCCCGAGCCTCAGACCTTGGACTTCGTGGTGGCATGGTCGGCCGATTTGCCGACATTGCCCATCCCAGCCGCCATGTGAACCGCCGTGCGGATGCGCTGATAGGTGCCGCAGCGACAGATGTTGGTCATCGCTTCATCGATGTCCTTGTCGGTCGGCTTCGGGGTTTTCTTGAGGAGCGCTGCCGCCGCCATGATCTGGCCGGACTGACAGTAGCCGCATTGCGGCACGTCGATCGCCGCCCAAGCCTTCTGCACCGGGTGGGAACTCGTCGCCGACAGGCCCTCGATGGTGACGATCTTGTCTCTCGCCTTGACGTCGCCGACCTGGATCGAGCACGACCGCGCCACCTCGCCGTTGATGTGCACGGAGCAGGCGCCGCACTGGGCGATGCCGCAGCCATATTTGGTTCCGGTGAGACCGACATGCTCGCGGATCACCCACAGAAGCGGTGTGTCCGGCTCGACCTGCACCACCCGAACCCGTCCATTGATGTTGAGCTTGGCCATGAGCGTTCCTCGCAAGGCTTGCGGTAAGGCGAATTTGCTTCGCTCGAATGCGGATTGCTGGCGCGGGGACGGCGGAAATGAGCTGCCTTCCCCGACCGCACGAAACATAGCGCAGGGAGGGCGGCCTGCCTACAGCGGACAGCGAATTGTCTCACTCCCGCCAAACCGTTGATCAAGCTTTGCTTTCGCTCGGGAACAACCTGCGCTGACGGAGCGCCGACGGGGCCGGCATGCGTCAATTGCGAGCGACCGGCCCTGCAGCGCTGATTTTTTTCGCCTGACCACCTGCGCCGGGACCGGTTGAAATCAACCGGGCCGCAGACAAATAACCATAATTCACTGCACTATTCAGGCGGCAACCCTTGGGTGCTATGAAAAACCCGACTAGCCGATCCCCATCCGCCGTGGTTCGCCATTCGTCGAATGCGGCGGGGGAGACACACGAACGATGAAGCTGCGCCGATTCTACATCGTATCCTGGTTTGTTCTGACGCGGCGGATCTTCGGTCCGATGAGCAGCCGTGAATCGAGGCGGCGCCTGCGCATCATGCTGCGGCAGACCTGGCTGATCACACTCGGAGTCGTCCTGCTGTTCGGCAGCTTGGTCGGAGCTTCGCTTTATTTCGAGTCCCAGCCGACCACCTTGCGGATCGCGGTGGGGCCGCCGAACGGGGAGGATGCACGCCTGATCCAGGCCATCACCCAGCAATTTGCCCGCGACCGCGCGGCGGTCCGGCTGCGGCCGATCCTCAAGGACAATACCGCCGACAGCGCCGCCGCGCTCGATGCCGACCAGGCCGATCTCGCCGTCATCCGGCGCGACCGCGGTTATCCGAGGCAAGGCCTGGCGATTGCCGTACTGCGCGAGAATGTCGTGGTGATGATCGTGCCGGCGGCGGGGTCGCCGGCGGCGGGCGGGACTCCCGCAAAGCGCACCAAGGCGCCGAAGGTGAAAAAGGTCGAGAAGGTCGAGCAGATCGCCGGGCACACGATCGGGGTAATCGGCCGGAGCGGGGCCAATACCGATCTCCTCAATCTGGTTCTCAAGCAATACGAAATTCCGCCCGACAAGGTGAAGGTCGTCTCCCTCGATCCCGATGACGTGGCGGGGGCGTTGCGCAACAATCCGGTAGACGTGATCTTCGGTGCCGGCCCGGTGACGAGCCGCTTCTTCGTCGATGCGATCGCCGCTGCCGGCAAGGGTGACGACAAGCCGAAATTCCTGGACATCGATGCCGCGGCGGCGATCGCCAAACGGCTTCCGGTTTACGAAGCCACCGAGATCAAGAAAGGCGTGTTCGGCGGGCACTCCCCACTGCCCGAAGACGACGTCGATACCATCGGCTTCTCCCATTACATCGTGGCGAGGAAGACCGTGTCGGACGGACTGGCCGGTGAAATCACCAGGCTCGTGTTCGGCGTCCGCCAGAGCCTCGCCTCCGACTATCCGGCGATCGCACAGATCACTAAACCCGACACCGACAAGGATGCCGCGGTGCTCGCGCATCCCGGTGCCGCCGCCTTCATCGACGACGACGAGAAGACCTTCTTCGACAAGTACAGCGATTTCATCTATCTCGGCATCATGGTGTTTTCCGGCCTCGGGTCGGGTGCCGCCTGGCTCACGAGCTATACGCGGGCGGACGACCGCATCCGCAAGCTGAGAGCGCTGGAGATCCTGCTCGACATCGCCGGCACTGCCCGTTCCGCGGAGACCCACGAGCAGCTCGACAAGCTGCGCCGCGATGTCGACGAGCTGGTGCGGCGCACGATGCACCAGGTCGAGCACAACGATCTCGACGAATCCGCCATGGTTGCCTTTTCGATCGCGCTCAATCAGGCGCAAAGTTCGATTTCCGAGCGCCGGGCCATATTGACGGTTCAGGGCGTGGTGCCCGCGCCCCCGCACAGTGCACCGGACGTGTTGCCGCTGCACGTCGCCGCCGCGGAATGACGCTAAGGTGACGATTTCGGCTACTTTTCGCGTTGCACAATGGCCGCGAAACACTATATTCCGCGCAAATTAGCGGCCTCAGTAAGAAGGCGTCACTTCAAGAAGGCGTCCCTTGGGGGTCCGTGCGTGTGCCCGGGCCCGGAACCATTTGCGATGAGAACCCTTCGTCCCGAAACATGATCCGGCGCGCCGGCATGTTCCGGTCGGCTACGGATTCTCTTCCCGTACCATGAGCAACTCCACATGAACCTGCGCAACGTCGCGATCATCGCCCATGTCGACCACGGCAAAACGACCCTGGTCGACCGGCTCCTGCAGCAATCGGGCTCGTTCCGGGAAAACCAGCGCGTGGCCGAGCGTGCCATGGACTCAAACGACCTCGAGCGCGAGCGCGGCATCACGATCCTCGCCAAGGCGACCTCGATCGTGTGGAAGGGCACCCGGATCAACATCGTGGACACCCCCGGCCACGCCGATTTCGGCGGCGAGGTCGAGCGCATCCTCAACATGGTGGACGGCGCGATCGTGCTGGTGGACGCCGCCGAAGGGCCGCTGCCCCAGACCAAGTTCGTGGTGTCGAAGGCGCTCAAGGTCGGGCTTCGGCCGATCGTCGCCATCAACAAGGTGGACCGTTCCGACGCCCGCCCCGAGGTGGTCGCGAGCGAGGTGTTCGACCTGTTCGCCGCACTTGACGCGACCGAGGAGCAGCTCGATTTCCCGGTGCTTTACGGTTCCGCCAAGGAAGGCTGGATGGCGACCAGCATCGACGGCCCGAAAACGTCGATGGCACCGCTGTTCGATCTCATTCTCGCCCATGTGGCGCCGCCCCATGTCGAGCACGGCCCGTTCCGCATGCTCGGGACCATTCTCGAGGCCAATCCCTATCTCGGCCGCATCGTCACCGGGCGAATCAGCTCCGGCTCGGTCAAGCCGAACCAGCAGGTGAAGGTGCTCGACCGCCACGGCAAGATCGTGGAGCAGGGCCGGGCTTCCAAGGTGCTGGCCTTTCGCGGGCTGGAACGCGTGCCGGTCGAGGAAGGCAATGCGGGCGACATCGTTTCGATCGCCGGCCTGCCTTTGGCCACCGTCGCCCATACCATCTGCGCACCCGAGGTGTCGGAGCCGCTGCCGGCGCAGCCGATCGATCCACCCACTTTGTCGATGATGTTCCGCGTCAATGATTCCCCGCTCGCCGGCACCGAAGGCGACAAGGTCACCGGGCGCATGATTCGCGACCGGCTGCTGCGCGAGGCGGAAGGCAACGTGGCCCTGCGCGTCACCGAGTCCGACGAGAAGGACGCCATGGAAGTGGCGGGGCGCGGCGAACTGCAGCTCGGCATCCTGATCGAGACGATGCGGCGCGAGGGTTACGAGCTCAGCGTGTCGCGTCCCCGCGTTCTCATCGAGTTCGACCGCACGACTGGCGAGATGATGGAGCCCATCGAGGAGGTCGTCATCGATCTCGACGAGGAGCATTCCGGCGTGGTGGTGCAGAAACTGTCGGAGCGCAAGGCCGAGCTGGTCGAGATGCGGCCGTCCGGCGGTGGACGGCTGCGGCTCGTCTTCCATGCGCCGACGCGCGGCCTGCTCGGCTACCAGGGCGAGCTTTTGACCGATACCCGCGGCACCGCCATCATGAACCGGCTGTTCCATGGCTATGCCCCCTACAAGGGCACGATCCAGGGCCGCCGCAACGGCGTGCTCATCTCCACCGATGCCGGCGAGGCGGTCGCCTATGCGCTGTGGAACCTCGAGGACCGCGGCCCGATGATGATCGAGCCGGGCTGGAAGGTTTACCGCGGCATGATCGTCGGCGAGCACACCCGCGGCAACGACCTCGAGATCAACGTGCTCAAGGGCAAGAAGCTCACCAACATCCGCACCACGGCCAAGGACGAGGCGGTGCGCCTCACCCCGCCGATCCGGATGACTCTGGAGAAGGCACTCGCCTATATCCAGGACGACGAATTGGTGGAAGT
>Ga0302325_10014105_pt1 | contig 17024 bp, 10 predicted proteins | sample Palsa_T0_2_FD_201948 | JGI IMG/M metagenome (GOLD analysis project Ga0302325, IMG submission 201948) | Peat permafrost microbial communities from Stordalen Mire near Abisko, Sweden - Palsa_T0_2 | ecosystem: Environmental > Terrestrial > Soil > Palsa > Peat permafrost | place: Sweden: Abisko... | reverse complement strand
ACCCATGACAGTGGCCGCTAGCTGAACAAGGCGTCGTCGATCGACTGCACATCGTCCCACATCGGTGTCGGTTCGAAATACCCCGTGCCGGGTTTCAGGTGTTGCTTGCACACCTCATCGTTCAGCGTGACCCCCAAACCGGGCGTATCCGGAACCTTGATATATCCCTGGCTGATCATTGGCTTATCCAGTCCGTTGACCAGGTCCTGCCACCACGGTACATCGAGCGAATGATTCTCCAACGCCAGGAAGTTGCGTGTTCCGGCGGCGCAGTGCACGTTTGCCATGCAACTCACCGGGGTCCCCGCAAAGTGCATCGCCATGGGCACGCCATAGCCAAAGGCCATGTCGCCGATCTTGTGCGTACGCAGAATACCGCCAGAGGTCGCAAGATCCGGATGGATCTTATCCACCGCATGCACGCTGCACAGTTTCTCGAAGTCGGCGATTTCGTAAATGTCCTCGCCGGTAATCGTCGGCGTGGGGCTGGCATCGGTGATCTCTTTCAGCAGATCGGTGTAATACCACGGAATCACGTCTTCGATCCATTCCAGGTTGAACTTCTCATACGCTTTGCCCAGACGAATGACAGACTTTACGCCGATGTGGCCGAGGTGGTCCATAGACAACGGCATGTCATACCCGATGTTATCCCGCACCGCCGCTACATATTCGCAGAGCCGGTCAATACCCTTGTCTGTCACTTCCGTTGCCATAAAAGGATGCGGCTGATTGCGCAGTTCCCACTTGCTTTGCCCCGCAGGCTCCATCACCATGCCCGGCATCCCCTCGAGCACATTGATGCCCAGATCCATCTTCATCCACGTAAGGCCCATCTCCTTGCGTTCCTTGGCCCGCCGTCCGTACTCTTTCGGATCATCCGACTCGGTTGTATCGGCGTAGACGCGAATCTTGTCCCGCCATTGACCCCCAAGCATTTGGTAAACCGGACAGTTGTAGACCTTGCCCGCGATGTCCCAGAGCGCCATCTCGATCGCGCACACACCACCCGCCTGGCGGGAGATTCCGCCGAATTGCTGGATCTTCTGGAAGAGATAGTCGACCTTCAAAGGATTCTCGCCCACGATCCGGTTCTTGAGCACCATTGCGTATTGATAGCCGCCGACATCCCGCACCTCGCCCAATCCGTAGACGCCCTGGTTGGTATCGATGCGAATGATCGGGCATGGGCTCGGCCCAGGCTTGACGATGATCGCATAGCGCATGTCGGTGATCTTCAGCGTCGACGGGCTGGAATTCGTATTGACGTTCTTGACCGCTGGTTCTGCCTCGGCAGCAGCCTTTTCCAGGCTATAACGGCTCAAGAGTCCACCGGCCGCGACGGCCATTGAAGACTTGAGAACACCACGGCGATTGAATTTCGATTTGAAAAATTCTGACATTGTTACCTTTCCCCCCTATGATTCTGTCCCTGCTTCGTCGTTCTGGTTCCTCACATCAGCAATCAAGACTTGTTAAACGCATTATTGGGCGAGATGGCTCGGTATGAAGACAGCTGGCAGATGCGTCACGAGGAGACGTTCTGGAAAAGCCGCCACGGTCACTTGCACGTCCCCTCGGGTTACCGCGCTGGTTTACTTATGCCGATGCGAAGGAGAAGAATAGCGCATTGCCCGGCAGGTTGCATGAGCCACGTTACCGTAGATGTTCGATGCTGGTGTTTGCGACACGCAGCCCGAGTGCCGCACGCAAAGCAGTTGCGCACAACGCAGCGGTCCTTTCAATCGAGACGGATGCAGACTCCCCAGCGCTTTGCAAGTAATCGGGGCGTGTAACCTTATAGATAACTGAGTGCACAAGTGTCAAAGAAAAAGTGGCGTATCGCAATGCGGTACTTGATAGGGTTGACCCGATGAGATATCTGCTCTTGCTGGCTATCTGCCTTCTCCTCGCCGCGAACTGCTTCGCGGCATCGATCTATCCTGCACGCCTCGACGACCCGGCGGCCGTGTACCTCACGGCCGAGGAATTCCATGTCCACGGCGACGGTAGCCAGGATGACAGCGCAGCCATCCAGGCGGCGATCGACAAGTTGCAGTCCAGCAAAGGGGAGGGCATCGTCTTTATCCCGCAAGGCCGTTACCGCATCAGCCGAACGATATATCTTTGGCCTGGTGTGCGGATGATCGGTTATGGTGCGGAGCGGCCAGTGTTTGTGCTCGGCGCAAACACGCCCGGCTACCAGGATGGCATTGCGTACATGTTCTTTTTCGCGGGTGCGCGCCCCCGGCCCCAGAGCGCATCGACTACAGGCGCGGCGCGGCCCGGCTACCATTTCCCGCCCACGCCGCGCGGGGTGGTTCCACCCAGCCGCGAAGTCCCTGACGCCAACCCGGGAACCTTCTATTCTGCGATCAGCAACGTGGACTTTGAGATTGGTCCCGGCAACGCCGGCGCAGTCGCCATTCGCTTTCATGCCGCCCAGCATGCCTTTCTAAGCCACATCGACTTCTCGATCGGCTCCGGTTTCGCGGGAGTGCATGAAGTCGCTAACGAAGCCGAAGATCTTCACTTCCACGGCGGCCAGTTCGGCATCATGGCGCGCAAACCCTCACCCGCGTGGCAGTTCACCCTCATTGACTCCACCTTCGACGGACAGCGCGAAGCCGCGATCCGCGAAAATGAAGCCGGGCTCACCCTGGTTCACGACGAGTTCCGCAATGTGCCCACGGCCGTCTCGATCGATCCCCACTACTCCGATCAACTCTGGATTAAAGACAGCCGCTTTGAAAACATCTCCGGGCCTGCCGTATTGATCGGCAACGATGGTAGCCGTATGACCGAGATCAACTTCGAGGATGTTCTTTGCAGCCATGTGCCCGTCTTTGCAAAGTTGCGCGAGAGCGGGCGTGAATTCAAACAAGTGTCGGATACATATACAGTCAACGTGTTTTCTCATGGCCTTGGCATCGCGTATCCGGGTGCGCGAGCGGCATTCGAGACGCGCTATGAGCCATCGGCGCTCGCTACTATGCCGCCGCCAACCCCGCCTGAGATTAGCCCGCTGCCCGATCCTGCGACCTGGGTGAACGTTCTTAGTCTGGGTGTGAAAGGCGATGGCTTCGCAGACGACACTGTTGCTCTGCAGAAGGCAATCGATGAGCATACTGTGCTCTATTTTCCCAGCGGCCGCTACCAGCTTCATGAGACGCTCACGCTTCGTCCGAACACTGTCCTGATCGGACTTCACCCCAGCACCACCCAGTTCGACCTGCCGGATGATACCCCGGCTTTCGAGGGGCCGGGCGCACCCAAGCCGCTGTTGCTGGCGCCCGCGGGGGGCGCCAACATCATCACTGGCCTGGGCATCTTTACCGGCGGCCTCAACGGCCGTGCCACCGCCCTTCTCTGGCGATCGGGCAAAGACTCACGTGTCGACGACGTTCGATTTCTCGGCGGCCACGGCACCAACAATCCCGACGGCACCCGCATGAACCCCTACAACGCCGGCCACTCCGGCGACCCCAATCCGCATCGTCCATGGGACGCACAGTATCCTAGTCTTTGGATCGATGGCGGCGGCGGCACCTTTGCCAATATCTGGACGCCTGATACCTTCGCTCAGGCCGGCATGCTGGTCTCGAACACCACCGTCCCCGGCTTTGTCTATGAGGTCTCGAGCGAGCACCATCAGCGCGCGGAATTCAAGCTGAAGCATGTCTCGAACTGGCAACTGTATGCGTTGCAGACGGAAGAAGAGAGCGGCGAAAGCCAGGATGCTTCTTCGCTGGAGATCGACCACTCCAGCAATCTCACCATCGCCAACTATCACGGCTATCGCGTAACTCACATGGAGAAGCCTTTCCCCTATGCCGTACGCGTGGCCGATTCCACAAATATCCACTTCCGCAACGTGCATGTGGATGCCAACAGTTCCATCGGACTGTGCGATGCCGCCGGCGTTTGCCGTCAGGCGGTGCGCTCCAACAAGGTGCCCTTTGAGAACGCGATTGTCGATCAGACGCTCCACACCGAAGTGCGTGACCGCGAGTTCGCCTATCTCAACATCGATGATGATAAGCCGATACCCGCGCAACACTCTATTTCGAACCTGCTCGAGAAGGGCGCCCAGGTTAAACAACTTGCCACCGGTTTCTTTAATATCTCGGGAGCCGCCATCGATGCAGCCGGGCAGTTGTTCTTCGTCGATGCGTACGATCAGCGTATCTACCGCTGGTCGCCGGAGGCGCAACACCCGGTCGTCGTGAGCGACGCACCGCTCAACCCGGTCAATCTGATCTTCGATCATGCCGGTGACCTGATCGTCGTTTCTTCCGGCGGCAAAGAGCTTACAGCCTATGCCATCCACCGGGATGCCGCCAGCCCCGAATCGCAACTAACTCTGTTACCGCTTGAGCCCGCTCTTGAGCGTCCTGGCCTCACTGCGGCGTTGCCTGTGGATTACTGGTTCAACGGCGACTTCGCGGAAACCCTTTCCGCGACTCAGCCTTACACCTACACGTCACTGCAGGAGATGTTTGAAAAAGGCCTTGGGACGCGAACGGAGTTTCAATTCGTTTCCCCCGACAACAGTCTTTTTATTCCCACCAATGCTCCGGTGGTGCAGGGTGAGCCCTACTTTGGAACCAAATGGGCTCCCATCCTCGAAGCCTACGGTCTTGTCAAGGCAACAGACGGCAAGCCTTTCTACGCCACCAACGAAGCGGAGCAACGTACCTATCGCGGCCTGTTGAATACAGATGGGTCGTTATCCCAGATCACTACGTTCGTCGAGCAGGGTGGAGAAAGCCTGGCGCAGGACGCCGACGGCAACGTCTATCTCGCCGCCGGGCAGATCTTTGCTTACTCGCCCGCGGGCAAATTCCTGGGCAGCATCGACGTCCCTGAGCGCCCCCACGACATCCTCTTCGGCGGCACCGATCGCCGTACTCTCTATCTGCTCAGCGACCACTCGTTGTACGCCGTGCGCATGAGCCATCCCGGCAACTAGCCGCGGCACGATTCGACCACCGGCGTTGCCGACCCACGGGGAATGAAACGAGTTTCGATGAAGGGCACGGCTGCCGCTGCCGCGGTGCCGTTATAGTTAGATTCAAAATTTGCCCTCAGGGCTGGAGAGGAACGTGCAAGAACTAGGTTCTGTGAATTGTCCCTGCCACGAATTCGGGTGCACCATATCTCGCGTTCTTCGCGAGATGTGGGAAAATCACGGACCCTGACGGTTTGCAACTTGAAAACCGACACTTCTCTTCAATGTCCTCGCCGCAGGCTTGCAAAGCCATGCCCTTCAGCCCGGGTCACCAAGTCCACCCCACGCAGTCAATGCACAGCTGTAACCGGCTCCCTCGTGCGAACCCCTTCACCGACCGACCCATGGTGGTCCAGCGTCTTATTCAACCACTCAGTCATTTGCACTTCCCAGTCGGGCACGCCCGGCAGTTTATTCCAGCCCCCCGTCCCATGCATCCCTCCCGGAATTCGGATAATCTCGCTCCTCACGCCAACCTTGCGCAGCGCCGCATCCAGGTTCGTCGCCTCACTAAACGGAATGTACTCATCCTTGTCTCCCAGTATCTGCAAGAACGGAGGATCCCCCTTCGAAACATACGTGATGGGCGAAGCCTCCTTAAGCGCCACCGCTTCCCCCTTTTCCTGAATCAGCGGGTCGAGCAACGCATGCACATCGGCATTGAGCGGCACGGTGGCAAAACTACTTTGCGCGAACAGCGTCACCACCGCTTGCACCTGCGCGCTCTCGCGGTCCACGGGATCGGCCGCCCCCGGATCCCCCGGCAGATTCAACAGCCCGACCATGTTGCTCAGAAAGCCGCCGGCCGATCCGCCAATGAGCGCAATGCGGTTTGGCTGTGCGTCCCAACGGCCTGCATTATGGCGAAGAAAACGAATCGACCGTTCCACGTCGTAGACCATGTAGGGATACGGATACTTCGGCGCCAGGCGATAGTTGATGGAGAAGACCGCGTAACCTGCGGGCGCAAGAAAGTCGGCGCAATAGGCTTCGCTGCCGCTCTTGCTGGTGCCGCGTTGGTAGCCGCCGCCATGCACAATGATTGCGATGGGATGCGGCCCGGCTCCCTTGGGAGCGTAGTAGTCCATGGTCAACTGCTGGCCATCGGCGACTCCATACACAAGGCCATCCTGGGTAGGCGTGCGGACATCGGCGCCCAAAGCTGTCGCAGTCAAAACCAGAAACACCAGGCCAAGCAAAGTCTGCTGAAGAAACCGATTATGCGCCATCATGCCCTCCGGGAAGCGCCGCGATCAAAGGACGCTCAGGATGCACCGTCATCCATAGCCCCGCGCCCAGCACCGCGAGCGCCGCGGCGATACCGAAGGAGGTTGTCCAGCCGAAACGTTGCGCGACCCAGGGAGTGAGCGATGCGGTGACCGCGCCGCCAATCTGTGCCCCCATGTTCACCATGCTGGAGAATACCCCAGAACTGCGCCCCGCAATGTCAGCAGAGACGGACCAGAAGGAGCTCTGCGACACGTACAAAGCCCCTGCACCCCCGGCAAGAATCACGCCTGCAAGCTGAGGGCTCTGCACCCGCGAGCCGAGCACCAGGAAGACGGCCGTAAACAGGTACGCGACCGCAGCCAGGCCACAACGGCCAACGCGCAGCCCGTGTGTGCGCGTAAGCCGGTCGCTCAGGGCACCCCCGCCAAGACAGCCAACCGTCATGGAGAGGAAGGGAAGCATCGAATACAGCGCGCTGGCCTTGAGATTGAAACCCCGCACCTGCGACATGTAGAGGAAGAACCAGCTGAAAAATATCCAGGCCGTATAACCAAAGCCGAAATAGCTGATGATCAGTGCGGGCAAATCCCTACGGGTCAGGATCGCAGACCAGGAAATCACCACCGGAGCGTCGCTCGCATCTCCGCTGGCCGCCTTGTCGGCGATGCCCTCGCGAATGATGTTCAGCTCAGAGGGCGAGACCTTGGGATCTTCTTCGGGGGTATCCCGCGCAAACCACCACCAGGCGCCTCCGGCGATCACCCCGACCACGGCGCTGAACCAGAACGCCGAGCGCCAACCGTAATGCAGGATGAACCAGGCGAGCAGCGGGGGAGTGAGCCCGCTGCCTGCGCCGACGCCGGCGAAGATGAGTCCATTGATGAAGCCGCGCTCCTGCACGGGTACCCAACGAGCCACGAACTGGTTGGCCGCAGGGTAAATCACCGCTTCCCCGGCGCCGAGCAGGAACCGGATGGAGATAAGCAGGAGTACCGCCTGGGAAATGCCCGGGGGAATCATCGTGGTGAGGGCGGTGGCAACGCCCCACCACACCACGCCCAGGGTGATCACCAGCCGCGGACCGTAGCGGGACGCCAGCCATCCCGCCGGAACCTGAAACCCCGCGTAGCCAATGAGAAATGCACTAAAAATCCATCCCAACCGCTGGTTCCCAAGCCCGTACTCAGCGCTGATCTGCAGGCCCGCGATGGAGATATTGGTGCGGTCGAGAAAAGAGATGGCACTGAGAACGAAAAGCCCAAATGCTAAAAGAAATCTCTTCCGGGTGTGGCGTTCTGCAAACATCAATCCTGCTCCTGAGGGCGTGGAACTCAACACGATGGATAGAACAATTCGTAAGATTGCAGACGCACACTTCGCCAGGGGACTCTGGCGCACCGCCGCAACGGTCGCAAGAAATGATACCCCAGCCCGAAAGGCGGACTTTCGAGCCCGCAGAGTCACCCATGCAGCCTTTCCACCTAACGTATGATTCGTTCTAAAGGTGGGCGGAGGGTGATGTGTGTTTTTCAGCTAGTGCCAATTTTGTCGGCAGTGCCGTGCTTGGCGTCATCGGGGTAGCGACGCTGACCGAGGTGAAGCATCGGCGCGAGCTGCTGTTTGCTGCTATACCGTGTCTCTTCGCGCTGCACCAGTTCACCGAGGGATTTGTCTGGCTGGGTGTCGATCATTATTTGCAGCCCATCGTAACCCATGACGCGGGGGCAGCCTACGTCTTGTATGCCCAGGGCTTGTTACCGTTTCTCTTGCCGCTGAGTGTTCTCCTGCTGGAGCCAACGCGAGCTCGGCGGCGCCGTATGCTCGCTTTTTCGATTTTGGGCGCCGGGTTGGCTCTCTACATCCTCTGGGGGCTTATCGCGTACCCTCTCCAGGTATCCGCCCATGGCCACGGCATCGTCTACTTCAACCAGATATCAACGACTACCTTGGTCGCGATACTCTATGTCACTTCCACCTGCGGTGCGCTCTTCTTTTCAGGTTTTCGTCCGTTAGTCCTGCTGGGTTTGCTCAATCTTGTCGGTCTCCTCGTGGTAATGCTGGTTAGGCGCTATGAGTTCACATCCCTTTGGTGCGCGTACGCCGCGGCGGTGAGCGTGATCATCTACTATTTCTTTCGCCAGAGCCGTCTGGTGCGGCCCGCCAACTATGCCCTGAGGGCTGTCTAATAAATCTCCGCGAAAAGAGATGGCACTATGGCGATTGAACGCGCAATGCAAAACCCCGTAACGGATTCTGGGCCAGACCTGGGCCTGTGCTGGTGGGTTTTTGCCGTCCGTGGAGGTCTGGCAATCGTCTTTGCCGTCGTCCTTTTTCTCACCAGCATTTTCCTGGGGATTTTCTTTTTCGATCCAGTCACCCTCGTCTATCTGAGTCTCTTGCTCGGCTCGTTCGTGTTGGGCAACGGGCTTCTGTTAGGGGTGGCCGCCGGCTTCTCCTATGAGCATCGTTTGCACCTGTGGTGGCTCATCCTTTGCGAAAGCTGCTTTGCCGTGCTCCTGGGCGCTTACATCGGCGTTACCCTGGTGCTGACAGCAAAATCACTCGCATTTCTGGCCGGACTCCACGCCTTAGGGAACGGATGCTTTCAGTCTGCGCTGGCCGTCAAACTGCGAGACGACCCGCGCAAATTGCTCCTTCTCGGTTTCGCCGGCCTGGTTTCTCTGTGTGTAGGCATCGTCTTTCTTGCCCACGTCCACCAGGCCGCCCGAGTCACAACCCAGGCGCTCTCCGGCTTCGAGCTCTTCTGCGGCATCACGTGGATTTTGCTCTCCGCCAGGCTCCGCTCCTGACGGGTCGCATACGGCCCAAAAATGATCCGCGCTCTTGCAGTCCACGGCTCTTGGGGCGATCAGGCCCCGGCCATCGTATACTGAGGGCATGTCCATTGTGCGCAACATTGCCGGCATAGCCAAAGGAATGAGCATTACGTTTCGCGAGATGTTGCAGCCAACCGAGGTAGAAAACTACCCCGATGGGCCAGGACCAAATCGTGGTGCCCACTTTCAGGATCGCTTCCGCGGCGCTCATGTGCTGCAGCGGGACGAGAATGGCCTGGAAAAATGCGTGGCATGCTTTCTGTGCGCGGCTGCTTGCCCGGCGAACTGTATTTATATCGAGGCGGCAGAGAACACGGCGGAGCAGAGAATCTCCAGCTCCGAACGGTATGCCAAGGTCTACAACATCGACTACAACCGGTGCATTTTTTGCGGATATTGCGTGGAAGCCTGCCCCACGGACGCAATTACCCATGGGCACGGCTTTGAGTTGGCTTCGCTCAATGCGACGACCCTGATCCACCGCAAAGAAGACATGCTGGTGTCGGTCGGTCTGCCGCATAACGCGGATGCCAAGGCGGATGCGGTCAAGTAAAAGGACCTGGAAGCAAACCGGCGTAGCCTTTCGTTGCCGTTTGACGTTAGCAAAGAAAATCGGAGTGGGTAAGACTCAAGCCCGCACCCTGTACGAAAGCCGAACACCAAGCATCCATCCGTGCCCACCGTCGAACGCGCAACAAAAGACTTTTGTGGTGTTATGGCACATGGTGCTGGTAGCATCTGCTGATGCAAGGGACAGCCATCGAACACGCTGAAATGCCGCGTATTTTTCATGTCAGCAGTCGGGAAAACATCATGGGCCTGCGCGACGAAATCCTCCGCATGCATGGCTATGAAGTGCAATCGACGGTGTTCTCTCAGCGAACATTGGATGAGATTGGCGATAAGAGTTTCGATCTGGTACTGATCGACGTCGAGTCGGATGTCCGGGTGCAGAGCGCCCAGGAACTCTGCGACGAGATCAAGAAGGTCGTTCCCAAACAACACGTAGCGTTCGTGTGTAACTACCGCGTCGCGATCGACAGCGACTGCCCCGACGAGATAATCCGGTCAGAGTTCAATCCCGAAGCGCTGGTACGCGGAGTACAACAGGCTCTGGGCAAGAACGAAGCCGACGAAAAGCACTCGGCCAGCCGGTGAGCTAGAGCAGTTTCGCAATTACAGTGGCCTGATAAAGATCGCGAGTGTGGTTTTCCTTGGGAGAAAACCGCGAAAAGGCCTGCCAGGTTCGGTCTACGCCCATTGCGAAACTGCTTAGCTGGCTTTTTTGCGCGGCTGAGCTGCCTGAAACTCCGCTTTGAGAGCCGCCCTGTGGATCGGCTTCTCGTGCAGCAGCAACTGCGTTGCCTCCAGGTGTGCATTGGCGTGAAACCAGTCCTGCACAATGTTGTCGTAGAGCAGGTTGAGTATCGCCAGCAGCGCCATCCCCTGGTGATGAGCCATCCACTCCCGTACCAGCTTCGGCGACTTGGTGGATTCCTGATAATCCGCCGCCTCGTAGAAGCCATAAGCCCCTGTCCAACCCATCTTGGCCATCCGTTTGAGGTTGCGCATCGCTTCGATAGGATCGATGCCCAGCGCCAGGCAAGTCGAATAGGGTGACACTACTGGGCCGGCGACTGCGTCCCACTTCAGCGCAATCGGCGGTATGCCAAAGGCCTGGTAATGGTAATGCCCGTGGTCGTCGACGCCCGCCCAGCCGGATTCTGAAATGCCCCACGGAATCCCGTGCTCCCGGCCATAGGCACGCTGAATGGCTACCACACCGCTGAGCGTCCGCGAGACCAGCGTGTCCGGGTAACTGCGCATCCAGATCGACGGCATCAGGTACTCGAACATCGTGCCCGTCCAGGAAATAAGTACGGCGTGGCCATAAGCCATGGTGTGGGTGCGCCCCAGCTTAAACCAGCTTTGCTGCGGCGCCTCTCCTTTTGCCACAGTGATGAATGCGGCAATGCGCGCTTCGCTCGACAGGAGGTCGTAGCAGGCTTGGTGTAAATGCTGCCGCTCGATCTCATAGCCTATCGAGAGCAGCAGGCGCGAACGATCCATCAGGAAGCCGAAGTCCATTTCCGTAGCGAACCGCATTGCTTCTGTCGCCAGGTCGTGTAGTTCCCGGGTCAGTGTTTTCAGGCTCTCCCGGGCTGGAATCAGGAACGAACGCAACTCTTCCGCCAGCCGTGTCTGGGGCTCATCGGCACCGAGGCCGGTGCGGCCAAGGCGCGCCTCGAGATCGGCGGCAAAACCGCTCGCGCTCGCCGTCAGCACCGCGGCCGCAACCTCGGTAAGACCTTGCAGATCAGGCAGGGCAAACAACGGCCCGAACTGTGGCAGGAGCCACGGCATGTAATCACGAACCAGGATGACCAAAGCACGCACTCGCTGGTGGGTTTCCGCAAGCCACCACGCAGCCTCTCCGCCTGCTGGAAGCACTGCGGCAAATTCCGGCGCGTCCACGGTGGCCAGGGCCCACGCAATCCATGCATCGGCATCCACATCTACGGCCGGCGGCGCCAGCGCCTTCAGGTTCACAGGGGCATCCGGCAGGCTCATGAGCAGTTGCCAGTGATCGCGTATGCCGGCAAACAAAGCTGGATTCAGCAGCGGCTCGCGCAGCATGCTTCGACAACCACTGCGCAAGGTATAGAACGACGCCGCCAGGTTGCCGCTGTCGACCGAAGAAATCGTCATGGGCCGGATCGGTACCAGGGTGCGGGTGTCATACCAGTTGTAGATATGCCCGCGATACTTCTCCATCTTGTCGAAGGTCTGCAGGCTGTGTTCGCTCAGGGTGATGAATTCCGGAATCGTCAGATAGCCGAACGTGTTCGCCGCCTGCCGCGCATTGAGCAACAGGCCGAAGTTGGTGGGAGACACGCGCGCCGCCTCAAAGACACCCTCCTCTTCGACGTTATCCGGGATTAGGTAGTTGTGGCTCGCGCATCCGAACTGGTTGAAGAAGCGCCAGGTCTTCAGTGCCAACTGCCGCAGGAACGTATCTTCCTCACTGGTGAGTTTGGGCTTTACTTGTTGCGGCGAGCTGTTCAGCCACGCAGTGATGCCTCCGGCAAAGCCCCACAAAAGCAAAATTGGAGCAGCGACCAGCAGCTCGACAGGACGACGCACGTAGACGAGTACAGCGACTGCAAGCGCCACCAGGGGCGTCAGCGCAAGGTAGCGATCCACCGGAGTGCGGCGGTTGGCTGCCTCTGATTCGGCCGCCGTCTCCCACTCCAGCAGTCGCTGTCCGGTGATAAAGCTGCGCACCAGCGAGCGGATGATGGCGTCGAGGGCGAGCAGCGTCTGGTGGGGAAGGTAGACCAGGTTCAGAAAACTAATAAATGTTCCCTGCCCAAAACCACTCACCGCATCGCGCATGGCGCCAGGCAACTTGGTGAAATAGGCGCGCCCTACACTGAAGACAAACTGAACCAGCGTCGGCACAAACATCAGGAACAATGTCACCACGGTCCAGTAAAGCGCGCCCCCGGGCAGTCCAAGCCAGCCGGCGAGCAGCAGCGCAAACGTAAACACCTCCACCAGCGATCGGCGTAGGTTGTCGAAGATCTTCCAGCGCGAGATGGTGGAGATCGGGTTGCGGACATACTTGCCCGACTCATCGGGAACCTTGGAGAACAGCCACTGCGCGATCTGCCAGTCGCCCCGCAGCCAGCGGTGTTTGCGGCGTGTGTAGGCACTGTAGTGCGATGGGTAGTCGTCGATGACCTCAATATCCGTGGTCAAACCAACCCGCGCGTAGGAGCCCTCGATAAGGTCGTGGCTCAGCAGGGAGTTGCGCGGAAACCGGCGATCCAAAACCGCGTGCAGCGCATTGATCTCGTAAATACCTTTGCCGGTAAAGATGCCCTCACTGAACAGATCCTGGTAAGCATCCGAGATGGCGCGGGTGTAGATGTCGAAGCCCGTCTGTCCGGAGTAAATCGATGCCAGGCGTGAGCGAGATGCGGACTGCACACTCACGCCAACCCGCGGCTGCAGAATGCCATAACCCTCGGTCACGATACGCAGTTCGGGATCGATGACGGCGCGGTTCAACGGATGAGCCATCGCGCCGATCATGGTGTGCGCGGTGCCCCGCGGCAGCTGGGTGTCGGAGTCGAGCGTGATCACGTAGGTTGCGTGCGTGAGCGCATCAAGATTGCCGGCCTTCACCGGGAAGGGATCAAACTGACCTTCGAGAAGCTTGTTGAGATCCAGCAGCTTGCCCCGCTTGCGCTCCCAGCCCATCCACACGCCCTGCCGCGCGTTAAAGATGCGGTGCCGGTGGAGCAGAAAAAATGAGCCCGCGCCCGCTGAGGCATAACGCTCATTCAGCTCGTCGGTAAGCTGAACCGCCAGGTCGACCAGCGGATCGGTGTCATTCTGCCGCGGCCGCGTGACCGAGTCAGGTAGATCCGTGAGCAGGCCAAAGTGTATGTTGCGGTCCTGATTCGCCAGGTAGCGTACTTCGAGGTCGTCAAAAAGTTCGCGTACCTGTGTCTCCTTCATCAGCAGGGTCGGCACCACCACGACAGTGGTGAATGGCTGCGGCACGCCCTTGGAGAAGTCGAGCTTGGGCAGCGCGTAGGCCTTGAACAGCGACGTAACGGTGTTGTTCACCAGGTCGACCGCACCCTGCGTCGCCGGCAGCAGCAAGAGCAGGAACGCCAGGCTGAGGCCGCCGAAGATTGGGTAGGTAGGCACCAGCGGGGCGATGATCAGCCCGATCAGCACCACTGTGATGATCTGAATGCCGCCGATATAAAAATCTTCCGAGTTGTTCCAGAGTCCCAGGCGGAGTCTGTCGATGAAGCGTGGGCGATAGCCGACCCGCGACGACAACTGCGGAAAACCATGATCGATGAGGTAGTAGCCGATGTGAGCGCGGCGGGTACGCAGGCGTGGATCCTCTACCCGCTGTTTCTCTTTCGATTCCAGCGCCAGGTCGAGCGCCGCCTGCGCGACTTCCAGTTCGGAGCAGTCCGAGTAACCGGCAATCTTCGCCACCCGTTTGCGGTAGGCCTCGCGGCTGTCGAAGTCCATAAATTTGTAAGCGTTCGCCGGGTCCTGCTGCAGAACGGTGTCGTAGATCACCAGCGGCTCAATCAGGCTGAACCAGTCCGCATATCCCACATCGCGCAAACTTCGCATGCGCGCCTTGAGCAGGTCGGCGCCGGCTGCGGTGTGCGAATCCGGTTCCCGGATCACACCGTTCGCCTGCCCGATCACCTCTTCCAGCAGCAGGAACTTGAGCACCGTAGCCAGGGCCCAAAGCTCATCCAACTCCAGTGCATCGTACTTTTGCACCTGGTCGATAAAGATCTTGAGTGCGTCCGCGTTATATACCGAGCCCATCGCTTGCAGGTAAGCATCCGCCACGGTTACGATGCGCGGCTCGTCATTCTCCTGCTCCCGCACCACCCGGGGGAAGCGGCCGAGCTTTTTGCGCACCGTCGAGATTTCGCTCACCACTGCGCGCAACAGCCGGGGGTTCTGCCGCAACTCCAGCAGCGGATCCAGCACTTCGCCCGGCAGGTATGTTGGCTGGGGTCTGGCATCGAGCACCACGTACAGTTGGTCAAGCGACTCGCCGGTGGCGTCGATTCGCCGGCCAAAGCTGCCGCTGCCCTCTGGCTTGTGAGCCACATGCCAGCCGGGGGCAACCTGGTCGGCATAGCGCCGCACTGCATCGGCGGAAAATAACGGTTCCGTCGCTGCGTCGCTCGTGGCGTGGCCCGTATTCGTTACCGTATCCGTCATAAGGCTTCTCTCTGCAACCTCTAAGTGCTTACCACTCAGCGATAGCTTGCTGCCTGCATTTCAAACATACTTGCGTACCGGCCGCCCAAGGCCATCAGCTGAGGATGGGTTCCTTCTTCCACCAGCTTTCCGCCCTCCAGTACCACGATGCGGTCTGCCATGCGCACGGTGGAAAAGCGGTGTGAGATCAACAGCGCCATCTTCCCGGTGGTCAGCTCAGCGAAACGTTCAAACACTTCCAATTCACTGCGCGCGTCGAGCGCAGCGGTCGGTTCGTCGAGCACCAGCAACTGCGCATCGCGCAGGTAAGCACGAGCCAGGGCAACGCGCTGCCATTCTCCGCCAGAAAGCTCGACTCCACTCTCGAATCGGCGCCCCAGCATCTGATCATAGCCACCCGGAAGCTTGGCAATTACGCTCTCCGCCAGGCTCTTGTGCGCCGCCGACTCAATCTCTGTTTGTGAGTGTTCGCTTTCAACTCGTCCCACGCTTATATTTTCCCGGGCCGTCATCTCGTAGCGCATAAAGTCCTGGAAAATCACACCAATTTCGTGGTGTAAATCCTCCAGCTTGTACTCGCGAAGGTCAATGCCATCGAGCAGGATCTGGCCTTCCGTGGGGTCGTACAGCCGCGTAATTAGCTTGACCACGGTCGTCTTACCCTGGCCATTCTCGCCAATCAATGCGATGCGTTCCCCCGGCTCCAGTGTGAAGTTGAAGTTGCTTAGCACTCGCCGCGTGGTGCCCGGATACGCGAAGCTCACATTACGAAACTCAAAGCCGCGGCGAATGGGCCGCGGAATCAACGCGCCGTCAGGATTCGACAGGACCGTCGGCTTCATATCGAAGAAAGCAATCAGATCGGTGAGGAACAGGGCTTGGTCGGCGATCCCCGACGCCGTCGAAAACACCTGCTGCAGGTTGCTCGAGGCCTGGATGATCGAGTTGGTAAGCAGGGCGAAGGTGCCGATGTTATTGATGCCTCCCGTGACAGCGCGCCAGATGACAAAGACGTAGGCGCCGTAATAACCGAGCGTCGCGATAACGCCTAGTAGGCCTCCCGCCACCAGCTTCTTGCGTGAGAGCGCGACATTCTCTTCATAAATACCCAGCGACAACTTAGTGAAGCGATTGGTCAGGTAGTCGCTCAGGTTGAAAAGCTTGAGCTCTTTTGCCCCTTCCCGGCTGCCGGCCACCTGGCGCAAATAATCCATCTGCCGCTTGGCGGGGGTCTGGCGAAAATTTTTCGCGTAACCGAGAAAAGCGAAGTGGGTCTCGCCAAGAAACGTCGGCAGAACGCCGAACGCCAGCAGCAGCACCAGCCACGGCGAGTAATACAACAGGATTCCGGTCCAGATCAGCGTCGTCAGGGTCTGCTGTAACAAGCGGCCCATTTGCTGAATCATCGCCAGGCGGTCGGTGGCCTGCACCCGGGCGCGTTCCAAACGGTCGTAGAAGACAGGATCTTCGTACGTCGTCAGGTCCAGCTCTGCCGCCTGCCGCATGACCCGTACGCTGACGTAATGGGTATAGCGATCAGCGAGCAGGCTGTCGCTGTAATCGACCCCCCGCGAAATAAGACCGGCGGTTACATTCAGCACTGCTTCCAGGCCGACCATCCACCAGAAGTGCGGCCGAAGCCCTTTGTGGCTGAAAACCAGCTGCACGCCGTAAAGGATCCAGGCGGCTACAATCGCAATGCCTGAAGGCAATGCCGCCACGATGATGCGGAGGATAATCCCCCACGTGACCACCGCGGGGCCCGACTGCCACAGGATGCCAAGCACGGGCGGTACATTCTTGAGCGCCTGTACCCGGTCGCGCCATGCGTTTCGAGAAGAATGTGGGCTAGCGTCTGTCATGGAGTTTCCGATTCGGTAGCGGACCCTCCGCAGGCTCGGTCATCAATTTCCTATACTAATGTTACCAATGAGATGCACTTCCCGCTTCACTTGTTGGCTGGAACGTTATGCGTTGCCGTCAACACCCGCGAAACCGATGGAGACACGCGTGTTTTGCGCCGGGACACGTCACCGCTTGCGATCCCCCGGCGACTATGCTAGAAACAAAGTATTCAAGTTTGCTCCTTGTGAGCGAGCCTGAATTTCATGAAGAGTGGCTGAGGGACGGGCCCTGTGACGCCACGACAACCTGCCTGGGCAAACCAG
>Ga0302325_10014103_pt1 | contig 17028 bp, 15 predicted proteins | sample Palsa_T0_2_FD_201948 | JGI IMG/M metagenome (GOLD analysis project Ga0302325, IMG submission 201948) | Peat permafrost microbial communities from Stordalen Mire near Abisko, Sweden - Palsa_T0_2 | ecosystem: Environmental > Terrestrial > Soil > Palsa > Peat permafrost | place: Sweden: Abisko... | reverse complement strand
GGGAGAACGGCACCCGCCCCGCCAGCCAGCTGGCGCTTGCGACGCCGTTGCTGACCAGGAGGTCGAGGACCCGGCGACGAGACGGGTCGGCGATCGCCGACCAGAGCTCATCATCGGCCTGCGTCGTCATCCCGATCGGCTTTCCCGAGCAGCGTGGCGAGGCGATCGAGGTATGTGGGCCAGCCGCCCCGGTGCTCGTCGGCGTAACGCTGCTTCTCCGCGTCGGGCCAGGCACGCAGTTCGTGGCCGCTCTCGACCACCCGAAGACGGGTCCGCTGGTCGCCCTCGGACGTCAGCGTGAACTCGACCAGCATCGAGTTCCCGGCCGTCGGCTCCTCCCCGGCCTCGAAATTCCACCGGAACGCGAACCGAGTCGGCGGATCGACCACCTCCACCACGACGGGACCGCCCTGCTCCCCGAAGCCCATATAGCCATGGGCGCCCGGCTCGACCACGAGCTCTATCCGGTCCGCGAACCACTGGGTTATCTGGTCGGGCTCGGTCAGGGTGCGCCACACCATCTCGACCGGTGCCTCGATCAGAACCTCTCGATCGATCGTGAGTCCTGCCATCAGAATCCGCTCCTCTCTTAGGCCGCTCGATGCCGCCTGCATCTGCAACCGAAGGTAGCACGTCAAGGACCAACCTGCAACCGATGATTGCAGGTCGCTCGGTCTCGACCGGTGTGGGAACGTCCTTCGCCACGTGGGCGGTGGTGATCGTGTCGGCGGGGTCGGCGTGCGCGCCGGCGGCCTTCTCGTTTCGCGCTCCCGCCCCGGGGTGCCGTCCGCGGCGCGCGGCCCCGTGTTCCCTCGCGCGCCGGGGCCGCCCCTCGCGCACCAGACCACGCCATTCGTCACACGTGGTCGCTCATGATCGCGAAAGGTGAGCTGGGTTAAGCGTTGTGATCTCTTGTCGCGGGAGCGTGGCGCCGCATCAGGAGCATCCCTAGCCGGGCGGCAGGCCCTTGCAGCGGCGGCTTTAAAGCCGGATCAGGCTTACGTGCTGCTCAAAGCGGGCGAAGTCGGCCAGGTTCATGGTGACGACGGTGCCGACGCCGTGAACGAGCATCGTCGCGACCAGGTTCGCGTCGTGGACCTGTTTGCCCCGGCATTCGACATCGGCCAGCAAGCCGAGCAGGCGGTCGGCCACCGTGGAGTCCTCCGCCAGCAGCGTGGTCCGGGCGCGGATGGCGCGCACGTTCCCCAGCGCATCCGGCAGGGTCAGGCCCAGGCCATTGCGTCCGGACGGTCGCGTCGCCACCGAGAGGTACTCGCGCACGACCTGGCCGCTCAGGCACAGGTCGGTCGGCCCGGCGGCCCAGTCGTTGAGGACCGTCAGCGCGTCGCGGTGCTCTGCCCTGCCCTCGTCGGTCGCCGCCAGGAGCACATTGGTGTCGAGCATCACCCGGTCGGGAACGGCGGCCAGGTCAGCGACCCTCGTCGCCATAGATCTCCTCCCTCGACCACGAGGAACTCCCGGCCGTGCGCACGGTGGCGAGGCGGATCGGCGGCAGCGGGTCAGGCTCGGGATCGCTGCCAGCCGCGTCCAGGATCGCGCGAAGCTCCTGCTCAAGCGAGCGTCCGTGCCGCTTAGCCCGTTCCCGCAAGATCCTCACGAGCCCGTCCGTTTCGTCCATCATTACCTCCGCCCGCGGCTGGCTCCACACGATGTCCGGCCTGACCACCACGGCGATCGGGCTCCCGTAGCGGGTGATGGTGATCTCCTCGCCCCGAGCGACTCGCGTCAGTACCTCAGGGAGGGCCGCCCGAGCCTCGCTAACCGTCATAACTGCCATACAAGAATCGTACACCGTCGTACAACAATCGGATCGCGAGCGGGACGGAAACAGCGCTGCGGAATGTCGTAGCCCGGCCCTAGCATCTGTCCTATGAATACGGGCGGAAGCGGCTTCGACGAGATCGCCTGGCTGCGTGCCAACAGCCCGGCGTGGCGGCTGCTGCGCGCCGAGAACACGACAACGTCCGCTCCATCCCCGCTTCCGAGCTGGCCGGCCGCCTGGACGACGAGCTGTTCGCGCTCAACGAGCGCACCCCCGGCAGTTTCCCCAAGCAGGCCAGGGCCTACCTGGACGACTGGGCGAGCCCGCAGTCGGGCTGGCTGCGCAAGTACTACCCCGAGGGCACCGACGAGCCGCACTTCGATGCCACCCCGGCGGTCGAGAAGGCTCTGCACTGGGTGCGAGGGCTCGGCGAGCGCGAGTTCGTCGGCACCGAGTCCCGGCTGAACACGATCTTCGAGTTGCTGCGGCAGATCGTCTTCGGCACCGAGGCCGATCCGCAGGCGCGGATCGAGGAGCTGACCCGGCGCAAGCAGCAGCTGGACGACGAGATCGCGCGCATTGAGGCCGGTGATCTGAGCATGCTCGACTCGACCGGGGTGCGCGACCGCTACCAGCAGTTCGCGGCGACCGCACGGGAGCTGCTGGCCGACTTCCGCGAGGTGGAGGAGAATTTCAGGAAGCTGGACCGGCAGCTGCGGGAGAAGATCGCGGGCTGGCACGGCGGCAAGGGCGAGCTGCTTGACGACGTGCTCGGCAGCCGGGAATCGATCGCCGGCTCCGACCAGGGCAAGTCGTTCCAGGCGTTCTACGACTTCCTGCTCTCGCAGGCGCGCCAGGAGGAGCTGTCCGGCCTGCTCGACGGCGTGCATGAGCTGACCGGGATCGCCGAGAGCGACCCCGGGCTGCGGCGCATCCACTATGAGTGGCTGGACGCGGCCGAGCGCACCCAGACGACCGTGCGGCAGCTGTCGGAGCAGCTGAGAAGATTCGAGCAGGTCTACGTGGATCCCGGGCCGCTGCGCGGCGGCGTTCGCCAGGCGCTGCGGCGCGCCCCCCAGATCGGGCTGGGCGAGCTCGTCGCGCAGGCGCCGCTCACCCACGGCCTGGCCGAGCTGGTCACGTACCTCTACGTCACCGCGGACCGGGCGCTGTCGGTAGCCGGGGACTTCGACGAGTTCGGCACCGACATCACGCTGCTGCGCAAGCGGCTCCGCGCCGACTCGGGGATCCGGGTGCACGACGGCTTCCCCGAATACGGGAAGGATTTCCGCCGCCGTCTGGGCATCGAGTCGGAACAGGCGATGGAGCTGTTCCACCAGACCGTCTCGATGAAATCGGTGGGGAACCTCACTGATTTCGTCCGCGACCACATGCTCGAGCCGTTCGACGCGGCGAAGGCGACCGCGAACATCATCGCCCACTTCGAGGATCTCACCAAGGCGCACGAGGCGGTGCAGCGCGCCCAGGCGCAGCTCGCCGCGCTCACCCCGCTGCTGAAAGACTGCGACGCCTACGACGCGGTGAATTCGGAGATCAGCGCGCTCAACGCGCAGCGCGAGGCGCTGAAGTATTACTTCGCGGAGGCCAAGGCCGGGCTCCTCGACGGGTTGCTCAACAACCTTGCTTCTGAACGGACCGGGCTTACTCTCCAGCGCGACGGTCTCGACGACCAACTGAGAGGCCTGCGGGAGCGGGAGACTCAGCTCCGCGTCGAGCGCGCCGGGCACGGCGGCAACCGACTCGCGGAGATCGAGCGGGAGATCGACGAGCAAGAGAAGGCCCGCGCCGCCCGGATGGCCCGTGCGCAGCGGTTCGGGGCCCTGCTCACCGAGGCCGGCCTGGAAGCGGTAGAGACCGCGGCGCAGTTCGCGGCGCGCCGCGGCGAGATCACGGCGGGCCGCGAGCGCGCCAGCGAGGCGGCCGGCCACTGCCAGCAGCGGCTGAAGGACATCGCGGGCGACGAGCGCCCGCTGCGCGAGGAGTCGGAAAGGGTCGGCGCGGAATTGCGGAGCCTGCGCGAGCGGAAGAGCAACATTCCCAAGCGCAACCTCGACATCCGCCGGCTGCTCTGCCAGGAGCTGAAGCTCACCGAATCGGCCCTCCCGTTCGCGGGCGAGCTCATCACGGTGCTTGAGCACGAATCGGACTGGGAAGGCGCCGCCGAGCGGCTGCTGCACGGCTTCGCCCTGTCGATCCTGGTGCCGGAAGAGCACTACGCGCCGGTCGCCGACTGGATCAACGACCATTTCCTGAACGGGCGGGTGGTGTACTACCGGGTGCCGGCGATGGCCGCAGGGTCCCGCGATACCGGGTCCCGCGATGCCCGGCGCCCGCGCCCGCCGGCCCGCTCGGCGACCCGCGACCCCTTGTCGGCCAAACTGGACGTCAGGGACACGCCGTTCGCTCCCTGGGTGGAGGACGAGCTGGCGACCCGGGCCGACTACGAGTGCGTCGCCACCATGGAGGAGTTCCGCCGCACGCCGCGGGCGATCACCCGGGCGGGGCAGATCAAGGGGTCGGGCGGTCGGCACGAGAAGGACGACCGGTTCCGGATCGACGACCGCAGCACGTACGTGCTCGGCTGGGCCAACGAGCGGAAGATCGACGCCCTGCTGCGGCAGGCAACCGCCCTGCAGGGGAGGCTCAGCGCGCTCACGGACGCCGAGGCCAGGCTCAAAACGGAGCTGGAGGCCGCGATCAAGCGCGGCCAGGTGCTCGCTGGCCTGGACCAGACCAGCGAGTTCGCCGAGATCGACTGGCCGTCTGTGGTCAACCGAATCGCGCGCCTACAGGACGAGCACATCAAGCTCAAGGCGGCGTCGGCCGAGCTGGCCAGGCTGGACGGCGAGCTGACGTCGGTGACGGACGCGATCACCAGCGTCGACCGCATTAAGTCGTCGACGGAGGGCCGGCTTCCAATCGCAGTTGAACAAGCAGGCCGAGGTGATCAAGGAGCGGATCGACACGATCAACGCCTCGCTGGTCGGCGTTGACTACAACCCGGGCCGGTACATCAAGCTGCTGCCGCAGCCGACGCCGCACCAGGAGGTCCGCGACTTCCGCGCCGACCTGCGCGCCTGCACGGACGGCGTAGTGTCGGCTGGCACAGTGTCGGCTGGCACAGTGTCGGCTGGCACCGGGTCGGCCGCAGTCGGCGACGGCGACGACCAGTACTCCGAGCAGAAGTTCCTCCAGGTGAGCCGGATCATCGAGCGATTCCGCGGTCGTGAGGGCCAGACCGAGACCGACCGGCGCTGGACCCGGCTGGTCACCGACGTCCGCAACTGGTTCCTGTTCTCCGCCTCCGAGCGTTACCGCGAGGATGACGTCGAGTACGAGCACTACGCGGACTCGGCCGGGAAGTCGGGCGGGCAGAAGGAGAAGCTCGCCTACACGATCCTCGCCGCCTCCCTGGCGTACCAGTTCAAGCTGGAGTGGGGTGCCGCGAAGTCACGGACATTCCAGTTCGCCGTCATCGACGAGGCCTTCGGCCGGGGTTCGGATGAGTCGACCAGGTTCGCCCTCGAGCTGTTCGAGCGGCTTGGCCTTCAGCTGCTGATCGTGACGCCGCTGCAGAAGATTCACGTCATCGAGCCGTACGTGTCCGCCGTCGGGTTCGTCGACAACCCGACCAGCAGCGCGTCCCGGCTGCAGACGCTCACGATCGAGGAGTACCGCGCCCGGCGGGAGGCGCACCTCCTCGTCAGCGCCGGCCTGTCGGCCGTCCCCGTCCCCGTCGACGCCCGAGTCCCCGTACCCGTCGCCGTGGCCTGACGTGGCACCGTCGGTCTGGACCCGGCCGGCCGATGTGCGGGAGGCAGTTCGCAAGAAGTGGGGCACCTTGTTGGCCGCAGATCGGAGCCAACCTGATCCCGGGCCGGGCCTGGGTCGATGGTTACCAGCAGGCGTGGGCGCTGCTCGGCGCGGCGGGCGAGATCCGCCGCCTGGCCGAGCTGACGGAGCAGACCAGGGCCGCCTGTCCGCGCCTGGTGCCCTGGCTTACCGCCCACCCGGTCAGAGCGCTCGCCCTCGCCCCAGACTGGGCCCAGCTCCTTGCGACCGTTGACTGGATCGACCGGCGCCAGACGCCGGGGATGTACCTGCGGCAGGTGGACGTGCCCGGCGTCGACACGAAGTTCATCGGGCGGCGTCGGCCAAGGCTCCTTCAGTGAGTTGACCGTCCGCGCTGAGGAGCTCGCGGTTCCGCCGCCGGGCGTCGCTCGCGCCTACATCGTCGAGAACGAGGTCACCTATCTCGCGTTCCCGCTCGCCGCCGACGCGATGGTCATCTTCGGCGGCGGCTACGCGGTCGACGTGCTCGAATCGCTGGCGTGGCTGGCCGCGCTCGACGTCGGCTACTGGGGCGACATCGACACCCACGGTTTCGCGATCCTGAACCGCCTGCGCCACCACGTCCCGCACGCCCGCTCCATCCTGATGGACCGGGCCACGCTCCTCGCCCACCGCGAGCAGTGGGTCCGCGAGCCGACCCCAACGACGGTCATGCTCGACCTGCTCGACGCCACCGAACAGGCCCTCTACCGCGACCTCGTGACCGCCGAATTCGGCCCCGCCGTCCGCCTCGAGCAGGAGCGGATCAGTTTCGCCTCGATCGACCACGCCCTCGCCGCACCGCCGGCGTGACCCGCAGCCGTCACCACGGGGACCCGAGTCCCTGGGCCTGAGGCAGTAAGCCGCGTCCGTTCAGCATCTCGGCGCCGGAAGATAACAGCAAGAAGCGCCGGGCGCCGACGACATCAAGACGCGGGCCAGCACCGCCCGACCGGGCACGGGCTAACGCACCGGCTCCCGGGCTGGCCAGGTGGTAGACCACGTGCGGCTTGAGCGGGCTGCCGGCGGGGACGCGGGGATGTTCGAAGCGGGCGGCCTCGGTCAGACCGATGCGGCGCATCACCGCCTGGGACGGCGTGTTGAGCACGGCGGTCATGGACCATAGTTCCGCCAGGCCTATGCCGGTGAAGGCGACGTCGCGGGCGGCCAGCGCCGCCTCGGTCGCGTAGCCGTGGTGCCAGGCGGGCCTGGCCAGTCGCCAGCCGATCTCGGTGCCGCCGGCGCCCGGCACGTCGTCCGGCATCGGCGCGAGCCCGGTGAAGCCGATGAACTGCCCGGTCTCCCTCACTTCAAGCGCCCACAGCCCGTAGCCGTTCGCCTCGAATCGCGCCTCCATCCGGTCGACGAACGCGTCGCTCTCGGCCCTCGTCAGCGTCGACGGAAAGAACAGGAGCGTCTCCGGGTCCCCGTTCAGCGCGGCGAACGGCTCCCGGTCGGCGTCCCGCCACCGCCGCAGCATCAGTCGCTTCGTCTCGATGGTGTCGAACCTTGTCATGGTCGTCCGCCTACTCGATAACCGTAGTGATCGGGGTGCCGAGTTCGACGGTGCGGCTGACGGTGCAGTAGCGCTCGTGGGACTGCCTGACCGCGTCCGGCACGATAGCGCGGGCCTTGTCGCCGGCCTCGCCGTCGGGGAAGGCGATCCGGAAGGTCACCGTGATGTCGGCCAGGTGATTGCCGCTGCCGTCCCTGACCTTCTCCGCGCCCACCTCGATCTCGAAGCGGTCGGGCTCGGCGCGGCGCGAGGTGAGGATGTCGACGTCGACCGCGGTGCAGCCGCCGATGGCGGTCAGCAGGAGGTCAACCGGGGTGAAGTCGGTTCCCTCGCCGGTGCCGATCGTGATCTGGCCGCCGCGGTCGTTGGTGACGGTGTACCTGCTGTTGCTGATCCGTTCGATGCTCACCCGGCGGTGCGTGTCCTCAGCCATGGCCTCCACGATGCCACACAGACCACCGGGCGTATTATGGGCTTGGCCCCGCGCCGCGCCGATCGAGCCGTCCGCTCTCGGTTTCCAGTGGGCCGGCTCCCGAGGTCCCTCATCCGGTCGGCCGCCGTCAGCCGTGCGTTCGCGGCATCAGCCAGGTTCCCTCACGAGTGGATCGAGGCGGCGTTTGAGCAGGCAGAACTCGTTGCCCTCGGGGTCGGCGAGCACGTGCCAGGACGCCTCCGCGGGCTGGCCGATGTCGACCAGTTCGGCCCCGGCGGCCAGGAGGCGCTCGAGCTCGGCGTCTTGATCGCGGTCCGTGGGATTGACGTCGATGTGCAGCCGGGCACGCTCGTGCCTCGGCTCGTCGTTGCGGATGAGGAAGATCGTCGGCTGCGCGCCGCCGAACCCTTCGCGCGGGCCTATCTCGATGCAGCCCTCCGCTTCGCGTTCAAGCTCTATGAAGTCCAGGACCTCGCACCAGAACCGCGCCAGCACCTCGGGGTCGCGGCACTTGAGCACGACCTCACTGATACGGCATGCCATTGACGGGACCTGCTCTCAGCGTGGGAACTGCCGGGGCGGCCGTACGCGGTTCTTCATACGCTCCCTGCAGTGAGAACAAGCTCGCGACCGTACCAGACGAGGCGAGCGGGGTCGAATTTATTTCAGGTCCTCGAATGTCGGTGGCCCGCGTTACGGTCGGATCATGCGATTCGGATTCGTGGTCCCGTACGCCGACGCCCGCGAGTTTGCCGAGATTGCGGCGCTCGGCGAACAGCGGGGCTGGGATGGCGTGTTCACCTGGGAGGCGGTCTGGGGCGTGCACGCCTGGGTGACCCTCGGTGCCGCCGCGATGGTCACCGAGCGGATCAGGCTCGGTACGCTCCTCACTCCCGCGTCGCGGTGGCGCCCGTGGGACCTGGCGTCGGCCGTGGTGACCGTGGACCGGCTCAGCGGCGGGAGAGCGGTCATGGGCGTGGGCCTTGGCGCGCTCAACGGCAATTGGACGGCGTTCGAGGAGGACGAGGGCCGCGGCGTCCGGGCGCAGAAGCTGGACGAGGGACTTGCCGTCTACGACGGGCTGATGCGCGGCCAGCCGTTCACCTACGACGGCCGGCATTATTCGGCCAAGCCGGTCGAGGAACTCGTCCCCGACCCGCCGGTGCAGCGGCCGCGGCCGCCGGTCTGGGTCGTCGGCGCGAAGGTCGTGGGCAAGCCGCGGCAGCCGTCGCTGGAGCGGGCGGCCCGCTGGGACGGCCTGCTGCCCGCGATCATCGACGACGGGACCGGCCGGGATTTCACCGGCCCGGCCGAGCTCGCTGACCTGGTTGGCGAGGTCAAGGCGCTGCGCGCGGGGCAAGGGCTCGACGCACAGCCCTACGACGTGATCATTGAAGGGGACTCCACCGGCGAGTTCGTCCAGCTCAAACCCCCGGATCCTGCCTCCTGGGAGGCGGCCGGCGCCACCTGGTGGATCGAGAGCTGGTGGAGCCTCGAGCGGGGCGAGGCGGGACTGGCGGAGGTCCGCCGCCGCGTCCAGGCGGGGCCGCCGCGGTGACCGGGACGGCTTAGCGGCGGCTCGCCGCCCAGTCCGCGCCCGCCATCTGCTGACCGAGCTGACGGTGCCGCAGCCAGCGGCGCCCAAGCTTGAACAGGTGCACGAGCACCAGGACGGAGAAGCCGTCGAAGAGGACGCCGGCGAAGATCATCCCGGCCGCGGTCCCGTCGCCGTCAATCAGGTTGGTGCCGAATCCCCAGTCCCACGTCGGCTGGGACACAGTGAACGACTCGAACAGCGGAACCTGATTCGGCCAGGTCACGCTGGCGCCGTTGTTCAGGACGCCCGCGGTGACGGTGGTGCAGCCGCTCCGGCCGCAATCTTGACTGTAGGAGGTGGGGAGGAAGACGGCGGTGTTCTCCGCGCCGGCGACGTACGCGACCCCGTCGACCAGGCCGGGCAGCGCGGCCACGCCTATCCCCAGCAGGACCAGCATCAAGATCCAGCCGAATATCCACGAGACCCGGTGCCGCGGCGGGTAACTGTAGGCGTGCGCCCGGGCCGGGTAGTGCGCCGTGCGCTGCCTCGCCTGCTTGCGCACGCCCACGCCGCGCCGGTGCAGCTTCACCGTGTCGACCACGGAGGCGACGAGACCGACGATGGCGACCAGAGTCAGCAGCAGCACGAAGATCGCGGCGACGGCCTCGCCCGGCCCGCTGGCGTTGGGGTCAAGCGAGCCGAGCAGCCCGCAGACCAGCACCCAGGCCACCACGCTGATGACCGTCGCCCAGATCCAGCCGCGCCGCCGGTGCAGCAGCCGGACCGTGGCGTCAACCTCCGGATCGGGATCAGCGACCGCGGCGTCCTGTGAGCCCATCGCCTCAGGGTAGCTTCGGGCGGTTTGAACCGCAGTCCTTTGCCGCCTCGAAAACGGGCGCTCAGACCACCGACAGGGTCACCGGGATGTTGCCGCGGGTGGCGTTGGAGTAGGGGCAGACCTCGTGCGCTTTGGCGACGAGGGCTTCCGCGGTCGGCTTGTCGAGGTTGGGAGTGTGCACGTCCAGCCCGACCGCCAGCCCGAACCCGCCGTTGTCCAGTGGCCCGATGCCGACGCTGGCCGAGACCTCGCTGTCGGTGACGTCGAGCTTGCCCTGGCCGGCGACCAGCTTGAGCGCGGAGTGGAAGCAGGCGGCGTACCCGAGGGCGAACAGCATCTCGGGATTGGCCGCGCCGCCCGCGCCGCCCAGCTCCTTGGGCATCCGCAGGTCGAGGTCGAGGATGCCGTCGTCGCTGCGGGCGTGGCCGTTGCGGCCGTCGCCGGTGGCGTGGGCGGTGGCGGTGTACAGGATGTTCATGTTGAAGCCCTCCCGAGCCGACGGGCTCGCCCTGCGGGACCGCCTGGCCGGAGTCCCCGAGTCGTTCCTCGGCTGCCTCGGCCTGGACGTCGCCGAGGCCGCCGCGCTGCGCGACCAGCTGGCCGCGCTCACGACCTCATTGGAGCTGGGTTCCTCGCCCGGGCCCCTCACCGGATGACCCTGATGAGAATAATATTCTCCATGAACGTAAGTCATGGTCTCGCAAAGGATCGGCCCGAGAGATCAGGAGAAACACGGGACCGTTCAGAAAAATCAAAATCTTTGACATGAGGAACGAGCCGTGGATTTCTCCTTCACCGAAGACCAGCAGACGATCAGGGACGCGGTCCTGGCGCACTGCGCCCGCTTTCCCGACGATTACTGGCTGGAACGGGACAATGACGGCGTCTTCCCGCACGACTTCCACCGGTCGATGGCCGAGGCCGGGTGGCTCGGGCTGGCGATGCCGGAGTCGGTAGGCGGCGCGGGCCTCGGCATGACCGAGGCGGCGATCATGATGCAGGCCGTCGCCGAGTCCGGCGGCGGCATCGCGGCCGCCTCCAGCATTCACGGCCCCGTCTTCAGCATCGAGGTGCGCGAGATCCGCAAGATGGGCCGCCACGCGGTGGACTCCAACCTGGTGTTCATCTCCGACCTCTGGGTTCCCGAGCAGGACCGGATCGGGGCCGAGGGGGACGGCTTCACGATCATCCTGCACGGCCTCAACCCCGAGCGGATCCTGCTCGGGGCCGAGGCCATCGGCCTCGGCCGGGTGGCGATCAGCAAGGCCGCCCGCTACGCCCGCGAGCGCATCGTCTTCGACCGGCCGATCGGCATGAACCAGGGCATCCAGCACCCGCTGGCCAAGTGCTGGGCCCAGCTCGAGGCGGCCAACCTGATGATCATGAAGGCGGCCACCCGCTTCGACCAGGGCCTCGACTGCGGGGTGGAGGCGAACGCGGGCAAGTACCTGGCGGCCGAGGCCGGCTTCGAGGCGTGCCACACCGCGATGCTGACCCTGGGCGGCATGGGCTACGCGCAGGAGTACCACGTCGAGCGCTACCTGCGCGAGGTGCTGATCCCGCGCACCGCGCCGGTCAGCCCGCACATGATCCTCAACTTCCTGGCCGAGAAGGTGCTCGGTCTCCCCAAGTCCTACTAGGGCAGCGTCCATTGCTGGTTGGCCTGGCCGTTGCAGTCCTCGATGATCGCCTGGGTGCCCGAGCCGCCGGATCCGTTGTCCTCCAGGCACTTGCCCGACTGCGGGTTGGCGAGGGCGCCGTTCGGCTGCGGCGCCCAGGTCTGCGCGCCGGTTCCGTTGCAGTCGTAGAGGTCGACGACGGTGCCGTTGGCGGTGTCACCGCCGTTGACGTCCAGGCACTTGCCGAGCACCTGCAGGGTGCCGTTGGACGCGACCGTCCACTGCTGCGCGGACGTGCCGTTGCAGGTATAGACCTGGATCGGGTTGTAGTCCGTGGTCAAGGCACCGCGATCGTCCAGGCACAGGCCCTGATAGCCGGTGACCGCGCCCGTCGGCGGGGCGGTCGCGCCGATGGTGACCGGGGTCGTGCCGGAGGTGCCGGCGGCGGTGGTCACCGTGATGTCAGCGGTCGTGCCGGGGGTCACCGCCCACTGTCCGTTCGTGCCGCTTGGCGTAGGGACGGTGAACGTGATGGCGCTATCGCTCCAGCTGTCGATGGTGAAGCTGGCCAGGTCGGCGGGCGCGCCCCAATTCGTGCCGTTGTCGCTGAAGGTCAGGTAGCTGCTGCCCTGGCTCGCCCCGAAGCCGCTGCCGGTGACCGTGACCTGCTGGCCGGCCGCGGCGGTGGCCGGAGAGCTGAACGTGATCAGCGGCGTGGTCGGTTCCGCCAGCTGCACCGGCGTGCCGCCGTTCTGGGTGATGGTCGCGGTTGACCCGGTCGCGACCGGGCCGACCGGCACCTGCAGCGTATGGGTGGAGCTGACGTAGCTCCAGGCCGAGGAGGCGAGCGTCTGCCCGTTGACCTGGACGGAGGTCGGTTGCGACTCGTCCACCAGGTCAACGGTGTAGTCGCGGCTGCTCGGCTCGCCCGGATAGGAGCCCGCGGCGGCTCCGATCGTCACCGTCGACGTGGCGGCGGACGCGTTCTCGGCGTAGCTGATCGGCGTCTGAGTGGACTGACCGGATTCGTAGCCAAGGCCGGTTCCCGCGTCGTCGTACAGGGAGAAGGAGCCGTTGGCCCCGGCGTGCACCTGGAGGGTGATCGGCGCGGTGCCCGCGGTCTGGGCGTTGCCCGAGGCGGGCTGGAGCGGAATGATCCCGCCGGCCTTGACGAACACCGGCATCCGGCTGGTGGGCACGGTGATGCTCTCGGTGGCGGGGCCGGTGAAGGTGGCGCCGGTGAAGTAGTCCTGCCAGGTGCCCGGGGGGATCCAGACCGTGGTGGAGACGCTGGCGCCGGGCGAGGTGACCGGGGCGACCAGTACGTCCGAGCCGAGCAGGTACTCGGTCGGGTTGGTGTACGCGTCGGCCTGACCGGGATAGTCCAGGTAGAGCGCCTGGGTCATCGGCAACCCGGTGCTGTAGGCCTGGTCGGCGAGCGTGTAGAGGTAAGGCACGAGCTCCTCGCGCAGCTGCAGGAACTGGTCGCCGACGGCCTGGGTCGCGGCGTCGTACTCCCACGGCAGGCGCGCGTTCTGGCCCCAGTCCACCTCGTCCGAGTGCTCGCGCATGATCGGCTGGAACGTGCCGAGCTGGAGCCAGCGCAGGTACAGGTCGTCCGGGTCGTTGCCGTTGCCGGTGGTGTTGCTGCCGAGGAAGCTGCCGATGTCGTCGCTGACGTACGGCTCGCCGATGCTGCCCTCGTCCTGCGCCAGCTGCGCCTCCGACGCCAGCGTGTTCCAGGTTCCCTGGGTGTCGCCGGTGAACGCGATCGCCGAGCGGTGGTCGGCCCACGGACCGGAGGGGTACGACCCGGCCTGCGAATCCTGATACGACGCGCCGATGCGGGAAAGGTCGAAGCCGCGCTCCCCGTCGTTCACCATCTGCTGTGCGGTCAGGTAGTTGATCCACGCGTCGGGGGTCACACCGGGCACGGAGACGCCGCTGGCGTCGCAGCACCAGTCGAGCCAGGTCTCGGAGACGGCGTTCTGGGTGGGATCGGCGGTGTCGAAGTAGGACTCGGCCTGCGCCACGTTGCCCCAGTCCCACACCGCCTGGGTGCCGTTGTCGCTCAGCGTGTTCCCGGCGACGTCCTGGGCCTGCGCGTAGAGCGGGTCATCGTTGACGATCGAGGGATGGACGTTCAGCGCGACGTGGATGTCCTGCGAGGCGGCCCAGGACAGGAACGCGGTCGGATCGGGAAACAGCGAGGAGTTCCACTCCCACCCGTCCCAGGTGCTGGGGCTCTTCCAGTCGGTGTCGACCGAGAGGTTGTCCAGCGAGACCCCGTTGGCTTCGAACTGCGGCAAGATCGTGCCCTGGTAGTCGGCGGTCGTGTACGGGTCGTACTGGGAGAACCAGGTGCCGAAGGTCGATTCCGGCAGCAGCGGCGCCGGGCCGGTCAGGTCGGCCAGGTCGGCCAGGGCGCCGGTGAAGTCCTGGCCGTAGCCGAACAGGTAGCCGTCCTGGATGTCCCCGGCCGGGCGGCCGGCGATCCAGCCGTCCGAGGTCCACACCGCCGTCTGGGAGTCGTCGAGCAGGTACCAGCCGGACTGGTCGAGCAGTCCGGAGGTCAGCTGCGGGATGTTCGCGATGCACGTCGCGCAGGTCGGGGTGCTGCCGGTGTAGGTGCCGTTGGCGGAGTCGTAGGAGCGGATGTAGCCGCCGAGGGGATTGGCGGGCAGGAACGGGGCGGCGGTCGCGCCGACGGCGCTGACCCCGATGTCGTCGACGTTGACGTTGCAGGTGTTGCCGCTCTCGCAGTCCAGCGCGACCGTGTTGGTGCCCGCGGTCAGGGTGACCGGCACGGTGACGGTCGACCAGGCATTCCAGCTCGAGGTCGCGGGCAGCGTGACCTGCGTGGTGGCGCCGTTGACGACCAGGCTCTCGGTGCGCGATTCGGTGCTGCCGTCGCCGCCGGTGGAGTTGGAGTAGCGGATGGTCACGTCGGCGGCGCCGGCCAGGGCGCCGAGCAGCTGCCAGGAAGCGTCCGCCCCGGTGGCGGTCAGCCCGGCGATGAACCCGGGCGGGCTGAGGTAGCCCGTGTGGTTGTTCGCGATCGCCGCCCCGCCGCTGAGCGTCGCCGCGCCCGCCTGGCAGGCCTGACCGAAGGTGCACTCCCATTCCCAGGTGGGCGTGACGCTGGCGGACGCTCCCGGCGGCAGCGCGCCAAGCAGCTGCATTTGCGTGTTGACGGCGGTGAACGGGCCCGAGCCGACCTGGTAGCGCAGGGTCAGCTGGCTGGTGGTGATCGTCAGCCAGCCGCCGGACACGCTGCTGGTGTAGGCGGGGACGGTGAAGTTGCGGTCGAGGATGTCGAAGGTCGGATCGTTGAGGAAGCTGCCGCTGGGGGAGTACTCCATGCGGATCACCTCGGGGGTGAGCACCTCGAAACGGGCATCGCCCGAGATCACGGTCGCCCGCGCGGCCGCCGTCCCGTTGGCCATGTTGATGTTGTTCGACAGATTGACCGGGGAGGTGTCGGAGGTAGCCGTCTGCGCGCTGGCAGGCGCGGCCAGGGCCGCGACGACCAGGGGCACGGCGGCGACCGCCGCGAGCACGGCCTTTCCCCAGGTGAACCGGCGCCGGTGCGCCAGGCGTCCGGGCCACGACCTGGCGGCGGCTGCGTACAAGGTGAGCTCCTCACACCGCTGAGCGCAATGAAGCGGGAAACGCGGGACGACTCCCTTTTACAAAAATCGACAAAGACCGTCAAGTTATCAACCGTTAACATAGAGTTAATACGGCTCGGCCGCACGCGCGGGGCGGCGCGGCAATTTTCTTGCTTCGTTACCAGGGTGTTATTTTCTTTCGCGCGGCGCATCTTTAGCGTTTGGCGTGAATGTTGGGCATACCCCTCCGGCTGCCGGTCCCCGCTACCCGGCGTCCCCCGGACCCTGTCAGGCAAGCGGCCGCAGGTGGCCGCGCAAACGTGGGTGAGGCGAGTAGATGCACGCTCCCAAGACGGGCCGCAGGCTGAGAAGATGCGGCAAGAACCTATTCATCGTCACGGCGGTGGCCGGGGCGACGGCGCTGATCGCCGGGCAGGCTGCTGCCGTCACGGTGACGCCGGCCAGCGTCGCGCCGTCGGCGCTGTTCGGGCCGATGACGCCGGCGCTCGCCGCGGCCCTGTCGGTGAACGTCAACCAGCACGTCATCGTCATCATGAAGGGGCAGCTCGCGCAGGACCGGGTGGGCAGCCCGGCCGCCACCGCGCGCGCGGGCGCGATCAGCAGCGCCCAGCGGCCGTTCATGACCGAGCTGGCGCAGGTGCACGCCACCCACGTCAAGCCGTACACCCTGGTCAATGCCTTCGCCGCGACCGTGTCGGCGGGCGAGGAAGAGCGGCTGTCGGCGAACTCCTCGGTCGCCGAGGTCATCCCCGACGCCACCATCGCGGGCGGGAACGACCTCCCGACCGCGCCCGCCACGGTGGCCAGGGCATCAAGCAAGCCCCAGAAGTCGGTCAAGCCCGCCGTGATCCCCGGCGCCTGCGGCAAGAACGGCCAGGTAACGCTCGCGCCGGAAGGCCTCGCGCTGACCGGCACGGCCTCGGACAACCCGAGCCAGCCGACCGCGCAGAAGCTCGGCATCACCGGCTCCGGGGTGAAGGTCGCCTGGATCGCCGACGGCCTTGACCCGGACAACGTCAACTTCATCCGTCCGAACGGCACGTCCGTCTTCAGCTCCTCGGCCGGAGGTGACTACCAGGACTTCAGCGGCAACGGACCGGGCGCGCAGACCTCAGGCGACGAGGCGTTCCTCGACGCCAACCAGATCGCGGGCCAGGGCATTCACGTCTATAACGTGGCCGCCTTCTCCGCGCAGTCCGACCCGACGGCGTGCAACATCCGCATCCTGGGGGTCGCGCCCGGCGCCAGCCTGGTCGGCCTGGACGTGTTCTCCGAGAGCGAGACCGGCACGCTCGACACCACCGAGTCCAACTTCCTCGAGGCGATCAACTACGCGGTCGAGACCGACCACGTGAACGTGATCAACGAGTCGTTCGGCAGCAACCCGTTCCCCGACGTCACCGCGCTTGACGCGACCAAGCAGTTCGACGACGCCGCGGTCGCGGCCGGAGTGACCGTGGTCTCCTCGACCGGTGACGCGGGCTCGACCAACACGATCGGCTCGCCCGCCACCGACCCGAAGGTGATCTCGGCCGGCGCCTCGACCCAGTTCCAGGCCTACGCGCAGACCAACTACGCGCTGGCTCGCGACTTCGCCACGTCGGGCTGGCTGAGCGACAACATCAGCTCGCTGAGCTCCGGCGGCACCGACGAGACCGGCGGCACGGTCGACCTGGTCGCGCCGGGCGACATCAGCTTCGCCTCGTGCGACGCCAGCGCGGCTTACTACGGCTGCACCAACTTCCTCGGCAAGTCCTCTGACATCGAGGAGAGCGGCGGCACCAGCGAGTCCTCGCCGTTCATCGCGGGCGCGGCAGC
>Ga0302325_10014102_pt1 | contig 17029 bp, 17 predicted proteins | sample Palsa_T0_2_FD_201948 | JGI IMG/M metagenome (GOLD analysis project Ga0302325, IMG submission 201948) | Peat permafrost microbial communities from Stordalen Mire near Abisko, Sweden - Palsa_T0_2 | ecosystem: Environmental > Terrestrial > Soil > Palsa > Peat permafrost | place: Sweden: Abisko... | reverse complement strand
CCGGCAATGAGAGCCTCAAGGGCCGCGGAGGGAGCCACTCCGATCAATTTGAGTCACCACAGCAGTGGGAGAATGGAGACGCGGCGTTCCGCCGCGTCGGAAAGGTAGACGCGACGTCCATGTCGCGTTCGAAGCGGTCCCGAATCGGGACCGTTTCTCCGAAATAGCGCGCATCGAAACGATACGCAGGCCCCAACGTGGCATGGGCTTCGAGCCCATGTTATCCATGACACGGGCTAGAAGCCCTTACCACTTCAAGGCTGACATCAGCGACCGCAACGTGGACTGAGGGAGTGCAATTTGACTACCCGTCGCGAGCGAATGTCACTTGCGGAGTGACATTGCCACTGGACAATTCGCACTTGTTTCCATCCCCGGATCGGAAATGGTGATCGGGTGCCACCAGGTCGGACGGAATCTCTTCTCTGCCGACGGTCGTCGGGAATTCTCCCCGCGTACTTTGCAAGTTTGGTGTTTGTTCTGCCGTGCGCCGGCTTCCTATCGTTCTTCGTCCTGGCGTTCGACGACGGAGGCCATCTGGACTCGACATTGAAAATCGCGCTTCTGGTCGTCGTTGTTTTCCACGCTTTGGCGGCGACTCCTTTTCTCGTCTATTTCATTGCCCGGAGGCGTTTTCCCTCAAGGTCGAGTATCCCCCCAACGTTACTATATGGCTGGCCGATGGTCCCACCGGCGCTGGCTATTTTTGTAGATGTAGAAGGATGGCACCTCAGGTTTACCCACGCGGTGATATTTTTCCTGATGTTCGTTTTTGGCGTTCTGGCGTCCATACTCTGGCGGTATTTGGCCTATCCCGCTGATCGGTAGTCTGCGCATTCCGGGCATTGCAAAAGAAGGTCGATCGAGATGATCAGCGTGGTGATCCCGGATGGAATGGACTTTTCGGCCCAGACCACCATGCCGTTGCCGCCGGCGATGAGGAGGATTCCGGCCAGCGCATTGTCGCGGATTTGCCGCGGAGTGGGGCGGAATCCGCGCGTCATCGCGAGCCACGCTGCGAGGACCAGCCCCGCCAGCAGAAACCGCGTGCCCGCGAGCAGAAACGGCGGCAGCGCCGCCACGGCCACCCGGATGGCCAGGTAAGTGGACCCCCAGATGAAGTAAATGGCCGCGAAAGCGAAGACGAACGCCGCGGGTGAAGGAATCTTGGCCTGGGGCGCGGGCTTCATTCCGATCATCCAGGACGAGGGTTGATCAAAATCAACCATGGTGAATGCAGGATCCGGCCCCGTCGCAATGTCACCCGCGGGGTGACATTACCTCGGCAAAACCCCAATTGTAATGTCAACCGGCGGTTGACAGCTGATAGCGTACGGCCGATCTGCATTTGTCTAAAGAAGTCAGGCCGGCCGAAGGTGGCTCACATCAATGTCACTTGCGGAGTGACATCGACTTTGCGTCTAGCAACGGGTGAACTGTCCGAAAATCCACCACTAATGTCAGAGCACAAAGAACCGCTCGAGGCGGCCGTTCGGTCGATCTTCGGGTTTGTCCACCGCACGGCGGAATCGGCAGACGTGGGACGGTGCTGGGAGACCATTGACTACGAGAACAAACCGCATCGCGTTCCGTGCGTTTTCAACGGCGTGGGTGGCATCAGTTTTTTCCTGGTCGACTACTTTCGAACGTTCAAGCGATCGGATGCCCTGGATCTGGCGCAGGGTGCCATTGATTGGTGCATCGCTTTTCGCGGCGAGCATTGCCAGCGCGGGCTGCACTTTGGCAAAACGGGCGCGGCGCTGGCGGCCCTTCATAAGTCGATCGCGCTGGATGAGCCTGCGCCCCCGGAATTCTGTCGTGCCAACGCCGCAGTGATCCTCCGGGAGCCGCCCGGGCCCATCACCGATCTAATCGGCGGCGAGGCATCGAACGGACTCTACCTGCTGAAACTCTGGGCGCGAACGCGGGATGATACCTATTTGCGCCATGCCACTGATGTGAGTGCAGATGCAATGTCACGGCCTCGCTTTGATTGAAATTTACGAAGTGCCATGATGGCGGCGGGCGTTTATGCTCCGGTCATGAAAATCACCTACTATCTGGATGTGCTGTCGTCCTGGTGCCATTGGGTCGAGCCGGCGTGGGCGGAACTCAAGGTGCGCTATGCGGGGCGGGTGGAATTTCACTGGAAGATCGCCGTGCTAAGTCAGGCGGATTGGCCGGTGTCGCGGGCCCAATGCGACTATTTTTACCGCCGCAGCGGCGCCACCGTGATGAAGTCGCCTTACATGCTCAATTCGGGGTGGCTGGAGGCCAGGCGCAAGGGGCGCTACCTCGCGCCCAATCTCGTGGCGGAGGCGGGCCGCGACTTCGGCATTAACGACGACACGCTGCGGCTTGCGCTCACCCACGCGGGCGAAAGGGAGGGGCGTAAGATCGGCGACATGGCGGTGGCCGTCGCAGTCGGGGCCCGGGCGGCGAACCTCGACGCGAAAAAGCTGCGCGCCAGCGCGGAATCGGACGCCGCGCGGGCCCGCGTGGACGCGAGCACCGCGGAATTCCACGCGCATCTGATCGCGCAGCGGCCCGCCTTCATTCTCGAGGACGCGATTGGCGACAAGGCGGTGTTTTCCGGCCTCGTGCGCATCGAGCCGCTGGCTGCGACAATCGAGGCGATGCTAGCCGATACGGCCGCCTACGCCGCGCACGCGGCGCATTACGGTCCCGCTCCCGCGAGCTGACGGGCAGTCCGCAAAAAGGCGGAACTCGCGCGGGAGGCGGTTGTCCCAGGCCCGCGATCCCCGCCAATCAATGAGTTGTGCGGAAACAAAGATTTGAAACACCGCCGATGGATTTGTAAGTTTTTAATCTGTAATCAGCCTATGAAAACTCCGCATTGGATATCGCTGCTTGGTCTGGCTGCTTTCGGACTGGTTCTTCCCCTCTCGGCATTTGCCGGTGCCGCTCCGCCTCTTTTCCCGGCTTTGCCCTATCCCGGACCGCCGGACTCCCTGGTGACCGCCGTCGCGTCGCCCGGTTTATTGCCAAACTTTTCGTTTTCGCCGTTTGTCCCCAGCGGCACGGCGCCGGTGATCACCACCCAACCCGCGTCCCAGTCCGTCGCCATCGGCGCCTCGGTCACTTTCACAGCGGCGGCGACCGGCACGCCCGCCCCGATTTACCAATGGCTGATGAACGGGCGCTTCATCCGGGGCGCGAACGCCGCGAGCTTTACGCTCTCCTCGGCCAGCATCGGCGATGCGGGGGCCTATTCGGTCCAGGTCTATAACGGAGTCGGCTTTGCCACTTCGGATATCGCCACGCTTTCGGTGGCGAAACCCGGGACGGTGACCGCCGCGCCGCAAAGCCAGACCATCGCCACCGGCGCCACGGCAGCTTTCAGCGTGACGGCGGCGGGGACCGGACTCACCTACCAATGGCAGTTTGACGGCTTCCCGATATCCGGTGCGACGGCGTCATCGTACACCCTCGCGAACGCCGGCCCAGGGGCGTCCGGCACCTTTACCGTCGCCGTCTCCAGCGGCACCACCGTGATTGCCGCGGAAGCGGCCACGCTTTCCGTCGTCACGGACGCCCGGCTCACCAACCTTTCGGCGCGGGCGCAGGTCGGGACCGGCAATAATATCCTCATTGTTGGATTTGCCTCGGCCGGCACGGGCTCCAAACAAATCCTGCTGCGCGGAGTGGGTCCGACCCTCGCCAGCTTGGGAGTCACGGGCGTCCTGGCCACCCCGGATTTGACGCTCTATGGCCAGAACGGCAAGGTCATCGCCACCAACAGCACCTGGGGCGGAACCGCCGCCCTGATGGCGGTCTTCAATGCGGTGGGCGCTTTCGCGTTGCCAGCGAATTCGGCCGATGCGGCCCTGCTTGAAACCCTGGCGACCGGGAACTACACGGCGCAGGTGACCGGCTTGAACGGCGCAACCGGCGTCGCGCTGGCCGAGATCTACGATGCGGATACGGGCACGCCGACGGCGACGCTCGTCAATATCTCGGCCCGGGCTTATGTCGCCGGTGGCGGCAGCGTTCTCATCGCCGGATTCGCGATCGCCGGGCCGAGTTCGGAGACGGTCCTGATTCGCGGAATCGGCCCGGCTTTGCGGTCGATCGGTTTTCCAAACCCAATCGCGGGCACCCAGGTCACGCTGTACGACTCGAAGGGGGATCAAATCACGGCCAACGCCGGCTGGGGCAACGACCCCTGGATCACCGGGAGCGGCACCCAGGTCGGCGCATTTCCGCTGTCACCGGGCTCTTCCGATTCCGCTTTGCTCGTGACCATCCCGCCGGGCACTTATACGGCGGAGGTCGCCGGGGCGAGCGGAGCCACGGGCGTCGGGATGGTGGAAATTTACGAAGTGCGCTGACGATGCCCGGCAACAAGCGGACGATCGCCTGCCGGCGCGCAGGGTGGGCGGTTCTCGCTCTTTTTATTGCGGCGTTGGCCAGCCATCCGGCCATCGCTCAGGACTTGAAGTTCGGGTTCACCCCCGTCCTCGGGCGGGCCCAGATCAAGGCTGAGTTTGATCCTCTCATGGCCTACCTTTCCGATGCCCTCGGGCGGAAGGTCGTCATCTACGTGGCCGGGGACTACGGTGATTTGCGCACGCAGATGGAATTGGGCGCGGTGGATATCGGAAGCTTTTCTCCCTTCGCCTATGTCGATGCGGCCCGAGGCGGCAAGATCCGGATCATCGCCCAATCCCTGATCGACGGCTCCGCCAGCTATCGCGGCCTCATCATTGTCCGGAAGGACAGTGGCCTGAACGCCCTGTCCGACCTCGCGGGAAAGAGGTTTGCCTATGTGGATCCCAAATCGGCCTCGGGTTATGTTTACCCGCGGGCCATGCTGATCGAAAGGGGGATTTCGCCCGACGCTTTTTTTGGCGAGGTCATTTTTGCGGGCGACCATAGAAAGGTGATTGCGGACGTCCTGGGCGGTCGCGTCGACGCGGGCGCCATCTATGACACGGCCCTTCTGGTGGCGCGGAACGAGGGAGTCCCGACCGGCGAACTCGGGATCCTGGCGCGGACCGACCCCATCCCGCACGATGCCATTGCCGTGCGGGTCGGATTGGACGAAGTCCTGGCGCAAAAAATCCAGGCCGCCCTGGTCAGCTTCGAAAACACGACCGCCGGCCGCCGGATCATTGCCAACAGCAAAAAAGGCCTGACCGGCTTCCAGCTCGCGGCGGATAGCGTGTACGACCCGGTGCGGCGGACGGCGGGTGCTGCGGCGATGGCCGGGGATCCGGCGTTCAGCGGGCGCTGGCGCCTGGATGCGGAGCAAAGCTCCGCGCTCGACGGGTGGAGCGCGATGGACCTGGTCATCCAGACCGACGGCAGCCGGGTCAGCCTCCGGCACGACATGACGTGGCGCACGACCAAGGTCACCGCGACCGATGTGATCGACACGGAGCACCCTGTCGCCATCCCGGATTTCTTCCGCGTTGATCAGCGCCACATGGCGGTTTATGCGCGGCCCAAGGCGGCCGCGCAGGTGCGGGCCGCGTGGCTTGACGGCGGGCGCACGCTCCGCGTCGAGGCGGAGGTGCCGCTCGAGGTGTCGCAGGGCGACCGGACGATGCGGCTTTACGACGAATACCGCCTGCTCGAGGGCGACCGCGAGCTGGTGCTGATCGAGCTGCACAGCACGCGCAACCGCCCTTTGGTCTATCATTTCACCAAGGTCCCATGAAGCGCGCCCTCCTTGTCGTTTCACTTGTCATGTCCCTGGCGGCCGGGCTCCGGGGCGCCGAGGCGCCCCCCGCGCGCGCGGCCTATATGATGCACTTCGACGGCGACTGGCGCGTCGCCGGCGGCCTGCCGGAAAAGGCGATGCTCATCGGGCTGCAGGGCCTGGCCAATCGCACGGCGCCGCGGCTCTACATCGTTCACGCGGCGGGCTTCCCGTGGGAAATCACCGGCGCACTGGGCGACTTCTACCGGACCCGGTACGGCGTGGCATTCACCGAGGTGAAATCCGCCGACGAGGCGCTCACGCTTTTCGGGGGCTTCGCACGCGGCTATGTCGTCTGGGACCGGGAGGTGGTCTCCTCGTTGAACGTCGCCTTCACCATCGCCGGGCTCGAGGACGCGGTCGTCGTGGACGCAGCGCTGATCCCGCTCGCGGAGAAACACGGTTTGACGAAAATCGACGACCTGCGCGGCCGCTACACCGGCCAGACCGACGCGCAGATTTACGCCGACGCCCGGGCCCGCTACTGGGCGCGGTGCAACCATGACATGATTATCCTCATGGGCGGCCAGTCCGGGCCCATCCGCATTCCGGCGATCGCCGATTGGGGCGTGCGCGGGAAGATGTTCTTCCACAATCTTTCCGCCAACCCGGCGAATCCCGCGGAACTCGCGCTCGAAAGGCAGTTCCTGTCCGATCTCAACCCCAACGGCACGATCTTCGGCTGGCATCCCTATGGCAAGGACACCGAGGAGGAGCACACGACGCTGAGCTCGACTTATGGCCTCAAGATGGAGGGCCTGCAGAGCCTGCCGAACCTGAGCTTCAACGCCCAGTTCACCTTCACGCCGGGATTCAAGTTCACCAACAACCATAATATCGCGCGCGACGCCCATCCCGTCGCCGGAAAAAAAGTCTACCTGGCCTTCGTGCAATCCGACGGCATTGGCCTGGGCGTATGGACGAAACCCGGCCGGGGGCAAATCCCGCTCGCGTGGGGCGCCATCATGAGCTGGGTGAAATATTCGCCCGCCGCGCTGGAATATTTTCGCGAAAGCGCGACCCCGAAGGATTACTTCATCGGCGGCCTCTCGGGGCCGGCCTACATGTACCCGAATCATATCCCCGCCGCCCGCTTCGGGCCGCTCATGAAGGAGGCCACCGACCTCATGGCGGTGCTCGACGAGCGCGTATTCGAGATCATGGACAACTCGGCCGCCGACGGAAACGTCGGCAACGCCGACCTCACGAAGGAGACCGTCGACCGCTATTATGCCGCTTTCCCGGACGTGATCGGCTTTGTCAACGGCTATGGCCCCGCGCGGACGCGCGACCTGCGCGACAGCCGCCCGCTCATTTCGTACGACTACTACATCGATCCGAACCGCCCGCGCGAGGAGGTCGCCGCCGACCTGGACGAACTCATAGCGCTGAACGCCAGGCGCCCGTATTTCTGCCTGGTCCATGTGCGGGAGTCCAATGACGTCAACAGCCTGGTCGGAGTGATCAAAAGCCTCCACGGCCCGGTCGAGGTCGTCCCGCTCGACATCTTCCTGAAGCTGGCCGCGAGCGACAAGACCTACGTGACGCGCTTCCAGCGTCCCGACGATCCCAGGCACTTCAACGGATTCTGACGCTCGATTGCAAAAAATGCGCCTGGTTCTGACATCCGCCGATTGGGTCATCTGCATCGGCGCGCTGGTTTTTAACATTCTGCTCGGGCTCTATTTTGCGCTGCGCTCCCGTCACGGGTCGGGCAGCAGCGAATTCTTCCTGGCGGGACGGGCGCTGAAGTGGCCGATCGTCGGCGCGTCGCTCTTCGCCACCAATATCGGCGCGGAGCACATGGTGGGGCTTTCCGGCGACGCCTACCGCTACGGAATCTGCGCCGGGACCGTTGAACTCACCACCGCCCTTTGCCTGGGCTTTGCGGCGGCGGTGCTGCTGCCATACTACCTGAAGAACAAGGTCTTCACGATCGCCGAATTCCTTGAGATTCGCTTCCGATCCGAGGCGCGAATGTGCTTCTCAGGCCTGATGCTGTTCATCTGCATCGTCACCAAGATGGCGTTCTGCATGTATGCGGGGGCCCTGGTGCTGCAGGCCGTGAGCGGCCTGGGAATCATGCAGAGCGTATTGATCATGGGAGCGGCCACCGCCGTCATCACCATGATCGGCGGCTTCGGCGTGGTCGCCTTTACGGACGCGATTCACGCGCCCATCATGATCGCCGGTTCGGCCCTGGTCCTATTTATCGGGCTGCACAAGGTGGGCGGCTGGGGGGCGCTGGGCGAGGCGGTGCGACATTCGCCGGTGCCCGACGCGATGCACATGCACAAGCCATGGACGGACAAATCCTATCCGTTCTGGGGTGTCATCGGCGGCGCGATCTACGGGGGGATTTTTTATTGGGGAATAGACCAGGTGAACGTGCAAAGGATGCTGGGGGCCAGCGACCTGAAACAGGCCCGGTGGGGCGCGATGTTCGCGGTGCTGCTGAAGCTGACGCCGGTCTTCATCTTTGCGCTGCCCGGGGTCATCGCGCTGGCGATCTATCCCCACATCAACGTGAGCGACAGCCGCGCGACGTTCATCTGGATCCTGAACAACCTGCTTCCGAACGGAATCCGGGGGTATGTCCTTTCGGCGCTTCTGGGCGCCGTTTTATCATCGCTGATTGCCACGATGAACTCGGTGTCGACGCTCGTGGTGCGCGACTTCGTCCTGCGATACCGGCCCGCCACCAGCGATGCGGGACAGGTGATTATCGGGCGGGTGGCGATCGTGGCGGCCATGCTTTCGGGCGCGGGCGCGGCCGCCATCATCGCGTGGCAGCCCGAGGGCATCTACAAGTATCTGCAAACCATATCGCTGTACCTGGTCATGCCCCTCACGCCGGCCATCGTATTCGGCATCATGAGCAAGCGGGTGACGTTTGCCGGCGCGGCGGCTTCCTTCTTCTCGGGCATGGCCCTTTCGGCATTTTTTGTCGCGGACGCGCTCATCAAGGACCGGTCGATCGCGCAGCGGATTTTTCCGCTGCTGCATCATCGGATCACCGAAAATTACACCTACCGCGGGCTCTGGGGAACGGCGGCGATCACGATTGTGCTGTTTGCCGTCTCCGCATTTACGAGGAAGACCGATCCCGCGAAGCTCGAGAAGACCACCGTCAACTGGGGCGGCGCCGCGGAGGCGTTTGGCGGCCTGTCCGACTGGCGCCTGCAGATCACCGGACTCCTGTTCGTGACCGCGCTCGCTTATTGGTGGATCTGGTAGGCCCGCGCCTCCACTTTCGACCATGCACCCAGCCGCCGCCGAGTCACCCGCGCAGATCCTTGCCACCGCCGTCGTGCCCTGGACGGAGAAGTTCGAATTCGACGAGGATGTGTTTTGCCGGGAAGTGCACACCATCGCCCGCGGGCTGACGCGGCACATCTACGCGTTTGGCACGGCGGGGGAGGGCTATGCGGTCACTGAAAAGCAATTCGACCGGATCGCGGCGGCCTTCTGGCGGAGCGCGCAGGGGGGCGGCGCCTCGCCGATGCTCGGGATCATCTCGCTCTCCCTGCCCACGATCGTCGAGCGGATTGAGCGCGGCCGTGCGCTGGGGTTCCGCCTGTTCCAGCTTTCGCTGCCGGCCTGGGGCGCGCTCAACGATCGCGAGGTCGACGCGTTTTTCGCGGAGACGTGCGGCCGATTTCCCGATTGCCAGTTCCATCATTACAATCTGCTTCGCACCAAGCGCCTGCTCACTGGCGCCGACTACCGGCGGCTGGCCGCCGCGCATGGCAATTTAGTTGCGGTCAAGTCCGGCACCGACGATCCGGCCATTATCGCCGACCTCCTGACGGTCTCGCCGCGCCTGCGATTCTTTTTCACCGAATTCGGCCACGCCATCGCGCGCCGCACGCACGACGTGGGGCTGCTCGCTTCGCTTTCCACCGTGAACTACGGGCGGGCGAAGGCGTTCGTCGCGGGCGACGATGCGCGGCGCGCCGCCGACACCGTGGAATTGCGCGCCATCCTCGCGATCCTGCTCGGGCTGTCGGGGAACCGGTTCCACATGGACGGGGCGTACGACAAGATGCTCTTCCGCGTCACCAACCCCGAGTTCCCCCTGCGCCTGCTGCCGCCCTACGCCACCGCCACCGAGGAGGATTTCGCCCGGTTTCTGGCAGCGCTGCCGCCGGGCTGGCGCTAGGAGGTGGGGCGGCGCGCCCCGCGACGCCTGTTCGACTCAGCCGACATTTTCTCACAGTCGGAGCCCAACGGGCGTCGCGGGGGCGCGCCGCCCCACCTTCGGAGCGATTCAGGTCAATTTTTCCGCGTCACGTCGAGTTGGAAGCCCACCGTGCGGCCGACCGGCTTCCAGATGCTGTCGTCGTACACCACGTAGACCGCGCCGGGCTTGATTTCGCGGATGCCCATATACTGGGTGGTCGGCACCCCGGAGAGAAATTGCGCCACCTCGCTCCACGTGTCGCCGCCGTCGAGACTGAACGCGAGGTAGTCGCCGTTGACCGGCGAGCGCCAGTTCACGAACGCCCTTTTCTCCGGGGTGCGCACCCCGACGGTGCAAACCAGAAGAGGTAAGGCTGCCAGCTGCCGTTGTCCACGACCACCGCCGGAGGGTGCATCAACAGGGCAACGCGATCGTCACGGGCAATGACGACCAGCTTGGTCGGAATCTCCGCGCGAACATTCGGCCCCGGAGGGTTGCAGAGCGCCGGCGCGGCAGCGACGGCGAAGGCCGCGGCGAAAAGCGCGGCCCGGACTGATTTCCTCCCGGGGTAATCCATTCCGTCCAGAAATTCATGAAATGGCCGTTTTTCCAAGCGCCAAGATCGGCGCTCCATGAGGAAATCGCATTGACGGGGCGCGGGTTAGGGGCAACTCGCTCCACCTGGGCGAGCCGACGGATCGAATCTTGACATCGTATACATTGTAAACGACAGTTCGGCCATGCCAACGATTGTCCAGTCCTGCCGGATCGAAGCGGGGCCCGCGGCGCTGCTTTCCCGCCAGGCCAAACGCCGTCATTTGGAAGTGTCCACCCTGAGCAGCCTTTACCTCAAGGAAAAGGCGCTGGAAGAGGAATACCCCGGCGTGGGGTTTCGCGACTCGATCGGCGGCCGGGAGGCGTATGTGCTCGGCCATCGGGTGGGAGTTTGGGAGGTGGTCGAAGTCTTCCAGGAGGCGAAAACCATCGCCAAAACGGCCCGGCACTTTCGCTGGCCGCCGGCCCTGGTGCGGTGTGCGCTGGCCTTTGCCAAAATGTTTTCGGTCGAGATCGAACAACAGCGCCGGGCTGAGACCGGCGCGTGAAAGCGAGTCTCCTCGCGGATGAGAACACGTCGCGCCGGTTGGTGGCCGCGTGCCGGCGGATGGAGACGGGCTTTCCCATCATCCACATTTCGGATTGGGAGGACGGCGCGTATTTATCGGTGAAAGACCCGGCGCTGCTCATGGCCTTGCGCGAGGCGAAAATGATCCTGGTCGGCTTTGATCGCGCCAGCATGCCGATGCACGCGGGGGAGCTTACGCGCGGGGGCCTGGGTCATGCGGGCGTCATTCTGTTCCGCCGGTCGGTGTCCGCCGTCGCCTATGGCCGGCAAGCCCGCCTGCTGGTAAATTTCTGGCGCGAGGCGCTGGATGAGGATTGGGCGGATCGCATCGAATACCTGCCGCATGATCTTCGTCTTTTGACGACTCCGGGTCCCTGACCCAAGAAATCGCTACGTTTTTCTATCAATGTCACCTCGCGGGTGACATTGCAGGGTGGGGCGAGTTGTCCCCAACGCGCCTGTCCGGCCGCGGAGTCGAGCAGGCGGGTTGGGGACAACTCGCCCCACCTTCGATTCTTTTGACTTCTGCGGGCGCCCTTTCATCAAGGACGGTGCACTCCAACACATGAAATCGAAATTGGACCTTGAGTCCCTGCGCGAGCGGTTTGACGAGGATGGATTCGTCATTGTTCGCGGGCTATACCCGGCCGAGGAGTTCCGCGAGCTGCGGGCGCAGGTCGATCGCTATATCCGCGAGGTGGTTCCGACCCTGCCGAAGGACGCCGCTTTTTTCGACGACTACGCCCGGCCCGAGACCCTGCGCAAGATGCAGTCGCTGCACCGGCACGACGCCTGGTTCAGCCGATTCACATCGGAGGGCGCGCATGTGCCGCTTTTGGAGTATCTCCTCCGCGATCGGTTCAGCCCGCAGGGAATCGAGTGGTTCGATAAGCTTCCCTACGACACCCAGGCGACGCCCGCGCATCAGGATGGTTTTTACTGGTGCCGAAAGCCGAACACGGCCTGCGGCCTCTGGATCGCCCTGGACCCGGTGGACCGGGAAAACGGGTGCCTGTGGTATGCCCGGGGCTCCCAGAAAAGAGGCATCCTGCCCCACGCGGCGAGCGGCGTGCTCGGTTTCAGCCAGGGAGTCCGGAATTTCGATCCGACCACCGCGGATGCGGTGCCGATCGAGCTCGCCCCGGGAGACGCGGTCGCGCATTCATCCGCCACGATCCACTGGACGGGCACCAACCGGACCGGCCGGCACCGCCGGGCGATCGCCACTTTTTGCTTCGGGGCCTCGACGGTTCGCGACGAAGAGGCCTTTGCCCGCTACAAGGAAAGCCTGAAGGCGCAGCTGGAGAAGCGGGGCATCGCCGTGACGAGCTGACGGCTCCGGTTGCGCCATCCCGCCCATGAAAATCACCGATGTCCGCACGACCCTGTTGACGGGGCCATCCACCAACGATCCCTTTATCCGCGAGGCGCGCAAGCTGCGGAGCGCCGCCTTCATCGAGATCGTCACCGCGGGACCCATCGGCATCGGCGAAACCTATGCGGGCTATTTCTGTCCCGAGGCGGTGCCCGCCATCGTCGAATTTTTCCGGCCCATCCTCATCGGGCAGACGGTGGACGACATTCCCGGGCTGTGGCAGCGCATGTATCACTGCGGCAATTTCTGGTGCCGCGTCGGGCTGGGAACCGCGGTGCTGAGCGGAATCGAGGCCGCGCTCTGGGACTTGAAGGGCAAGCTGCTGGGCCTGCCCGTGCATGCCCTGCTGGGCGGATGCCGGCACGACCGCCTGCCGTGCTACGCGACCGGCGGGCCGAGCAATTATCCTCGGGAGCGGCTGGCGAAAAAAATCGACTACTACTTCTCGCTCGGTTTTCGCGGGCTGAAGGTGGGGGCCGGCAGCCACACCCCGGACCAGGGCTGGTATATGCCCGGAACCCCGGCCGAGGCCGCGGACTTTGAGGGAGGCAAGGTCGCGTTCATGCGCGCCCATGCCGGCCCGGACGCGTGGCTGATGATGGACGGCCACATGGGCAACAGCACCGGCGGGACGTGGACACTGGAAATCGCCATGGCGGCGGTGCGCGCGGTCGAGCCATTCAACCTGTTCTTTCTCGAGGAGCCGCTGCACTACACCGATCCGTGGGGCTACGCGGAACTCTGCCGCGCGGCGGAAGTGCCCATCGCCGGCGGCGAGTGCCTCACGGCGGCCTACGAATGGCGCGTCTTTGCCGAGCAGGACTGTTTCGACATCGGACAGCCGGATGCATCATTCACGGGCGGCCTGGGCGAATTCCTGGCGGTCGCGAAGATGATGGCGGATCGCGGGCGGAAGGTCGCGTCGCATGCCTGGGGCGCGGGCGCATCCTTCATGCAAAACCTGCACGCGGGTTTCGCCGCGCCCAACACCTGCATGCTTGAGATCGCACCCGATTACGCGGGCCTGCACTCCGAAATGATCGACGGCGGCTTCGTCATGAAGGACGGCTACGCGCTTCCGCCGGACCGTCCGGGGCTGGGCGTCGTGCTCACCGATGAAATCCGCCGCCGCTATCCGTTCAAGCCGGGCAGCGGCGAATTCAACAGCGTGCCCGGGAAAATTCTGAAAGAGTGACGGATGCAAGATCTATTTGAACAGGAAGGTCGGGAAGAGCGGGAAGAAAATCCGCTATCCTAAAACCTTCCCGACCTTCCCGTCCTTCCTGTTTAAATCCGAAATCCAATGAATCACATCCTTCTCATTGTCATCGGAGTCCTCCTGCTAGTCTGGCCGGTTTCACGGTGGCTGGACGAGGTGCGGCTGCGCAAGATTGCGCAGAAGCGCCTGAGGATAACGAAGGTCGTGACGGAGATGGAGAAGCTGGGGATGGACCCGCTTTTTATCGTGATGTTCAAGGCCCAGTTTCGCGGCGACTTTCCGCTGCCCGGCGGCACCGGGGAGCCTGCCCCGGAGGAGCGCCAGCTGGCGGAAAAAATTTATGGGGAATTGACCCGGGCGGATTCCTCCGTCGGCCGCCTCTCGGCGGAATTTGGGCGGGCGTATTACAGCGCCTTGTTTTACCGGCACCCCGTCCGCGTCGCCTGCCTCATGGCGAAGCGCTCCGGACCCGATGCGCGCCTGAGGCTCGTCGCGCGGTCGGCGGCCCAACTGATGCGCCTCCAGCGGATGGAATCCGGGAAGAGCATGGATGCCGACATCATCGCGGCCCTGCTCAACCAGACCTCATGGCTCAAGGCGGACCCTGTTCGCGACGATGCCACAACGCTTCGGCCTCGGTCGGACGCCCATCTTGAACTGTTCAAGGAGGTTTTATCGGGGGCGGTTTACGAGGAAAGCGCCTGGACGCTGGTGCAATGGGAGACGCGGCCGAAGCTGCAAAGCGCGGCGATCAACGCCTTGAGCAAATTCCTTGGCCGGCACGACATCGTCCTGGCGCACATGCGCCCTTTCCAGGCGGATCTTCGGGCGAAAGGGAAGGACTGGCCGCTGGTCGGTTACTCGATGATCGGCCGCCGGAGGATGGACAATTTGCAGGCCTGCGTGGAAAACGTGATCAGGGACGGAGTTCCGGGTGACCTGATCGAGACCGGCGTCTGGCGGGGCGGGGCGGTCATGCTCATGAAGGCCGTGTTGAAGGCGCACGGCGTGACCGACCGCACACTCTGGATCGCCGACTCATTCGCCGGACTGCCCAAGCCGGACTCCGAGAGCGACGGCACCGATTACAGCGAAAACAAGTTCCTGGCCGTGTCGCGCCGGCGGGTCCAGGCGAACTTCGAGCGCTTCGGCCTGATGGACGCCCGGGTGAAATTCCTCGAGGGCTGGTTCAGCGACACGCTGCCCGGCGCGCCGATTGAGCGGCTGGCGATTCTCCGGCTGGATGGCGACCTTTACTCGTCCACGATGGACGCGCTCACGGCGCTGTATCCGAAGGTGAGCAAGGGCGGCTATGTGATCGTGGACGACTATCACGGCTGGCCCGGATGCAAGCGGGCGATCGAGGAATACCTCCTCAGCCGGGGGGAGTCTCCGGCGATCCAGTCCATCGATGAGGACGGGGCCTACTGGCGGGTGAGCTGACGATGCAGGGCCAACAGACGATCCTCCTTGACGGTCAACTGGCCGCGAATTTCCAGTTCGCGTCCGCGATCGCATTCCATCCGCCGGGCCCTTTCCTTGTCGGCGCCGCGATTGGCCAGGACGTTTACGATGGTGCAGAGCGCGATTCCTACGATAAGCTGTCCTGAGATGTCTGCCATGACGCAAAGGGAAACCACCAAATCAAACCTTGGCAAACCGGATTCTCCGCGCCTCCGCGGTGAACATTCGCCATGTTGAAAGACAAAACAGCTCTCGTCACCGGCTCCACGAGCGGGATCGGGCTGGGGATCGCCCGGGCCCTGGCGCGGGAGGGGGCGAATGTCATGCTCAACGGGTTGGGCGATGCGGCGGCGATCGAGCGGCTGCGCGGGGAATTGGCCGCCGAGACGGGTGTCGGGGTGCTGCACCATCCGGCCGACGTGAGCGTGGGCAGCGAGGTCGCCGCGATGGTTCGCGCGACGGAGAGCTCGTTCGGAAGCGTCGACATCCTGGTCAACAATGCCGGCATCCAATTTGTCGCGCCGGTCGATGAATTCCCCGAGGAGCGCTGGGCGGCGATCCAGAATGTCATCCTCAATTCGAACTTTCATGCCATCAAGGCGGCGCTCCCCGGCATGAAGCGGCGCAACTGGGGCCGGATCGTCAATGTGAGCTCGGCGCACGGCACGGTCGCTTCGCCTTTCAAGAGCGCCTATGTCGCGGCCAAGCACGGCGTGGTGGGGCTGACCAAGTCGGTCGCGTTGGAACTGGCGGAGACCCCGATCACCTGCAATGCCGTTTGCCCCGGCTATGTGCGCACCGGCCTGGTCGAGGGGCAGATCGAGAGCCAGGCCAGGGCGCACGGCCTGTCGCGCGAGCGCGTCATCCGGGAGGTGATCCTGGCCACCCAGCCGACGAAGCGATTCGTCGAGGTCGAGGAAATCGGCGCGCTGGTCGTTTTTCTCTGCGGCGAGATGGCGCGCTCGATCACCGGGGCCGCGATTGCGATCGACGGAGGTTGGACGGCGAGGTGACTTCGTCTGAAAGGTGGAGCGGGTTGCCCCCAACACGCTTCATTGGGAAGGTGGTCCGAGTTGGATGTTTTTCAGCGCCAAACAGGCGGGTTGAGGGCAACTCGCCCCACCTTTTCAGATGGTCATCGCATTGAAGCCGCCGTCCACGACCAGTTCGGCGCCGGTGATGAAGCTGCCGGCGGCGGAGCTGGCGAGGAGGAGAGTGGCGCCGACCAGCTCGTGGGCTTCTCCCAGGCGTCCCATGGGCGTGTGCCCGGTGATCAGGGCGACGCGCTCGGGAGTCAGGGCCTTGCGATTCTGCTCGGCCGGGAAAAATCCCGGCACCAGGATATTGACCCGCACGTTGTGCGGCGCCCATTCGCGGGCGAGGTTCTTGGAAAGATTGTGAACGGCGGCCTTGGTGGCCGAGTAGGTGAAGATGCGGGAGAGCGGATTGAGGCCCGACATCGAGCCGATGTTGATGACGCTGCCGCCCTGGCCCCGGGACACCAGGTAGCGACCGAAGATCTGGCAGGCCATGAACACGGCCCGGAAATTGATGGAGAAGATGCGATCATATTCCTCGTCGCCGATTTCAAAAAAGGGCGTCGAGGCATTGACGCCGGCTCCGTTGATCAGGATGTCCACTTTGCCCGATCGCTCCAGCACGGTGGCGAGGAGGCGGGTGAGGTCGGCCCGCTGCGAGACATCGGCGGCGACAAAATACGCCTTGCCGTGGCTGGCGCGGATTTTTTCGAGCCTGGCCTCGGCTTTGTCGGCGCGGGTGCCGACGAGCACGACTTCGGCCCCGGCCAAAGCCAGGGCTTCCGCCATCTGGCCGCAAAGCACGCCCGTGCCGCCGATGACGACGGCGGTCTGGCCTTCGAGGGCGAAGAGGGTGTTGAGGTAAGGAGTGGACATAAAATGACGATGGATGAGCCTGCGCCG
>Ga0302325_10014100_pt1 | contig 17029 bp, 18 predicted proteins | sample Palsa_T0_2_FD_201948 | JGI IMG/M metagenome (GOLD analysis project Ga0302325, IMG submission 201948) | Peat permafrost microbial communities from Stordalen Mire near Abisko, Sweden - Palsa_T0_2 | ecosystem: Environmental > Terrestrial > Soil > Palsa > Peat permafrost | place: Sweden: Abisko... | reverse complement strand
ACATCCGTCACAATAGCGTCGACGAGGTCAAGGCGATGTTAAAGGACCACAAGATCACCGAGGACGAGAACAAGCGCGCGGCCGATCGCATCCAAAAGATGACCGACAAGTACGTCAAGGACATCGACGCGCTCGTGCACGCGAAGGAAAAGGAGATCATGGAGGTGTGACGCTCCTCCCCGAGGTCGACGCGAGGCTGCTGCTCTCCGGACGCGATTTGGCGCTCGTCGTCCTGCGCCCGCCCTATCCGGCCATCGGACTAGGGGTGCTTCGCGTCTTGCGCGTCAGCGAGCGCGGCCCGAAGACCGAGATCGTGGCCGGCTACGAAGGGTACGAGCGCCTGTAACTTTATTGTCGGACGACATAGAGACCGAAAGCACAGTTAAGTATTGGTTCCGGGAACCCGAAAACTAGGGAAAGGCGATGCTTTTACGCGGTTTCTACGCGGGGGCGCGCCACGACCCTATTTGGCCTGGAGGCGTAATGAAGTTCCCGGTTCGTTCACTGTGGCCCACCCTCGTGTTGGCGCTCGGCGCCGGAACGGCGGGCTGCTCGGCAGGTGCCGGCGGCGGCGGCCTGCTCGACTATCCGGGCGGCACGATCAGCCTGACCGACGCGAATACCGGAGCCGCGATCGTCACCTCGCCCTCGAACCCCTACATCGTTCCGACGCTGCAGCTGAAGTTTACGGTCGACGCGACCGAGACGCACTACGACGGGCCGTACAACGTACAGGTCGTGTACGAAACCAACATGGCGACCTCGGCAAACGGCGGGAACATCTACCCGTTCTCGTTCAACGTGCCGTGCTTCACGCCGACCGAAGACGACACGTTTACGCAAGCCTCCGTCCCGATCACCTTTAGCGGGAACGCCGCGAACGGCCAGCTCTACGCCTATCCCAACGGCGCTCCGACGGGCTCCACGGCTTCGTCGGGCAATCCGTGCCATTCGGGCGAGTACGAAGAGGCGACGATTTCGGACACCAAGGGACACACGCTCAAGTTCTATTACGAAGAGCAGTAGGCCGACGTAGCTCCGGCGCCCTGAATACCAGGGTTTTTAGCCGGTCCCAATAACGAGAAAGAGCGATGCTGGAGACTTCGTCGCTCGCCGCGAGCGTGGCAGCGCGGCCACTGCCCCGCCACGTCGCGATCATCATGGACGGGAACCGCCGCTGGGCGAAAGCCCGGCGCCTGCCCGCGATCGAGGGACACCGGCGCGGAATCGTGGCCCTGCGCCGCGTAACGCGGGCCGCGAGCGACCTCGGCATTCCCATGCTGACCGTCTACGGCTTCTCGACGGAGAACTGGAAGCGTGACAGCACCGAGATCTCGCTGCTGCTCGATCTGTGCGTGTTCTTCGCTCAGAGCGAGGTCGCGGAGCTCGATCGCAACAACGTCCGCGTGCGGGTCATCGGCCAGTACCGCGCGTTGCCGCCCGCCTCGCGCGACGCGCTGGACAAGCTGATGGAGAAGACCGCGGATAACGACGGCTTGCAGCTGAACTTGGCGGTCAACTATAGCGCTCGCGCCGAACTGCGCATCGCGATCGAAAACGTCGCCCGCGACGTCAAAGCCGGGCGGCTCGATCCGCAAGCGATCGACGAAGCGATCGTCGCTTCGTATCTCTCGACCGCGAGTATGCCCGATCCCGACCTTCTCATCCGCCCCGGCGGCGAGTCGCGCTTGTCGAACTTTCTGCTGTATCAGCTGGCCGAGGCCGAGATGTACCTGACCGAGACGCTGTGGCCCGATTTCGATCGCGACCACTTCGTTCGCGCGCTCGATGCGTATCGCGCCCGCGAACAGGGAGCGGTCTGACGGCCAGCGCGTCCGGCGCCGCGGGCACTCCCGACTTCACTCGCCGAAACGACTTGGTGCGCCGCACCGCGAGCGGCATGCTGCTCGCGGTGCTCGTCCTGGGCTCGGTCGCGACCGTCCCGACGTTCACCGTCGTCGTCCTCGCGATCACGCTCGGGTCGCTGTGGGAGCTCGCCGGTCTCTCGGCGCGCAAAGGTCAAGCGCTGATCTTTCCCGTCGCGGCAATCGCCGTGGCGACGTACATCGTGCTTGCCGCGATGGGGCTGCAGCACTCCTACGAAAAGGCATTGCTCGGCTCGACCGTGATCGCATCGCTCGCGTTCTCGCTCTTCGGCCCGCGCCAAGGCTACTTCGCGCGGAGTGCTTATACCGTGTTCGGCGTGCTATACATCGGATGGCTCGGGTCGTACTTCATCGCGTTGCGCAACCTCCCGCACGTCGGCGCGCAGTTCACCGTCGCGAGCATCGTGGCGATCGCGTTCACCGACATCTTCGCGATGCTGGTCGGATCGAGCATCGGGCGCACGCCGCTCACCTCGATCTCGCCCAACAAGACGTGGGAAGGCGCGGTCGGCGGATTGCTCGCGACGACGGCGATCTGCGCGTGTTTCGGATTGATCCCCGCGATGCACGTCTCGTGGTGGGACGGCATTCTCATCGGCGCGCTGACCAGCGTGGCCGCGCAGATCGGCGACATCGTCGAATCGGCGCTCAAGCGCGACGCGCGGGTGAAAGACGCCGGAAATTTCTTGGCCGGGCACGGCGGCATTCTCGACCGCTTCGACTCGTACACGTTCGGCGGCATCGCATTTTATGCGGCCCTGTACGTGACGGGTCATATCCCGCACTAACGCGAATCAAATTTGGTGAAAAAGAACGTAGCGATCCTGGGTTCCACCGGATCGATCGGAACCCAAGCGCTCGACGTGATCGCGCGCCATCCCGATCGCTTTAACGTCGTCGCGCTCGCGGCGGGAACGCGCGTCGCGGAACTTGCCGAAGCGGCGCGGCGCTTCGCGCCGAGCATCGTCGCGTGCGCGAACGAAGCCGACGTCGCCGGCCTGCGCGCCGCACTGCCCTCCGCAACGCGGATCGCACACGGTCCCGCGGGTTTGCTTGCGGTTGCGGCCGAGAGCGGGGCGGACGTCGTGCTAGCGGCTACCGACGGCGCGGTATCGTTCGACGCAGTCTTTGCCGCGGTCGAACGCGGCATCCGGATCGCGGTGGCCAACAAAGAGCTGATCGTTGCCGCAGGCGAACTCTTCATAGCGGCTGCGAAGCGCAGCGGCGCCGAGATCCTGCCGGTAGATTCGGAGCACAGCGCGCTGTTCCAATGCCTCGTTGGAGAGCCCATCGAACGGGTCGGCTCGCTCATCCTTACGGCGTCCGGCGGCCCGTTTTGGACGTGGGAGCGCGAGGCGATCGCAAACGCCTCGGTCGCGGACGCCCTCCGGCACCCAACCTGGCAGATGGGCACGAAGAACACCGTCGACTCGGCCTCGCTCATGAACAAGGGTCTCGAGGTGATCGAGGCGAGCCGTCTCTTCGGCCTGCCGCCCGATAAAATCGACGTGCTCGTGCACCGGACCTCGGTGGCCCACGGGTTCGTCGTCTTCACCGACGGCAACGTAAAGGCGCAGCTCGCGCCGCCCGACATGCGCCTGCCGATCGGCTACGCCCTCGCCTATCCGGACCGGCTCCCCGACCGGCCGCGGACCGACGCGCTGGAAGCGCTCGGGGCCGCGCCGTCCGCCCCCTCCGCAAGCTTGGGGTTCGAACGCCCGGACCTCGAGCGGTTCCCGTGTCTCGCTCTCGCATACGAAGCCTTGCATCGAGGGGGCACCCGACCGGCCGCCCTCTCGGCCGCAAACGAAATCGCCGTTGCCGCGTTCGTTAAGGGGAAGATCCGGTTCGGGGCGATCCCGGAGGTGGTCGCGGCGGCGCTCGCCGGGACCCCCGACGAGCCGCTCAGCCTCGCCTCGGTCCGTTCCGCCGACGAGCGGGCCCGGAACCTCGCCCATGCCGCAGTCGAGGCTAGATTGGCCGCTCCGGCGAACTAGAAAGGCCATATGCCCGCCGCACCCCTGCTCGCCTTCGCCTTCCCCAACCTCGATGGGCTCGAGAAGATCGTCGTTTTCTTACTGATGCTCTCGGTGCTGGTCGTGTTGCACGAGGGTGGGCACTTCTTGCTCGCGCGCCTCAACGGCGTTCGCGTCAACGATTTCGCCGTCGGCTTCGGCCCGACGCTCCTGAAGTGGACCTCGCCGCGCAGCGGCACGAACTATCGCCTCAATCTGTTGCCGATCGGCGGCTACTGCGCGATGCAAGGCGAGGACGGCAAGACGACCGAGTCCGAACAGCAGCGCCAATTCCGTTTGGAGCACCCGCCGCTGGAAGCGCTTTCGGGCGGTAGCGGCGGTGTCGCGCTGCTCGAGCGCCCCGCAACCTCGGAAGCGCAGCTGCCGGCCGCATCGGCGGGCGATAACTTCCAAGCGAAGACGACCTGGCAGCGGCTCTCGATCGTGGTCGCCGGTCCGATCGCGAACTTCGTTTTGGCGTACTTTATCTTGCTCTTTGCCGCGATCACGTTCGGCGTCGCGTCCCCCACGTGGAGTACCGTCGTCGGCCCGCTGCAGCCCGATTCGCCGGGTGCGAAGGCAGGGTTACAACTCGGCGACCGGATCGTTTCGATCGACGGGGTCGCCTACTCCGACGGTGCGAAGCTCGTGAACAAGATCGAAGGCTCGGCCGGCATTCCGTTGCGCGTTGGCGTCGTGCGCAAAGGCACGCCCGAGACGTTCACGATCACGCCGCGAGCCGACAAGGACGGCACGCGTACCGTCGGGCGCATCGGCTTCGCGCGGATCCCGCTCTATCAGCGCGTCGGGCTCGGCGCCGCGATCGCGATGGCGTGGGCCGAGTTTTCTGATCAGACGGTCGGCCAAGTCACCGGCGTCGCAGAGCTGATCATGCATCCGGTGCAGCACGCCTCCAGCCTTTCCGGGCCCATCGGGATGGAGCGTGCCGCGTCAGCCTATCAAGATCTCGGCTGGGCCATCTACCTCTCGCTTGCCGCTGCGATCTCGATCGCGCTCGGCATCCTCAACCTGTTGCCGTTCCCGGCGCTGGACGGGGGCCGGGCGGTCTTCATCGTCGCCGAGATGCTGCGCGGGCGACCGGTCGATCCGGAAAAGGAAGCGCTCGTGCACGTCACGGGTTTCGCGCTTCTCATGGTTCTCATGGTCTTTGTGGCGTACCATGACATTGCCAACATCATCAACGGCAAGGGAGTGTTCTAGTGCTTCGCCTGCGACGCGAGTCTAAACCAGTTTTGCTCGAGAACAAATCGAAGTGGTCGAGCGGGGCCAAGAAGGTCTGGTTGGGCGGCGATCACCCCGTCGTCGTGCAATCGATGACGACGACCGACACGGCCGACGTCGATAAGACGTTGGAGCAGATCTACGGCCTCGCGGCCGCAGGTTGCGAAGTCGTGCGCGTGACGGTCAAAGACGCGCCCGACGCTGCCGGCATGCCCGGAATCGTCGCGCGGTCGCCCGTTCCCATCGTGGCCGACATTCACTTCGATCACAAGATGGCGCTCGCTGCGCTCGAAGCCGGGGTCGCCAAGCTGCGTTTGAATCCCGGCAACATCACCGACCCGAAGAAGACGCGCGAAGTCGTGACCCTCGCGAAATCCATGGGCACGCCGATTCGCATCGGCGTCAACATGGGCTCGCTCGCGCACGATCTCGAGAAGCAGTACGGCCACACCCCCGAAGCGATGGTGCGCTCGGCGCTGCGCCACGTGGAAATTCTCGAAGACCTCGATCACACGGACATCGTCATCTCGCTCAAGGCACACGACGTCCCGAACACCGTCTATGCGTACCGGCTCGCCGACAAGATGCTGGCCGAGCGCAAGACGCCCTACGCCCTGCACCTCGGCATCACCGAAGCGGGCCTTCCGCGCGAAGGCACGATCAAGTCCTCGATCGGCCTCGGCATTTTGCTCTGGGAAGGCATCGGCGACACGCTGCGCGTTTCGCTCGCGGCCGATCCGATCGAAGAAGTCCCCGTTTGCTGGGGCATTCTCAAGGCGCTGCAGATCCGCGAAAAAGGCTTCGATATCACTGCGTGCCCGTCGTGCGGCCGCGCCGAAATCGAGGTCGTGGATCTCGCGCGGTCGGTTGAAGCGATCGCGAAGGAGTACGAGGCTCCGGTAAAGGTCGCAGTCATGGGTTGCGTTGTCAATGGCCCAGGCGAAAGCAAGATGGCCGACGTCGGTGTCGCCGGGGGCAAGGGCAAGGGCGCGATCTATCGGAAGGGCGAGCTTGTCGGGACCTTCCCGGAAGCCGAACTCCTCGGAGCGTTGCGCATCGAAATCGAGAAGGTCATCGTCGACCTCTACCCCGACTTCATCCACGAGACGGCCCATGGCAAAGATCTCGCTCCGGTCAATTAGATTCCCAAGCCGCAAAACGGTCGCGACAACCGCGGTAGTCGCCGCGCTGGCGGCTGCGATGACGTCCCTTTCCCATCCCGCGTCCCTGCGCGTCGACGGACGGCGCATGGTTTCCGACGTTCCGCCGGTGACGACCGCGAAGTCGGCGTACTTGCCGCTGCGTGCCGTGGCCGAGTCGCTCGGCGCCGACACGAACTACGATCCGAAGAGCGGAACGATCGAGATCATCCGCAACGACGATACGATGCGCCTTCACGTCGGCGACCGCACCGCGACCCTCAACGGCAAGAAGATGACGCTCAAGAGCGCGCCGTTCAGCGTCCGCGGCCGCACGATGGTTCCGCTGCAAGTGATCGCGAGCGCACTCAAGACGCACGTTCACTACGATACCGCGCACGCACAAATCGACGTCATGACAGCGGGTCAAGACGACACGTCCGCCCAGGGAGTTACCGAAACCCCTTAAGTGCCCGTCACGCTGAGCTTGTCGAAGCGCAGCCGTGACGTCGAGCGTGTGGGTTGAGAAGAGCAGAAACGCGGCGCTTCGACAAGCTCAGCGTGACAAGTGGCTAAGCAGGCCTTTGCGGGGTCGCTAGCCGCCCACGGGTGAGGGCGAGGACTTGGTCGACCAAGACATCGGGCTTCATCGCGAATGCGTCGAGTTGGCCGTCGAGGATGAGATGCGCGAGCCCGTGCACGAGCGACCACGCCCAGACCGTTCCAACCACGACCTTGGGATCGTCGAACGGCAAACCGGACGCGGCTGCGATGCTGGACTGTAAGACTGCCAAACTTTCGTTCGACGCTCGTTCGAGTTCTTCGGTCGCCGTAAGCGGCACGATGCCGCCGAACATCAAGCGGAAGAGTCCCGGATTTTCAACCGCGAAGCCGACGTAGAAGCGCCCCTGCGCGTTCAGCCGCTGCTGCGGATCGGCCGGCGCTGCGCGCCCACCGGCTGCGCCGAGCCGCCGGAAGCCCTCGGCTGCAAGCGCTGCGAGGAGCGCTTCTTTATCGGCGAAGTGGCGGTAAGCCGCATTCGGCGAAACGCCGATCCGGCGGGCCAACTCTCGCAGGCTGACGTCGGCTTGATCGCCCGCCGCGAGCACCGCCAGGCCTTCGGCGATGAGCGCTTCGCGGAGGTTGCCGTGGTGGTACGTCTTGGGCTTGGGCGGCGGCCGTTTCGCCGGCCGTTTCTTGGGACTAGATGTTGACATTGACCACATTTGGGAGTAAACAATGTATATACTGTATACATTCGCCGTTCGAGGCGTTTCTCTCCTCTAACATCGGGGCGGCGAAGTCCCCCGATCCCCCCAGGAGCTCAGTCCGATGACCGCAACCGAATTGGCCGAACGCGCCGTCGCTTGGACGACGCTACAAATGCGCAAACGTGCTCCGTACTCTGCCGAGAACAAGTTTCTCCAAGGGCCGTACGCGCCGGTTTCCGACGAAGTGACGGAGACGGAGCTGCGAGTGACCGGTAACCTGCCGGTCGAGATGAACGGCCTGTTCGCCCGCATCGGACCGAACCCGATCGAGGTTGCCAACCCAGGCGCCTATCATTGGTTCATCGGCGACGGGATGGTTCACGGCGTTCGACTGCGCGAAGGCAAGGCGCTGTGGTACCGCAATCGCTGGATCGGCACGAATTCCGCGAACGCGAAGCTCGGGCGCCCGGTACTGCCGGGCAAGCGGCACGGCGTCTTCGATACGGTGAACACCAACGTCATCGGCCATGCCGGCCGCATTTGGGCGATGGTTGAAGCGGGCCCGATGCCGGTCGAACTCGACGACTGTCTCGAGAGCGTGCGTCATGCTTACTTCGAGAGCGACGCGGTCCGTTCGTTCAGCGCGCATCCGCATCGCGACCCCTCGACCGGAGACTTGCACGCCGTCTGCTACGACGGCCTCGTACAGAATCACATCTCATACGTGCGCATCGGCCCCGACGGGCGGCTCGCGCGAACGGTCGACATTCCCGTTAAGCACGGGCCGAGCGTTCACGATTGCGCGATCACCGCGTCGAAGGTCGTCGTCCTCGACCTTCCGGTGACGTTCAGCGGCCGCGCCGCGATGTCGGGAGCGTCGTTTCCGTATCGTTGGAACCCCTCGCACGCGGCGCGCATCGGGTTGCTGCCGCGCGACGGCGCGGCCGCGGACATCCGCTGGTTCGACGTGGATCCGTGTTACGTGTTCCACACCGCGAACGCGTACGATCGTCCGGACGGCGGCGCCGTGGTCGACGTCGTCGTTCACGATTCGATGTTCGATGAGTCGACGCAGGGCCCCGATTCGAAGAAGATTACGTTCGAGCGTTGGACGCTCGACCCGGCACGTTCGGACGTGCAGCGGACGGTGATCTCCGATCGCCATCAAGAGTTCCCGCGCTTCGACGAACGCGTCGCAACGCAGCCGTACCGCTTTGCATATACGGTGGGAGCCGACCTCGGCGGAGATGGACCCGAGCCGCTGATCTGCTACGACCTCGAGAAGGGAACGAGCGTCGTGCACGACTACGGTCCGAATCAAATCACGGGCGAGGCCGTCTTCGTCCCGCGCGCGAATGCGGGCGCGGAAAACGACGGCTGGCTCGTGTCGTACGTCTACGACTTGCGCGAGGATCGCAGCGACTTCGTCATCGTCAACGCCGCCGACATTGCGGGCGAGCCGGAAGCGATCGTCCACCTGCCGGGCCGCGTGCCGCTCGGCTTCCACGGCAACTGGATCGCGGACGAGGACAGGCGGGGCTAAAACGGCGCGGGCTCTTCGATTGCGAGGCCGGCTGCGTCTCGCTCCGGACGCGAGTGCCGGAAGCCGTATGCGAAGTAGATGACCAGACCGATCGCGAGCGAGATGATGAAGCGCTGCCACGTCAGCGTCGTCAGGCCGAAGACTGCGAGGAACGCGCAGAAAAAGATCCCGAGCAGCGGGAAGAGGGGAACGAACGGCACGCGGAACGCGCGCGGCAAATCGGGCCGCTTATAGCGCAGGTAGAGAACTCCGGCGCATACGATGGTAAACGCGCTGAGCGTTCCGATGTTGATGAGATCGATTAAGATGTCGAGCGGCACGATGAGCGTCAAGATCGCGACGCTGACGCCGGTGATCATCGTCATCAGAATCGGCGTTTTGAAGCGCGGATTGACTTTCGCGACGAACTTCGGGAGCATCCGGTCGCGCGCCATGACGTAGAAAATCCGCGTCTGCCCGAGCAGAGACCCGATCGCGACGCTGGTCGTACCGGCGATCACCCCGATCGTGATCGCCCAGTTCACGAACGGGTTGTGCAGCGGGGCGACGGCGGCTGCAAGCGCTTGATTCTGGTCGACCTGCTGCCACGGAACGGCGCCGACGAGCGCGACCGCCGTGATGCAGTAAATGACGGTTCCGATGAGCAGCGCGCCGATGACGCCGACCGGAACGTCGCGCTGCGGCCTGCGGCACTCCTCGGCCGTCGTCGTTGCGGCATCGAACCCGATGTAGCTAAAGAATACGAGCGCGGCGGCGGGAATGATCCCGCTGCCGTTGCCTCCCGAGAACGGCGTCAGCGTGCCGAAGCCGAGTGGTGCGAACGGCACCAGATACTGCGGATGGAAGAGCGGGATCGCGGCGACGACGAAAACGACGAGTGCGAGGACCTTCAGTACGACGAACGTGTTGTTCACCGTCGCCGTCTCGCGGATACCGATCGAGAGCAACCCCGAGAGCAGTAAGACGAAGGCGGCACCGATCACGTCGTACTGCGAATGCGCGAAGTCCCAGCCGGAAACGTCCCACCAAGCGCCGTGTGTGATGAAGTGCGAGGTCTGGCCCCATGCCGGCATCTGAAAACCGGTCATGCGCAGCACGTTCTGAAACGCCGCGGAAAACTGCTGCGCCACGGGAGCGGCGCTCACGCCGTACTCGAACAGGAGGCTGAAGCCGATGATCCACGCGACGAGTTGCCCGAGGGTTGCGTAGGCGTAGGTATAGGCCGAACCTGCGATCGGAACCATCGCCCCGAGCTCCGCATAACACAGCGCGGCGAAGAACGACGCGAGGCCCGCGAGCACGAACGCGACGATGATCGCGGGGCCCGCGAGCTTGATGCCCGGCCCGATCGTGGTGAAGATGCCGCCGCCGATCATCGAGCCCAGACCAATGGCGATCAGATCGCGCGCGCGCAGTGCGCGACGCAGGATGCTCGGCCGCTTCTCATCGCGCATCGCGTCGATCGACGTCGTTGCGACGAGCTTGCGCGCGAAAATGGCAATACTGGCGCCTAACGGAGAAGGCGCGCTCGCTTTTCCCATGAGCGGCGGGCGTTGGCCGCTCGGGCGGCGCGGACCTACGGGCCGGCTGGTTGCGGGTCGGGCGGCTTCGTCTTCGCGTTCCAGAGGTGTTCGGGCTGGTTGAGGGCGTGGTTGATCCAGCGCGACCAGACGAAGAGTGCGTCGGAGAGCCGATTGACGTAGCGCAGCGCGTCCGCTGAGATCGGCTCGCTCTCGGCGAGCGTCACGAGCAGCCGTTCGGCGCGGCGCGAAATCGTGCGCGCTTGGTGCAGAAATGCGCCGGGATAGGAGCCGCCCGGATGGATGAAGTTCGCGAGCGGTTCGAGGTCGCGTTGGCAGCGGTCGATCGCGCGCTCGAGCGCCGTCGCATCAGCTGCTTCAACGAGCGGCATGCCTTCCCAGCGATCCTTGGGCAGCGTCGCGAGGTCGCTGCCGAGATTGAAGAGGACGTCCTGGGTCCACGCGAGCCACGCATCGAGTTCGGCGCCGGCCTCGTTCGCGTGCTGGCTCTTTCGCCGCGCGTCGACCAGGGCGGTGCGGGTGAGCCCGACGATGCTCGAAAGCTCGTCGACGGTGCCGTACGTCTCGATCCGCAGCGCATTTTTCTTGACGCGCTGTCCGCCGACCAGGCCCGTGGTTCCGTCGTCGCCCGTTCGCGTGTAGATCCTCGTTAGTTTCGGCACCCCTGGGGTCTTCGGCGTCGCAGGTCCGGAACCCCGAGGTTGGAAACAAACGCCCACCCCCGCACGCACCGCGCTCTGGAATGGCAACGATGGGCACTGGTTTCGGCATGGGGTGTCGACGGATTCTGGTTGCCGAGGACGATCGCGCGATCCGCGAACTGCTCGTGCACCATCTCGAGCGCGAGGGCTTCACGCCCATCGAGGCCGTCGACGGCCAGTGTACGCTGCGGGTCGCGCGAGAAGGCGTGGATCTGCTCCTCTTGGACATCGGGTTGCCCGGCGTCGACGGGTTCGAGGTCGCGCGAACGCTGCGGCGCGAAGGCCGCAACACCCCGATCGTAATGCTGACCGCGCGAACCGACGAGGTCGACCGGGTCGTGGGCTTCGAGCTCGGCGCCGACGACTACGTCGTCAAACCGTTTTCGCCGCGCGAGATCGTCGCCCGCGTGCGTGCGATCCTGCGGCGCAGCGGGATGAAGCACGACCCCGGACCGCAGATCCTGCGTTTCGGCCGGCTCGAGATCGACGAGGGTGCGCGCGAGGCCCGGGTCGACGGCCGCAACGTCGGTTTGAAGCCTCGCGAATACGCGCTGCTGCTCACGCTCGTGTCAAATCCCGGCGTCGCGTTGTCGCGCGACACGCTGCTCGAACGCGTGTGGGGATTCGATTTTGACGGCGACGAGCGCACGGTCGACGTGCACGTCCGGCGTCTGCGCATGCGGTTGGAAGAAGAACATCAGCTCGGCGCGTGCCTGCATACCGTGCACGGTTTTGGCTACAAGTTCGCGCAAGCGTAGCAGCGCGCGCGAGCTCGCCCTCGAGGACAGCGCCGCGCTCGTACGAAGCATGACCGCGCAAGACCAGAGCGATCCGGTCCCGCTCTTGGTCGTGCGCTTACGCGATCTGGAGCGCATCGCGTGGCGCGAAGGCCGGGCCGCCGCGCGTGCCGTGGAGCGCCGCAGCGTACGCTCGTTCGTCGAGACGGCGCGGAGAACGCTGCGTGCGAGCGACGTTTTGGCGCACGACGAAGAGAGCGAGGATTTTCTCGCCGCGCTCATATCGCCCACGCGCAACACGGGCTCGGTCGCCACGCCGGCCGACTGCCGCGCAACCCTCGCGCGGCTCGCATCGGCGATGCAGCTCACCGGCGGCATGCGCGTCGAAACGGGCTGGACGGTCGCCTACGGCATCAAGCGGCGCAGCGAACTCGCTCGAGCGGTCGAAACGGCGCTCGAACGCGGCGCCCGCGAACGCGAGCGCTACGCGTTCTTCTCGACGATCGGACACGAACTGCGCACGCCGCTCACGTCGCTGCGCGGCTATCTCGAGACCGTGCTCGAAGAAGAGCTGGACGCGCAAACGGCGCGCCGTTTCTTAGAGGTTGCGCGCAGCGAGGCGCTCCGGCTCGGGCGTTTGGTGGACGGCATGTTCGAGCTCTCTCTCTTGGATTTACGCGCCGGCTACGCACATCCCGAATCGAGCATGCTGCTGCGTGCGATCAACGCGGCGTTCGCGGCCGTCACGCCGTTCGCGGCCGCGAGGTCCGCGACGATTCATCACGTGCCGTGCGACGACGTCGAGGTCGCCGTCGGCGCGGACCGCTTGGTTCAGATTCTCATCAACGTCGTGGAAAACGCGGTGAAGCACGGCCGCGAAGGCGGCCAGGTGCGCGTTTCGTCCGTCCCGCTCGACGCGCGCTATCTCGAGGTGCGGGTCGACGACGATGGGCCCGGCGTCGTGCGCGGCGAGCGCGAGTCGATCTTCACCCTCGCCAACCGCGGAACGAACGTTCGCGCGAAGGGTTCGGGACTCGGGCTCGCCGTGGTCGGCCTGATGCTCGAACGCATCGGCGGCGAAGCCGACGTGATCGACTCGCCGCTCGGCGGCGCACAATTTCGTCTACGACTGCCGCTTCGACAGGATCCCTTCGACAAGCTCCCTTCGACAGGCTCCCTTCGACAGGCTCAGGGCGCAGGCTCTCGAAAAGCCGTTAGTCGCTGAAGTCTTCTACCACGATCGCGCCGACCGGCGCGTAGACGGCGCCGATACCGACCCGCGCGTAGTGCGGGCCGAGCACGTTGGCGCGATGCTCGGGCGAAAGGTAGAAATCGCGCGCGATCGAGTCGATGCTGCGGTCGACCGCGAGGTTTTCGGCAGCGTAGCCGAAGCGGTAGCGCACGGCCGCCATACGCGCGAACGGATCCTTGCCTTCGGGTGTCGTGTGAGCGAAGTAGTGCCGCGCGGCCATGTCGGCGGCATGCTCGGATGCGAGCCGGCACAACATCGAGTCCAAGCGCAGAGGCCGCAGGTGGCGGGCGGTACGCTCGGCGTTGATCGTTTGCAACAGGTAGACGACGTCGTCGCTCGACGAGGCTACGGGCGCCGCCGAAAAAAGTGCCGCGCACGCAGCGGCCAGGGGAATCGCCGCGCGTACGCGGCGGGCGTACGATGGAATCCTCACGCCGCGTCGTCCTCTCAAACTCAGCGGCGCGAGAAGGCTTCGGGCTAGTCCGTGAAGTCTTCGACGAAGATCAGGCCGTCGGTCGTGTTGACCGCGGCGATCCCGACCTTCACGTAGTGCGAGCCCAGGATGTTGTCGCGGTGTTCTTGCGACTGCCACAGCGCGAGCTCCGCGGCGCCGGTGCTCTGGTCGAGCGCCATGTTTTCGCCGGCGTAGCCGTAGGCGACGTGCGCCTTGTCCATGCGGCCGAACGGCGAGACGCCTTCGGGGGTGTTGTGGTCGAAGTACGAACGAACCGCCATGTCGGCCGCGTGCTCGAAGGCAACGGCCGTCAGGTTCGGGTCGAGGGCCAACGGTGCGAGGCCTTTGGAGGCGCGGCGCGCGTTGAGAGCGTTCAGCATCGTCTGGGCGTCGTTGTAGCGGTCGGCAACCGTGCGGCTTCCGATCTGACGGACCAGCGTCTGCTGGCTTTGGCTCGTAATCGCCTGCGAAGCACTCGAGAGCGGGAGCGAGTGCGGGGCCGCCATTGAGGCGGCGAGCGCGATGCCGAGTAAAGAAGTGCTCACATACCAGGTATCGTCAGGCCCGGCCCGACCCGATATGTAAAGATTCAGTGTGATACTTCGGTCACAACGGGCCATTTGGAGGGTTGGCCGCGGTGTGAGTCAGGTCTCTGTAATGGCCCTGTAAGAAGGTGACTGAAGAAAGGGGCACCCTCCTGCGCCGCTATCGGATAGGTTCCGGTTTCGCGCTTGCGGGCTGGACGTCGACGGCGGTCGCGATGCCGGCCACCGGCGTCTACCTGTGTCGGACCATCGCGCACTCGCCGGGCGTTCGACGAGGGCGCTGCAACGCCGGTGCGAACACCCGTCCCCAGATGAAAACGTGCCGAAACCGGAGGAGCCCATGAGCTCTGGGAACATCGTAGAGCGGGCGGTCGGCGATGCTCGCAAACTCCATCAAAGCGTCAGCGACGCGGTCGGCCGGGCCGCCTTGGAGATGAAGCCGAAGATCCAAGATTCGATCGAGCAGGCGGAGCGGATGCAGCAAGCGCTCTCGGACCACGCCGCCGAATCGGCCAAGATTTCGGCAGACGGCCACAAGGCGATGCTCGGACATCTTTCGGCGATCGTGGCGATGGGCCAGGCGGCCATCAAGGAGTCTGCCGAACAAGCCCGTCTCACCGCAGGAAAGATGCTTGACGAAACAAGCGCGCTTTACGAAACCGCGGCCGGGATCGCCGGCTTCAATCCCAACACGGCATTCGAAAACGAGGATGGGCCTCCCAAGCGCACGATGCTCTGAGCGGGGGCGTTCTTACAGGTTGCCGCGCTTGGCCTGTTCCTCTTCGATCGAGACGAAGAGCGCTTTGAAGTTGCCCTTGCCGAACGAGAGGCTCCCGTGGCGCTGGATGATCTCGAAGAACAGGGTCGGGCGGTCTTGGAGCGGCTTCGTGAAGATCTGGAGCATGTAGCCCAGGTCGTCGCGGTCGACGAGGATGCTCAACTCGCGCAGGGTGTCGATCGACTCGTCGATCTCACCGACCCGTGATTTCAGGGCCTCGTAGTAGGTTCCGGGAGTGTCCAGGAACTGCACGCCGTTCGCGCGGAGCGCTCGCACGGTCGCGACGATGTCGTCGGTCGCGATCGCCACGTGCTGGATACCCGGGCCGCCGTAGAAATCGAGGTATTCCTCGATTTGAGACTTCTTGAGGCCCTCGGCCGGCTCGTTGATCGGGAATTTGACGCGGTGCTCGGCGTCGGACATGACTTTGGATCGCAAAGCCGTGTATTCGGTCGAGATGTCCTTATCGTCGAACGAGACCAGTTGCGAGAAACCAAAGGCGTTCGCGTAGTAGTCGGTCCAGCGGTCCATCTCGTTCCAGCCGACATTGCCGACGCAGTGGTCGATGCCACGCAGGTTCGGGGCGGTCGTGGCCTCGGGCGAACTGCGCACCGGGACAAACCCCGGAAGGAACGTCCCGCCGTAGCCTTCGCGCTCGACGAAGGTGTGGACGGTATCTCCGTACGTCGCGATCGTCGCCACGACGACGCAGCCGTGTTCGTCGCGTAATTCGTGCGGCTCCGTCACGCCGCGCGCGCCATGCGAGGTCGCAAGCGCGTAGGCTGCTCGCGCGTCGGGAACGCGCAGCGCCACATCGGCGATGCCGTCGCCGTGCTTCTGGACGTGCTCGGCGATCGGGCCGGCCGGTCCGAGCGCCGTGGTCAGGACGAAGCGGAGCTGATTCTGCTCGAGCAGATACGACGCGCGTCCCGCCACGCCGGTCTCGGGCCCGGCGTACGCCACGATCCGAAAGCCGAACGCGGTTGCGTAGTAGTGCGCCGCCTGCTTCGCGTTGCCGACGTAAAAGTGCAAGTGATCCCAATCGAGGCGATCGAGCGCCGTCGAGCGAGCCTCGCCGGCGTCGATGCTTCCGAGTTGCGTCGTCATGAACTCCCTCCTACTCCCGATGCGGCCGTTACGGGCTCGATCCACGAGCGATAGTATGCTTCATCTTCGAGCGCGAGCGCGGCTTCGGCAACGCCGAGCGGCGCGAAGGTGTCGACCATGATAGCCAGCTCGTCCGTCGCCGTCTTGCCGAGGCTGTTCTCGACGGCGCCCGGTTGCGGCCCGTGCGGCGCGCCCGCGGCGTGCAACGTGATCGAAGCTTCCTCGATGCCGCGCCGGCTCATGAAGTTGCCGCTGACGTAGTATAAGACCTCGTCGCAGTCCACGCTCGAGTGATTGTACGGCACGGGAATTGCGAGCGGATGATAGTCGAACAAGCGCGGTACGAACACGCAGAACGCGGCGCCCGGCGCTTCGAAGGTTGCGTGCGCCGGCGGCGGCTGGTGCAGCTTACCCGTGATCGGAGCGTATTCGTCGGCGTTAAACGCGTAGGGATAGCAGTACCCATCCCAACCGATCGCATCGAAGGGGTGGTTCTGCACGACGTAGACCGCGTGCCGATCGCCGCTCGTCACGCGAACTTCGTATTCGCCTGGGGCGTCGATTGGATCGCGCAGCAGCGGCGGTCGCAGATCGCGCTCGTAGTACGGTGCGTGTTCCTCGAGCTGACCGTATTCGTTGCGAAATTTTTTCGGGATCGAGATATGCCCGCGCGATTCGTAGACCATGAGGCGCGTCGCTTGCGCCGGTTGTAAGCGGTACGTGGTGCCGCATGGGATGACGATATAGTCGTGCGCGCGATAGGGGATCTCGCCGAAGTTCGATTCGATCTTACCGCTTCCGCGATGGACGAAGATGAGTTCGTCGCCGCCGGTGTTGCGGTAGAAGTAGTTCATCGGCCGGTCGACGTCGGCGATCGC
>Ga0302325_10014095_pt1 | contig 17031 bp, 15 predicted proteins | sample Palsa_T0_2_FD_201948 | JGI IMG/M metagenome (GOLD analysis project Ga0302325, IMG submission 201948) | Peat permafrost microbial communities from Stordalen Mire near Abisko, Sweden - Palsa_T0_2 | ecosystem: Environmental > Terrestrial > Soil > Palsa > Peat permafrost | place: Sweden: Abisko... | reverse complement strand
CGCGGGGGAGGTCACGGACGCCGCCACGCGGACACTCGAAGGCTTTTCCGGAACGCCGCTCTACATGTCGCCCGAACAGGCGTCCGGCGAAATGTTGGATGCGCGCTCGGATCTGTTCTCGCTGGGCGTGGTTCTTTATGAGTGCCTGGCCGGTAAATCGCCATTCGCCGCGGATAGCCTGACGTCGACATTGGCGCGATTACTGACGTGGGAGCCGCCGCAGCCTTCGCGGCTGAATCCGCGGTCGACGGCGCACCTCGACCGCGTCGTTCTGAAGCTGCTGGCGAAGGACCGGCGGCAACGCTACGCGTCGGCCGACGCACTGCTGGAAGACCTGCGCACTCCCGGACGTCCGCCCTCGCGCCGCCGCGCGGTTGCGGTGCTGGCGGGGGGCGCCGTTTGCGTTGGAGGGGGCGCGCTGGCGTGGTTGCGGATTGCGAAGCGCCACCGCGACCCGGCGGCGGCCGCCGTACCCTGGTACCGTGAGGGCGTCGCCGCGCTGCACAACGGCAGTTATCACCGGGCGGGAAAGGCTCTGGCCCGCGCCGTGGAGATCGATCCTTCTTATGCCATGGCGCACGCCTACCTGGCCGAAGCCTGGTACGAGCTCGACTACCTGGAACGCGCCAAGGACGAATTGCTCAAAACGATGACCGCGCGCAATTCACTGCCGGAGGTCGAGGCGCTGCATCTCGACGCGATCCGCCAAACCGTTACCGGCGAGTTCAAGGGCGCACAGGAGAAGTTCGAGCAAGTGTCCACGCTGGTTGCGCCGGACGAGCGCGACGGAGCGCTGCTCGATCTGGGCCGTGCTCAGGAACGCAACCAGGATACGAAGCAGGCCATGGCGACGTATTCCGAAGCTGTTCGCCTGGATGCGCAGAACGCCGCCGCCTGGCTGCGCCTGGGAGCGCTGCAGGCCCGCACCGGCGCACGCGAGGACTCCGGCCGCTCGCTCGACCGCGCGGAGAGCCTGTTCCAAACCGCCTCCAACGTGGAAGGCGTGACCGAGTGTCTGTACGTTCGCGCCCGATTTGCGCGCACTCCCGGGGAGGCCCGCGAACTGATCGATAGAGCGCTGTCGGCGGCCCGCGTCACGGGCAACGACCAGCAGCAGATCAAGCTCTTGCTGTTGTCGAGCAACGGCTATCTCGACACCGGCCGCACCGCGGACGCGCTGGACGACGCCAACCGCGCCATCGCCATCGCGCGCGCCGGGGGCATCGAGAACCTGGCCTCGCGGGGGCTGATCGACCTGGGCAGCGCGCTGTTCGTCAAAGGCCGCACCGCAGAGGCCCTGCGCACGATGCAGGAAGCGCTCGACATCGCCCGGCGGAACCGCGAGAAGCGGTCGGAAGCCCGCGCGCTGGTGAACCTGGGCAGCATCCGCATCCAGACAGGGGATACCGCGCAGGGCTGGCAGGACGTACAGGCGGCGCTGGCCTACTACCGGCAAGGCAGTTTCCGGACGGAGGCCGCGATCGCTCTCATCCTGCTGGGCCGGGCCGCACGCGACAAGGGCGACTTCGAAGGGGCGCGCCGCGCCTTTGAGGAGACGCTAGCCACGGTGAAACCGGCCGGTTCGTCGCTGCCGCTGGCGCTGGCGCAGGAGGGGCTGGCCTCGCTCGAAGAGATCCGGGACCGCTGGCCGCAGGCGCTACGCATGTTCGAAGAGGCGCGGCGGACCTTTGAGGCCATCGGCAATTCGTCCGGCGCGGCCACCAATGCGGTGAACGTGGCCCTGATGCACGCCATGCTCGGCCACAAAGACGGCGGCGCGCCGACGGCGCAGCAGACCGCGGCTGCCAATCCCGTCAGCGCTCTCCGAATCATTTTGATGCAGGAACGTTTCGGCGAGGCCCGCGCGAAAGCCGAGGCGCTGCTCCAAAGCGCCGATGCGAGCGACCTGGAAACGCGGCGCGGCGCGAGCCTGGTGCTGGGGCTGGCGCTGGCGCGCTCGGGCGCGGGGGATCGTGGCCTGGAGGCGTGCCGCAAGGCTTTCGACCTGGCGCACGCGGCCGGCAAGCCCGATGCGGAAGCGGACGCGCTGATGGGATCGGCGGAAGCTGCGCTGGCCGCCGGCGATCGCGAGGCGGCTGCCGCATCCGCGGGCCGGGCGCGCGCCTTTTTCGAATCGGCCAAGAAGCCGGAGTCGCTCTGGCGCGCGTGCGTGCTGCTGCTGCGATCCGGCGCGCCGGACCCCGCGGTCGCGGCCCAGGCCGCCGCCGCGCTCGGCGAACTGCAGGCCACCTGGCCCACGGAGGATTTTCGCTCGTACCTGGATCGCCCGGTCATCCGGCGCATGCATGCGGAACTGCTGCGCGCCGGCCCGGGGGCGTCTGCAACCAACCGATGAAAGGAACAACCAGATCATGATACGGCTCACACTCACAACTTCACTCACTCTCGCGCTGCTGCTGTGCGGCGGCGCATCGCGGATACTGGCCTCCGGCGACACCCCCATAACGGTCAAAGACGGAGGATCCATCCTGCTTAGCGTCGGCGGACTGGGCGCTGGCAAAAACTGGAAGGTCAGCGGCCCTGAGCTGCGGCACCTGAACGCCATGGGGGTGCTGAGCGGTTTGCAAATAACCGAAGGAGGCGCCGACCGTTGCGCGGGCGACCCGAAATGCGGCATTGACCCGGCGAAGCCCTGGAAGATCCAGGTGGTCTACAATGCCAGATGGGTGACCATCGCGTCCGTCTCCGCGAATAAGGGCCTGCACGTCAGATTTTCCCCCAAGATTCCCTTTACCCAATGGCAGAAGACCGCGGCTGCCGATGAACGCGAGTTCGGCCACGGCGACGGCCGCCACATCAGCAGCGTTAAGGTGAACGGTAGCGCCACCAGCCTGTGCTCGGGTAAAGGCGGCTGCGCAATCACCTTGACCTACACGACGCCGTAGGGCATTCTCACGACGACATGGCGCGGGTTATCATGCACTACAGCATGCATATCCTTTTGAAGTTGACTCTAGCCGGCGGGCTGCTGCCCCTTCTGGCGGCCGATGCACAGCCTCTGCGCCTTTGCATCGTGGGGCTGGTACACGGCCATGTCGACGGTTTTCTACACGCCGCAGCCCAGCGGAAGGACGTTGAGATCGCCGGCATCTTCGACCCCGACACCGCGCTCCAACGGCATTACGCGCAGCGGTACGGTCTGGCGGACTCCGTGTTCTTCACGGATCTGGGCGCAATGCTGGATCGCGTGAAGCCGGAAGCGGTGGCTTCGTTCACCAGCACATTCGATCACGCCATGGTGGTGGAGGCGTGCGCGCGGCGCCACATTCACGTGATGATGGAGAAGCCGCTGGCCGTGAATATGGAAGATGCGAAAGCTATTGAGCGCGCGGCGCATCAAGACGGCATCCACGTGATCGTGAATTACGAGACCACCTGGTATCCCAGTCACGGCGCGATGTGGCGTCTGGTCAAGGAGCAGCGGGCCGCGGGCGACATTCGCAAGATGGTCGCGATGGATGGGCACCAAGGGCCGAAAGAGATCGGCGTGGGACCGGAGTTTCTCGGCTGGCTCACCGATCCGGTGAAGAACGGCGCGGGCGCGCTGTTCGATTTCGGCTGCTATGGCGCCAACCTGATGACGTGGATGATGGACAATCAGCGTCCGGTAGCGGTGACGGCCATCACCCAAACCACCAAGCCACAGATTTATGCGCGCGTGGACGATGAAGCCTCGGTGCTGATCGAGTACCCCAAGGCGCAGGGCATCATTCAAGCGTCGTGGAACTGGCCCTTCAGCCGCAAGGATTTCGAGGTCTACGGCGAGCGCGGATACGCCATAGCGACCGGCGGCGACGCGCTGCGTGTGCGGTTGCCAGGCGGGCAGGAGGAAGCCCGCACGCTGGAGCCGCTGCCGCCGGAAGAGCACGATTCGTTGGCGTATCTGACGGCGATCGTGCGCGGGAAGCGGAAGCCCGCCGGGCTGTCGTCCCTTGAGAACAACATGATCGTGACCGAGATTCTGGTAGCCGCGCGCGAGTCCGCGCGGACCGGCCGTACGATCAAGCTGAACGGGCCGCTCGGGGATGCCGCGCGGTGACCGGCCTCTTTGGTTTTGCGGCGATCGAGCTGGTGACGATGTGGGTGCTGTGGATGTATCCGTTCATGCGCAAACGGTTCACCGGACCGAAGCGCGAATCGGAAGTAATGGCGCATAGCGGCAATTGGGGTCTGGCGCTCGAAACCGCGGGCATATTTTTCGCTTGGCTCTGGTTGCCGAATACACCCGTGCCGGGCCAGGCGCGCATCATCGCGTCGATGGTGCTGGCGCCGGTGGCAACCGTGTTCGGCTGGCTGTCGGTGCGGCATCTGGGGAAGCAGCTTCGCATTCTGGCGGGGTTGTATGCGGACCATGAACTGATCCGCACGGGGCCGTATGCCATCGTGCGGCATCCGGTGTATGCGTCGCTGTTTATGATGATGCTGGCGACGGGGCTGCTCTTCGCGCGGTGGCCGCTATTGCTGCTGAGCATCGCACTCTATGTCGCAGGCACGGAGATTCGGATTCACGCGGAGGAGGGTCTGCTGCGGGCGCGCTTCGGCGAGGAGTTTGCAGAGTACCGGCGGAAGGTGCCGGCTTATGTGCCGTTTTTGAGATGAGGTGGGTTAGATATGAGCAAGTCATTACAAAAGATCAGTCCATTTCTGTGGTTCGATCATCAAGCCGAGGAGGCGGCCCGGTTCTATACGTCCGTATTCAAGAATTCAAGGATTGGCGCCGTCACGCGCTACGGGGAGGGAGGGCCCGGCCCCAAGGGCAGTGTGATGACGGTGGCCTTTGAACTCGACGGACAAACGTTTACGGCGCTCAATGGCGGACCTCTCTTCAAGTTCACAGAGGCCGTCTCGTTCGTTGTGAACTGCGAGACGCAGCAGGAAGTGGATGAAATGTGGGAGAAGCTTTTGGCAGGCGGGAAAGAGGTCGAATGCGGCTGGGTGAAGGACAAATACGGACTGGCATGGCAAATCGTGCCTACCGTTCTGATGGAGATGTTGCAAGACCGGGACGCCGAACGAAAGGAACGCGTCATGCAGGCGATGCTAAAGATGAAGAAGCTCGACATCGCCGGTTTGGAAGCGGCGTATCGTCAACCATCACCCACCACTTAGTTCTTCCGCAAGCGCCAGCGCGCCGTACAGGACGCTATCGTCGCCCAGCGCCGCTGGGACTACGTCGATGCGCGCCCCGGACCAGTCCGTAATTTGCCGGCGCAGCTCGGCACGCAGTGGATCGAACAGCCGGTCGCCCGCCTTGCTCATCCCGCCGCCAATCACGATGCGGGCTGGGTTCAGCAGCATGATGCAGGCCTTCAGCCCCAGCGCCAGATCCACCACGTAGCGGCTGACGAAGGCGGGATCGCGCATCAGTTCCTCCGCTGTCTTTCCGTAATCGCGCGCCAGCCACAGGCCGCTGCACATGCGCTCGAAACAGCCGTGCCAGCCGCAGAGGCACTCGGGACCGTCGGGGCGGATGGTCAAGTGGCCAATCTCGCCGCCATAGGAATCGGCGCCGCGCCAGATGCGGCCATCGTCATAGATGCCGCCGCCGATGCCTGTGGAAAGCGTCATGTAGAACAGCGGCGAGTAGCCCTGTCCGGCGCCGAAACGGGCCTCGCCCAGCGCGCCGGCGTTGGCGTCGTTATCCATGATGGCCGGCACGCCGAGCAGGTCGCGCATCCATTCGGTGAGCCGGAAGTCGCGCCACCCACCGACGTGCGTGGAGAGCGCCACGCGCTGCTCCTGGAAGATCACGGGACCGCCGAAGCCGATACCGCAACGGTCCGCGGGCGTTTCGCGCTGCCAGGCGCGCGCGATGGCCGAGATTTGGTCCAACATCCAGTCGCGGCCGCCTTCGGCATCGGTGCGGCGGGACTCGCGGCGCACCATGCGGTCGCCGTCGAATGCCGCGATGGAGAACTTGGTGCCGCCGACGTCAATCGCCAGCGTCTGTTTCTCGGGCATTGATGCGGGCATCGGCAGCCAGAAGCTCCTCGGGCGAAGCCGTGCCGGTTCCTTTCTTCATAATGGTGATGGAAGCTGCCAGGTTGCCGAAACGCGCGGCTTCCGCGGGCGAGCCTGTCACGCGCAGGGCCAGCGACGCGCCCGCTGAAAAGCTGTCGCCCGCGCCGCAGATATCCACTGGGTTTGCGACGGGCCGGTGGGGCAGGCACTCCTGCATTCCGACTCCATCGACGATCACTACGCCGCGGGGGCCGTGGGTCACGAACATCAGCGGCGATTCCGTGTAGCGCAGGAGCGCCGGAAAGTCCACCCGGCCGAACAGTTCGCGGCAGGCGCTCTCGGCCTCCTCCCGATTTGGTTTGAGGATGACGTTGCGGAACAGGTGGATGCGGGCGCGCGAATCGGCGAAGAAAATGCGTTCGGGATATTGCGGCGCGAGCTCGGCGAGCAGATCGCGGAGGGCGGGCGTGATCACGCCGCCCTGGCTGGTTTCGGCCTGATCAGCAATCAGGACGATGTCGAACGACTCGACGGCCATCTGCAGATTGTCGAGAAGTTGGCGCTCCACTTCGGGCGGCAGCGCCGTGGTGTTGATGAAATCCAAGCGGGGCTGGTCTTCGATGCCGGTGCGCGCATTGATCGCCTTGGTATAGGTAAACGTCTGCATGGCGGGCGTGCGCACGCACAGCTCCGCGGAGATGCCGCGCGCACCCAGCGCCCGTGAAAGCTCCATGCCGAAACCATCCTGGCCGATGGCGCCCAGCACCGCGACCGGGCCGGCGCCCAGCGCGGCGAGGTTGTTGGCCACCGTGCCGCCTGCGCCTGGCGTGACTTCCGTATGCACCACGCCGATGCGCGGAATGCCGGTTTCGCGCGATGGTTCGGAGGCGGCCGGATCGTAAGTGCACCAGCGGTCGAGGCAGATGTCGCCGACCACCAGCGCGGAAAGCTTCGGAAACTGGGCCAGGATCTCCGCGGTGGTCATGGCTGGTCGAGAATGGCGCGGCGCAACGCGGGGAACGTAACGCGATGATCGCCGCGGAAATAGAAACTGGCGCCGCCGTCGGCCACCGTGCGTACCAGCAGAGTTTTGTGCGGCCGGAAATAGTAGCCGGGATCGTTCTTGGGAAGCTCGTGGTGAATGTCGCCCTCAATCGGCGTCAGGTCGAAGACGGCAGTGGCGAAGTCCCGAATGGCGCGGCATTCCTGGTGTGCCACATTGCGGGCCATGGCCAGGGCTTTCAGATAAACTTCGGGCGCCATGATGGCCGAGCCGAAGCTCAGCAACACGCCGCCTTCCAGGCGCTCGATAGTGCGCGCAAAAATCAGAAAGTCGCGGTAGCTGGCCGCGCCAAAAGATGCGCCGTCGCAATTGGGGTGCTCGTGCAGAATGTCGTAACCGATGCCCACGTGTACGGTCGCCGGCACGGAACGGCGCCAGGCGGCCGCCAGCACGCTCAGGCCGCGGTGCGGGTAATCGCTCTCCGCAATGCGCCGGCCGCCGTTTTCGCCGAGGCCCAGCCCGTTGGCTGCGGCTTCGCGCACCCAATCGTTCAACTCGCCGGTCTCGCGCCACAAGCCGAACTCACCGGTGCGGATGTAGCGCGCGACGCTCTCGGTGGTAGCGCCGATGCGCGCCAACTCGTAATCGTGGATGACGCCCGCGCCGTTCATGGCGATGTGATCCAGGAATCCGCGTTCGACCAAGTCGATAATCTGGCGGTTCACACCCGCGCGCAGTACGTGCGCGCCCATCATGAGAATGCGGGCCGCGCCGCGCCCACGGGCGGCGGCCATGCGGGCCGCTAGTTCGGGCAGGTTGGGGTGCGTGTATGGCGCGGCGTTTTCATCGAGATCCAGCCAGCGCGCGGCGTCCAGATCGTGGACGCGCTCGGCAAGCGGTTTTAGGCGCAGCCGGGAGCGATCGAAGAGTTGGTATTTACTGGCCATTGGGGAAAAGCGCGGCGAGCAGTTCGTCGCGGCACAAAAAGTTGGGGATAATGAAGTCCGCGCCCACGCCCGCGAGCCGTTCACGCTTCCATCCGTCCACGGTGCGGCACTCGGGCTCCGCGGTTGCCACGCCCACAGCCACGCCACCCACCTCCTTGATATTCTCGATCTCCACGTAGCCATCGCCGAAGCCCAGGAATTCCGCGCCCTTGAATTCGGACGCGGCGATCAGACGCTCGATCAGGATCTTCTTCGAGAAGCTCCGGTAGTCGTCCAGCGCGCCGTAGATCCGGCCTTCGAAGTAGCGCGCGATATCGAGCAGCGCGGCCTCTTCGCGCATGAACGGTTGGTCGGTGCCGCTGGCGAGATAGAGGCGCAGGCCGCGTTCGCGCAGGGCCTCGATCGACGCGCGCGCGCCAGGCACCAGATACTTGTCGGGTGAAACGTCGTGGCGGCGCAATTCTTCCAGGCGATGGTGAATGCGCGCGTGCAAGCGGTCCAGATACATCTTCTTGTACTCGAGCGGATCGCGGGGCGCCCCGCCGCGCTTCAAGATTTCATCGGCGAAGGCGATCGTCTGGTACATAGTCTGCTTGCCGGTAAGACGCCAGACGAAGACCTCGACCACGGCGCGCAGTTCGGCTTCCGATTCCCCGGTGTGCAGATCGAGCAGGATCTCGACCATCATGGGGACCATCACATCCATCCATCCGGAGCGGATGAGCGAGATAGTGCCGTCGAAATCGAAGAGGCAGACGCGGGCGTTGTTGGCGGAGACTCCCGGGCGGAGCTGTTCGACCATGTTAAACAAGCTATCAGCTTTCAGCGGCCAGCGATCAGCCAGGCGCGTCGATGAGTTGGCGAGGATTAAGAAAAACTGGTATATTATTTCTAAATGGGCAACGCTGCGATAGCCACGCAAACCTCTAAAACACGGATACTTACGCGCATCGAACGGTTTGGTCCGGGGAAAACGTTCACGGCTAAGGATTTTTTGGATATCGCCAGCCGCGGCATGGTGGACATGACCCTGGCGAGTATCGCGCGGAACGGAACGATTCGCCGCATTCGCCGCGGTCTATACGATGTCCCCAAGAGGAACGAAGCTCTGGGAGGCGTGCTCAGTCCGGACATCGACGAGGCAGCGCGCACGCTGGCGCGCCGCTATCGATGGAAGATCGTGCCGGAGGGCGCATGGGCGGCGAATCTGCTGGGGATCTCCACGCAGGTTCCCGCCAAGATCGTCTACCTCTCGGATGGACCGGCCAGCAAAATTCAGATCGGAAGACGAAACATTCACTTCAAGCATGCGCGGCCGCAAGCCTTGGCGGGAAGCGGGGGAACGCCCGGCTTGGTTGTGCAGGCATTGCGCTATCTCGGCAAGGATGCAGTCAACCGGAAGCTGGTCTCGCGCCTGCGCCGTATCTTGTCCGAAGCCGAGCGGCGCAAGCTGGTGAGAGCCACACGGTTTGGCGTGGACTGGATTTACGAGACGGCCAGAAAAATCGGCGGGACATCCGCGTGAACAATATTGCGCGCATGGCCGCAAACCAGCGGGCCGACCTGTTCGGCGAGACGGCGAACCGGATGGGCCTCTCCGGGGCCGTTGTGGAGAAGGATTTCTGGGTTTGCGCGATCAACCGGTTTTCCGAGGATATCGATCTGGCGGTAGATTACGCTGCGCTGGGCTTCACCGGCCCCCGCGATCCGCGGCGGCAAGGCCTGTCGCGAACCAAACAGACCAAGCTGCTCGGCGAGATGCTCCGCGATTGCCAACGCTACATCGGGAGCGAGTTCATCCGTGAATTCCGGACGCGCTGCGAGGCGGTGCTCGGCAGGGACGGGATCTGGAGCACCCGCATCGACGATCGCGATCCCAACATCGTTCGCTTTCACTACCCGACAGCGATTAGCGCGCGTCTCGCATACATCTCTCCGCAAGTTGTGCTGGAGCTGGGAACTCACGCGGAGTTTATTCCGAGGGACGAGTTCTCAATCCGGCCGTTCGCAGCGGAGGAATTCCCCAAGCTCTTCGCGGAAGCGGAGGTGCGAGTTACAGCGCTCCTGGCGAAGCGCACCTTCTGGGAAAAGGCGACCATCCTGCATGCGCAGCATCACCGGGGTCCCGGAAAACCCTTCCCGGCGAGATACTCGCGCCACTATTATGACATGGCGATGCTCTCGCAGACCCCCGTCAAAGACGAGGCTTTAGCCGACCTACAGCTTCTGCGGGACGTAGTAAGGCACAAAGAGACTTTCTATCCTGCCGCATGGGCCCGTTACGATCTCGCGGTCCCAGGGACTCTCAAACTGGCGCCCACGCGGGCCGGCGTTTCCGCCCTCAAGCAAGACTATCGGGACATGGCGATGATGATCTTCGGCGATCCGCCGCATTTCGAAAGCGTGATGCAAAAGCCACCGCGCTGGAGGACGAAGTGAATGCCCTGGCATCGGCTTGACGATGCCACGGCGCGGCAACCGCGGATGCTACAGTAGCAGGTAACCGCGATGACCCGCTGCATATCCTGCGCTTCGGAGATTCCCGATACCAGCCGGTTCTGTTTGGCGTGCGGCAAGCCGGTGACGGATAACTCCGAAACGGCGGTCATGCCCGTGGCGTCCACGCTGGTCTCGGGTGCGGGGGAATCGCGGGCCGCCTCGGTTCCTGCGCGAGTATCTTCGAGCGATGGACGCTTCGCCGCCGGCGTGCTGGTGACCGGGCGCTATCGAATCATCGGACTGCTGGGCAAGGGCGGCATGGGGGAGGTGTATCGCGCCAACGATCTCACGCTTGATCAGCCCGTGGCGCTCAAGTTTCTGCCCGAAGCCATGGCGCGGGACGCGGGTATGCTGGCCCGCTTTCACAACGAAGTGCGCATCGCGCGCCAGGTTTCGCACCCGAACGTTTGCCGTGTTTACGATCTCGGCGAGGTCAACGGCCAGCCTTACCTTTCGATGGAGTACATCGACGGCGAAGACCTCGGCTCGTTACTGCGCCGCATTGGCCGCCTGCCCGCCGACAGGGCGATCGAGTTCGCGCGACGCATCTGCGCGGGCCTCGCCGCCGCGCACGACAAAGGCGTGCTACATCGCGACCTGAAGCCGTCCAACATCATGATCGACAGCCAAGGCCGCGTGTTTATCACGGACTTCGGCCTGGCAGCGGTGACCGGCGAGTTGCGCGAAGCCCAGGCGCGCGAGGGTACCCCGGCCTACATGTCGCCCGAGCAACTGGCCGGCACCGAGGTAACCGCGCGCAGCGACATTTATTCGCTGGGCCTGGTGCTCTACGAAATGTTCGCGGGCAAGCGGCCGTTCGAAGCCGGTACGCTGGCCGAGATGATCCGCCTGCAGCAACAATCGACGCCGGCCAGTCTGACTAGCGTGGCCAAGGATGTGGACCCCGCCGTAGAGCGTGTGATCCAACGCTGCCTGGCCGCGGACCCGCGCCAGCGCCCGGCGACTGCGCTGGCTGTAGCTGCGGCACTGCCGGGCGGAGATCCGTTGGCGGCGGCGCTGGCGGCAGGCGAGACTCCGTCACCCGATTTGGTCGCTGCGGCGGGCCAGGAGGTGAGCATCCGGCCGGTAATCGGCCTGGTTTGCATGGCCGCGACCATCGCCGGTCTGGTAGCGGTCATGCTGATCGGGCCACGCGTGCAACTGATCTCCAAAGTGGCCATGGAACATCCGCCGGAAGTGCTCGCGGAAAAGAGCCGCGATCTTGCGCGCGCCCTGGGATACACGGCCAAGCCCATGGGAACGGCGCACGGGTTTGCCTATGATCCCGATTACTTGCAGTATGTCGAGCGCACCGACAAATCACCCACCCGCTGGGAACACCGGCTGGGCAACATGCAGCCGCCGCCGATTGCATTTTGGTATCGCGAGAGCCCCCGCCCACTGGAGCCGGAGGCATTCGGGGGAGGCACGGTGGATGCCGGCGATCCGCCGCCCATAATTTCAGGGATGGTCTCGGTGACGCTGGATCCGCAAGGCCGGCTCATCGAGTTCGACGCAGTGCCGCCGCAGGTCGACAAAGCATCCGGCGAGTCCCCCTTGCCCGATTGGAAGGGCCTGTTCGATGCGGCGGGTCTGGATATGTCTCGGTTCTCCGGGGCGACTCCGCAGTGGACGCCGCTGGGCATCTGCGACGCGCGCGCCGCGTGGACCGGAATTTTGTCCAGCGGGCCGCCGAATCCGGTGCGCGTGGAGGCTGCTGCGTGGCGCGGAAAGCCCATCTACTTCCGGATCGTGGGGCCCTGGACTCGTCCGGAGCGCATGCAGACCTTCATGTTAACCGCCAGCCTAAAGGCCGTTGGGATTGCAGCTCTGGCGATCAGCGGGCTGCTCCTGGTGGCAGCCGCGCTGTTGGCGCGCCACAATATCCGGCGCGAGCGGGGCGACCGGCGCGGCGCTTTGCGATTGGCCGGCTTCACGGCATGCGTGTTTATGTTGATCTGGGTTTTCGGTGGCTCTCACGTAGCGGGTTTTGGGGAACTGCTACTCTTCGTCGGCGCGTTGAGTTTAGCGCTGCTGCTGGCCGCGGCCGTGTGGATGTTGTATATGGCCATTGAGCCTATCGCGCGGCGCCGGTGGCCCCATAGCATGATCGGTTGGAACCGGCTCCTGGCGGGAGGTGTCCGCGACCCGCTGGTCGGCCGCGACGTGCTCGTGGGACTGACTTTCGGGACGGCTGCGGCATTGGTGGCGAAGCTGCACCAACTCGTGCTCCTGGGCTTTGGTTCAACGCCCAGCGTCACCGTGGAGCTGCAATCGCTGCTGGGTGTTAAGGGGACTGTGGCGGCGTTCCTGACATTGATTCCAAATTGCGTCGTGCTGGCGCTGATCTGGTTCGTGCTGATCTTCATTTTGCGTGCGATGCTGCGCCGCGACTGGCTGGGCGCGGGCGCCTTCGTGTCGATCTACATGGCTTTGAACGCAATCGGCACCCCGGCAACACCGGCTGTGGCCGCCCTGTTTGCAGGGGTAGAAACAGCTTTGCTGGTTTTCGTGATGCTGCGTTTCGGCTTGGTGGCGCTGATCGCATCGTCTTTCGTCTACGAGTTGATGCTCTTGTTTCCGATCACCGCGGATTTTTCGGTTTGGTACGCGGGAGCCTCGCTGTTCGCGCTGCTGAGCGTGGCCGCCATGGCGGTGTTCGCGTTCCACGCATCGCTGGCGGGGCGGCCGTTGCTTGAAGGTGGCGCAGGCTTCAGCCTGTGAAGAACGCACTCACTGCGCCGCATACGGCGTCAGCCTAGGCGGACGCGCATCGGGTTCCAGGAGCCACACGGTCCGACCCGGATAATAGAGGCGCAGCTTTTCGTCCTCGGCCGCGCCGAGGTCGCGCGCCCACACCACCCGCGAGGCGTCTATATCCGCCGCGTTGTAAACCCATTCATCCTGGAAGATATGGCTCGGCCAGTATCGCACGAATACCAGTTGCTTGCCGGCAGCTTGCGCAAGCTGGTTGTTCACGGCAACCCGGCGCTCCGGATTCCGCAACGCCAGCGACCACGGGTCGTTGCTAAACGCATGCAGGCCGTATTCGAGGGCAAACTGCGCAATACAGAGTAAGACAAGGATGCAAGCCGCCATAGAGCTGAAGCGGCTCAGTTGCTGAAGTCCGGTTACGCCGATCAGAACAAGGAGGCACGTTACTCCGGCCATGTAGTGGTACTGGAATGCCGGAAAGAAGTTAATCCCCAGGGCGAAAATCAGTGGACAAACCATCACCCATACAAACCGCCGATCGCGGAGAGCCAGGAAGAAAAATGGCAGCGCCGGGTAGAGCGGCGGCATAAAGAAGAAGCGATAGTAACGGACACGGTATGCGAGGCGTAACAGGTAGCTTCCAATGGTTTCCGCATGCTCCCCGCGAAATGCAAGCTGCATTGTGTAATCGAGCTGCTGCTCACGGGTAAGTTCGCCGTGCGGCGCGGCATTCGCCTGAAACGTAAGCGCCGCGGGGACCCCGTACCGATATTGACTGAGCGCATAGGGTAGCGTCGTCCAACTGCCTGTGACCTGCTTGTTCTGCAGCAGCGTGAGACCGATGGCCGGCAGGACCACCAGGGCTGCAACCAGCAGATATCTCCCGGCCGGCCGCCAAACCGGCGACAAGTACAGAACGACGCAAAGCAACAAAAAGATAGACTCGTAGGGACGAGTTAGCAAGTATATCGCCAGTCCAGCGCCTAGCAGCGCCGCATCGCGCAGGCCCCCGCCGCGCCGCAATCTGGGCAGCGCTCCGAAAACCAGGCAGCCGGCCGCCGCAGGCAGCGCGCCTCCCCAATAGCTGTTCATCCACTGGTTCAGCGGTCCGAATTCCATTACGGCCAGCACGCCGCCGGCGAGCGCCCAACCGGGCGTGGTCCACCCGCGCAGCATCCAGTAGCAGAGCGCGCACATTGCCGCCACCGGGATAACCACTCCGGCCCAGGGAGTGCCGAAAATCATCCATCCGAGTGCCAATGCCATGCCCTGTCCAACAGGATAGATTGAGCTATAAGTAGGGTGCTGCAAGACGAAGAACGTTTCGAAGAACCCGTGGAACGGATGCGCCGGATTCGCAAGGCGGAAATGCCGCAACGTATCCGCAACCAGCAGATGGCTGAATTCGTCGTAAATATCCGGCACGGGCGCGGGATGCCGCGGGAGCAGCAGCACCCGCAACGCCACCGGCAGCGCGGCCAGCAGCAACATGCACCAGACCGGTTTTTTCGCCAGTCTGGCCGCATAGATCTCCCACCATGGACGCCATGCCAGCGCGAGCGCCAGCAGCAGCGCGGCCAGCGCCAGTTCAACGAGGTCCGCGACGCCCATGCCGAGCGGATTCGTGAGAGGCAGAAACGACTGGGCCACGTGCGGGAGGAACATGCGGTCTCTTAGAATAGGAGGCTGTGCATGCGTCGATTTACACCATAACAGATCAGGAGCGCATGGCGCACGCCGCCAACTACTTCGCGTGGCAAGGCCGGCTGGTTGCGCCGGAGTTGGGGCAGCGGGTGATTGAGGTGGGCTGCGGCATCGGCAACTTCACCGGGATGCTGCTGGATCGCGAAATAGTCCTCGCCGTGGACGTGGATCCCGGGTGCATCGAACGCCTGCAACAGCGGTATTCCAATCGGACGAATCTGCAGGCGTTTCTCTGCGAGCCGTCGAGCGGCGCGTTCGCGGATCTGGCGCGCTTCCATCCCGACTCGTGCGTTTGTTTGAACGTATTGGAACATATCGAGGACGACCAGCGGGCCCTCGCAGCGATGGCATCCGTACTTATGCCGGGCGGAGCGGTCGCGCTCCTGGTACCGGCATTCCAGGCCCTCTACGGTCCCATCGATCACAATCTCAGCCACCACCGGCGGTATAGCCGCAACGCGCTGGCGGGGCTCGCGCATCGGACTGGTCTCCGCATTGAAAAGCTGCATTACGTCAACGCCATCGGCTTCTTCGGTTGGTGGATCAACGCGCACGTGTTCCGGCGGGAAGCTCAGTCCGAGAGCCAGATCCGCATCTTCGACCGCTGGGTCGTGCCATGGATGTCGCGTCTGGAAGCCATGGCGCCGCCGGGCTTCGGCCAGTCGCTCTTCGCGGTGCTACGGAAACCATGAAGGTCTCCATCGTCATGCCGGTCTACAACGAATTCCGCACCTTCAGCCAGGTGCTGGAACACGTGCGTCGCGCGCCACTGCCGGCGGGCTGCGTGAAGGAGATTATCGTAATCGACGATGGCTCCACGGATGGAACCGCCCAAATGCACAATGAGCCGCATGGCGAGGCGCTTGGGGAGATCACGCATCGGCGCATCAGTCACTCCGGGAAAGGATCGGCAATTCGTGCCGGTATCGAATTGGCGACAGGCGACATCGTCCTGATCCAGGATGGCGACCTCGAATACGATCCGAACGATTATGCGCGCCTCCTGGAACCTATCGTCAGTGGCCGCGCCGACATCGTCTACGGCTCGCGTTTTCTCGGGCAATCTGCGGCGATGGCACTCCCCAACCGCATCGCCAACCGCGTCCTGACAGCGGCGGCGAACCTGCTCTATCGGGCGCAAATCACCGACGAGGCCACCGCGTACAAGGCATTTCGCATAGAGGCGCTGCGCGGAATCCATCTCCAATGCCGGCGCTTTGAGTTCTGCCCGGAAGTGACCGCTAAAGCCCGGCGTCTCGGTTATCGCATCCACGAAGTGCCGGTCAGCTATAACGCGCGCGGCATCGCGGAGGGCAAGAAGATTCGCGCCCGCGATGGCTGGGAGGCCTTATGGACGCTGCTGCGTTACCGTTTCGCGCCGCGGGCGCGCCTTTAGCTTCATCGCATCCAGGGTATGCTGAGACGAGGACCATGCGTTCCGGAAAACCGAGCCGCACCGCGCAGTTTGTGGCCTACAACCGCGCCTTGGGGACTCTCGCGCCGCAGGTGCCGGGCTTCTCGGATCCAATGGCCGCCGCACTCCTGCCGGACAAGTGGAAGAAGAAAATCGAGCGGGCGCGCAGATCGCTGGCCGGCAAGCCGGGGAAATCGCCATACCCGTTTTGGCTGCGCGGTATGGGACTGTTCAACCAGTTTCGGACGATGGTTCTGGACCGCGTCATCGCCACCGCCGCACCCATTGGGCAATTGGTGATCCTCGGCGCAGGCTTCGACACGCGCGCCTGGCGACTGGACGCTTTGGAACAGGCCACGGTATTCGAGGTAGATCATCCCGACACGCAAGCATTGAAGCGCGAACGGGCCGCAGCGATCCCCACCAAGGCCCAGCAGGTCCGCTTTCTGGCCACCGACTTCCAACAACATAACCTGGGCGCCTCGCTATGCGCTGCCGGTTACGACGTGAACCGCCCGGTGTTCTGGCTATGGGAGGGCGTCACCATGTACCTGCGGCCGGACGCGGTAGCGGCGAATCTGAAGACGTTCGCGGCCCTCTCCGCGCCTGGCAGCCATCTGGCGCATATCTGAGCAAAGACCGCGGGCGGATTCCGCGCAGCTTGTTTCTGGCATTGTTGGGCGAGCCTGTGCGGTCGGCCTATTCGCCGGCCGAACTCACGGACTTGGCGAAGACCTGCGGGTGGGCGCGCACGGCGGATTCAGGAA
>Ga0302325_10014094_pt1 | contig 17031 bp, 10 predicted proteins | sample Palsa_T0_2_FD_201948 | JGI IMG/M metagenome (GOLD analysis project Ga0302325, IMG submission 201948) | Peat permafrost microbial communities from Stordalen Mire near Abisko, Sweden - Palsa_T0_2 | ecosystem: Environmental > Terrestrial > Soil > Palsa > Peat permafrost | place: Sweden: Abisko... | reverse complement strand
TGTTGGACTCGTTGACGATGGCGATGGTCTGGCCAGCGCCGTTGGTTCCCGCCGTATACAGCGGATTGAGGTCGTACTGAACGGCATAGTCGGCCGGCGCGAGGACAAAGCTGTAAGCTCCGGGGCCTCCAGTCGTCCATTCAGGCGTAGCCTTGTCCGTCTTGGGATCGTAGGTGGCTTTGCCGAGAGCTTTGGCGTAGCTGTTGACGCGGAAGTTGTTCAGAGCGACGAAGCCGCCCACGACCGGGGCCAGCGCGGCGGGAATCTGCGGATCGCCTGCGTTGGCGTAGTGGGTTTCGCCATTGACTTCGTACTTGTGAATCTGGGTGTGGAAGGCGCTGCGCATCTGGGCGACATTGCCGGAGAATTCGATGGTTTGCCGGCCTGGATTCACCTTGGCGACGCTGAATCCATGGCCGGTCAGCCAGGTTTCAACCGCTGTGATGTCCTCATCGGAGGGACCAAACTGCTTGCCGAACTGATCGGGCGTGAGCCACTTGTGATAGCTGGCGGTTCCCGGAGTGTGCATATCGCCGATGAGCTGGCGAAGAGAGGCTTCCTGGCTGGCGCTGCGGGTGAGAACCAGGTGCATGCGGTCCAGAGCCATGCTTTCCGGCGCGGCTCCGCGGTCGTTTCTGGCGTTGGCCAGCGGATGCACGGTGCCCTTGATCGGCACCAGATGGCTTTCATCAATTCTGTCGACGATTCGCGAGGTCGCGGACGGGACTGGCTGGACGGCATCCTGGGCTGCCCTGGCGACACCGCTGGAACAGATCAGGAAGAGAACAGAAACCATAGCAACGAAGAACGAAAGTTTGTAACTGGACACTTCGCCAATGGAGACTTTGCGTATCGACATAAGAGACAGGGTGACCTTTCTGAGGAAAGCGAAACAGCGAGTTGGCCGGTCATGCACGGGTCCGGCGTGGGATCGAGTGGTTGGTAGCTGCTGTCAAGTTAGCATGAGTTTCGGCCGTTTCTGAAACGCTGCGGGAGACGGCTTTTAGTGCAGCATATCGGGGCAAGAACGGGCAAGTAAATTCCGAGGCATGCTCGCCTTCCATTGATTGCACCAAAGTAACTCCTATGCGTTGACTCATGGCATGGCAGGCGATCTTCTCTTGCAGCATCCTCTTGCCGATTGCTTCCTTCAACTTCTTTCCGATTCCGCATTCTGGGCAACGCCGGGCCAGTGCGACGAGCGGAAGCGCGTTCGACACGACCGGCAAGTTGGAATTTGAGAACAGGAACAGTCTCCGGAAAAAGAAACCATGGTTCGGGTATCGGGTGGTGTCCTAATTTCGTTGTCAGCATTCCCTCGGCGGCTAAAGCCGCGCAAAAGCACGGCGTTTACGGCACGGCTAAAGCCCTGCCCTTTCAAAGCAAAGGCAAATTAGGACACTACTGGGTATCGCAATTCATTGACAGCCGTACCGGAGTTGGAATGGAATAGCTGGATATTCCATATACGGATCGATACGATAGGATCGCGAGACCGCACTGTTGCTCTGAGAATTTGCGAATTTCGTTGCCGATAGCGAGCATATGCCGCGAATGCGCCCGATGAGAAGCCGGCGCGATCAGGCGAGGTTTCCAATACCGATGGCCGATTTTGGATGGCGGGCACGATGAGCGGTTCTTCAGCTTGGGGCGCGGAGGGAGGCGAAGATGCGGCTCTGGTGGCCGCAATTGCCGCTGGAAGCCGGGAGTCGGAGAGCGTCTTTGTGGCGCGTTACCTGCCCAAGGTGCGGACCCTGCTGATCGTTCGGTCCCGCAATCCCGACCTGGCCCTGGACTTGCAGCAGGATGTGATGATCGAGGCGCTGTGCGCGCTGCGCAAGGGCCAGTTGCGGGATGCGGAACGGCTGCCCGCCTTTGTGGCTGGAATTGCGCGCAATGTGCTCAACAGCCATTTTCGCGGCCAGAGCAGGCTGCCGCTGCATGAGGAGCTTCCCGAGGAGATTGCCGACACGATCGAGGAAAATCCACTCGATTCGGAGGCTGCTGAAGAACGGCGGCAGATTGCGCAGCGGGCCATTGCCTCCCTGAACGATGTGGACCGGTCGATCCTGCAGATGACGCTGGTGGATAGTTTGAAACCGGGAGTGATCGCCGAACGGCTGGGGCTCAATCCCGACGTGGTGCGGCAGAGAAAGCTGCGCGCGACGCGGCGGGTGATGGAAATTGTGCGGGAGCTGTCACAATCCGGAAACGCGAGCCACAGGGATACAGGAGGACGCAGATGACCCAGTGCATCGGCAGTCCGGCTGAGGAGATGGCCGAGCAGTATCTCGCGGGAGAGCTGCCGGAAGCGGAAGCTGAGCGTTTTGAAGAGCATTACTTCGGCTGCGATCTGTGCCATGCGCATCTGCTGGCGTTGCAGGAGATCCGGGACGGGCTGGCTCGCGCAGCGATGGCCATCGCTGCGCCTGCGGCCGGGCCTGCGCGGATCAAACCGCTTGGGCCGCGACAGAGTTTGCGCGGGCGGATTCTGGCGTTCCCGGTGCCGATGGCGGTTTTGGCTTCGCTGGCCGCGGCTCTGCTGGTGGGAGCGGTGCTGGTGGGTATTCAGCGGTCGACTCCTGTGCTGCAGCCGGGACATCGCGCGGCTGGCTCGATGGCAACGGCGAAAGTGCAGCCGCAGCCGGTGGAAAGCGTGCATCCGGAGGCCAAGGGCGACAGCCAGGCGGCTGTGAAGAGTGCTTCGTCTGCGCAATTGGCGCCGCCTGAGACTGAGTTGGCTTCGCTGGCGGATGTGCATCTGCCGGGCTACCAGCAGCCGCAGTTGCGCGGCGAAGAGAGTGCCAATAGCGACCATGCGCAATTTTTGAGCGGTATGCAGGCTTATGCGCAAGGCGACTGCGGCGGCGCGCTGGGGGCTCTGGCGCAGGTGCCGGCGACGGCGGCCGATGGACTTGCGGCGAGGCTCTATTCGGGACTTTGTCAGCTTGAAGGGCGTGAACTGGAGGGTGCGCAGGCCAGCTTTACTGCTGTGGTAGACGCGGGGGACACGCCGGAGTTGGAGACGGCGGAGTATTTCCTGGCCCAGACCCGGCTCTTGCGCGGCGATGCGCAGGGCGCGAAGGACTGGCTGAACCGGACCATTGCTCTTCACGGAGATTATGAGGAGCGGGCGCAGAAACAAGCGGGTCTGTTGCCGCGTTGAACGGAATTGCCTGCTTAAGAATGGAACCATTTAAAAATGGATCTCGCAAGAATTCAAAACAATTCGCTCGCGAGCGACGTATGATGCAAGCCATGCCCCAGATATGAAGTCTACCTGCACGATTCTTCTCGCCATCCTTGCCATAGTTCCCTGCTGCGTGGCTCAGAGCCCGGCGCCAGCGGCTACGGGCACGCGGGCCGGATTGGACGCGATCGCTCAGGCGCGCGCCGATCTCAAGGCTGCCGAAGCTGCGCATCCGGGCAATTCCAAGGAGATTTGCGATGCGCTGGAGGCGTTGATCGGCCTTCAGCTCGATGGCCGGCTGGTCACCGACGAGACCATGGCTCTGGTGCAGCGAGAAGTGGCAATTTCCGAGGCCGGGCCGGGGACGCACAGTCCCCAATATGCTGCCGCAGTCGGCGAACTGGCGGAGGTGCTGGTGGCCTTTGACAGGCCAGGCGAAGCGCGGCCCTATGCCGAAAAGGCGCTGGACCTGGGAGCGCAAATCTTCCCGGATACGACGGATTATGCCGATGCCGCCGAAACGCTGGGGGCCGTTTGCGACGCCTTGGGAGACTACCCGTGTTCGCTGCGCGCCTACCGCCTGGCGGTGGCCACCGAGCGTAAGGCCAAGAGCGACGATCCCTTTGAACTGGTTGGATCGCTTTCCAATCTTGCCAGCGCCCTGGATCGTGTTGGCGATCATCCGGCCGCAATTGCCGCATTGGAAGAGGCTCTGGCCTACGGTTACCAGAAGGCTCCCAACGATCCGCACATGAGCATCATCGAGAACAACCTTGGATCGTCCTACTCGCAGAACGGGGAGATCGACAAGGCTATTCCGCATTTGACGAAGTCGATCGAGCTCTCAGCCAAGCTCTATGGAGAGAACGCTCCCATGGTGGAGAGCTCCAAGGCCAATCTCGCGGTGATGTACGGACGCGCGGGGAAATTCGATCTCTCATGGAAGTATTTCGACGAGGCGCTGGCCTACGAGAAGCCCTTCGGATTTCAAGCCTCGCAGACTCGTTCGACTTACGCACGCACGCTGGCTTCCGGCGGCAGGCTGGGTCCAGCGGTCGAGCAGGGACTGATCGCGGCGCGGATGGGACGCGAGAATTTTGTGCTGGGCGCGCGTTCGCTGCCGGAGCGGCAGGCATTGGCGTACGATGCATTGCGGGCCAGGGGCCTCGACCTGGCGATTTCTGTGCTGGCGAAGCATCCCGAGATGATCTCCGCGCCGGTGTACCAGGAGGTAATTCGCTCCCGTGCGCTGGTGACGGATGAGATGGCGCGCCGCCAGAAGAACCTGAACCGCAACAACGATCCGGAGCTGGCCCGGCTGCTGAAAGAACTCGATGCGGCGCGGTCGGCGCTGCTGGCTCTGGAACAGGACGGCAAGAACAAGGCGGCGACTGCGGAAGCGATTACAGAAGCCACCGACAAGATGGAACGCGCGGAAGCTGCGGTGGCGCGAAGAAGCGCTGCCTTCCGCGACGATGAACGGGTCTCCGCGGTCTCCCTGGACGATGTGCGGCGCAACCTGCCCAAGGGCTCGGTGCTGGTTTCGTATGTTCACTACGGACGTTCGGCCGTCGAGAAGGTCGATCCCAAAAGCGAAAAGACCGCGGCCTATGCGGCGATCGTCTTTCATCCGGACACCGGGGCGCTGCGTCTCTTCGACCTGGGCGACGGGCACGAGATCGACGCATTGATTGAAAGCGCGCGCAAGACCGTGGACACCGAAATGCAATCGGGGCCGTTGGGCGGCAAGCGCAACGAGCGTGCTTTTCGCGAGAGCGCGGGCGCTCTGCGGGCGAAGATATGGGATCCGCTGCGGCCTGAGTTTGCCGGAGCCAAGTTGCTGCTGGTGGCGCCGGATGGCGAAGTCAATCTGATTCCCTTCGCGGCCTTTCCCGATGGAGACGGCTATTGGCTGGACCATGGGCCGGTGATCCACACGCTTTCGAGCGAGCGCGACCTTGTCCCAGAGGAAAGCGCCACGGCCAAGTCCGGCCTGGTGGCGATCGGCAACCCGGCCTTCAACTCGGCCCCGGATGCGAATGGCCCGCAGCTCGCGGCGGCGGAGCCAAGTACGACCCGCAGCGCGGTTCTCTCCTGCGATGAGTTCAAGCAAGTGGAGTTTCATCCCCTGCCTGCGTCAGCCCTGGAAGTGCAAGACATTGCGGCGCAGTGGCAGGCGGCCAATCTTCCAGGCACGGCGGCAGAGTTGCTGGGGGCCGACGCTACACGCGACAGCTTTTTGCGCGAAGCCGTGCGCGGGCGAGTGCTGCATGTGGCCACACATGCTTTTCTGCTGTCGAAATCGTGCGGAGACGGCAATCCCCTGCTGCATTCCGGGCTGGTCTTTGCCGGCGCCAACTCGAGCCGCGAGCGCTCCATCCTGACCGCGCAACAGATAGCCTCGATGGATCTGAGCGGGGTGAACTGGGCGGTGCTTTCGGCATGCAATACAGGCGCGGGCGAGCTGCACGACGGCGAGGGCGTGCTGGGGCTGCAACGGGCCTTCCGCGTGGCCGGCGCGCGCTCGGTGATCATGACCCTGTGGCCGGTGGACGACGACATGAGCCGCCGCTACATGCATGAGTTGTATGCGCAGCGCTTTGGACACAGCGCAAGCACCGCCGACTCGATCTGGAATGCCTCACAGAAGTTGCTGGCGGACCGGCGAGCGGCTGGGCTGAGCACGCATCCGTGGTACTGGGCTGGGTTTGTCGGCTCGGGGTCGTGGGAGTAGCGGCTAGAGCAGAAGCAGAATTACCGTAATGTAGCGACCAGCATGCAGGGCGGATTTTTCGGCAACGTCCTGACGGGTATAGTCGTTGGAACCGTGTATTCCGTGCTGAAAAGCCCCTGAGCCGGTCCGAGCCCCAAAACGGAAAACTCCTACCGGATTCGGGTCCGGTAGGGCTTTATTTTGTGGCTGCTGCGAGGAGGGCGAGGAAAGATGCCTCAGCTACCAAGCCGCAGAGCAGGCTAGTGTGGGTCCTCGCTTATTTGCGCCGCCGGAAACGCATGACAGTAAGAGTTCCCCCGAGGAAGGTTAGTCCGCACAAGGCAAGACTGGGATCGACTTCGGGCGCTACGTTGCTGGGAGCTAGAGGCTTGCCACGTTCCTGGGCATGGGCCGTGGGGCTTAGCAGGAGAACCAAGGCAAACGCAAGCATTGAAAGTTTGAGCGCGTTATTCATTTGTTATTGTCCTTTCGGGAAGTGGTGACCATTGAGGCGAAAGCATCTCCACGGAACCTGTGACCGAAACTGGCGTGTTCCCGATTCGCCTCATACACATTGTTGCCGATGTGGTGCAATTGAAAAATAGCCCTTCCGTCTTAGGACAAGCAGCTTAGGTAACAAGCTCAGACTCTTCGGTACCCAATCGATGTCTTCCACGCTCGTAAGGTCCGGACCTCTTATTTTGCCCGCTGTGGGCAGCCGGAGATTGCACTCATGCCTTGAGTCTCATTCCCTATCGAACCGGAGTTGCCGTAGACATTCATAGACTGTTGGTTGGTTGCCTCGCAGGGATTCGAACCCCAATATGCTGAGTCAGAGTCAGCTGTCCTACCATTGAACGACGAGGCAATACGGCAAACTTCGCAAGAACGTGGTTCGGGCCTGCGCGGAGAGCGCGGCCTCAACACCCACTTCCGCAATCATACGAGGTACGGCGGCGACGGGTCAATCCGGACTTCCGGACTTCCGGCGGCCGATCCTCTGGCGGTGGTTTCGTTTGCCTCTCCGGGTTGATGTGGGGGTGCAACTCCGGCCGAAACGCTCCGTCTAATCCAATAACGCTTACGGCGCGGCCTATCAACTCCTTATGAATTCCCTGTCGCGCGCTTATTGACAGCGTGGCAGATTGAATCTTAACGAAACCGGAGTTTGGTGGTGTCCTAATTTCGTTGTCAGCATTCCCTCGGCGGCTAAAGCCGCGCAAAAGCACGGCGTTTACGGCACGGCTAAAGCCGTGCCCTTTCAAAGCAAAGGCAAATTAGGACACTACTCGGAGTTTCCTTCGCTGGAGTGAACTCTCTCTGGAGTAGAATCTGGATTGACGATGGAGATTACCCTCAATCTCGCCTGGGCTGCATGCTCGCTGGCGCTGATCTGGTTCTGGGCCCGGAGCACCGCGGCCAATCCAGTTCCGCGCCGGATGCAGATTCTGGCCCTGGCGATGGTGGTGCTTTTGCTGCTCCCGGTGATTTCGCTGAGCGACGATCTGATGGCCATGCAGGGACCTGCCGAAACGGACAGCTCCGTGCGCCGGGATCTGCACCCCGACCAAGGACATCCCTCCGTGGCGCCGGTCTCGTTTGCCCTGCCTGAACAGATATTTGCCGCTCTGCCATGGAGCGGGGCTTCGCAGGTGGTGGTGCAAAACGAGAGACTCGCGCCTTTCGTTCCCGTCCTGACCCGGTCCCTCGACCGGCGGCCGCCGCCCCAGGCCTAGATTCCCATTCGTTCGCTCCAAGCTCTCATGTTTTGTCAATTCGGCAGCCGCCGGGACTGCGGCTCAATCTCGTCTCAATAAGGGTGTCATGATACGACCACAATTTTTGCTGTATGCAGCCGCAGGAGCATACATTGCGTTCTCCGCTCCGCCTGGCTTTGGCCAGCAGCCGGGGCAGACGCTGGGAACGCAGACGCCATCGGCGGTGAATGCTCAACAGGCAGCCAACAACCAGGCGGGGGCGCTGACCTGGGATCAATTGAAGGCCCGCTTCGAAGCCAATAACCCCGCGCTGAAGGCCGACGCGCTGGGTGTGGAGGAGTCGCGGGCGCAGGAGATCACCGCGCATCTGCGGCCCAATCCGCAGTTTGCCTTTTCAACCGACGGAACCCAGCTCACCCCTCACAACGGGGTCTGGCAGCCGTTTTCGGGCAACCAATACCAAAGCAATCTGAGCTACCTGTGGGAGCGGGACAACAAGCGCAACCTGCGCCTGGAAACGGCCAAGGACGCGACACGCGTTGCGGAGTCGAGCCATGAAGACCTGGAGCGCAACCTGATCTTCAATCTGCGCGGCGCCTTTGTGCAGACCTTGCAGGCCAAGGCGGTAGTCAAGCTGGCCGAGGACGATCTGGCGTACTACGACAAGATCATCGACATTGCACGCAATCGCTTTCGCGCCGGAGACATTGCGCAGGTGGACCTGGACCGCATCGAGCTGCAGCGCGTGCAGTACGAGTCCGAGTTGCAAAACGCGCGGGTAAATCTGCGCACGGCGAAGATTCAACTGCTGACGCTGCTGAACGACCGCACGCCGGTGGACAACTTCGATGTGCAGGGGACTTTCGATTTTTCTCCCGACCTGAAACAGCTCGAGGATTTCCGGCAGACGGCGCTGGACAACCGGCCCGACTTGCGCGCGGCCCTGCAGACCATCGAGGAATCGAAGGCGGCTCACAAGCTGGCGGTTTCGAATGGCTCGACGGACCCGACCTTTGCCGGCTGGTGGACCTATGACGGCTCGTACAACAATCCCAATGCCGTGAATGCGCTGGGCCTGAGCGTTACGGTGCCGCTGCGCATCTTCGACCGCAACCAGGGCGAGAAGAAGCGGACGCAGATCGACATCGATAAATCCGCGCAGTCGAGCGAAACCACGCGGGCTCAGGTCTTCAGCGATGTGGATTCGGCTTACGCACAGGTGGACAGCAACATCACGCTGCTCAAGCCTTACAAGGACAAGTATGTGCAGCAATCGACGCGCGTGCGCGACACAGTGACTTATTCCTATCAGCACGGCGGGGCTTCGCTGAGCGACTTTCTGAACGCGCAGAGCGATTATCGGGTGGTGCAATTGGCCTATCTGCAACTTATCGGCAGTTATCTAACGGCGGCCAGCCAACTGAATCTTGCTGTTGGACGCGAGGTGATTCCATGATGCGGCAACGAATCCTGAAGCAAGCGATGAAGAATTCTACATTTGGCATACTCGCACTCTTATTGGCGGCAGGGATCTCTTTGACTGCCTGCAAGAAGCAGGAGACCGGCGACGGCGCGCCTCCGCCGGCAGAAGTGACGCATGTCTCGGATATGAACCTGATCAGTGTCGATGCGGACAAGATGAGCCAGTTTCCCCTGGCATCCGCGGAAAAACTGGAAGAGGCTTCGCAGTTATCCGCTACCGGCTCGGTGAATCCCGACATTTCGCGAACCGTCCCGGTGATTTCGCTGGCCAATGGGCGTGTCGTCGATATCAAGGTTCGGCTGGACGACTTCGTGAAGAAGGGCCAGTTGCTGATGAAGGTTCAAAGCCCGGATGTATCGTCGGCTTTCGATGCCTATCTCAAGGCCGTCAACGATGAGCAGCTTGCCAACAAGGCCTATCTTCGCGCCAAGGATCTGCTGGAGCATGGGGCGATTTCGCAAGCCATGTATGAGCAGGCCGAAGACTCGGAGAAAGACGCCAAAGCCGACCTCACCGCGGCCGAAGAGCAATTGAAAGTCATCGGCGTGGACAAGGATCATCCCAGCCCGGTGGTCAACGTGTATGCGCCTGTCTCCGGCGTGATCATCACGCAAAACGTGACCCAGGCTGGAGCTGCCGGCGTCAGCCTCTCCGGCTCCTCCACGGCATTCGTGATCGCGGACCTGTCCCAGGTTTGGATTCTCTGCGATGTCTACGAAAATGACTTACCCAAAGTCCATGTTGGCCAGTCGGCGCAGATTCATATCAATGCTTATCCAGATAAGGTGCTTACCGGACGCATCAGCGATGTCGGGCCGGTGCTGGACCCCAGCATCCGCACCGCCAAGGTGCGCATTGAGGTGCCGAATCCCGGAATCCTGAAGATCGGCATGTTTGTCACTGCAACCTTTGAGAGCAAGGCCAAGCAGACTTATGCCGCGGTGCCCGCAGATGCCGTTTTGCATCTGCACGATCGCGATTGGGTCTTCCTGCCTGCCGGCAGCAACCAGTTCAAACGAACCGAAGTGCGCGGCGGGAAAGTACTGTCCGACGGCAAGCAGGAGATCCTGAGCGGCCTCGCGCCCGGTCAGCAGGTTGTCGCCAACGCGCTCTCGCTGGAAAGCACGGTGAGTCAGTAATGATTCGCGCATTGGTTGATTTCGCGCTGAAGAACCGCTGGCTGGTTCTTGGCGGCACGATCGTGCTGACCGCGTGGGGCATTATTTCCTTTCGCGCTCTGCCCGTCGAAGCTTATCCGGACGTAGCCAACAACTACGCCACGATCATTACGCAGTGGCCGGGCCGCTCGGCGGAAGAGATCGAGCGCCAAGTGACCGTCCCCGTCGAGATTCAGATGGCCGGCATTCCGCATCTGACGCATCTGCGCTCCTTTTCGCTGGCCGGACTGTCGACGCTGGAGTTGACCTTCGATGACGCCTCAGTCAACGACGTGAACCGCGAGCATGTGCTGGAGCGGCTGTCGCAGGTGACTTTGCCGGCAGGCCTGCAACCGCAGATGGGCACGGACTGGAGCCCGGTAGGACAGATCTATTGGTACACGCTCGAGAGCACCAACCCCGCCTACGACGTGATGGAGAAGAAGTCCGAAGAAGACTGGTTCCTCGAAAAATCGTTCAAGCAAGTGCCGGGCGTGGTGGACGTTTCGAGCTTTGGCGGGCCGACGCGGGAGTACCAGATCAAGCTGGACCCGGACAAGCTGGTGGCCTATGGCTTGAGCATCGGGCAGGTGGAACAGCAGGTCGTCAATAACAACACCAACGCCGGCGGCAGCTTTATCGAGCAGGGCGCGCAGCAGGTCAATGTTCAGTCGCTGGGCCTCTATACCAATGTCGCCGACATCGAGAACACAGTCATCAAGACGCAGTCCGGCACGGCGATTCACATTCGCGATCTGGGCACGGTCTCGCAAGGGCCGAAGATCCGCCTGGGACAGATAGGACGCGCCTGGCATCATCCCGATGGCAAGATCGTCGACAACGCGGATACGGTGGAAGGAATCTTGCTGCTGCAAAAAGGACAAGATTCCGATCCTGTGCTGCAAGGGATCGAAGCCAAAGTCGCGGAGCTGAATGGACACATCCTCCCGCCGGGTGTGAAGGTCGTTCCCTTCCTCGATCGCTCCGACCTGGTGAAGCATACCGTCGATACGGTGGAAGAGAACCTGCTGCATGGCGTAATCCTGGTTTCGATCATTCTCTTTCTGTTTCTGGGCAACGTGCGCGGCGCCATCATCGTGGCGCTCACGATTCCCTTTTCATTGCTCTTCGCATCGATTTTGCTGGACTTGAATCACATTCCCGCCAACCTGCTTTCGCTGGGCGCGCTGGACTTCGGCATGGTGGTCGATGGCGCGGTGGTGATGATCGAAAACATCGTCCGCCACCTGGCGCACAAGAACGATCCGCATACGCCGCAGCAAAAGATCCGCGATGCTTCGCAGGAAGTGCAAAGGCCGGTATTTTTCGCGATCGCCATCATCATCACCGCATACCTGCCTATCTTTACGCTACAGGCGGTGGAAGGACGGCTCTTCAAGCCGATGGCCTGGACTGTGGCTTTCGCACTGCTGGGCGCGTTGACCTTCTCGATCGTCGTAGCGCCGGTGCTGGCGAGCCTGCTCTTCAGCAAAGGCGCGAAGGAGTGGGAAAACCCGCTGATGGGTTGGCTGGTGAAGCACTATCGAACCAGCGTCCGGTGGGCGATCGACAACCGCAAGATCACCGTGGGCGTGGCGTTGGCGATCTTTGCGACGGCGATGTGGATGAACTTCGGCGGAGTGATCGGGTCGGAGTTTTTGCCGCATCTCGATGAAGGCGCAATCTGGGTACGCGGAACCCTGGCGCCCAGTGAAGGGCCTACGGCAAGCATCGATTTCACCAACAAGGCGAGGCTGGTATTGGCGTCCTTCCCAGAAGTCAAACAGGTTGTCAGCCAGACGGGCCGACCGGATGACGGCACCGATTACACCAGTTTTTTCAATACAGAGTATTTCGTCGATCTGAAGCTCAAGAAGGACTGGCGGCCGGTCTTCCATCAGAACAAGGAAGAGCTGATTGCCGCAATGGACAAGGAGCTGGAGAAGTTTCCCGGAGTGATCTGGAACTTCTCGCAGCCGATCTCCGACAACATGGAAGAGGCAGTTTCAGGCGTCAAAGGCGAGCTGGCCGTGAAGCTCTACGGCGATGACTTGAAGACGCTGGAAAAGAAGGCGCAGGAGATTGCCGATCAGATGTCCACGGTCAAGGGCGTGGAGGATCTTGGCATCTTCAAGATCATTGGCCAGCCCAATCTGAACCTGAGTGTGGACCGCGAGGCCGCCGCGCGCTTCGGCATCAACGTGGCCGATGTTCAGGATGCGATTCAGACGGCTGTCGGCGGTTTTCCGCTCACACAGGTCCAACAGGGCGAGGCGCGCTACGACGTGACTCTGCGCTACCAGCCCAAGTATCGCGACACGCGCGACGCTATCGAAAATATCAGGCTGCTTGCGCCGAGCGGCGAGCGTGTTTCGCTGGCGCAGGTGACTCGCGCCACGGAAGACGATGGAGCCGAGGAAATCTATCGCGAAGCAGGACAGCGGTATATCGCCATCAAGTATTCGGTGCGCGGACGCGATCTTGGATCGACGGTGGAAGAAGCGATCAGCAAGGTCGACAAACAGGTTAAATTGCCTCCTGGATATCACACCGAGTGGGCCGGCGAATACGAGAGCCAGAAGCGCGCCAACAAGCGGCTGGCTTTGGTTGTGCCGATTACGCTGGTTGGCATTTTCCTGATCCTGTACGTCATGTTCCATTCGTTCAAATGGGCGCTGATGGTGATGGGCAGCGTCTTCATGTCGTCGATCGGCGGACCGCTGGCGCTGTTCCTTACGCATACCAACTTCAGCGTGTCTTCGGGCGTCGGCTTCCTTGCGCTCTTCGGAGTCTCGGTGCAGACGGGCGTGATCATGCTCGAATACATCAACCAACTGCGCGCACGCCGGAAGGGCATGCAGGAGGATAGCAAGACCAACATCATCGAAGCAGCCGTGGAAGGGGCCGTGCTGCGCTTGCGGCCCATCATGATGACGATGCTGGTCGCGACGCTCGGCCTGATGCCAGCCGCGCTCTCGCATGGCATCGGCTCCGACTCGCAGCGGCCTTTCGCGATTGTGATCGTGGGCGGATTGCTGGCGAATCTGGTGATCGGAGTCTTCCTGCTGCCGACCCTGTACGTGATGTTTGCCGGCGATAACGATGTGCTGCCCAAGGTTGAGGGTGAGGAGGACTTCTAGCCTCAGTCCCATTGGTGGGCGGAGGATTGGAAACTATCTGCACACCAGCTATGTCATGGAATGGGCGTGCTATAGTGTCATTAGGTAACACCTTGGGGTACCCCGAATGGCGATTGCTACGACGACCAGCTTGAAACTCGATACAGAAATGAAGGAGCGAGTGCAGCGGCTCGCTTCCGTAAGGCGTAGAACGGCTCATTGGGTGATGCGCGAAGCGATTGAGCAATATGTCGAACGCGAGGAAAAACGTGAACAGTTTCGACTGGATACTCTCGCGGCCTGGGAGGACTTCCACACAACCGGACTCCACTTGACAGAAGAGGAAGTCGACGATTGGATCACAAAGCTCGAGACTGGCGAGGACGCGGCGGCTCCTGAATGCCACGTGTAAAGTGGTCCCATCCTGCCTACTTGGACCTCGTTCGACTCCATGCCTTTCTTGCCCCGAAAAGCAGAGAGGCTGCATATCGAGCAATACGAGCCATCCAGCAAGGTGTAAAGCTTCTGGGGAAACATCCGGAGATTGGCCGTTTGGTGGAAGACATGCCGCCTGAGATTCGCGAATGGATTATCGAATTTGGCCAAGGGGCCTACATAGCCAGGTATGAATATGACGGAAAGCAAATCGTAGTCCTTGCCATCCGTCATGGGCGCGAAGCCGGATACTGAGCCCGCTATTCTTCCCGCAACACTTCCAACGGGCGCAGGCCGAGGATACGATAGCTGGCCAGCCAGCCAGTGGCTGCTGCGAGAATCGCCGTGCCGACAAGGGCGATCAGCGTGGCGCGCCACTCGAAGTGCCATTGCGCTTCCAGCTTGCGCAACAGCACGCGCGTAAGCAGGTTGGCGAAGACTGCGCCGACCGTGCCGGCGAGCAGACCGAGCACGCTGAACTCCACGCTGAAGATGCGGATGATGCGCCCGCGCGTGGCTCCCAGCGTTTTCAGCACGACAGCTTCGCGGGTACGGCGAAAACGCGTGCTGGCGATGCTGGAAGCCAGGATCATCAGGCCCGCGAAGATCGAAAATCCGGCCAGAAAACGGACGACAAATGTGATCTGATTGACGACGCCTTCGATGCGGTCCAGCACGTCCGCGATGTTGATGACCGTCACCGTCGGAAAAGATGCAAAGAGAGCGCGTTCGATGACCGGCAGTTGTTTCGAGTTCACCCTGGTTCCGCCGTACCAGACGGCAGGGGCGCCTTTAAGCAAGCTGGAAGGCACCAGGAAATTCGCGCGACCGAAAAGGTGCTGCTCATCGGCACGAAAGATCGCTGCAACTTTGAGCGGCAGCGTCCTGCCATCGACTTCAATCTCGACCGCTGAGCCTACGCCGACATGGATGCGCTGGGCTGTGCCCTCGCCGATCGCGATCTCGCGCGCGTTGGCATCGTTCCACCACTTGCCCTGCCGTATCTTATCGCCTGCGGGTAGCGTATCGGACCAACTGAACGATGCGCTCTCCAACATGCGGCGCGGGAAATGCTCGACCTTCAGCTTGTCCAAAGACACTCCGTTGAGGGAGACAAAACGGCCGTTGACATTGGGCATCAACTCCAACTTGTTCTGCACACCCGGCTGCGTTTTAAAGAATTGCAGGATACCCGGAACCTCATCCGTTGTCACATCGATGAGGAAGATGTTAGGCAGGTTCGGCGCAGCTGTCTCCTGGATCTCGCGCAGCACTTGCGACTGCATGAGGTAGACGGCGAGGATCAGCATGACTCCCGTGCCCAACGCGGCAAGCACCGCGGCGGATTGATTGCCGGGGCGATAGAGATTCGCCAAGCCCTGGCGCAGGAACTGCGGCAACCGCAGGCGCACTAGCTTGAGCAGCCAGCGTAGAAAACGCAGGAAAACCCAAGACAAAGCGAGGAGAACGAAGAGAACCAATGCAAGAGAGCCGCCAAACCATGAACCCACCACTGCGGAATCGCTGAGGGCAGCAGCGATGGCCGACAACGCCGCAAGAATGAGCACAGAAAGAGCTATCTGCAATTTGTGGCCCTTAAGCCAGCGAATGATAAAGCCGACGACATCTCCATTCCATTCTTCCGCTTGCTCGACCATTCGTCGCAGCACAAGTATCGGACGAATCTTCCGCACATCGAGGAGCGGAGGCAGGCAAAACAGCAGCGTCGTGAGCAGGCCGGTGGCAAGGCCAGCCAGCGACGAACGCCAGGGAAACTCCAGCCGCGCATGCACCGGCAGCAAGTTGCCGAAGACCGCCGGCAGCGCCAGCATCACACCTGCTCCGGCCGCTACGCCGAGGATCGCGCCGGCAAGGCCGAGGCCCATGGTTTGCAGCAAAAAGATGCGCAGCAAATCGCCCGAACCCGCGCCGATGGCCTTCAAGATGGCCAGCACATCCATGCGCTGCTCGAGATGCGCGTGCATCGACATGGCCACGCCAATCGCGCCCAGCACCATGGCGACAAGACAGATCAAACTCAGGATGGCCGTTGCCCGATCCAGGCCCTCCGTAAGCGCAGGGTTGCCCTCGCGAAAGTCCATCACCTGCGCTTCGGGCAGGATCGTTTCCACCTGCTTGCGAACAGCGGCAAGCTGCGCAACTGTCTGCATGGTCGCGGGGAGTTCAAGCAGCAGGCGCTCATTGGCGCGGCTGCCCGGAGCGAGCAGATTCGTCTGGTCGAGCGCGGCGCGTGAGATCAGCACGCGCGGGCCAATACCTGCCCCGGCGGTAATGCGATCCGGCTCTTGCACGAGGCGCGCGGCAATGCGGAAGCTGTGTCCGCCCAGACGCAGCGTGTCGCCGACCTTGGCTTTGAGACGAATCAGGAACTCATCGGCGACGACAACCGAGGTATCTGTAAGCGCCGAAGCCAGCGGCATATCTGGATCGAGATCGGCCTTGCCGTAGTACGGATATTCCGCCGGATCGACGGCCTTGAGTGAAACAAGAATGGGCACAGGATCGGGCGGGACCGAAGCCATCGAGATGGTCTCCGTTACCCACGTTGTTCGAATGCCCTGGGCTTCCAGCCCTTTGATCTTTTGGAGTTCGGCAGTGGAAGGTTGCGTATTGGCGCGCGCGGCAAGGTCGCCTGCCATGAGAGAACGCGCCTCGCGGGTCAGCGTGGAGCGGAAGCTCTCGCTGAAGCCGCGCACGCCGACCAACGCGGCCACTCCGACTGCGACGGAGAGCACGACGAAGATGAATTTGCCCGGAGCTGAGCGAAGATCGCGGCCGGCAATGCTTGCCGCGCGAGACCAGGTGAGAGATCGCTGTGCCATCTAGTGAATCCTGCTCGAAACAGTGCCGCCGGCTACGGTTGAGACTTCAGTGGCCAAGGTATCCTCGACAACCAAACCGTCACGGAGGACGATCTTGCGATGGGCGAGCGCCGCTACCTGCGGATCGTGCGTCACGAGGACAAGCGTGGTTCCGGCCTGATTGTTGCGGCTCAACAGCAGCTCCAGCACTTTTTCGCCGTTGACGGAGTCGAGATTGCCCGTAGGCTCATCGGCCATGACGATTGGAGGCTCGACGATGAAGGCTCGCGCCAGCGCCACGCGCTGCTGCTCGCCGCCGGAAAGCTGCACAGGATAATGATCGACGCGCTCGGCCAGGCCGACCTGTTCAAGCAGCTTGCGGGCGCGGGCGATG
>Ga0302325_10014093_pt1 | contig 17031 bp, 15 predicted proteins | sample Palsa_T0_2_FD_201948 | JGI IMG/M metagenome (GOLD analysis project Ga0302325, IMG submission 201948) | Peat permafrost microbial communities from Stordalen Mire near Abisko, Sweden - Palsa_T0_2 | ecosystem: Environmental > Terrestrial > Soil > Palsa > Peat permafrost | place: Sweden: Abisko... | reverse complement strand
TCCAGACGAAGGTGGTGCATCTGCACTTTGCTGCCGTGGCAAGCCACGCAGCGGGCTTGCAGAATGGGCTGGACGTCACGGGCAAAATCGGGGTTGGATTGCGCTGAGACAGAGGCCATCAGCAGCACTCCCATGCCGGCCACCGACCGGGCTCGAACAGGTCCCATGGAAGCTGATTTTATCGCAATCGAGGCTTATCTAAAAACGTTCCAGCGCTCCCTGATCGAATCCGTGAAAGCGTGGGGTATCACCAGCGCATGCGCAGCTATCTATCCGACGGAGCCTGTAATGCGCGCGCGGTAAAGCGCCTGACACCTTCCGATATCACCCCATAACGATGCCCAAGGAGGCAATTCAATAAAGAGAGGCTGCTGCGGTCAATATTTGCTCTATTCCATCGCGCAGGTCGCTGGGCGAGATGACCTCGACCGCATCGCCTCATCCCAGAATCCACCGGCGGATTTCATACGGCCCGCCTGGACGGAATGCGAGTTGAACGCCTCCGTCGGGGAGTTCCATCAACTGCTGGCTGGGGTGCCATAGCCGCTCACGCACGTAAGGCGCTTGATCCGCTCGGAAACGGAGAACGACCGGTTGTGGGTGCTTGGGGGGAATCGCGATGCACATGTGTACATGGTCTGGCATCAGATGCCCTTCGAGAATCTGGCATTCTTTTTGCCGTGCCAGCGAGTGGAAGATCGGCCCCAATTGGCGACGGGTCTGGCCGAAGATGATTTTCCGCCGTCGTTTGGGCACGCATACCACGTGATACTTGCAGTCCCATTTGGAATGGGATAGGCTCCGATAAAGCTCTGACATAATCCTCCTCATCGTTGGTCATCAAGCCACTTGAGGAGGATCATACTCCCGGAACGGTCAAACCTGTTCAAGTTTCACTGGTCGAACCAGTGGCTTGCCCTTTGAGTCAGCTCACCCTCTGTGTGCTCGACCCCCCGCTCGTTCGCCTGCCGATCCAATTTGGTAAGCGCCTCGCATCATTCATCGTTCCGAGCTTTGCCTGACTATAGAGTTTGAAAACCTGCGCGTCGCCTTGCCTCAACATTTGCGTCACCATGTGATCGGCGACGACACGCGCGCTCAGTCGGCGGCTGAATACCATTAAGATTTCTTAATGAGTATGGCGGGTCTACTGGTGATGGATGTAGAATTTATGGAACCCGGAAGCCAAAATGGAAATTCGTGCGAACATGTTGGCGGGTTGTCCCTCCACGGTCACGAAGAATTGCGTGGGGGAGTTGGTTCCACTAGCGGCCTCGGCAGCCTGCCCCGGTTCCGGAGGAGATGCGCCCCCGCCAAGCGCAGGAGGCTCTTGGGCGCCGGCCAATGGCCACGATATTCGCCAGTTCTTGATGGAAGTGCGAGGCTTGCCCGGCTGCAGGACCGGTCACAATGAACTCCGCCCGGCCCGCCGGGGGCAGTTCGATGGTCCGCAGCTCCACTGTTCCGAACCGGAATGCCGTCCAGTGCGACCAACTACACTTTCTGCCCTAATACATCTGCAAGACTGCGCAAGTCGTTCCCGGCGACTTCGCATCTTGGATAGCGGGCTTCCCGTGCCCGAGTATCAGGCCGAGAAATGACACCGCGCACGCCGGCGCCAGAGCAGGGAGGCCGTGAGATAGCAATCAGCGAGACGTGGGTTCCGCATTGGCGTCCTACACTCCTGGCTTGTTGGAATGCCAGTGGACTACGCGGAGGATCACAACATATCCGAGCAGGTTTATGAGAGCAGCATTTCATAAGTGTAGGTCGCAGGCGGCTAAAGGACCACACTGTTGAATACTATGACAACGCCTATCCCATCCACGAACCAACCTGATGTCGTTCTTGTCGGTGCGGGCATTATGAGCGCCACGCTGGCAGTGATCTTAAAAGAACTGGATCCCAGCCTGGAAATAGAAATCTACGAAGTTTTGGGCAGTGAGGCGCAGGAGAGCTCGAATGCATGGAATAACGCCGGCACCGGCCATGCAGCACTCTGTGAATTGAACTATACTCCTCAGAACAGTGACGGCAGTATCGACATTTCAAAGGCTCTGCAGGTCAACACCGAGTTCGATCTTTCCCGTCAGCTCTGGGCCTATTTGGTGAAAAAGGGAGCCATCAAAGACCCGCAGTCCTTTATTCATCCCGTACCCCACTTCAGTTTTGTGCGTGGATCGGAGAATGTCGAGTTTCTTAAGAAACGCTTCGAGGCGCTCTCTGCCCATCCTCTCTATCACGGGATGGAGTATTCCGACGACAAGCAGCAGATTGAAAAGTGGATCCCGCTGGTCATGGAAGGCCGTGATCCAAGCGAGGAGGTTGCGGCGACGCGAATGCGGACCGGTACTGACGTGGATTATGGTGCGCTCACTACGGATCTTCTTGACTCCTTAAGAGGCAAGGAAAGATTCTCAATTCACTTTTTCAATCGAGTGCAAGATCTGCGCCGTGAGGGCGATCTATGGAGTGTGCGTGTCAGGGACGAAAAAAGTGGCGAGCACCGGGATGTCCGAGCCAAATTCGTTTTTATCGGTGCCGGCGGCGGATCGCTGCCACTGTTGCAAAAATCCGGGATTCCCGAGGGGCAAGGCTACGCAGGGTTTCCGGTGAGCGGAGTCTGGCTGCGCTGCGACAATCCTGAGGTTTCTTCCCGCCACGATGCCAAGGTGTACGGTAAAGCTTCGGTCGGATCGCCTCCGATGTCCGTACCGCATCTCGATACACGCCACATCGAAGGAAAGGTTTCTCTGCTTTTCGGGCCTTATGCGGGTTTTTCAACGAAGTTTCTCAAGCATGGATCATATCTGGATCTCTTCGGCTCCATCGATCCGGAAAATTTACTGCCGCTGCTGGCCGTCGGCAGGAGTAACGTGGCTCTCACAGAATATCTGATAGGCCAGGTTATCGAGTCCGAGGAGGAGCGGTTCGCGGCGCTCCGTGAGTTCTTTCCAAAGGCCAAGCAGGAGGATTGGAGAGTCGAAGTAGCGGGCCAGCGGGTGCAGATCATCAAAAAGGATCCAACCCACGGCGGCATCCTGCAATTCGGCACGGAGCTGGTCAGCACAGCCGACGGTTCCATCGTGGCGATGCTGGGTGCTTCGCCTGGTGCTTCAACCGCAGTCTGGATCATGATTCAAGTCATTGAGCGCTGCTTCGCAGAACAGTTGAAAGACGGCGGATGCTCAGTCAAACTGAAGGATCTTATTCCGTCGTACGGCCAATCTCTTGCCGAGAACGCGGTACTTTGCCGGCAGGTGCGGGCCGAGACGGCTGCCGTATTGAACATCGATAACGTCACATAAAGTGGAGAAACATCACACTATGATCCGAGCATATCGTCTCTATACGGGTTCTGACGGAAATTCCCATGTGGTACGCGGTAGTGTGAGTGAAGGGGAATTGGTCGAAGCGACATCCATTCTTTTCAAAGAAACGCCGGCACATTCGTCGTTTGACTGGCACAATGATCCTATTCCTCAATACGTCATTACGCTGGCTGGTGTACTCGAATTCACCACCCTGGGCGGAGAGACATTCACGATCCATCCGGGTGATGTTCTGCTGGCAGTGGATCACACCGGCTCAGGGCATAAATGGCGTCTGATAAACGATGAGCCGTGGAAGCGGGCTTACGTGGTATTCAAGGAAGGCGCGGATACTCATTTCGTACCGGATCAGTCATAAAGGTGGATCGCGAGGTAATTATGAGCCCACTAGTTGCAGACCAAATATGCAGGGAGGCGGTGAGATGGCGATCAGCGAGACGACGGCCAATGAGTTCCGTGTAGAGGAGGACGCTTTAGGTGACGTCCAGGTTCCGGCCGGTCATTTGTGGGGCGCCCAGACCCAAAGGTCCCACCACAACTTCCCGATCGGGGTCGAACGTTTCCGGTGGGGCCGGCCGGTCATCCGGGCGCTCGGCATCCTGAAGAAGTGCGCGGCCCTGGTCAATGGGGAACTGGGCCAGCTTCCCAAGGAGAAAGTTGACCTGATCGTGCGGGCCGCGCAGGAAGTGATAGACGGCCGTTGGGACGATGAGTTCCCGCTGGTCGCGTTTCAGACCGGTTCCGGCACGCAGACCAACATGAACGCCAACGAGGTGATCGCGAATCGCGCGATTCAACTTGCCGGCGGCGTGGTTGGCTCGAAGAAGCCGGTTCATCCCAATGACGATGTAAATCACAGTCAGTCATCGAACGATACGTTTCCAACCGTGATGCACATCGCCACAGTCGAGGCAGTCGACAACCTGCTGCTGCCCGCGGTAGGCGAACTCCGCAACGTGCTCGCCGCGAAGGCGGAGGCTTATCGCGACGTTGTTATGATCGGGCGGACGCATCTTCAGGACGCAACGCCGCTGACCCTCGGCCAGACGATCTCGGGTTGGGTGGCGCAACTCGACCAGGCGCTCGACGGCATTCGCCAATCGCTCCCTGGGGTGTACGCTCTGGCGATCGGAGGCACGGCAGTCGGCACAGGGCTGAACGCCGATCCACGCTTTGGCGAGGCGGCCGCCCGGCGAATTGCGGAGGAGACCGGCAAGCCGTTTGTATCGGCGCCTAACAAGTTCGCGGCGCTTTCGGCTCACGATGGCATGGTGAGCGTGAGCGGAGCGCTGCGCACGCTTGCCGGCGCTTTGATGAAGATCGCCAACGACGTGCGTTGGTATGCCAGCGGTCCGCGCGCGGGCTTGGGTGAACTCACGATTCCAGCCAACGAACCGGGTTCCTCAATCATGCCGGGAAAGATCAACCCGACGCAGTGCGAGGCGCTTACGATGGTGGCGGTGCAGGTGTTCGGCAACGACCATGCCGTGGCGTTCGCAGGCTCGCAGGGCAATTTCCAGCTCAATGTCTACAAGCCCGTCATTCTGCACAACGTTTTAGTTTCGATCGAACTACTCGCCGATGCCTGCCGTTCCTTCTCCGAGCGCTGCGCCACGGGGATTGAACCGAACGAAAAAAGGATCAAGGAGCATCTCGACAATTCGCTCATGCTGGTCACCGCCCTCAATCCGCACATAGGGTATGAGAAGGCGGCAAAGATATCGATCGCCGCATACCGGGAGGACATCAGTTTGCGCGCAGCCGCTCTGAAGCTTGGTTTTCTCACCGCGGATCAGTTTGATTCCTGGGTGCGCCCGCGGGACATGACTCATCCGCTGGGAGGAGATCTGTGAGCGGGCGGCGAAAGATCGCTATTGCCGGTGTGGCGGGATCTCTGCGCACCCACACAGCGAGAGCAGTATTTCTCTTCTACGGCTCGGCAGTCACCGCACTCGCAGGGCCGGCGCGTCCGCCTCTGAGTCCGACGAATATTTTCGCTCCCGTTTCGACGCCGGCCCAGTCTATCTTGGAGCTGTCGCGGTTTGTGCTGACAGTTACCGCGGCGATATTCATACTCGTTTTCAGCCTGCTTGCCTACGCGGTCGTGAAGTTCAGGCAGGGGAGGTCCCCCGACGACCGCGAGCCCGCACAGGTTTACGGAAGCACTCAATTGGAACTTGCGTGGACGGTCATTCCGATTCTCATTGTGGTGGTCCTGTTCCTGACGGCTGCGCGCGTAATCGCCAGCATCCAGAACGCGGCCCATCCAAGTACGGCTATTGAAGTCACCGTCATCGGGCACCAATTCTGGTGGGAGTATCGATATCCGTCGCTGAGAGTGGTGGCGGCGAATGAACTGCACATTCCGGTAAGCGACCCCGCGCATCCGACCCCAACCTTCCTTACGCTGCTTTCGGCGGACACAGATCACAGCTTTTGGGTTCCTCGTCTGGCTGGTAAAACGGACCTCATACCGAATCACCCCAACAGCATGTGGCTGGACCCGCACGAGACCGGGCTTTACCTTGGGCAATGCGCGCAGTACTGCGGGACCCAGCATGCCAAGATGCTGCTGCGCGTCTATGTGCAGACGCGCGATGATTTCGACCGCTGGATTCAGCAGCAGAGCCAACCGGCTCAGCTCAACGACCCTGTTTCCGAGGGGCAGCAAATTTTCGAACGGACGGCATGCATCAACTGCCACGCCGTGGCTGGCACCGTGGCGAACGGACGTTTCGGCCCCGATCTCAGCCACCTGATGAGCCGCGACACAATAGCATCCGGCGCGGCGGCGAACACACCGGAAAATCTGCGGAGCTGGATTCAGGATCCCGCCATCATCAAACCTGGATGCAAAATGCCGGCCATGGGATTAAGCGATCCGGAAGTGAATGCCGTGACCCAATATCTGGAGACTCTTCACTGATGTCTACCGAATCAATCGCATTGCCGCTTTCCGGCGTGTCTCATCGCCCGCTGGTGGAGCAGCTTCATCAGTGGGTGACTACCGTCGATCACAAACGACTGGGCATACTGTACATCCTCTACGCGCTGCTATTCCTCGTATTCGGAGGTGTGGAAGCCACCATCATGCGGATCCAGCTCATCCGTCCGCACAACAATTTCGTCTCGCCTCAAGTGTTCAACCGAATGTTCACGATGCATGGGACAACCATGATTTTCTTTGTGGCCATGCCGATCCTGTTTGGATTCGCCAACTACTTAATTCCGCTTATGATCGGCGCGCGCGATATGGCCTATCCGCGCTTGAATGCGTTCAGCTTCTGGATGACGGCTTTCGGCGGACTGCTCCTGTATTTCAGCTTTGTCGGCGGTGACGGACTCTATGGCGCCGGAAACGCTCCAGACGTGGGATGGTTCGCATATGCTCCCCTAACCTCGCAAACATTTTCACGCGGCCACAGCACGGACTTCTGGATTCTGTCGCTGCTTGTTTCCGGCTTCGGCAGTATCGGAACTGCGATCAACATTATTGCCACGATCCTATGCATGCGCTGCCGGGGGATGACACTCGCAAAGATGCCGCTGCTGGTCTGGCTGAATCTGGTGATGGCTGGCCTGGTGGTTCTCGCCGTAAGTCCGCTCACCGCGGCGCAACTAATGCTGCTGGTTGACCGCTACCTGGGCGGACACTTCTTCGACACGCAGGCCGGAGGTTCGGCGGTGATTTGGATGCACTTCTTCTGGGTCTTCGGCCACCCGGAAGTGTATGTGCTCGTCATTCCCGCTTTTGCATTCGCCTCCGAAATCATCCCGGTCTTCTCCCGCAAGGCGATCTTCGGCTACCCGGTTATGGTGGCGGCCACGATTTGCATCGGATTTATCGGTATGAGCGTCTGGGCCCACCACATGTTCACGGTCGGCATGAGTTCGAGCGCGAATACTTTTTTTGTGCTGTCGACCATGGCCATTGCCGTGCCGACCGGAATCAAGATCTTCAACTGGCTCGCCACCATCTGGGGCGGACAAATTCAATTTAAGACGCCGATGCTATTTTGCGTTGCCTTTCTGTTTCAGTTCCTGGTTGCGGGCCTGACCGGAATCATGCTGAGCGCCGCGCCATTCGATTGGCAGCTTGGAAATTCGTACTTCGTTATCGCGCACTTTCACTATGTCATCGTGGGCGGTATTCTCTTCACGCTGTTTGGAGCCTTTTACTATTGGTTTCCGAAGATGTCCGGAAGAATGTACAACGAGACGTTTGGCAAACTGCACTTCTGGCTCTTCTTCATCGGATTTCATCTGACCTTCGATTTCATGCATATTCCGGGCATTCTCGGAATGCCTCGCAGAATCTATACCTACGAGCCGGGCCGAGGCTGGGACATCTGGAATCTCATCGTGACCGTAGGTGTGTTCTTTCAGGCAGCGGGTGTGTTGGTGTTCATTGGCAACCTGCTTCGGTCTTACTGGCGGGGCGAGATTGCCGGGAGCGATCCCTGGGATGCATGGACGCTCGAATGGTCCACCACTTCGCCACCGCCAACATACAACTTTGCAGCCATTCCCGTAGTCAAGAGCCGCCGCCCGTTATGGGACCTCAAGCATCCGGAAGATCCCGATTGGCAGTACGAGTAACTTATGAGCGCACCTGCTATAACTATTCCAGAAGGCGACATCCGCTGGAATCTTCCCGCGAGGGGGCCGGTGGGAATGTACGGCCTAATAGCCGCCGAGGCCGCGATTTTCACGATCTTCGTTGTCGCTTATATTTTCTACATCGGCAAGAGCGTTACGGGGCCCCAACCGCGGGATGTCCTCCACGTACCGATCTTCCTTACGGTCTGTTTGCTTTCGAGCAGTCTGACAATTCACTTCGCGTTGAAGTTTCTGCGAAATGGGAAAGTGCGCTCGTTCGCGTTCTGGTGGCTTCTGACAATCGCCCTTGGAGCGGTCTTCCTGGCAGGCACAGTTCGCGAGTGGCGCCATCTGATCTACGACGAAGGACTAACCATCCAAACCAACCTATTCGGAACAACCTACTACTCACTGGTCGGCCTCCATGCGTTCCACGTGACAGTAGGTCTCCTTGCTCTTGCGACCGTATTACTGTTTACGTTCTTCGGCGATGTAGGACAACAACACACGGAACGAGTCGAGGTTTTGTCGATGTATTGGCATTTCGTGGATGTGGTGTGGGTGGTAGTCTTCACCGTCGTATACATTGTGGGGCGGTAAAGAAGAAAAACTAATGTCTGTCGAATTATTGAACCAGAGCGGCGTGGGCGTACCAGAGACCGTCGAAGTGCCGGCGCCAACGCCGTGGCCGATTGCGCTTGCTTTCGGAGTCGCACTTCTATTTGCGGGATTGGTAACGACTGGAGCCGTCAGTGCGCTCGGAGCGATTGTCGCCATCGCCGGCGCGGTTGGCTGGTTTCGCGACGTTCTGCCGCGGGAGGCTCACGAATCGCTGCAGGTGACGACGCAGGTACCGGCCGTCACGACGGTGCGGCGCGCAGTTACCCGAATGGAGGTTCCACAAGAGTTGCAGCGAGCGTGGCTGCCGTTGGAGATCTATCCAATTTCCGCGGGAGTCAAGGGGGGGCTGGCTGGAGGCGTGGCCATGGCGGTTCTGGCTATGCTTTACGGTATTTTGAGCCACACGAGCATTTGGTATCCGATCAATCTCCTGGCTGCCGGTTTCTTTCCTGCTGCTATAAGTGAGACCACTGCGGCAATCGCCGCATTTAATCCGTACGCTTTCCTCATCGCCGTTCCCATTCACCTGATCACGTCGCTGCTGGTCGGGTTGCTTTACGGCGCAACGCTGCCGATGCTTCCCCGGCGGCCGATTCTACTGGGAGGTTTCATCGCGCCCATCTTGTGGTCGGGTCTGATTCACAGCATTCTCGGAATCGTGAATCCGGTGCTTAACCAGCGCATCGACTGGCTCTGGTTTGTGCTCTCGCAGGTGGGGTTTGGGATCGTCGCGGGCATCGTCGTTTCCCGGCAGGAGCGCATCCCCACCTGGCAGCGCCTGCCGCTTGCCATACGCGCGGGTATGGAAACATCCCGAGCGATGGACGAAGACCGCGGAAGGGACGAAAGGCGATGAACCATCAGACAACTCTTCTCGCGGCATGCGTGCTCGCGGCGTGCATGCTGACCTCGGCTTGCGGCAGTCAGTATCGCGCACCTGGGCGCCCGCCGGCGGATTCACAATGGGTGCCTCCGGCTAAGATTATGGATTTCAGTCTCCTCTATGCGAGAAATTGCGCCGGATGCCATGGCCAGGATGGAAAGGGCGGGCCCGCAATCGGGCTTGGAGATCCGGTGTACCTCGCCATCGCGGACGATGCCACCATTCGCCGGGTGACCGCCGGCGGAGTTCCCGGGACCGCCATGCCGGCGTTTGCGCAACAATCGGGCGGCATGCTGACCGACGACCAGATCGATGCCATCGTCGGCGGCATTCGGGCCCGCTGGGCCAAGCCCGATGCTCTGCTCGGTGGCGGTCTAGAATCTAATGTTCCGCCCTATGCGGCCAAGGCTCCCGGCGATCCCAAGCGCGGGTCGACCGTGTATGGCGTTTACTGCGCGTCGTGTCACGGTGCGGACGGCCACGGAGGCAAGCGGGCCAGTTCCATCGTGGACGGTTCATATCTTGCGCTCGTAAGCGACCAGTACCTTCGCACGATTGTCATTGTCGGACGGCCTGAAATGGGTGCTCCGGACTGGCGCGGCGACGAGCCCGGCAAGCCCATGTCGCCTGAGGACGTGTCCGACGTGGTGGCCTGGCTTGCCGCATTGCGGCCACAGTTCCCAGGCCAGCCTTACTCGACTGCGCTCCAACCGCAAGGAGGATTTCGATGACTGAATCTGATGGACTTTCGCGGCGGAGGATGTTGATGAAAGTCGGAATCCTCTTTAACGCCGCCGTCGGTGCGATCCTGGCGGTGCCGATCGTGCGCTACATCCTTTCGCCAGTGACTCGTGAACGGAAGGCAGGTTACGAATCCTGGCTCTCGCTTGGCCCGCTCACCCAGTTTCCGCAAGGCCAGACCCGCCTGGCGATCTATCGAAACCCGGTAGTGAATCCAGCAGATGGGGAAACCGCGAATATTCCCTGCTGGGTGCGTAATGTGGACGGAGAAAAGTTCCAGGTCTTTGCGATCAATTGCGCGCATCTCGGGTGCCCGGTTCGTTGGTTCCCGCAGTCCAGCCTGTTCATGTGCCCGTGCCACGGTGGCGTTTACTACGCGGACGGTTCGCGCGCCTCCGGACCTCCGGAGCGTGGCTTGTTTCAATACCGCTTCAGGCTGGAGGAGGGGAACCTGTTCATCGATGCGGGCGAGCTGCCCACTACCGGGTCCCCGACGGCGAGCCTCACGAATATCACTCTCGAGAGGCGGCCGTGCGCTTAATCAAGAACGTGGGTGAATGGGTCGATCAGCGTCTGCAACTCGCTACGACGCTCCGGGAAACGATGCAACACCCAGTGCCGCGTCAAACTGCAAGCTGGGCTTATGTTTTTGGCAGCGCCGCGCTCACGGTGTTCATGCTCCAGCTTGTTACTGGCATTCTCCTTGCCCTCATTTATGTACCCTCCGCGGCAGAAGCATGGAGTAGCTTGCAAACTCTCAACCATCATGTCGCGCTCGGCTGGTTCATTCGGGCCCTGCACGGTTGGGGCTCGAATTTCATGGTCGCGATCGTCCTCATCCACATGGTGCAGGTCTTTCTTTTCGGGGCTTACAAGTTTCCCAGAGAGCTGACCTGGATCGTGGGTATTCTTCTGCTCCTCATGACGCTCGGCATGGCCTTTACCGGCCAGGTGCTTCGATTCGATCAAGACGCATATTGGGGATTGGGCATCGGTGCTTCCATTGCAAGCCGCGTACCTCTACTGGGGCCGTGGATTGTGAACCTTTTGCTGGGAGGTCCGATTATCGCCGGCGCGACGCTTTCGCGGTTCTTCGCATTGCACGTATTCGTGATCCCGGGCTCGCTGATTGCATTCGTTGGCCTGCACCTGCTTCTGGTCCTGAAGCTTGGCATCAACGATTGGCCGATGCCCGGACGAGTCGTTCGCCGCGCAACGTATTTAAGGGAATATCACGACCTGACGCACAAAGATGGCGTTCCGTTTGTGCCCGGCGCGGTGGCGAAGGATTTGTTCTTCTCCGGCTTCATCCTTCTTTGTATCGCCGCGTGTGCCGTATATTTCGGCCCGTTCGGACCGAGCGGGCAGCCGGATCCCACGATTATCCAGACAGCGCCGCGGCCGGATTACTTCTTCCTATGGCTCTATGCGGTACTGTCCCTGCTTCCGCCGTCGATGGAAACTCCGGCCTTGCTGATCGGACCGGTGATCGCGCTGGCGGTGCTTCTGGCGCTGCCATTCTTCGCAGGGGAAGGCGAGAAAAGCTGGAAGCGCCGCCCCATAGCGGTGCTTACGATTCTGCTGGTGGCGGTCGCGCTCGGCACGTTCACACATCTGGCCGGCTATACGCCGTGGAGCCCGGTGATGGACGCTTGGAGCGGCGAACCGATTCCAGCACGATACCTGAAAGGCTGTACTGCCCTGGAGCGGCAAGGGGCGCTGGTTTTCCAGGCGAAGCAGTGCCACAACTGTCATGCGCTGGGTGGCGCGGGAGGGCAGCGCGGGCCGCAACTGGATCGGGTCGCCGTCGAGCTCACCGAGGATCAACTCATCCGCCAGGTGATCCAAGGCGGCGGCAACATGCCCGCATATGGAAAGAACTTGAGCCCTTCCGAGACGACTGCACTTGTGGCGTTCCTTGAGACGCTGCACCCGGCTGGACAGGCGCCGGCGCGCGATGCGTCCCGTACGGTTGAATCCGCGTCGCGACCTTAAGGCATTCAATGTCACCTGAACTCCATCGCGGTTTGGATTCGTGGTCGCTCCCAATCCCCGTTACTATCGTTCTCATCGTGGTGGCGCTCGTTTATTTGCGGGGATGGTATCAGCTTCGAAATTCTCTTCCAGATGTGCTGCCGGCGTGGCGGCTTGGGGCATTCATGGCTGGACTGTTTTCATTGTGGGCGGCTGTGGGGTCTCCTGTCGCCGTTCTCGATCATCAACTGCTCACACTCCATATGGTGCAGCATCTTCTCTTGATGACAGTGGCGGCCCCGTTGATTCTGATGGGTATTGCTCTGAGACCGCTTCCGCGATGCCCGCCGGTTCACTGGATTGGACGCATTGTGACTCACCCTGTGTTTTGTTGGCTCGCCTCCACGGCCGCCGTCATCGGATGGCATATTCCAGCACTGTTCGCGCTGGGGATGCGGTCCGAAGGGTGGCATGCAATCGAACACGCATCCTTCTTAGCGGCCGGCCTTCTATTCTGGTGGCCCGTCATCCAGCCCTGGCCGAGCCTCGCGAATTGGCCTCGTTGGGGCATTCCCTTGTACCTTTTCCTTGCCGCGCTACCTTGCGACGCGCTTTCAGCGTTTCTTACGTTCTGTAACCGTGTGGTCTATCCGCACTACCTGTCGACTCATCGTCTCTTCGATATTTCACCTCTCGGAGACCAAGAGTGTGCGGGCGCTCTCATGTGGGTTTGGGTGACATTTGCTTATCTCGCTCCGGCAACCGTCGTCACCATGCAGATGCTCTCCCCACACAAGCGTGCGTCGAAGCTTGAGGTTGCTTAAATTTGGCTACCGATTGTAGAATCGCGGCACTTGAAGTGACGGCAGTCGCGCAACAACCTTTTCCGGTGCGCTCCCCCACAGCAGCCCGCGACTATTGGGCGCTAACGAGTAACGCTACTGAGACGCCGCCGGGCGTGAACTACCAAAAAAGCAATCTTCAACGGCGATCCGGGACGAACTCAAGTAAGGCCCTGCTCTTTTTGCCGGCCGCAGCCGTGGGATAGCGTTCGAATTGAGGTTATCCTGGCAAGGATGTCTTCAAACTCCGCGACATGCAGACGTCAGGCGCGAATAAACACACTACTCTCGATTCTGATGGCGGTTATTCGCGTATTCGCTCAAAGTGCGCCTTCTTCGCCAGATCGGCCGTGGCGTTATCCCGACGAACGGCAAATCGCCAGCGATGCGAAGCGTTTTCATCAGCCCGCGCTTCCCATCGAATCCGGCAGGGTCTACTCGTTAGCCGAGTTGATCGATCTGGCTGAAGCCCACAACCCCGAGACCCGCGTCGCATGGGAAAAAGCCCGCGCCCAGGCGGCAACCCTCGGAATCGCGCGTAGCGAGCTATATCCCACATTATCCGCGGTGGCGCTCGCCGGCGTCGATCGCGCGGAGGTTCCGTTTGGGATCCAGTTCTACCGCCAGACGGTTCCTGCGTTTGAGGCGTCGCTGGAGCTCAACTACACGATCTTCGATTTTGGCGCGCGTCGCGGCCGAATCTCCGCGGAGGCGGCGCGGCTCCTCGCGGCGAACTTCGGCTTCAACGACGTGCACCGGCAACTTATCTACCGGGTGCAGCAGGCCTACTATCGCCTGCTCAATGCGTCGGGCCAGGAAGGCGCGGCGAGGGCCAGCCTGGCAAATGCGCAGGCGGTGCAGGCTGCGGCGGAGGAACGTTTGCATAACGGATTGGCAACTCTGCCCGACGTGTTGGAGGCGCGCAGCGCCAGCGCCCAGGCGCAATACGATCTGCAGGCGGTGTTAGGCGCGGAGGAGATCGTACGGGGCGACCTGGCGACATCCCTGGGCGCTTCCGCCACCGCGAAGATTCAGGTGCAACCGCTGAGCGAACTGTCGACTCCCGGGTCGATCGATCAGACGGTCGAACAGGCGATCGATCGGGCTCTCGATCAACGCCCCGACCTCCTGAAGGAGGTGGCCGGCATCCGCCAGGCAAACGCGGAACAGAAGGAGGCGCGCGCGGCGTTTTATCCCAGCTTGAATCTCAGAGCCGACCCAAGTGCGCAATCGCTATATCTGTCGCAGCAAGCGCTTCCTTGGGGACATACCGCGGATCTGACCGGAGGATTCGCGCTGAGCCTGAACTGGACCGTATTTGATGGAGGCGCGCGAAGAAACCGGCTGGCGCAGGCGGAAGCCGAGACCCGGCGGGCGGAAGCGCAACTGAGCGCTACCCGCGATCGCGTCGAAGACGAAGTGTGGACCGCCTATTCAAACTTGAACACCGCGTTTCGCCAGCGCGAGGCCGCCACCGCGCTTTTGGACGCCGCCACGCAGTCCTACGCCGCCGCTCTGGAATCGTACAACTATGGCGTCCGTAATCTTTTGGATGTGACAGCGGCCCAAAGGGTTCTCGCGCAGGCCCGTTCGGCGGATATCCTGGCGCGCACACAGATCCTCACAACCCTGGCGGAACTGGCTTTCCGCGCCGGGGACTCGATTCAAGCGAATGCGAGGAAATCGCGGCCATGAACACGGATGGACTACGTCGCATTTCGAGCCTTTCGTTATTACTCGCAGGGCTGCTCCTGGAAAGCTGCAGCCGAGCTCCCTCCTTCGATATTCTGGGCTCCTTCTTTCCAGCCTGGCTCGTGTGCCTGGCATTGGGCCTGCTGCTTACCGTCGCCTCGCGATGGCTGCTGCTGCGGTTTCACATCGTGCTGGCGGTTCCGATCCTGACTTATCCGAGTCTGACCGCGCTTTTTACATTCGCGCTGTGGCTGGCCTTCTTTCGATAGCGAGGATGCTCTTATGAAACTCCTTACCGAAGCGAAAATGGGAAAGCTGGCCGGCGGCGTCCTCAGTGCCGCCATTATCACCGTTGCGTGCGCGCTAGGTCTCGTCGTCGTCTATACCGCCAACGATTATCCGCGGACCGACGATTCCGAGATACTCGCCAATTTCATCGGAATCGCGCCCCAAGTGGACGGCCCGATCGTCCGTTTGAACGTGCATGACAACCAGTTCGTGAAGCAAGGAGATCTACTCCTTGAAATCGATGACCGGCCGTACCGCTATGCCCTCGAGAGAGCCATCTCCGAGCAGGCTGCGCTCGAAGGGCAGATCGTAGACGAACGGCGTAGGATCGCAGCCCTGGTCAGCGCGGTTTCCGTGTCGCAGGCAAATATTCAGGGTACGGAAGCCGACGTGACACGTTGGGCGGCCGCCGTCGATCAGGCCCGCGCCGATGTGTCGAACGCGGAGCAGGGCGTCGATCGTGCCAAGGCGGAGTGGACGTATGCGAATAACAACCTGCACCGAATCGAGCCGCTGCTCACGAAGCAATTTGTCACGGTCGATCAGGTGGACCGGGCTAGAACCTCCGAGATTGCGCAGGCACAAGCTTTGAAGCAGGCCGAATCGCAACTGCGCCTGGCGCAGGCGGGCCTGCAATCAGCTTTGGCGCAGGAGCAGCGCTCCAGGGCCATGCTGCAACAAAGCAAGGCTCAGCATGCGCAAGCGCGGAATGCAGTGACCACGCTCGAACCGCTGGTCAACCAGCGCGGCGCAAGATCCGCGGCGGTAAAAAACGCCCAATACAATCTCGACAATTGCCGGGTGAATGCGCCGTTCGCCGCCCGGGTCACTAATCTGACCATTTCAGAAGGGGCGTATGCGCATACCGGCCAGCAGATATTCACGTTGATTGATGCCCGCACGTGGTGGGCGGTCGCCAACTTCCGTGAAGGCCAGTTGCAGCATATCGCTCCAGGAATGCGGGCCGACGTGTACGTCATGTCTAGACCGACTGTGCGTTTTTCCGGGGTGGTGGACAGCATCGGTTTCGGGGTAACTCCGGATGAAGACCTGGTCGGCCGTTTGGCACCGGGTCTACCGGATGTACAAAGGACCTTGAACTGGGTGCACCTGGCCTCCCGTTACCCGGTTCGCGTCCGTGTGGAGAACCCTCCGTCCGACGTATTTCGAATCAGCGAGTCAGCGGTCGTCGTCATTCGAGGGCGTTAAGATGGCCGCAATTGCACAACCTCTGGAAGGTTCGAACGGAAGGCTCGTGTGGCTCTGGCAGTTTCTCAGGGAAGAATTAGCGCCGTATCGTGGGAGGGGCGCCCTAGTGGCGCGCATGGTCACTGCATCAACTCTTGTCATGATCATCAGCATGACGTTTCAGATTCCGTATGGCGCATACGGCGCGGTGTATGCGTTCACCCTTTCCCGGGAGAGCCTCGAAGGGACTGCGAGCGCGGTTCGAACGTTAGCCGTTGGTTTTGCAATCGCTGGTGCATACGCCGTACTCGGAGCGATGCTTGTTCTGGGCGATCCAACCCTGCGGTTCCTTTGGGTTGTGGGAACCCTGTTCCTGATTTTCTACGCCATGAGCGCGATGAACAATTACGCCGGGGTTACCAGATTCGGCTATTTGATTGTGATTACGATCCCGCTGTGGGATCGCCAGATTCCGCCGGAGCTGAAGATTGAAGGCACGCTATGGGCCGTCGGAACGCTCACCATCGCCAGCGTCATTACGCTTCTGCTGGAAATCGTGTTCGCGGCGTTCAAACGGACGGATGATTTGATTGAAGGAATTGCGCAGCGTCTTGTCTCGGTGGAAGAACTGCTTGTCTCGAATGCCGATGGCCGTCCCGCCGACGCGGCCACGCAATCGGAGGTCACTCACCTGGCGACCGTGGGGACATCGCGGCTGCGGCGCATTCTGCAGCGTTCCAGCCACGGGGAGCAGTACGCGCAACAAATGGGCGCCGTTGTGGCTTTAGTGGGCAGACTCGTAGATATCGCCGCCAATCTTCCGCAGGTGAGTGGAGGGGTTACGGACGACGATCGTAAGCGATTTCGTGCG
>Ga0302325_10014091_pt1 | contig 17032 bp, 3 predicted proteins | sample Palsa_T0_2_FD_201948 | JGI IMG/M metagenome (GOLD analysis project Ga0302325, IMG submission 201948) | Peat permafrost microbial communities from Stordalen Mire near Abisko, Sweden - Palsa_T0_2 | ecosystem: Environmental > Terrestrial > Soil > Palsa > Peat permafrost | place: Sweden: Abisko... | reverse complement strand
CCATGAAAGCAAAGTCGTCGGCCTGTGGGAGACCAGGCAGAGACGGAATCAAGGTTGGGTAGGGTGGGAGATACGTAGTCTGGCTCGGGAAATAGAGAGGATCTTTTGAAAGGACCTTTGGTGTCCATCCGGTTGCGCTCAGCTCACTCATGGCAAGTTGAATTTGCATCTGATTCATCGTAACACCGGTAGCCAGCCCCGCGGTTCCAAGCTGACTAGGGGCCGGGGTGACCCCAGGTTGGTCGGTTTGTGCGGCGGTGCTAAAGAGAGGCCAGACAAGGGTCAAGCGGCTGTTGCGTTCGAAGGCCAGCAAGTGATCTCCAGTAATGTCCAGAGGGACTTTCGTCCATGGAGTCCACGTCGTCTCCGAATGCATCTGGCGATAGTAATATGTTTGTGGAGATCCACCTTTGGTTCGTGAGAAGATATGTGTGATGAAAGTATTCGTGTCGTAGTATACTGCCATGACATCCATATCGGCAATGTCATCCAAACTCATCAAGTAAGTAATTGCAGCCTGCTCGACGTTGTCATTGGTCAAGGCATTCTGTTGCAAAGTATTTTCCAAGGCGATATACTGCTCCGACTTGTCGTCTCGAAGATTTGGTACAATCCAATTTTCCGGGTAAATGAAAACCTCGCGGTTGGCCTGCCACAGGCGATACTGTTCCATCCATGACCACTGAGCCCACATGGGATCCTGCTCAAAGTCTGCAATACATTGAGGCTCGAGACCCAATCGGCAACGTTCTACGAATAGTTGAACAGTTGCGTGTCCTTGAACAATGCGAGAGGTCGACATGCACGAGCCCATTTCAACATCAATGAGGAAGTAGTCATATATATCATCAGTAGAAGTGAGGAGAGGATTTTTAGAGAGGATGTAGGCCACCAGGGCATCCCTCTTCTGCAATCTTAAAGGATCTTGAACAGATTTTAATACACCCAGCCAGTCCGCATCGCTGTATCGGGCTTTCAGCAACTGTCGCAGCAATGTGGCCTCCGCAGCGGTCAGGTCAGGCGTGATAAGCTGCTGAGCTTCGGCCAAGTTGATGCCGATGCGCCGAAGCAGAGTGACGGCTGGCTCCAGACGGAGATAGGTGCCAGTCTGCTGGAAATCCGAAACCTGATAGTTGAACAGCTTCACACTGCTGAGGTCGGTTAAGCTCCCCAGGTCCCAGCCTGTAAGCTGCGCAAGATAGGTAATGATCGTGGTGGTAGATCCAGACTGAAGGGCAGTCTCGAAAAGCCCATTGACCGTGTACGGGTTTTGAGGGTCGAGCGGATTGTTGACGGGAGGGAATTGTGAAATAAACACCTGGAAATTCGCTATTTGCAACCAACTCGAGAAAGCTATTGGTGTCATGCCGACGTCGTATGGAATGCCGTCTAGCGGGAGCCATCCCAGAGGCCCATTGAATGTGAGCATCCACTGGACGTTGGCATTTGTGATGCCCATGGCAGACACGAATCCGCTCAGCACTTGGAGTAGACGAATTGCTTTGTACTGCGCACTGAAAGCTGTAGGAGTGATCACAGGAAGCGGAGTGCTAGCTGGGGTGCCGCCAATAAGTACGTCGTTCGTCAAGATGGCGTTGAGGGTCTGGCTGGTGCCTCCCACAGTTATATGAGCGTACGACAGGATGGTCTGCACCAGAGTCTGGGGCAAGCCAAATTGAGTGGTCATTGCCGTTAGCAGTGCCGTGTTCTTTGCTTGCTGATACAAATATGCTGACACCTCCATCATGACAATCTGAATGAAGGCATTCTGGTTCGACGCTACATTAGCCAGCGCTAGGTCGATAGGCCCCATGTCAACGTAGGCTTGAAGAGTCTGGCCAAGAAATTGTGCTGGGGTCGTTGTTGTGCTCTGCCAAGTAACGCCATTTACACCAATGATACTGTCAAAAAGTGCCAGGTTCGCCGCATCACCAAAAGTTGGAAGTTTTGCCAACAGCTTCTTGGCTGCGGTAGTGTTCTCGAGGACAGTCGCTACACCGTCGAATGTGGATGCATTCACTGTTTGAGCTGTGGTGTATGTGGGTTGCAGCCCAGTAAGAATCGTGGTCACCATGTCATCAGTGAGAGCTCGAGTTGAGAGGTCTACAGCCTGATGAGTGAGGTAGTACTGTAGGTCAACTGGACTGATTGCAGCTGTTCGGACTTGCGCCAAGTCTGCTATGAAATGCAGAGTTCCCTCAGGTGTTGTCAGGAGGTCCGGCCCGGCAAGCGAAAGAAGGATTAAAAGGTCTGACACCTGCAGACCCAAAGCTACGCTTAGAATGCTATAGGCATAGAGTGTGGCCAGATTTTGCATGCTCAGGACTGCTGGAGCTGTGATTGTTGAAATAAGAAGACTGGTGTCAGATTGGCTAAGTCCAAGGCAAAGAGCGAGGTAGGCGACATACGTGGAGAGCAACTCCGTGCTTGACGTGACATTGGCTGGCTGGAAATCTGCAAGAATTTCACCCACGGCTGCCGTATTCAGAAATATGTTGTAATACGGCGAGGAATATGGAGAATTGCTACCTCCAGTGGTAGGAATCAGGTCATAGCAGATAACGAGTTGATCTCTCGTGAGCTGGGGCAAGGCGGCCTGGATTTGGTTGATTTGATCAACGAACACCAGACAGGTATTGTCGAGAGTCCCGTGCCCAAGACGCGGAGCGCGAATCAGCTGATCAAACGCCGTGACCGTCCAATCCGGCTGCCTGTTGGATAGTCGAATAAACCGGTGAAACCGGTCCAAGGCAGGATCGTCAAGCCCCTCGATTTGCATATCTGCTAGATTACAATCTGCCTGCCCCGTTGTTGTAGTCTTCAGCTCTTTCACGTACATTGCGCCGCTGGGATTGATCCAAGGCAGAGCCAAAAGGCCTTGGAGACCAGTGAAGTCCAACGAAGTCTTTGTCAAAAACACCGAGACTTGGTTAACGACATTGATAGCATCTGTTGCATTCCAATACGTGTCCTGCAGAGAGGGATTTTGGGGGACGTAAGTCGCGGTGATAAGAGTTTGCTCAGTCGGGCTCAGCCCCAAGTCCTCGCCGGCGATTTCAGCATCTGAAGGAACCCGACCGGCAGCTGAGCCTACGCTCACGAGATGAGCCAGAGCGCGCATGAGGTCCCCCCTAGCAATGCTGAACTGGCCAAAATAGCCTCGGGATTCTTGAAGCGGGAGGTCGTACGGCAGCTTGAAAGCCCATTCAGTGCCTTGCAACAATGCATATGCTGCGCCATTGACATACTCGGGAGCAGCAGCCAGCTGGTCTGCAGTTCCGTACGTCTGACGAAGTTGGACGATATCCCAGGACGAGCCATTCTGCGTCATTTTGCAAACAACGTTCGTGTCTCGAACTAGCCTTTGCGTCGTGGGAGGAATGCCGGGCGTAGGGCTGCTCACTGTGTATGGCTCGGATACCATTGCGTTTGACGTAAACGGTAAACCCATGCCTTGCAAAGCGGTCAGCAATTGGGGGCTGATGTCTTGATGCTGTGCATCTGGCCCAACGGTTAGGACCTCCGCGAATGTTGTGGCTTGTGCAGGAGCTATTTCTTGCTCCAGCAACTCGCACACGAAATCGATGTATGGAATTTCTGTATTGGTATTGGGACAACTAAGATCTGTTTCACCCAGATCCGGTCTGCGTGAGAAGAGGATGTCCTTAGCTGTTTGGGTGGTTGGCGTCCCTTGTACAATTTGGCGGTTCTTGAGCCATTGAAGCACATCAACCAAGTATGCTCCAGGAGACCAGACGGTAACACAGTCGTCGCAATCACAGTAATCTCCAAACTGGAACAAACTAGTGATGTTCGGGAAATCGGGGGCAACAGGCTGAAGATCTTCTGCTGTAATCTTCGTACAGAGGGCAGCAATTTTCAAGGCACTGCCATTTCCATGGGCCTGTCCAGCCAGAATACCACTTGCAATGTGGATGTCTTGGGCCTTGTGAAAGGCAGTACTGGCTTCTGGTGGCGTGAAACTGCCACCGGTCCCTGCAAATTTTTGGACAAATTGTTTTTCGCCCAGTGCGTGTATCTGTGCCGACGACGTAATTCCAGCATCCATGAGCGCCTTGCTGTGCCTGAATGTTGGCGTCACCTTGAATACGCGCTGCAACGACTTTAACTTTGCCGTGCCTGTGCTGGCAAGCTTTCGCTTCTGCGCAATTTTAGCAAGCTTCTGTTTGACGGCTGTGGTTGGGCCAGTCGTCGTCATAGATGTTGTGCTGGAAGCTGGAGTTTGTTCCGGGTCGTGCTTTTTCATCTCTGCCTCAATGCTGGACCGGGCGAGGTCAAAGTCTGCATTGGACGACAGTATACGCAAAAATGCCTCGCGGTGTTCCGGGAACGCAGTGGTATCCTTCTCAAGGGCCGCTCCAAATGCTGTTGTGGGGTGTTCCTTCTCTATCTTCTGGGCCAATGTGAGAGCATGTAGTTTGAGAAGATCGGTATTGGGGTACTTCTTGCCCTGGCTTGCTTTTGTTGCATTCTGCAAGACAGACTCCCAATCATGCTGGTCCAGCCGAGCAAGGCCGCGAGTGTCCTTGGGATCGATGGAGAACTGCTTGAAAGCTTGTTGCATAGCAACTTTGTCGTTGGGGAGCGAGATACCAGAGGAGCTCGACGGTTGATTTGCCGCGGTTGATGTTGCGGTCGTTGAAGCTGCCGGCGCAGTAGTTGACGCCGCAGTGCTTGATGTCGTCAGAGCAGTCTGGACATCTTGCAGCAGTTGGGAAAGGTCGCCCTCAGATTTGGTTCCGAGTACGTCAAACAGGGCACTTGCTGCACCGGAAGTGACGACTGATTCGACAGTACTCATAAGAGTTGTGGATCTTTCGTCTGATATGTACTTGTTGGCCTCTTCAACGTACCCACTCAGCAGTCGCGTGATACTCGGCAAGGATGCGAGTAGGGCGTTTGACACAAAGTGGTCGGAGTTGACGGCTTTCTGAATAGTGCTTTGAACGATAGCGGATGGTAAGAGCACAATGTCGTAGAATAGCGGCTGAAGTGGTGTAGACAGGCCAACTGAGGTGCGGATCCCAGCGGCACTGGTTCCGTCTGTGGAGATCAGCACGTCTTCTCTCAGCAGAGCGTACGTGAATTGAGGAGGCAGTGTGTATTTGTCAAACAAACGGTGAGAAATGACGAGGTATTGGAGATTTGTCGGGTTCAAGTTTGCTTCGTTGCTCAGATATGTGATGTCCTGTACTGTAGAATCCTCGCGCAAGTCGGAGATTTTGACGCCGCACAGGAGGGGTTGGATGGCAGAGGTGATCTTATCATACTCATCCTGGACTGCTGTGTCGCCTGTGGCGAGAGTAATGTTGATGATGGTCAACCGCGCCGCATTGAAGACAGTGTCACTCAGGGCAGGCTCAAAATGAAGACCACCATCCTTTCCAGTGACTCGTACGACGAGAGCCGGTCCCGTTGTTCCTGATTGTCGACAGAGAGAACTTGCGTCAAAGCAGACCAGGTAATCCCCATTCCTATCGGTAGCAGCTTGGCCGCGCAGATGCTTCCCGCGAAGCTCTTTCTCGAAGACATGAACGTCAACGTCCACGGCAGGCTTTCCATTGGGGTTTGAAACCAGTCCCACAACCCAAAAAACTTTCCTCGTCTTCGATCCCGCGACTGAGCGCTGAATTGTGTTTTCTGTGACATTTTCAACGACACCTGTTACGGGAAGCTTTTTGTTCGCCTGGAAGAGACGGACAGCATCGTTGGTTTTATCTCCAAACGTTGCAGAGATAAGCTCGGACAGAGCAGATTCAGCGTCCAGGACACCTAGAATTATGAGCTCCGCTTGTAAGGAGGTTACCTCCGGGCCCTGAGCTCTTAAGCTCAGGATATCAGTCAGTTGCTTGAGAGTTGACATTGTCCCGCTTTCTGATCATTGAATATGGCCCAAGGATGAGGTTCGGATCATGGCCTTGCTCGCTCTATTGAAAGCACCCCAGCCTCCAGGGAAGATTCTGTTTGAATTCGTGTGCTTCTATTCGAGAGCAGTTACATCGATATGATGGCGGACTTCCAAACCTCGCTGAATCGCCTTTAAAAATGCTCAAACGCGACGACAAGAACTTGCACAGCTCTGGTGGCTGTGTCGAGCTGTCTCCCTTGATTCATGGGCCCTTCGTAGCCCATGTTCGGATGTAATTTTGGACCCCCTGCCACCAGTTGTCGGAGCTGAAGCTCATGTCTGGGGTAACACCAATGACGGCCCTGCCCGCACGCATCAACACCCTTCTGCTTTGTTTCATTCAAACACGTGTTTTGGTACGGCTGAGAAGTATGCAAACTGGCGCCCGTGCATCAGCCCTGCTGCAAAGTCTCGGAGTTATCCACGGCCAGTAAGTAATACAGATCTCGATACACACAGCATCAGGTGAGCGACACGGCGCGCCCCGTTGGCTGCGTCGCAAGAGAGGAATGCGTGAAGGCCCCTTGCAGGAGTGTCTTGGCAGTGCGTAGTCGAGGCTAGAACCAGGGATGTTGAAGGGCTCAAACGATTGAAACTGGACGAAATGTGTGAAATGACATGGACTCAGGCTCCACGTCCGAAAGATTAAAATAAAGAGCATCACTGCCCTTGATTGCCCCTGCTTAGTCAGGCATCTGCTCAGTCACGGGTCCACGGACGCTTTCACATCTGATTGCACCACCAGCACCACCACGCGAGGCGGTATATAGACGCCATCTCCCAGAAAGCAAGCAGGCTTTCCTTCCGCTTCTTCTTCCCTTAAGATGGCTTTTTTGTCCCGTCTCGAAGCATGGTTGAATGAATTCGGAGTCTAAATGTTTACGATACGACGACAATACATTTACTCCGTCGTCATATCACAAAAGGGACATTTTTATCTGCTCTATAATTACCGCTCAAGCACCGAGTAGGAGTTGATGGATCCGACCAAGAAGGGACAAGGCTTGGCATCCGACAATATCGCAACCGCGACTTCCACCACAGACCAATCCTCCACGGGCGCTTGGCCCCCAAGGCCCTCCTCCGCGGATCAGGCGCCATCCTCTTCAGATGACTCAAACCAGTCTGTCTGGGATGACTCCGTCCCAAGCCTCCCCTCCGTTCCGTCCGTCCCTCTCCCCAAGGGTGGCGGGGCCCTCCGGGGCATGGGCGACAAGTTCTCGACCTCACCAGCCACAGGGACCTGCTCCCTCTCGATCCCCATCTCAACCAGTCCCGGCAGGAACGGCTTTGGCGCGAATCTCAGTCTCAGCTACGACTCCAGCGCTCCGAACGGACCGTTCGGGCTCGGCTGGGTGCTCTCGGTGCCCTCAATCTCTCGCAAGACCGACAAAGGCATCCCGCAGTATCGCGACCCAGCGGGGCCTGGCAGCGATACCTTCATCATCACCGGCTCCGAGGACCTTGTTCCAGAGCTCGCTCCAGGCGCCGGCAGCTCGACCGAGTGGACGAGGCCGGCCCCTGCAGTTAAGACCAGCGATGGCATCCAGTACAATGTCTACGCCTATCGGCCGCGCGTCGAAGGCTCGTTCATTCGGATCGAGCTCTGGGCCAACATTCAGGCCCCAAACACAGACATTCACTGGAGGTCCACTTCACCCACCAATGTCCTCTCAATCTACGGCCTTACGTCCAACTCTCGGGTCGTCGACCCTGAGGACCCGACCCGGATTTTCAAATGGCTCCTCTGCCAACAAATCGACCGTGGCAATGCCCTCGCCATCGAGTACAAGGTCGAGGATTCCGCCAACATTCCTGCGACGCTGAACGAGCGGAACCGAACGGATCTGTCGAGATCGTCACACCGGTACGTCAAGAACGTGTTTTACGGCAACTTTGTCTCCACGCTCGTTCAGGCAGATTTGTCCAAAGCCCAGTGGCATTTCCAGGTCGTTTTCGACTATGGAGAGCACGATGCTCAGACTCCAACACCTGCAGAGGTGAACCCGTGGCTGTGCCGAAAAGACCCATTTTCGACCAACCGGTCCGGGTTTGAAGTTCGTTCATATAGGCTGTGTCAACGAGTGCTCATGTTTCATAATTTCCCCAATGAACCCACTGCCGGAGTAGACTGTCTCGTTCGCTCAACAAACTTTATGTATCAAGATGACGCGCAAACTGGAAATGAGAACATGTCATTCCTTGCATCCATATCTGGCACTGGGTACCAACGGGCTGGGAATTCGTACCAGTCAACTTCACTGCCGCCACTTGAGTTTACTTACAGTAATGCCACGATTGACTCCAAAGTGCATGAACTTGATCAGACCAGTCTTGAGAACTTGCCTGTCGGACTGGATCAATCATCGTACAAATGGGTAGATCTTGACGGCGAAGGACTCTCTGGCTTCCTCACAGGGATGGCGGGCGCATGGTACTACAAGCATAACATGGGCGGTGGCAAGTTTGGCCCACTTCAATGTCTATCCTCGACGCCATCGCTGGCTCAGATTCAACCTGGAACGACGCAACATTTGATGGATTTAACCGGCGATGGGCGCCTTGATGTAGTAGAATTTAGACCAGGAGGAATCCAAGGCTTCTCAAAGCGATCGTTCGACAACGGCTGGGAACCATTCCTGCCATTCTCGCATCTCCCGTCCATTGACTGGCAGAATTCGAATCTGCAGCTCCTCGACGTCACTGGAGACGGCCTCTCCGATGCTCTGGTGATAGAACCAGACTGTCTCCGCACTTTTGAGTTTTTGGGAGTATCTGGATTCATGGATGAGCGGCGATGGTATCCTCCCGACCAGTTGGACGATGAAAAAGGACCACTCCTCATTTATGCAGATCAAAAGCATACCGTGTTTCTTGCAGACATGACCGGAGACGGGCTTCAAGACCTTGTTAGGATCCGCAATGGCGAAGTTTGCTATTGGGCAGGCCAGGGCTACGGAAGATTTAGCCCCAAAGTAACGATGCTCCAGTCACCTTGGTTCGAGAGTCCAGATCTTTTTGATCCTGTTCGAGTGCGAATTGGCGATGTTGATGGATCAGGCACCAATGATATTGTCTACCTCACCGCTGATGGCTTTGTGGATATCTACTTGAACTATTCCGGAAACACCTTCAGCCCTCGAACACGGCTGCAAGCATTCCCTCCTGTAGATAACTTGGCAACTGTGACGATCGTCGACCTTTTGGGGAAAGGCACCGGTTGTCTTGTGTGGTCCTCTTCACTTCCGGGTGATATCTCACGGCGAATTAGTTACATTGATCTGATTGAAGGCATCAAACCAAACCTCCTCACGTCTTACATCAACAACATGGGGGCTGAAACGAGGCTATCATATGCGCCATCATCGAAGTTCTACATTCAAGACAAAGAAGCCGGCCACCCTTGGTTCACCCATCTCCCGTTCCCCACCCAGGTAGTTGAACGAGTAGAGAAGTTCGATTATATCGCAAACACGTACTTCAGCACCCGATACTCCTACCGCCATGGACATTTCGATGGAGTCGAACGAGAATTTCGGGGCTTTGGTCGGGTTGACCAGTTGGACACGGAAGAATACAATCTTGCGGCACCTCCGCCATCCAATGTCGACCAAGCCTCGTGGATTCCGCCAGTACTCACAAAGACATGGTTCCACACCGGGGCATACATCAAAGAGAGACAAGTCTCGGAATTGTTCGAGTCTGAATACTATGTTGAACCTGGAATCTTGAACGTAGCTGACGCCGCTGCCATGCTTTTGCCTGATTCTGTCCTGCCATCGTCACTGTCGGGTAGTCCATACGCAATGACGTATCCTGAGGCAAGGGAGTCAGTTCGCAGTCTGAAAGGATCAATGCTCAGACAGGAGATATACGCTCTCGATGGCTCTGCTCAGGAACCGGAGCCGTATCTTATAACCCAAAATAACTTTACAGTTCAAATTCTTCAACCGCAGCAGCCAAATCGGTATGCAGTCTTTCTCTCAACTCCACGCGAGAGCGTCCAGTACCACTATGACCGAAATTTCGTCTCTGTTGGCAGCCAACAAGTGGCAGATCCACGTGTAGCCCATACATTAAATCTGGCAATAGATCAGTTCGGGAACATTCTGCAGTCGCTCAGCGTTGCCTACGGGCGACGACATGCAGATAGCAACCCCCAACTCACAATTACGGACACGACAAAACAACAGCAGACCTCCTGTACCCTGGCCGTCAAAGCTTATACAAACGCAGTGGAGACCGCAGACGCGTATCGGACGCCTGCGCTCTGTGAAACACAGAGTTTCGAAGTTATCAATCTTCCTACCACTCCGAACCTGACGTTCACCCAGTTGGTACGATTTTCGGACGTCTTTGCAACCATCGAAACTCTTCTCCCTGGCACTTTCGACATCCCGTTTGAAGATTGGACGAACAGCACCGCGGTGGCAGGGCAACCATCCCGTCGGTTGCTGGACCACAAACGGATCATATACCGGAAAGACGATTTCACCGGCCCGCTTCCACTTGGTCAGCAGCAGTCGCAGGCGCTGCCGTACGATTCATTCCTGCAAATCCTCACCCCTGGCCTCGTCCAGAGTGTTTATGTCAACAGCGGAAAACTCGCTAGCGCGGATGTTGAGTCCACGCTGTCCAGCGTGTGCAATCTCGTCCACAGCGAGGGAGATACAAATTGGTGGATTCGTGCTGGCAACGTTTTCCTCTCGCCAGACAGCACCGATACTCCCACCCAGGAAAGCGCCTATGCCGCGGAGCACTTCTACCTGCCCAGAAGGTTCCGCGACGCCAACTACTCTGCCACGTTCGACACCGAGACCTTCGTCACCATGGACGAGTATGATCTCCTTGTGGTAGAGAGCAGGGATCCATTTGGTAATCGCGTCACAGTTGGTGCACGCGACACAACTAACGCAACCATCGTCACCCCGAGCGGCGACTATCGCGTGCTCGCTCCTACGCTTGTCATGGATCCCAATCGGAACCGCATTGCTGTAGCGTATGATGATCTTGGCAGAATGATTGCACGTGCAGTGATGGGCAAGCCTGAGGAGAATTTAGGCGACAACCTCTCAGCGGTAAATCTGAGACTGAGCGATGCCGACACGCAGGCCTACTTCTCCAATCCCCTGGCCAATCCTGCAGCAGTCATTGGAACTGCAACAAGCAGGGTGGTGTACGACACATCGGCATTCTACAATTCCAAGTCGACCGCCACCCCTCAACCTGTGAGGATGGCCATTTTGAATCGAGAAATTGCTATGTCCGACCTAGCGGCTGGATCCCAAAGCCCAATCCGGCATCTCTTGAGCTACAATAATGGCTCAGGAACTCAGATTCAAGGCATTGCACAGGGAGATGCCGATCCAACAACGGCCACTTCTCGATGGATTGTCAGCGGATGGACAATTTTTGACAACAAGGGGCATGCGATCCAGAAGTACGAGCCATTCTTTTCTGCTACCCCTCAGTACCAGCCAAATGCGATTGTCGGCGTCAGCAGTTTGATGATGTACGACCCTGTCGGCCGCGTTGTGGCGACATTGAATCCTAATCACAGCTGGTCTAAGACTATCTATCGAGCCTGGTCTCAAGAGACTTGGGATGCGAACGATACTGTGCTGATAAGTGACCCCGTCACCGATCCAGATATAGGAAATCACTTCAGTCGCATTCCGAGTACGGATTATCTCCCCAGCTGGCATGATGCCAGGATCACTGGAGCTCTCGGCCCACAGCAAGAGTCCGCTGCCTTGAAAACTGCCATCCACGCAGGAACTCCTTCCCTTGGCTTCTTCGATCCTCTTGGTAGGACAATAGTCGCCCTAGCGGAGAAGAAATATCAGCGAAGTACCGAGGCGACTGTCACAGATGTCTTCCTGTCCTCACGTACAGTCTTTGATATCTCAGGTAACATTCGGCAAATGTTGGATGCAAATGGCCGGCTTGTCCAGACACAAGACGTGGACATGCTAGGCCATACCATCCACACCGCAAACATGGAATCGGGAGAACGATGGGGCTTAAAGTCTGTCACTTTGCAAGACGCGTCGATATGGAACAGCCGGGGATTTCGCTCAGATACGTCATATGATCAGATTCGGAGACCAACTCAAGTGCATTTGACGCAAAATGGCGGCCCTCCCTCTGTCACTGCTCAGACAGTTTATGGAGAGTCCCAGCTGAACCCGGAGGCAAGCAACCTGCGCACCAAAGCGTACTCTGTTTCAGACCAGTCCGGTTACAAGATCCAGACAGAATTCGACTACAAGGGAAACCTTTTGAATAGCACCAGGGCCGTGGTTTCGGCATACGACTCTATCATAGACTGGGCCGCGACGTCAAATCCGATGGAGCCGCAGACATACCAAGGCAGCACGACCTACGATGCACTCAATCGGGTCGTCCTCACCACGAACCCGGATGGTTCGATTGTTAGAAATACATATGGTATTTGTGGTCTTATACAAAACATCGACGTGTACCTGCAAGGTTCGGCTACTGGGTGGCAGTCAATCTTGTCAAGTGCGATCTATAACGCCAAAGGGCAACGGCTTCTGGTTACGACAAGCAATTCTGTACATAGCGTATACACTTACGACCCTTTGACATTTCAATTGACTGATTTGGTCACTTCTCGGAGCGCGACCGCTTTCCCTGGAGACTGTCCGCAACCCCCTGTCACAGGCTGGCCCGGTTGTCAAATTCAAAGCCTGCATTACACCTTTGACCCGATTGGAAACATCACGAACATTGTGGACAATGCGCAACAAACGATCTTCTTCCAAAATCAACGAGTCGAACCTAGTCAAGCATTCACGTACGACTCGGTGTACCAGTTGATTGAAGCAACTGGCCGCGAACATCTTGGCCAATTGAGAACCCCGTCTCCGTACGGCCCATCAACTGTGTCAGATAATTGGCTGCAGGGCCCAAGCGACGGCAATGCCATGGGCACCTACAATGAACAATATTTCTTCGACAACGTTGGCAACCTGCAGTCGGTGAAACACAGTGGGAGCGATCCTACTCAGCCCGGTTGGACAAGAACTTACAATTACGCAGAAAAAAGCCTGCTGGAGCCTGCCAGTAAATTCAACAATCAGGTCAGCTCAACAAGTGTTGGAGGCGTTACTGATCAATACTCGTATACTGGAAACGCTGGGTTGACAGGGAACATGACCTCCATGCCGCATCTCTCTCTCATGCAGTACGATTTCCGCGACCAGTTACAAGCGACGGCAACTCAAAGAGTCAACAGTGGCACTCCGGAAACCACTTGGTACTCGTATGATACTGGGGGTAAACGAGTGAGGAAGCTCACGGTCAATGCTGCGGCGGCGGGTGCAAGGCCAATTCCCAAGGCTGAAAGGATCTACCTCGGCCCATTTGAGGTCTATCGCGAGTTCGCTGTAGATGGCACAACCGTGACGCTTCAACGAGAGACGCTGAGCATTATGAACGGTCCGCAACGTATCGCCCTGATTGAGACGAGAAGTGTTGGCACAGACAAATACCCTGCGCAACAAATCCGCTTCCAATACACCAACCATATCGGATCGGCGTCGCTGGAGTTGGATGACCAAGCGCAGATTCTCACATATGAAGAATTCTATCCGTTTGGGAGCTCCTCCTATCAAGCCACGGGAGGCCAGTCAGAAGTTGCAAAGCGATATAGGTACACAGGCAAGGAGCTCGATGGCGAAAATGGGTTCTACTACCACGGAGCGCGGTACTGTGCACCATGGCTAGGTCGCTGGATAAACTGCGATCCAGGAGGAACGGACACGTCAGGGCCCAACCTCTATGCTTATGCAAACGGAAATCCTGTCATTTACAACGACCCAAGCGGCATGGAAGCCAAGAAACACAAGCCTTCCCACCATTCCACCCATTCTAAGCGGGACAAAAAAGCAGCCCCAGCAGCACCGCCGCCCGGCCCATCAAAATTAGATGTTTTAATTGACGAATTGATCGCAATACTGAAGAAAGATATTGCTGACAACAAAAAAGCATTAGCCGAAGCAAAAGCAGCAGTAGCAAAAGCGGCAGAAGCACCTAAAGAAGCCCCAGACAATCCGCCCGCTCTCACGACCACTACCACAACAAACGGTTCCCAGGCTATGTTTCCGGTTGAGCCTCCCAATAAGCGTGCCACAGACATTGGCGGCAAAGCCACCTTGCAATTCGCAGCCCCGACTCATGAAGGCGCCGAAGGTTTTTTCAATGCCAACGTGACTGGGGAATTCCACCAATACGTTCCTCTGCCGTCACCAAAACTTGTCCTAAGCTTTGGCTCGTTAATTAGCGCCACAGGAGGCACCCCAAAGGACCAGTCTCAATTTTTTGTGCAAGGCCAGGCTTTCCTCGGCGGGGTCCTATGGAATTCAAAGGCTGCTCCCGGAGAATCTCCCAAGGCTGGAGCTGGCGGAGGGGTTTATTTCAGCCTTGCAGCGGGAAGCCAAGGCACCTCAGTCAACGGCACGCTTGCAGTCGACATTGGGTACAAGGATCCGACCAACCACTTCAGCAACGCTGTCCTGAACATTAACGGCACAAAGTATGTGTCCGGCTCCGGCACATCTAGCCTTGGCGTAGTAGCGGGCGCTCAACTTCAGTACGGCCCCTGGGGCGTGTTGCCTGAAGTGGGGTTCACGCACAACTTTGACGCACATGGAAGCTGGTCACCGCTCGCGGCCGTCGCGTTCTCGGGGACTGGGCCGGACCATGGACACACCAGTGTGTGGTCTTTGGAGCTCGGCGTCACCGCGAATGTTGCAGGGGGTCATCTTCAAAGTGTGGGAGGGTTCGCTACTCTAGGGTATGGATTTCGTCTCGCGGATAAACCGGCCGATAAAAAGTAGGAAGAGATGTAGAATTGGCGGGATTGAAGCGCTTCCTGGTTGTTATACTTGCAAGGCGTTTTGCTTATAGGGCGTAATACTTACCGGGAACGCTGGAAGGGCGTTATGGGTATCTCTTCTCGAGTCTCTGAGCGTTCTTATTCCTAGCGCCCTCGTTCCTTGGCGTTCTCGTTCCTGAGCATTCTTATCTCTGGTTCGTTCCTGGCGTCCTCGTTTTTGGGGCAGTCGGCCGCTGCGTGGCCGACACTTGCTTGTACTAGTTACGGGTTGTGGGCTAGGTGTCTGAAAGTGTTATAGCCAATATTGAGGATTTCTCTGTTCTGGATCTTATCCCTACCAAAAATGACCCCTTGAGCTGCACGCGTTTGTTTAGTCTCTTCAAGTCTAGACATTATGAAGGGAGTCCAAGCTTGGTGCCTGATTCGAAAGGGAGACTCAAAAGGTAAGCTGACGACCGTTTTCGATAGAAAGTTTGAAAGCTTTGAGGAGACTAGGAGTGAGTCCTTTTTGTACTTCTCGTTTATAAGTATTCTGTCTTTAATGTCTTTTACGACCATTTCGAGCATGTCGTAAATCTTACAAACAATATATTTACAGTCTTTGAAACCGCAGGTCCAGAATAGATGACTGTCATCAATGGGTTTGATTTCTCTCGTAATCTTCAGTACGTTTGTATCCATTGGATTAAATTGTATGCAATTTCCTTCTCGTCATGAAGACTTCTCAGAGGCATGTGGGGAGCAGCACCATACACAAGATACAGCTTGTAAATGAAGTCCCAGTTAAGGATATTGCTGCCATAATATGACCAATCGTTTGTCCAAGACTGCCTCTTGAAGAGTCCGAACACGAGTATACCACTCTTTGTGGAGGATATCGATCATGATCGCCCCTATCGGTCATCGTTTATTGGAAATCCTGCTAACACGGAAGGAAGGAAATTTGGAGCGATTTGGACTATATTGTTTTTAATCTTCTTGACTATGACTGGAATTTGGTTCACATAGCCAGCAACATTAAGCAAGCGAGGGGAGGGCTCGCCCTAGCCACACAAGCACGTCGTGCGCACGCTTTTAGATTTCACCCATGAGAAGACCCTGCTCTTTCTATTCAACTGGATCGTTCTGATTGATGCAAACTATATCGATATTATAAGCGCAACGAGCAAGTCGCACTCCCGGCAGATCCTCGGGGCTCCAAAGCCCGGCCAAAGTACTGTTTAATTGTCGTCTAAGCACCATCACCACTATAGATTAGTGGGAACAATAACGTTATGTCGCTATATTACAGGTCATTAATAACGAACATTATACTATTCCTTACTCATTTCCGTTTACCTCTTCACGGCAATACAAAAAGTTTTTATTCACACTCCTGCACTCATGATACATTTAATATTTTTACTTTGATTGAAGTGGTCCCTTCTAACAAGAGCCGGTCCTCAAGCATTTCAAGTGAAATGCCTAAAGATGTTATTCCGGGCTAATTCAAAAAGACTGCTCGACAAGCAGATATTTACCAATGTCTTCTGTTTATCTAGTTAATTTCATTATTATGTGTTGCATTACCTTCAGAGATAACTCGAAATCTATCTTAAAGATATAGTTGTTATCGATACGTGTCAAAGCGGGCTCTACTATTTATTGAATAATCAGGATTGAGATTTCTCAACACTTGATCGACCGAGCCGTCTTGTTATGCAGAATTGACGCGTTAAAAGGGGCAACTCCGATGATGAAAATTCGCAGTAAGGAAACAACTAGCGCCAGCCTAATACGTGACCTCTCAGACGAACCACTAACAACTTTACAGAGTCGCCCCCTAACCTCCTCTCAGCGACAAAAATTTGATCTCTGTTGTTAGACGCGGAGGATGCACATAAGCGCCTTCCTCTGGCCTTCGCGCCAAATGCGCATTCGAAACGTGTAACTTGGCCGCATATGCACAAAGGACGGCTAATAATCTGTAACTCTGCATAAAGTGGGTGTACTTGCAAAGAGTTCTGTTGGTAGAAAAGGGAACGCGATACACATGCTGATACAAGGGTTTGCAATTCCAGCGCAATGGTTAAACTACCTGCATCTCGGAGCAAACCAATTCCATGGGATCTAGGCAGAGCCTCATGATCAACAGGCTTTGCCAAGAATATTTATTCTGGTTCGTTTTGGTAACCAAGGTTAAATTTCGTGTAAGAGGCTCGAGATGTATATTTGGATTGTTGCAGCCTTGAGCTCGTAAC
>Ga0302325_10014087_pt1 | contig 17033 bp, 13 predicted proteins | sample Palsa_T0_2_FD_201948 | JGI IMG/M metagenome (GOLD analysis project Ga0302325, IMG submission 201948) | Peat permafrost microbial communities from Stordalen Mire near Abisko, Sweden - Palsa_T0_2 | ecosystem: Environmental > Terrestrial > Soil > Palsa > Peat permafrost | place: Sweden: Abisko... | reverse complement strand
GCCATCCCGTGCGCGTCCAATCCCCCGCCAGATAGAAGTTCTCCAAAGCCGTCTCGGTCACGGGCCTCTCTCGCTCCAGCCCCGGCCGCGCCGAAAAAGTAGCGCGCACTTCTTTAATCACTTGCGCTTTCTCCAGGCTCGCTTCTTTCACGATCGGAAAGAACTCCGCCAGCTCCCGAACCGCCAGCGCAATCACATCCGCCCGTGCCATCTCCGTCAGCGACCTCGACGCGCTAACCACTAGCTGCACGTATTTGCCTTCGGACTTATTGAACATCCACTGTATTGTCCGATCGAGCAAAGTCGCATGCGGCAACGACGTAATAGGCCGGTCGAACCACAAATGAATGCCCGTTATCGGCGAATGCTCCATCTCCGGCACCGGAATGCCGAGCGAAGCCAGCCGCTCAAACGGCAGCGCTGAAATATAGTAGTCCGCCGAGTACCGCCGCTCGCCGGCGAAAATCGAATACACCCGCGAATTATTGATCTCGATCCCGCTCACAGAAGTCCTAGGACGAATCGCCACCGCGCCCAACCGCTCCCACGCATCCTGGCAGTACAGATCCCGTAACGGCACCGTCGGAATGCCCATCTCATAGGATCGGTTGTCCGCCAGCATGCTCAGCCAGAACATCTGGAACCCGTGCGCCGCCGCCATCCGGTCCAGCTCTTCGTTGATCGCGCTCACCAGGACCTGCCGCCAGTAACGTTCAATCGCCCGCGCGGTCTGCTTTTTCTCACGCAGCCAGTCGAGCATCGAGATCCGGTCCAGGTCCGTCCGGTGCCGTTCCCGCCGGATCGCCAGCATCGCCGACCCGATTCGCAGCTTGTCCGCCAGACCGAGAAATTTCAAACCCAGGAACGACCCCGCGAAATGCATCGGAGCCGGCAGCATCCCTCGCTTCAACGTCGACATCCGCCCACCCGGTTCCAGAAAGTAAAACTCCCGGTAGAAACGGATCTTATCCGCCACGCCCATCCGCGAGTAAAAATCCAGCAGGTTATGGCAACACCGGACCAGAACATGCTGGCAATTGTCGATGACCTCAGCCTCTTCCCCGGCAGGCCATGATGTGGCGCGTCCCCCCAGGAACGCTCGACTTTCCAGAATCTCTACTTTGTAACCCGCGCCTCCAAGCGCCGCGGCGGCAGAAAGGCCAGCTAGGCCCCCGCCAAGGATCACAACTGTGGGCAAACCACAGTATCCCGCATTTCCCGTGACTCGCCTCTACAATAGGCTAAGACGATGAAACTGCCCGTACCTCTAACCTCCATCCACCGGATTGAGGCCGATGGCGTCACCGTCTTCTACCGCGAAGCCGGGTCGCCCACCGCCCCGGTAATCCTTCTGCTTCACGGCTTCCCAACGTCTTCTTTTCAATACCGCGAATTGATTCCCCGCCTGGCCGATGAGTACCGTGTGATCGCGCCCGACCTCCCAGGTTTCGGCTTCACCGAGGTCCCGGAACAACGCCACTACACCTATTCCTTCGATTCCCTCGCCAAAACGATCCTTGCCTTCACCGACGCGCTGCACCTCGACCGTTACGCGCTCTATGTCTTCGATTACGGCGCACCGACCGGCTTTCGCTTAGCGATGGCGCGTCCGGAACGCGTCACCGCGATCGTCTCCCAAAACGGCAACGCATACGAAGAAGGTTTGGGCGGCGCTTGGGCTCCCATTCAACTCTACTGGCGTGAACCCACTCCCGAGCACCGCGAAACCGTCCACCGGGCTCTCGATCCCGCGGGCATCCGCTGCCAATACGTGGTGGGCGCGCCGAACCCCGATGCCATCCCCCCAGAGGGCTATACTCTCGACGTCGCGATGATCGCACGGCCTGGCAACATGGACATTCAGCTGGACCTCTTTCTCGACTACGCCAACAACGTGAAGCTCTACCCCGCCTTCCACGATTACTTCCGGAAATTCCATCCCCCCTTACTCGCCATCTGGGGCAAGAACGACCCTTTCTTCATCCCACCCGGCGCCGAAGCCTACCGCCAGGACAACCCTAACGCGGAAGTGCAGTTTCTCGACACGGGCCATTTCGCGCTAGAAACCCATGTCGACGAAATCGCCGCCGCGATGAAAACGTTTTTGGCCAAAGAGGCCTGATGCAACTCAAAGCCGACCCACGCTATCCGGCGCGCGAGCCTCTCCAAATCTCCCTCGCGCTCGGCCAGTTGGCGATCCTCGCGTACATTCAATGGGCATCCGGAACGGCTCTCACCAAGTTCGCCGCGTCACTGCTACCGCGCTACGGGCGCTCTGGAGCTAACTGATGAACACCGAATACGACTTCATAGTTTTAGGCACAGGCGAGGGCTCCAAATACATCGCCTGGACACTAGCCAAACAAGGCCATCGCGTCGCCGCCATCGACCGGAAATATATCGGCGGCTCCTGCCCCAACATCGCCTGTCTTCCCACCAAGAACGTCATCCACAGCGCCAAAGTAGCATCTTACTTTTTCCGCAGCGAAGAGTTCGGAATCAAGAAGGACAACGTTAGTATCGACATGCAGTCCATCCGCAACCGCAAGCGCAAAATGGTCGACGGCCTGATCGATGTCCACTTGAACAACTTCAAGTGCAGCGGCGCGGAACTGATCATGGGTCAGGCCCGCTTTACGGCTCCCCGCACTCTCGCCGTAACACTCCCCGATGGAGGAACCCGAATCGTCCAGGGCGACAAGGTAATCATCGGTGTAGGCACCCGCGCCTCCATCGCCAACATCCCCGGCCTCGCGGAATCGAAGCCGCTAACGCATATCGAAGCCCTCGAACTAGACCACATCCCGAAACATCTCATCGTTCTGGGAGGCGGCTTCATCGGCCTCGAACTAGCACAGGCGATGCGCCGGTTCGGCAGTGAAGTCACAGTCATCGACCGTAATCGCCGCCTCGCCCGCAGCGAAGATGAGGACGTCTCACAAGCCCTCCAGGAACTCTTCCAGGACGAAGGCATCAATCTCGTACTAGGCGCGCACATCACTAGCGTCGCCGGAGAGTCGGGCCGTTCAGTCGAACTGCGCATCCTCCAAAACGGCACGGAACGAACGCTACAAGGTACCGATCTCCTGGTAGCTGCAGGCCGCACTCCCAATACCGAAGGAATCGGCCTGGACCTGGCCGGAGTCGAACTCACTGAAAACGGCTTCATTCGCGTCAACGAACGCCTCGAGAGCACCGCCCCCAACGTATGGGCCATCGGTGAATGCGCCGGTAGCCCCCAGTTCACTCACATCGCCTACGACGATTTCCGCGTCATCCGCGACAACCTCGCCGGCGGCCACCGCGTCACCACGGGCCGTCAGGTGCCGTTCTGCATGTTCACCGACCCCGAACTCGCCCGCATCGGCTTCAACGAATCGGAAGCCAAGGCGAAAGGAATCCCCTACCGTCTCGCCAAGATCCCCATGGCGGCCGACCTACGCACCCGCACCCTTTCCGAAACCCGCGGCTTCATGAAGGCGTTGATCGATCCCGAAAGCGGCCACATCCTCGGCTTCACCGTTTTCGGCGTTTCCGGCGGAGAAATCATGGGCGCCGTGCAGGTCGCGATGATCGCCGGATTGCCCTACACCGCTCTCCGCGAGGCCATATTTACCCACCCCACTCTGACGGAAGGGCTGGTCGCGTTGTTCTCCTCCGCGCATGCCTGATACTAGTCAAAGATGTCCATCCTCACTGCATTGCTCTTGCTTCTAGCCGAATCCGCCGCCGGACTGCATTGGACAGCGCCCGCTCCCTGGAAGAGCGAAGGCGCCAGGCCGATGCGAGCCGCAACCTACACCGTCACTGACGCCGAGTGCGCCGTCTACTTCTTCGGTCAAGGCCAGGGCGGCTCCGTTCAAGCGAACATCGACCGCTGGAAGAGCCAATTCAAGCCGAGCGACGCCAAAGTAACAAAGGTAACCATCCACGGCCTTCCCGTCACCAAGATCGATATTTCCGGCGAATACTCCGGTATGGGCGGGCCCATGGCACAAGCCCCTTCGAAATCCGGCTACCGCCTGTTAGGCGCGATAGTGGAAGGTCCTGCCGGCAACATCTTCATCAAGTTCACCGGCCCGCTAAAAACCATCGCCGCCAATCAACAAAAATTCGAAGCGCTGTTATCCTCATTCGCTAAAGACTGACGCCTTTAGCTGAATCGACAGTTGTCGCCTAGGCATCAGATGTCGTGAAAGGGTTCGCACATGAAAATCGCAGCAACCGTTGCCCGCTACCTGATGGGCATCATCTTTGTGGTCTTTGGCTTGAATGGGTTCTTCAACTTCATTCCGCAGCCGCCACTGCCTCCCGGGCCTCTTACACAACTCATGTCGGCCTATATGGCGACACACTATCTGGCCTTCGTCTTTGCGGTCCAACTGGCGGCAGGGATTTTGTTCCTGATTAATCGTTATGTGCCTTTGGCGTTAACGATCATAGCTCCGGTTATTGTAAATATCCTGATGTTCCACATCTCCTTTCAGCCGAGCGGGTTGCCTCCAGGGATACTCGTTACGATTCTTTGGTTTGTGGTGGCGAGCCGCGTTTGGAACGCGTTTGACGGTATCTTTCAGCCGCGGGGTCTCTGACCCATTTGCGTTACAGGCCGTCGATATTGTTTAAGCGGCGCTCGTGGTGAATGCAGGTCTGGGCGAGCGCCGCCATGTGATCGGCCAGGTTGATCATGTGGACCGCCAGATCGGATATCTTCGCGTCAGATTCGGCCTTCGCCTGGGCCATCTTGTCGGTGAGTTCGCCGAGTTGCCTGTCATGCGAGGCAATCGATTGTTTCATGAACTCCATCCAATCTTCGTTGGTCATCACAATACCTCTAAGTGGCCTTCTTCACCAGTTTAATCTCAAAGAGCTTCGGCCATTTCTTGCCGGTGACGAAGATGCGGTCGGCCGCCGCGTCGTAGGCGATTCCGTTCAGCACATCGGTATGGCCGCTAGCCATATCGGCGGGGCTGAGCAGGCCTGACATATCGATCCAGCCGACTACCTTTCCGGTCGCCGGATCGATGCGGGCGATCTTGTCGGTTTGCCAGATATTCGCGAAGATCTCGCCCTTGATCCACTCCAGCTCGTTCAGGTTCTTCACGGGCTGGCCCTGATCGGTTACCGTGATGCGGCTCAGTTCCTTCAATGTTTCGGGATCCCAGAAGCGAATTTCAGGCGTTCCATCGTCCATGATGATGCGCTTACCATCATGCGTGAACGCCCAGCCCTCGCCTTTGTAATCGAAGCTTTTTAAGACTTCGAAGGTTTTGAAATCGTATACGAAGCCTACTTCGGTCTGGTAGGTCAACTGGTACATCTTGTCCTTCCACCGCACAATTCCTTCGCCGAAATAGTTGGGCAGCAGGTCGTGCTTCTCGACAATTTCGCCGGTTTCGAGGCGCACTTTCCGAACGGAAGAATGGCCCTCTAAACCGGTGCTTTCGTAGAGGAAACCGCCGTCGTAAAACAGGCCTTCGGTGAACGCTTCGGGGTCGTGCGGATAGGCATGAACGACCTGATATCCATAGGTCGGAATACCCGCCGGAACGCCCGGGCCGCAAGAGCAAAAAGTCAGGGCCAAAACGGCCAGGAAGTGACTGAAAATAACCCGTTTGACCACACGCCATTGTAGAATAGAAGTTATCCCTTTCTCATGGCAGATTCCGAACTTCCTCCCCAGACTCCCCCTCTCCCAGGAGGAGGCGACGACGGAGGCGAAAACAAGAACTTAATTCCCGTCAACATCGAAGACGAAATGAAGCGGTCGTACCTCGATTACGCCATGAGCGTGATCGTGGGCCGCGCCCTTCCAGACGTCCGCGACGGGCTGAAACCGGTCCACCGGCGCATTCTCTGGGGCATGCACGAGTTGGGATTACAGCCCAACCGTCCCACGCGTAAATCCGCGAAAATCACCGGCGAAGTCATGGGTAAATACCATCCGCACGGCGATGCCCCCATCTACGATTCGCTGGTTCGCATGGCGCAGGATTTCAACATGCGCTACCCGTTGGTGGACGGCCAGGGGAACTTCGGATCGATCGACGGAGACCCGCCCGCGGCCCAGCGGTACACCGAGGCGCGGCTCTCCAAAATCGCCACCGCGCTGCTCGAGGATATCGACAAGGAAACGGTCGATTTCCGGCCCAATTACGATGACAGCGAGCAGGAGCCCGAAGTCCTGCCGACCCGCGTCCCGAACCTGCTGATCAACGGCTCTTCGGGCATCGCGGTCGGCATGGCGACGAACATCCCGCCGCACAATCTGACGGAGATTATCGAAGCCTGCATCCTGCTGATCCGGAATCCGAAAGCCAGTCTGGCCGACGTGATGGAACACGTCAAGGGTCCCGATTTCCCCACCGGCGGATTTATTCTCGGCAAGCAGGGGATTTACGACGCATACACACGTGGCCGCGGATCACTGAAGCTTCGCGCAAAGGCGCGCATCGAGCCGATGGGAAAGGATCGCGAACGCATCGTCGTCACCGAAATTCCGTATCAGGTGAACAAGAACCGCCTCATCGAATACACCGCGGCTCTGGTGAACGATAAGAAGATCGAGGGCATCTCCGAAATTCGCGACGAAAGCGACCGTGACGGCATGCGCATCGTGTATGAGTTGAAACGCGGCGAGCAATCGGAAGTCATCCTCAATAACCTCTATAAACAGACACAGCTACAGACCAGCTTCGGAATTATCAATCTCTCGATCGTCAACGGCCAGCCGAAAGAGCTGAGCCTGATCTCGACGATCAAGTACTTCCTCGAGCACCGCACCGACGTTGTCCGCAGACGCACCGATTACGAACTGCGAAAAGCCCGCGAACGGGAACATCTGTTGCTCGGCTTCCAGATCGCCCTCAACAATCTGGATGAAGTGATCCGCATTATCCGCGCAGCCGGCGCGCCGCGTGAAGCTCGCGAAAACCTGATCGCGCGATTCGCCTTCTCGGAGAAGCAAGCGCAGGCTATCATCGAAATGCAACTCCAGCGCCTCACCGGCATGGAGCAGCAGAAGATCCTCGACGAACTGGCCGAGATACAGATCCGCATCGCGGGATACCTGGAAATTCTGGGTTCCGAGACCGTCCTGCGGAACCTGATCGTCAAGGAACTCAAGGAAGTCCAGAAGGACTACGGCGACGAGCGCCGCACCGAAATCATCGAAGACACCGGCGAGATCAACATGGAAGATCTCGTGCCGATGGAAGATGTCGCTGTCACTGTTACGCACGGCGGATATCTGAAGCGAACCGCTGTCGATACCTACCGCCGGCAGACGCGCGGTGGCAAGGGCCGCATCGGCATGGGCACGCGCACGGAAGATTTCGTCGAATACTTCCTGGTCGCTTCCACGCACAATTACTTGCTGGTCTTCACTAACAAGGGCCGCGTTTACTGGCTCAAGATCTACAACATCCCCGACGCCACCACTACCGGCAAGGGCAAGAACGTTTCGAACCTGATCAACCTGCAGCCGGACGAAACCGTTAAAGCCTTCCTCCCGATCAAGGAGTTTGTGCCGGATCAGTTCATCGTCATGGTGACCAAGAACGGCGTGATCAAGAAGTGCGAACTTACGGAGTTCAATAACCCGCTCGCCCGCGGCATTATCGCGTTGGGCGTCGAAGACGGCGACGAGTTGATCTCCGCGCGCCTTACCGACGGAACCAACCTGATCTTCCTCGGCTCGCACGAAGGCCAGGCCATCAAGTTCCAAGAGACCGACGTTCGCGCAATGGGCCGTCCCGCCTATGGCGTCCGCGGCATGGACCTCGAAGACGGCGATTACATCGTCGGCGGCGAAGCCACTGGAGCCGAGGGGCTGATACTGACCATCTCCGAAATGGGCTACGGTAAACGCACCAAGATCGGCGATTACCGGCTAACCCGCCGCGGCGGCAAGGGCGTGATCAACATGAAGACGACCTCGAAGAACGGCCGCGTCGTCGCGATTCTTTCCGTCAAGGAAGATTCCGACCTGATGATCGTCACCAAGGACGGCAAGATGATCCGCATCGACGCCAACGCCATCCGCCAGACCGGCCGCAGCGCCCAGGGCGTCTGCTTAGTCAAGATGGAAGAGGGCGACCGCGTAGCAGCCGCCTGCGTTATACCGGAAGCTGCCGAGGAAGACAAGAACGGCGAATCCGGAGAGTCGCCGCTGCAGTAGCCCGGAGCGACGGCTTTGCGCAAGGTGAGGCTAACGGCGCCTACAACAAGCCACGGCTTGAAATCGAGATGGAGTTTCCCGCGGGATCTTCGCCGTTGGCAAATTCAAAACCGTCCGGCGTATGGACTGGCCCGAACTTCAACCCATCCGCTTCTGCTTCTTGGATGAACTGCCGGACGTTCGATACTCCGAAGACCACCTTTGTCGCCGATCCGCTTTTTTGGGCGGAGGTTGCCTGATGGAGGGCAATTGTGCAGCCACCTGGACCGCTTTCCAACTCCAGCCATCCCGGGTCCTCGGAAGGTAAGGGCCTCATGCCAAAATACTTTTGGTAGAACTCGGCGACCTTGGGAATGTCTTTGACGTAAAGAATGATTCTGGTAATTGCGGGGCTTACTCCTGTTGCCTTCGCTGTACGCTGCGCGGGTGTGCGTCGGTGCTCAGCGCTTTGAACGATCGCCAGAACACCTTCTGTGGCTTGGAGCAGACGATCGGATTTGGGAATTTCCGCGCCGGCTGCAAGGAGTTCTCGCGTAACTCCTTCATAGTCTCCTTTATCGCGCTCCCAGCCATTTAGGGAGCCGTGCAGCGCCCAGGCAAGCGGACTCCCGCCATGCTCCGCTTCGAAGATGTTAACTGGGGCCTGGTGCGCGATCAGAGTGCGGACCATCGCGAGATTGCCGTGCCAGGCAGCATAGTGCAGGGCGGTCTGATTGTTGTCAAGCGCCACGCTCGAAGGCCACCCCCGCTCCAGCAGCAATTCCACCGCAGCCGCGTTGTTGCGAACCGCTAATCCGACGATCCGGCGAGCAGCGTTCCCAGGAAGCTTGGCGATGACCGAAGGGTACCTTTCAAAGATCAGCTCAAGGCGCGTTCGGTCGCCCATTTCGGCCGCGTGCACCAGCCGCAGCCAAGGTGCGCTCCGCTCCATCAGCAGCTCAAACACGGCCGTGTGTCCAAACCGACGGGCGACCATGTGAGGTGACTTAGAGATCCCGAAGCCAAAAAAATAAATGCTGCCTCCCGACCTGGGATCTCGCTTGGGGAAGTATTGTTCATTCACCGTAACGCGAATGGTGTCCGGATTGTCGTTCAGAATGCGTTCGACGAGTGCAAGGTCACCGACAGCGGACGCCATGAGAATATCCGTCTGTGCGCCGCGTGAGATGAGGAAGCGGGCTACGTCATGCCGGTAAGTTGCCTGTGAATCCATGTAGTACTTCGACGAAGCCATGTATTGCGCGGCGGTGGATTCATGGTCGATATCGCGAGCATCGATGTCAGCGCCGTGCTCTAACAGGAGCGCGGCAATCTCCACCGTGGCTGCGAAGTGTAGAGGCAGCTGGCCGTCGCCCCCTCGCGCGTGGACCAGTTGCCGGTTGGTGGCGAGAAGTTCCCGGACGCGTTCCATCATGCCAAGGCGCGCGGCGGCGTGGATGTCGACAATTGCCCCGCGGGATATCAGGTACGTCGCAAGTTGAGGATTTGCGGAATCGAGAACGCCAAAGCCGCCTGCCCACCATCGGGTACGCGCGTTGATGTTGGCCCCGGCATCGAGCAATGCCTCGATTACCTCGCGATTCTCCGTGTGGACCGCGGCGATCAGGGCGGGCGCATCGAATGAATAATGCGGTGATGGCTCGTCGATACTCGATTTCAGCTCTGGATTACGGGCAATTACCTCACGCACCAGCGCTGCATTTCTTTCCTTGATGGCCGCGGCCAGCGCTTCTGAACTCGACATAGTTGCGGCCATCAGGTACCTTTCTTAGGTTCGGGCTTCTTCTGGTCGTTCTTTGGCTGTCCAGCTTGCTTCTCTTGCTCGGCTTTTCGTTGCCGCGCAAGTCGCGCTTCTGCCGCCTTTCGCGCTTCCTCCGCTCGCTCAGCCGCCGCTTGCCGCTCTTCCTCTTCCAGGCGTTCAGCCTCCTTCTTTGTTATCGCTACCGGCGCGGGGCGCTTTGCGGCAGCGGACGCCGATGAAGCGGTGGCCGCCGCGGCTGTTACCCGGCGGGCGGGCGGGGCATTGGCAACCTCGCGCGGGCCATGCTGCTCCTTGGCGAAGGCGGTCGATGTTGACGTGCTGGCGTTTGAGTTGGAAGAGGTGCCCAGCAGGTCTCGAGATGCAACGGTGCGCTGAAGCTGACGCGACTCCCGCTTCGCTCCCGCCACCTCAGTACGGCGCGGAGCGGGTTGTTCCTCGTTATTGTCCGTGATCCCAGAGGCGGCCCCAAAGTTTCGGGCGTGGGTAGTCAAAGCAGTTGACCCATACTGAAGGCCGGGCACTTCGGACCGATTCGCAAAAATTGCGTTGCTAGCGGGAGGTTGCGGCACTGACCCATACTGTTGTGGCTGGACTTGACCCGGCGGAGCCTGTAACGGCCCCGGCGCATACGCCCCCGGTTGGCGCCGTGCTGCCGCGGTCGCAGCGCGTGCTGGGGCATACCCCGGTGGATGTGGAGGCGCGGCCGGACCACCTTGCGGTATATGATCCGCCTCGTAGTTATTGTTGTTCCCGGCCCGCGCTGGGCCGGGCAGCGCCCCGTAGGGGCCGTTTGGGTACATATTCACAACGCCGTACTCGCTCTGAGCAGCTGGAGGCGGATCAGGCACCTCTACCCATTTCCCCTGCGCGTTTCTTATCCACATTGCGGATAGGTTCGGCAGCACGATGAGAGCCACGAGCAGAGTATGAGCCAAGGGATAAAGCCGTCTCATTATTGCTGTTTCCTTCTCAGCGGCGGGCTGCCCGCTGAACCTGCCGTAGGTTTAGGCGGTCGCGTGACTGCGGCGGTTGCCGGAAGCGCGACTCGCAATGTCGATACCGCGGGCGGAGGAGCCTCATCTGTGGCCGCCGGAGAGTTATCTGCTGCCGGTTGAGCACTAGTGTCCAAATTCGGCGCAGCCTGTGCTTGCGCCGCCAAGCTGTAAAGCGCAACGTATTGCTCCGTGGTCAGGGTGACGGCTCCCGCCGGACTAGCTTGTTGCGGCCGATTCGGTTCCTTACTGCCACGCCTTCTGACGAGGGCAGGCTGAAAGACCGGCAAGCCATTACTATCCACCGCTTTGGCCGGAGAATGAAACGCCGACTCCAGCTTCCGGAAAAACGGCAAGATCAACCAACCATCGTCACCCTCTTGCGCCAAACACGATATCGCCCCCGTCACAACCACCAAGAGGACCTTTAATACTCTCCTCATTTGGTTCTCCTCACCTTGAAGGTGAAAGTGACAGTTGGATCCACTCCCCCATCCGAGATCTGGACGCGCGCAAACGCTGTTGCGCTTCCGTCTGTATCGACTGTCAAATCAGCAAGGGAAATGTCTTCAGGAGCAAACGAGGAAATCGTTTCAGGGATAGGAGTCCAGGTGTATGTCGGCAATCCTGGAAGAGTGTAAGCATCTGTGCTCCCCCAGAAATGTATTCTGTTGTCGCCGGCAGGCACCACAATCGTCGCCGTGACGCCACCCTGATTCTCAAAGGTTACGCCATTGGTTACGTTTAGGTTGTCGTCACCACCGGGCGTCCGGAACATGTCCATGGCGAGTGAAAAGGTCTGTATATTCGTAGGCGTTTGCGGTGGATTGAGCGAAGGAAACGAGGTTTGTAAAGCCTTCAGAAGCGTCGTTGGGTCCTGTCCCCCGAACAGGGCGAGTGAGAATGCGACCTTGTTGAAGTCGGGGTCGAGAACGTCGAAGTTCAGGTGCGGAATGAAGTGCCGGTTCGCATCGGCATCCGCGGTCACAAAACTAATTTCATAGGTGCCCGGAGTCTGGTTAAAGAACTGTTTCGGATCGGAGGAGAGTATGGGCGGCCCATCCGCCCAAGCGTAAACCAGGATCAACGCTTTCAAAAGGAGCGCCTTGTTGTCCGCAGCCTGGGGGTTGTCGGGAAAGAAATCGCTGCCGATGAAATCCGACAGTGGCCGGTAACCGGCAGAGATCGGAGCCGGGGCTGCGGCCACCGTTTGTGCCCACGATTCGAAGTCTTCGCTGGGGGTACCGCCGCTGGTTTCCACTTCGACGGAAGTATGGTCCGTATCCGTGGTGGCCGCCGTAAAGTGCCCGTTGGTGTAGGTTAGGTTCGAGCCGATATCAATTCCGTCAAGGTCGGCTTCCACATCTCTTGTAAAGTTCAGCGCATCTTCATGCGACTTCTCGTAAAAGGCCTTGGTAATTGTGAGTTTGGCGCGGAACTGTCCGCCCATGGTCACCGAAGTTGCGAGCCAGTAACCGTAGTCTTTGAGCAGGGATTTGTAGGCTTGCAGGGCTGCCGGATCGATCACCTGATCCCGCCACGCGGTCAACTCGGGTATGTGCTTGCTGGCATGGGCAACCCAGTCCGGATTGGCCTTCAGTTGCTGTACGGCGGTGGGCTGATCCGGCAACTGCCCAACGCGATTACGGAAGTCCGGATTCAACTTCTGCCGGTAGGGTTGGCCAGTTACGACGTCGGTACAAGTCGGATCCATGCGAATGCGGAGCAGCCCGACGGTGGACTGGCGCAACAAATGCACCTCGGTAAGCCCATTCTGCTGATTGTTCAGCTCTTTATAGCCGCCTCCGATGGTTGCCTTACCGACGCCTTCGACTCCCAGCGTTACGGAAGTATCGATTCCCCAGTTGCTCTGATAATCCTTCAGCGTGCTGACCAGCGTATTCGTGCTGGTGTAGTGGCCCGTGTTTCCGGGAGAGTAATCGGAACAATAGGCCGCGAGCGTCCCATCCAGGTTTCTCCGGAAAGATTGCGTCAGCTTGACCGCCTGGTAGGGAGCGCGGCCGTTCACGTCGCCATAGTTCGCGGGGTTGAGGGTCAACGGGTCATAGCCGGCGCCCAGATAGTCGGCGCCTTTCGTAACCCAGGGAATTTCCCACTGGAAATCGTTGTTCACGGGATAGTCGTCGCGGTAGGCGGTTGCTCCGGAGGCAGTTGTGTTCGTTCCAGTTGAGGCGCCCGAACCGCCGCTGCCCGGATTGATGTTCACGTCGAAGTAGGCGGGGTCGGTCACCGATATCGGAATGGTGCCGTTGGTTGTCACCAGATTCAGTGCGGTGGCGTTTACGCTGGTGAGCGCGCCGCCGTTTAAGGGAACGATGGAAGTGACGCGCAAATTCCCATAGGAATCCATTACAAAATTACCGCCGCCGGTCCCGCTGGTAGTGTCGCCTCCGTTCGTAGCTGTCGCTGTAGCCGCTGTCGGCGGAAGGGAAGTCGGAGGCCAGGCAGCTACAAGCGCTCCCTTGGCGGTCCCTGGAAGTTGGATGGGGGTGCTGGCTACAAAAGTATTCTTGCCCGGGTCGTAGGGCAGGAATTCGGCGCCTGCGAAGAAGTATACCCAGCCATCCGGGGCCTCCACGGTCGCCGAGGGACCGGTGGTCCAGCCCTTCGGCCAGTCGACCCATAGTTTTGCCGATTGAGGCGCCGTAACCACCTCGCTGGCGGATTTGGACATGGTCACATACGCGCTGCCGTGGAGCAGATACAGCGTATCGTCGTCCAGATTCGCAGCTCCGTTGATGCCATCCGTCCATCCAGCGGGCCAGTTGGGGATATCGGTTACGGGCTCGGGGTCGCCGCGAAAGGCTCGCGTCTTGGTGTTGTATTGGACGAATTCGCTACCGCTGAAGAGCACCAGCGTGAGATCGTCCCAACTGGCAGCGGCATCCACTTTGGTCCATTGCTTAGGCCAGCCGAGAATTGCTGTAAGGTCACCCTGGAGGACCACCTTATCGGTAGATGTATTGTAGATTCCGTATTGGCCGCCCTGGAACAGAAGAATGTTGTTCCCTCCGATAGCCGCGCCGGCGTCTATACTCCCATGCATCGCGGCGGACACACCGCCAAACTTCAACAGGCCATTGTTGGCAATCGGCTTCTTCGGCACGGGCGCGGGGGGCCAGACTCTCGGCGGCAACGGAGGAGCATTCGGAAGCACCTTGGGGTAGCCACTCAGGAACCGACCCTGGTTGTTATCCCAAACCATCACCTCGCGATCGCGGAAGAGATAAGAACGGCCATCGCCCGGATTATCGGCGCCGTCGATTCCATCCAGCCAGCCAGCCGGCAAACCGGTCCAGCCATCGAGCCCGGCCGGGTCCGACGTCACCGCCTGCTGCAGCTTGCTGAACGTGAGATACACAGGGCCACGGAAGAGATACAACGTATCGCCATCGTCGTCCGCAAGCGCCGCATCGATTCCGTCGGCCCAACCGCCGGGCCAGCCCGCGAAATCTGTCAGATTTTTCTCAGGACCCAGCTTCCGGTCGCGCAGGTTGTAGCGCATGTACTTGCCTTCGTGGAACAGAATGACCGAGGAGTCATCCCACTTGGCAGCCGCATGCACCTCTTTCCAACTCGCAGGCCACCCGGCAATCCTCGCAAGGGGACCCGTTTCGGTACTTACCTTCGCGTTGCCCTGTGCATCGCGCGTGTGAGTATAGAGCGCGTATTGGCCGCCCTTGAATAAGAGCGCCTTCTGCTTATCCAGGCTGACAGACGCGCGGATTCCCGCGTTGAACGGCGCCGGCAGGCCCCTCCATTCGAGCGGGCGTGTCGCCGGGTCAACCGTGTTGGGGTCGAGTGGCGGCCATGATTGCGCATCGGTCTTTACTCCCGGTATCGGCTTCGGATATCCCTTGACGAAGGTGGCTTTCTTCAGATCGTAGACCAGGAATTCCGCGCCCCGGAAGAAATACAGATAGCCGTCTCCCGGGTTATCGGCCGAATCGATTCCATCGAACCACCGAGACGGCCATCCCTTCCAATCCCGGACCCCGCGCGGCCCTTTGCTTACCGACAGTTTCCCCTTATCGAGTGTCAGGTATTGACCGCCGCGAAACAGATAAAGGGTGGAATCGCTGCCTTGTAGAGCGGCGTCAATGCCGTCGGCCCAGGAGGAGGGCCAACCGGCCCAGCCCATGATACTGGCCTGATCCGAGAAACGGCGTTGGTCCAGATCGTAAAGGACGTAAGCGCCTAGGTTGAAAAGGATGACGGTGCGATCGGTCCAGCGGGCCGCCGCATCCACTGCCTTCCAATCCTTCGGCCAACCGAGAAGCGAGCGGAGCGTTCCCGCGGTGAACTTGCCTTGCGCGTGTTCGTAGAGCGCATACCGATCGCCTTTGAACAGCAGCGTCTGGTCTCGATCCAGGCTGACTGTGGCGTCCAAATCCCGGTCGAAAGGCGCTTGGAGTCCCTCCCATCCGAACGGTTGACTGGTTTTTACGTCCGCGCCTTGGCCGAAAAGTGCATTGCCGGCGGCAAAAGCCAGCAACAGGAATGGTCCCCTCACCGGATCCTCGTTTCGTGCTTCTTAGTTGCCCGTCATCCCGTAACGCTCGACAGGAGTCTTGCGAAAGTATAACCCAGGGCCAGGGGTAAAACGCCAGGTTGTCTTCGAACTGGAACTATTTAATTGGCGGCAGCGCGGTAGAGGGCGGCGTGGGCTTTCCATCAATCGTGGTGGGCTCCATGAGTTCCACGCGCGTGCCGTCCGCATCGAACAGGTTCACCTGCTTCTTACGGTTCACGCCGACCTTCACATCCTCAATCTTGAAATCCTTGTATGCGGGCCGCGTCTTCAGAATCGCTATTGCCTTGTCGCAATCGGCCACCGTCAGGGCGAGGTGATTCTTCGATCCGTACTTGTCCGGCTCCGGAGTGGGACCGTGCAGCATGAACTCCAGATAGTCCGGCCCATCAGGGACGCGCATGTTGATCCAGCTAAGCGGCTTGGTGGCGCTGCCGCCCCCGCGCCAGATCTCCTGAAAGCCCAGTATGTTGCCGTAGAAATTCTTGGCGGCTTCGACGGAGCCGATGAGCACGCCCACGTGCGGAATATGCTCCGAAATGCGCGTATCCGGGAGGAACTTGCCTTTTTCGCGCGCGGTCCAACTATCCGGCTGGTACTCGACGATCTCCACGATATTCCCATCCGGGTCTGTGATGTTGTAATTCTTATTCCCCGTCTGTCCCTTGCCGACTTTCTCTGGAACCTTAATGCCTTTAGCCGCCAGATAGTCGCGCATGGCCTGCGCATTCTCCGTGTGGAAGGAAATGTGGTTCAGCATACGGTCGGCCCGGGGTTTTTCCGCGAAGAGCTCAATGTACTGATAGTCGTTGATTTTCATGAAGGCAATCCGGACCTGATCGCTGTCCTTCTGCTTCAGATTGAAGACCTCCTGATACCCCAGCAGATCGATCCAGAACTCGCGCGCCTTAGCCAGGTCAGACACGTAAAAGGCCATATGCGCGATCCCCAACACCTTCGGCCGCGGAGGCGCATCGGCCGCCTGCGACAGGAGTGAAATCAAAGATAGCGGAATGAATAGCAGCGCGGCTCGTCTCTTCATGGATTGAGTTCCATCATAAAGCTCCCACCCGTTCACCGAAAGGAAATTTACCGTCTAAGCCCGGAAGCCTCTTGCTACCAGCGAGTTTTGGACCGGGTCTTTACGTTAAGACCCGGGCATGTGCCATATAATGTCGAAGCAGTGTCAAGGGTATCCTCTCTTTCGCCTCAGGTGTCCGCGTCGAACGCGCGAAGCTCTTTGGTCGATCGCGTCACGCAAAGCCGTTATATCGCCAAGTCCGCACGCCTCCACGATCTGCTGGTATATCTTTGCGATCGCGTGATCAACGAGAATGTGGCCGAAATCCACGAGCAGGAAGTGGGGAACGCCGTCTTCGGACGTCCGAAGGATTACGACACCGCTCTCGACAACATCGTTCGCGTCCACGCCTCCACGCTGCGCAAGCGCCTGGAGCAATTCTTCGCAGAGGAGGGCCTGGCCGAGCCTCTTATCATCGAACTGCCCAAGGGCAATTACGCGCCGGTGTTTCGCGAGCGTCCGGCTTC
>Ga0302325_10014086_pt1 | contig 17033 bp, 12 predicted proteins | sample Palsa_T0_2_FD_201948 | JGI IMG/M metagenome (GOLD analysis project Ga0302325, IMG submission 201948) | Peat permafrost microbial communities from Stordalen Mire near Abisko, Sweden - Palsa_T0_2 | ecosystem: Environmental > Terrestrial > Soil > Palsa > Peat permafrost | place: Sweden: Abisko... | reverse complement strand
GCTGCTGACTCTGGCGGTTATTCCGGCGGCGAATATTCTGCCCGCCACAAGGGCGACACCGGGCGCGCGATCATCCTCCTCCGCAGCGCCAGCGAATGCGGCCACGGCGAACGATCTCGAGAAATTGGGCGGCGATTTTTGGGAATGGCGCGATCGGAATTCGCCTCTAGACGGCGACGACATTAACCGCATTCCGCCAGGCGTCTCCCTGCCGCCTGGCGCTGGTCCCGATTGGTCGGCCGCTGGAATTGCCGCCAAACGCCGCAACCTGGCCGAGTTTGAAGCGCGCTGGAAGGCGATGAACCCGTCGGGCTGGCCTGTCGCGCAGCAAGTGGATTATCAATTGATGGGATCGGCGATCGCGCGGGTGCGCTGGGAACTCGACTTGAACCGGTTGTGGCAGCGCGATCCTGGCTTCTACCTTAGCCAAACGCTAACTGCCCTGCTCGAATCGATGGTCGAGCCTCCGCCGTTCGATGCCGAGCGCAGCCGCATCATTCGCGCGCGCATGGGCGTAATTCCTGCCATCCTGGAATCGGCGAAAGCGAATTTGCATGCGGTGCGGCCGTTCGCCGAACTCGCGATCCAGTCGCTCGGTGACATACGCCAGCGTTTGCAGCATGTAGATGCCGAGGTTTCGCCCATGCTCGCGGACGGCGATCCAGCCGCATTCCACGCCGCCACCGAAAGAGCGATCGCCGCACTGGAATCCTACCGCGCGTGGCTCGAACAGCATTTGAACTCGATGCCCACCCCAACCGCCATCGGCCGCTCGAACTACCAGTTTTTCCTGAGCCGGGTGGCTCTGCTGCCCTATACCCCGGACGACCTGCTACGAATCAGCCGGCAGGAGTGGGAGCGCACCGTCGCCTTCGAGCAATACGAACAGCACCGCGACCAAGGCCTGCCGGAACTCACCATTGCCGCGAATATCGACGACGAAATCCACTCCGCCACCCAGGACGAGCTTGCCATCCGTAAATTTCTGGAGGATCGCGGCATCCTGAGCGTGCCGCCGGACGTCGGGCACTACACCACGCGGCCGGTGCCGGGATATCTGGAAGCGCTGAGCGAGTTCGGAGAGATCGATTCCTTCCTCGGGCACACCGGCGTGCGCTATTTGCACAATCCTTCGCCCGACCTCGGATTTTTCGAGTTGGCCACAACCAAGGATCCGCGCCCGCTCACCGTGCATGAGGGCGTGCCGGGGCATTTCTTCCAGCTGACTCTTTCGCGAATGCACCAAGACCCCATCCGCCGCCACTTTTACGATTCCGGATCGATCGAGGGCCTTGGATTTTACGCCGAGGAAATGATGATGCAGGCCGGGCTATTCGACGATCGGCCGCGGGCCCGTGAACTAATTTACAGTTGGATGCGGCTGCGCGCGCTTCGCGTGGAAGTGGACGTCAAGCTCGCTCTGGGCGAGTTCACCATTCCACAAGCTGCCGACTATTTGCAGCACTACGTCCCCATGGACCCGCACACGGCGATGGGCGAAGCGGCCGCTTTTGCCGCCACCCCGGGCCAAGCCATCGCCTACCAGATTGGGAAGGCACAGATTTTGCGTTTTCTGGCCGACGCCAAGCTGAAGCAGGGCAGCGCGTTCGGCTTGCGCGCATTTCACGATTATCTATGGAAGAACGGCAACGTCCCGATCGCGCTGCTGCACTGGGAATATCTGGGATTGGATGACGATTGGCGCGATGTGCAGAAACATCGCGCCAACGCAATCCCGAGCGTTGCGGAGCCGAAGCCCGTCGCGAAGGGCGCGAACTAGACTCGCGGCAGCGGCGCTATCCGGCAGAGAGTACGCATTTCCATTCCCAAACCTCGACAAAATACTTGAGCAATCGAGCAGCAGGTGACGGACCGAGGCATCGCCATTGCCGGCGCGTCCAAAAAGAGAAAGGGATACGACATGTGGTTCGCGCCGTATCCCTGTTCGCCCTGTTCGATGCCGGGCCTATATAGCCTGCTACTTCGTCGAAAAGCGGTACACGCTGGTGGAGTGGAGTGTGTGGCCGGGCTTCAGTTCGGTAGACGGAAACTTCGGCTGGTTCGGCGAATCGGGATAGTGCTGCGTTTCCAAAGCCAGCGCCGAGCGGTGCGCGTATAGCTTGCCGCCCTTTCCCTTCACCGTGCCGTCCAGAAAGTTCCCGGTATAAAACTGCACTCCCGGCTCGGTCGTCAATATCTCCAGCACCCGTCCGGACTTCGGATCGTACACTCGCGCAGCCAATGCCGGAGATGACTTGACGCCCCCTTCGAGCACCCAATTGTGGTCGTAGCCCTTGCCGAACTTCAACTGTTCATCGCCCGCCTGGTCGATACGCTTGCCGATCACCGTGGGCTGGGTGAAGTCAAACGGCGTGCCGCTCACGTTATGCAGCTCGCCGGTGGGAATCAGCGTGGCGTCCACCGGCGTGAATTGCTTGGCGTTGAGGGTGAGCTCCTCATCGAGCATTCCGTCATTTCCCTCTCCGGCCAGGGCGAAATAGGAATGATTCGTGAGATTGAGCACGGTATCCTTGTCGGTGGTGGCCGAATATTCAATCTTGAGTTCGTTGCTTGCGGCCAACAGTGTGAAGATCACCTTTACCGAGAGATTCCCCGGAAAACCTTCCTCGCCGTCCTTGCTCAGGTAATCGAGCTCGAGCGCTTGACCCGCCTTCGAGGGAACTTCTTTCGCGGTGAAAACGCGCTTGTTAAAGCCTGCGATGCCGCCGTGCAGCGTGTTCGGTCCGTCGTTGAGGGGCAGCTGATACTGGTGGCCATCGAGGGTGAATTTACCCTTGGCGATGCGGTTGCCATAGCGTCCGATCGTGGCTCCGAAATACGCTTTGTTGACTTCATAACCAGCGAGATCGTCGTAACCAAACACCACGTCATCGATTTTTCCGCCACGGTCGGGAACCTTCAGCGAAACGATCTCGCCCCCGTAGTTGCTGATGGCCACTTGCATGCCATGCGCATTGCTCAACGTGTAGAGATCCACTTCCTGGCCGTCGCTGGTTTTCCCAAACGGTTGTTTTTGCATTTTGGAGCTTGCCCCTCCGAGCGGAGCCGAAATCATCACACCGACCACCGCGATTGCCACCGCCGCCAAAATCCCGCGCCCTCTCAACATGCGTATCTCCTTGGTTGCACCACTTGTACCTATCAGCGCATGATACCGGTTTTTTCCCATCCGCAATACCCGCCGTTCTAAAAAGGGCTCTGCGAATCGATGGGCGTGTACAACAACCAAACGGTCAGGCTGCGATCATCGCGGCATCCCCTGCGGCGCATTCCGTGTAACCTTGGCGCGCAGCCAGGGCACAAGTCTCTCGTACTTGAACTGGTTTGTTTCATACAGTTCGGCGATGAACTCACCGATTTCCTGCGCCTCCACGGCCGGTCGCGCCCCATTGATGGCAAGGAAAGTGTACGTGGAGGCGAAAGCGACGCGTTTGTTGCCATCAATGAAGGGATGGTTTTGGGCCAAACTCTCCCAAAGTGCGGCAGATTCCTCGATTAGGTCGACGTAATAACCGGTCTGGGGGCGGTAGAGTGCGGAGATGAGAAGCCCGTGGTCCCTGACGCCTGGGTCTCCACCGTAACGTTGGATCTGATCTTCATGGATCGCCAGCACTTCGGCTCCGGTGAGGTAATCGCTCATTCAGCGAGCTTCTTATAGAGAGCGCCGTATCTTTCATGGCTGGCAAGATACGCACCCATTACGTGAGGACGAGGCCTGGAGTTGTTATGCTTCTCAACCAAGTCGTTGAGGGCTTCGTCCATGAGCGACTGAAGTTGTCGACCGTCCCGCTCGGCGAGCGTGCGAACCGCTGCCAGAATTTCGGAGTTAACCTGGGTGGCGAACTTTTCCCGAATGGCGGCCATGTAACATCTCGGAAATACCCGTACAGGCTATCATGATGAATCATGATTCATCAAGAAACAATACTAGCGCGGCTTATGCTGCCCGATTGAGCCAAATTCACTTCTAAGTAACCCCTTTATTTGCGGACGCTTAAAGATTACGCCGGACAGTGATCGGGGCACAAAATATGATTTACTGCGCGACACTGGGGACCGGGCCAGGGTTTACGGACCGCACCGAGCGCGGGAATCGAACCAGGAAGGTGGTGCCCATTTCGGAGGTGCGCTCGACGCTTACCGAACCCACGTGATCGTGGATGATTTTGCTGACGATGGCCAGCCCCATGCCGGTTCCGTTGGGCTTGCCGGAACTTACGAACGGATCGAACAGCGTGCCGCGGATGGATTCGGGAATTCCCGTGCCGTTGTCGGAAATTCGCACCTCGAAGGTTTCCGCGCTGGACACCGCCTCCACTCGAATTTCGCCTTGCCACGGCGCGGCAGCCTCGCACGCGTTCAATATCAGATTGAAAAATGCGCGTTCGATTTTGCGCGGATCGAAAACACCCTCGGTATCGCCGGACAAGTCGATGGAAATTCCCCGGCTGCGCAGATCGGGAGTGGCCAGCACCGCTTCACGCGCGCGGCGAAGAGTCTGGCCCAAATCCGACGGGACCGGAGAAATGTCGGCGGTCTCGCGGGCCAAATCGCGGAGCGAATCGAGCAGGTCGGTCATTTGGTTCGAGGCCGCCTGGATCTCGCCATAAATTTCATCGCGGTCGAGTTTTAGCTTGTCCGCCTCATACAAAAATTCGGCGTTGGCCACCACCGCCGCCAGATAATGCCGCAGGTCGTGCGAAATCGAACTCGCCGCGCGGCCCACCGCGGTAATCCGCTCGGTGGCAATCCGGCGCTGCTGCCAAGCCAGCAAGTCTCCGCGCATTTTGGAAAAGGCTTCGCCCAGCTCGACCACTTCACTGCTCCCCCGCGGCGTAATGGAATAGGCGTAATCTCCGGCGGCCAAAGCGCGAACGCCGGACACCAGGTTATCGAGCGGACGGGTGATGGTGCGCGAAACAAATCCCAGCAGCACCGCGGCAAATGCGATCGCCGAAACCATCAGGATAAAAATCGTGCGGTTGATCTGCTCGATGAACCGGTTCGGCTGATTCAAAGAGACCAGCACGTAGCACCGCACCGGCGCAGGCGGTCCGCCGCGAATCAGCACCGAGGCCACCTGATATTGGCCGCTGCCGAACGTCATTTCCCGCGGGCTGCCTTCTTCGTTCGCGCTATCGTGGCTAAGCCAGGTCTGGAACGACGTTTCTTCCGCGGGGGAAAGCGTGGAAGCGATCACGTTGGGTCCGGTGGCCAGCACGATCTGGCTGCCCGCAACCATCGCGAGTTGTTCCGCCACTTGGGAATCGACGCGGTATCCGACCGCCAGAATTCCCAGCTGTTTGGCATTGGCTGCGGGTCCGGCGCCCAGGGAGCGAATGAAAACCCAGTACAGCCGCCCGCCGGCGTACCACCATGCCGAGTCTTCGCCCGCATCGAGTGACCGACCCAAATCGCGCACCGCGGTGGAAGGCTCGAATCCCGGCTGGGTAACGTGGAATCCCAGCACCCGCCCATCGGTGCTGGCCAGCAAAAACAAATCGCTGCCGGCCAGCTTCCAGAATGGTTCGGAACCGTCCTGGATGGTGGGAGCGTGTTCGGTGGTCATCAGCGCATTGAGCGTAGGCAGCTCGGTGAGCATCGCGGCGGTTCGCGACAACTGCAGTTCGCGCTGCCGCTGCACACTCTCAAACGCGCGTATCGAAGCTTCGGTGCTTTCGTGCACTTGCTTATCGATCTGCGAACGGACGGCGTGCCGCACGATGAACAACAGACCGCCGGCGAGCGCCGAGATGATCACCAGCGTGGCGATGGAAAGTTGTGTTCTTAGCCGCAGGGGAGACATAGACATGGGCCGGTTTCTTCTATTTTTCTCCGGACGCCGCCGCGGCGTGCAGGGTGAATTTGTAGCCGGCGCCGTGGGTGGTCAGGAAATATCGCGGATGGCCGGGATCGGGTTCGAGTTTCTGGCGCAGCCGCAGAATGTGGTTATCGACGGTTCGCGTCGAAGGATAATTCTCGTATCCCCACACTTCATTCAGCAGTTCCTCCCGCGAGAAAACCCGCCCCGGCGTGCGCGCAAAGAATTTCAGCAGCTTGAACTCCTGCGCCGTAAGCGTCAGCGTTATGTTCTGGCGCTTCGCTTCCATGCTGGTGAAATCCACCTGCACGTCTCCGAACGCCAACACTTCATGGGCGGCGCGGTCGTTGGTCAGATTGGTGGTGACGTCGGCCTTCGCTCCGCTCCGGCGCATCGCCCGACGCACCCGGGCCAGCAGTTCCTTGGGACTGAAGGGCTTGGTCACGTAATCATCGGCCCCCAGCTCGAGCAGCAGCACTTTGTCTTCCACGTCGGCATTCGCGCTCAGCACCACGATCGGCACCGAGGCCATATGCGCCTTGAATGCCCGGCACAATTCCTTGCCCGGCAACCGCGGCAACTTCAGATCCAGCACCACTACGTTGGGCGGCTGCTTGCGAAAGCTTTCCAGACCAGCCATTCCGTCCGACGCGACGCGCACCTCCAGCCCGTCGGCTTCGAACAGGCGCTGCAAGGTCCGCTGCATGGGACGGCTATCTTCGACCACCAGAACAGTTTCCATATTTGCCTCACTTCCCTTTTCCTGGCATGACCGGGAACGTTTGGTTCCCGAATACTCCAGGCTTTCCACATCGCCAAGTAGTGCCGTTTCAGTAGTCCGGCGACGCGACCTCCGGATCGTAATCCTTGCCGTACTTATTCTTGTGGCCGGTCGCCGCACCGATCACCGGAATCACGATCGGCGGTAAACGATTCGCGCCTTCGTCCACCACCACTGACTTTTCCAGCACCGTCAGATCCTTCGAGCTGGCGTTCGCATACCACACGTGCAGCTTGTAGCCTCCCGGTGAAACGTTGGCGATCGCGAACTCCCCGCTCTTTGCCGATATCGCCGAATAGTTCGAATCGATCGTCAGCACCACCGCGGTCATCTCCGGATGAATGTTGCAGAAAATGTACGACGCGCCGAGGTGATCGAACCGCACTTGCTTGTCTTTTCCCGCTTCATACAGACCCAGATCGAATCTCTTCCCGCGATACAGCGAGAAAACGTTGTGAAACCATGGATCGAGATTGGGGAAGTCCACCACGCTATCCAGCGGAACCACCAAAAGATTCGGCTCGAATTTCTTGTTGCGTTGCAGCATGCGATACGCGCCGGGATGCTCCGGCAGCACCAGCTTGGCTCCCCCGACGGGAACCAGCCACACCACCACTTCGCTCGCATCCTGCCCAATCGCGCCGCTGTCGGCGCGCACCAGGGTCACCTTTCCGGTCACTTGGGCGATTGCGCCAGCCGCTGTTGCCGGTGCCGGCCCGGCCGGTGGCGCGCCGGTCTGCGCCAGCGCCGCGCATGCGGCACACGCGGCCCACACCATCAATAACACGCTCCGAAGCTGGGACTTCATCACGCCGCCTAGAATAAGAATCCAACCGCAAAACCGATTTGCCCCGCGCTGGCCGTGTCGTCGCTGATCTGATAAGTCCGCAGCCGGCGGTATTCCACCGACAAAACCAGATCGCTTCGCGGCTTTACGATGTAATTTACGAACAGGCTCTGGTTGCGCGCGGCGAAGTCCTGCAGGTACTGGTTGTAATACTCGATCGCTCCCAGTCCCGAGGAATTTCGTCCGCCGGTCCCCGCGCCCACATTGAATTCGTTGCGTACATCGATCGGAATTTTCAACTGCGTCCAGCCGCCGATCATGGTCAGGCGCTCGATGGCCGGCTCGGCTAGCGCGTAGTAGTTCACGTCCTCGGTGACCGGATAGCCGGCCACCGGCACTCCTCCGAACGAGTCCAGTCCCTTGCCCACAAAAAAAGCTCCGCTGAGTTCCGCGTGCGGCGCGATGGCGAACTTCCAGTCGGCCAGAGCGCCCCAGCCGGAAATATTCACGTTGGAGAAGCGCATGGGTATGTACAGACCGGAAGCGCCGACGGTAATGGGATGCACTTCGTCGGTTCGGTTGGCCGAAACGCGCACCGAATACACCGGCTGGCGGGACGCTTCGACCGCGCCGGGATATCGCGCGCCGCTGAAAAACGCGCCATAGCCTCCGGGCATCAGGATCCCCGCTTCCATTTTGTACTGCTCGCGACCCTCGGAATAGCGATGCTCGTAGCGAATCGACGGAGTCCAGGCCCACAGATTTCCGGAAGCCGCAAATTCGGGAAGCGCCAGCGACATATAAGACGTGGGCACGTTGGGAGAAAAGAACGGCACATCCAGGCCGGCAATGATCGATGAGTTCTTCCAGTCCATGCGCAACCGCACCAGCCGCAGCCGCGCGACTCCGGAGTTCCCTCCTCCGTAGCCAACCGGCAGCCCGCCAAAGAAGTCCATTTGAATGTCGCCGGAGGTTTTGGCGCCGAGAATTTCCGGTCCGATTCCGGTGAGCCCAATGGTCGACTGGCGCAGCGAGCCGCCGAAGCTTCCGCCGGACTGAGGATTCTCTGAATAAACGGCCGCAGTGGGAACGTCCAGATTGTCCACTTGTCCGGTCACCGCAAACGCATTGAAGAGCACGATGCCAGATACCTTCAGCCGATATTTCAGCCGGGTCTCCACCTTGTCTTGCGCCTGCTCATCGATACGCGCGTTGGTCAACTCCCAATCGTCCTGGGTCAGCTGAGCCGGATTCGCCTGCACTTCCGCCGGCGTTGCGTACGGGGGTGCGGCAGCGGACGGAACTGCGCTGGCGGGCGAGGCCGGGTTTGCGGGCGTTGCCGCCGGTCCCGGGATGGCCACCACGTGGGTTCCGGATGCAGCAATCAGCTGTTGGACCATGCCATGAAGCTCACGCACTTCCGCACGCGATTCCGCGAGCTCCGCGCGAGTCACCTGCAGCGACTCGCTCAATTTCTCGAGGCGCGAGTTCAAATCCCCCGAATCCGCGGCCGCAGGCGCGCCAGCTGCCGCAGCGGCTCCAGCGCCGGAAGGAGCGCCGGGCGGGATGTTGGACTGGCCGCTCGATTGTGCTTGGCAAGGCCCGGCGCCGCAGAGCGCCAAGCAGAGGACTGCCCCCAGCGCAGCCGCTGGTACGCGGCCCCAGTCCCAACCGAAAGCTCTCATTACACACTCTCCTTGGGAATCGAGGGAGCGCTTCGGCCTCCCTGGATCCTGGGGACGGTCGAGGACCTGTTCCAGCCTGGCGCACGTCACATCAAACGATCGCTGGAGCACCCGAAATCCCTGCCTCTTACCCCTGATGGCGCTCACTTTAGCGCAAATTTTGCCCCTCGGCGCGGTTTTGACAATCTCATAACATTTCCGCGACTCTGCCGTTACATATACGCCATTTTTTGGCCGCCCGGATGGGTACTCGGACTCTCCTGGCAGTGGCATCGGGCGAGCATTGGAGCGTGATAAAGGAGCAGCGGTGGGTGCGTAAGGGATGGTGTGCGAATACCTCATGCGGCTATGACTGTTTGCTGAGCAACAATCCGCGCAACCTCTGTTCGTATCTTCGGCCGGCGCTGCGAGGGTAAGCTCCCACATGATGCGGCAGTGGCCATTAGCGGCCGGCAATCGCCGACCGCTACAGCGACCGCTGCCACATCACGCCACGCAGGTGCCTGCGTAGACAGGGAGTCATCGTCGGCCCTACGGCAGCAATCTTCAGGGGTTGCTGCCGTTTCGACGAATCTGACCTGCCCCGCTCGATGGGGGGTGGTGAACATCGCCAGGGAGAGGGCTGGACCGGGCCTCGCGCAGAATAGAAATACAAGAATGGAACAGGGGAATTGCCATGGCGGTATCCGGAAAATGTAAACAGATTGTAAATGGAAAGGGCTGCGAATTCCCAGGACGGGACGGGAAAAGGCTGAGTTTTGCACAGCTTTTTCACTGCCCGTGCGCAGTTCGAAGCAGCCCTGCTGGCGTGGCGCGAGCATGAGGTATTCGCGCTAGTTGCCAAGGGCAAGTGCAGCCATGAGGTAGCCAGGCGCCTGGGCCTTCAGCAGGTAGCCCGCCGCCCCAGAACGCACGATTGGCTCTAACGTGTCTCATGCACATGCCAAGTTCATGTTACGGGAGGGGCTTCGTCAAGATGCCTTAGTACACAGCACCTCTTCTCAGCTTGGCACCAAGAATGGGCTTTTCATGGTGTTTGTCGCCTGTATATTCACGGCAGAATCCACGTTCGCTAATCTCGGCACGACGCTCGGACTTCAGCTACCGCATTGGCCCCTGGTTGTCTCATTGGTCCTAGCGTTGGCGGGGATCGTAACACTGCTCTGGTCCGCGCGTTTGCTTAGCTATCGAATGCCGCCGGTTTTGTCAGTGTTACGGACGGAATCCGAGACGTTCTTTCAACTCGCTGATATTAGAGATCTTCCAGAGGAGGAGCAGATGCGGAAGCTTGAGGCGAAGTTTGTCAATTCCCTGACCCGATCAATTGATGAAAACTTTGAGGCCAATCGCGAAATTTCCAAGATTTTAGAAATTGCGTCTGCGCTCGTCGGGGGATCGCTCAGCTTTTTGTTTCTTTCTTTACTGTATTCCCTGCTCGTTTTTGCAATCCACCGCTGCCTTGGCTAGACGATGTTCCACCGGTTTTCTGTCCGGAGCTAGCAACGCCAGCATTCCCCTGGTTTGATTGCTCTTTATTCTCTGTGTCTGTCATCACTTCCCCCTCACGCCTTGCCCGCTCACTGACTGTCCTGAGCGGCGCTTCCTTGTGCGGTCGATTACACACTCGATCATAGTCTCGGCGACTCGGTCAATTCGAACTGAACCGCTATGCTGGGCGCATAGCCTCGACGTGGCGGGGGGTGATATCGCGCGTACGCCGCCCATCCCGCATCAGCTAAGTCCTTCACATACTATAACATACATGAATCTCAGCTATCCAGAATTGCTGCGCTGGCCCAACCTCGCTCCGCCGACACCCGCCGCCGTGTTATCTTAATGAGTCGCCGCTACGCAAGACGCATCGAATGCCCTGCGGCTTCTGTTCTATTCTAGATGTACGAGGAGAGTGTGACTTCGACGTGACTGACAGGACTACCCGCGCTTCAACCCTGCACGACCTTCTCCAGCAACGAATCGTAATTCTGGACGGCGCTATGGGCACCATGATTCAGGCCCACGCCCTCAGCGAAGCCCAGTTCCGCGGCACCCAGTTCGCCAACCATCCCAAAGACCTGCGCCAGAATAACGACCTGCTGAATATCACCCAGCCGCAGATCATCGAGGCCATCCACCGCCAATATCTGGACGCCGGCGCGGACATCCTGGAAACGAATACCTTCAATTCCAATTCGTTGTCGATGGCCGATTACCAGCTCGAGGATCACGTCTACGAACTGAATCGTGCGGGAGCCCGCAACGCGCGCAGCGCGGTCGCCGGTTTCATGGCCGCGAACCCCGGCCGCGAGTGCTTCGTCGCCGGCGCATTAGGGCCCACCAGCCGCACCGCCTCGATGTCCCAGGACGTCGCGAGCCCGGCGTTTCGCGCGGTCACCTTCGACCAGCTGAAAGATACCTACCGCGAACAAGTGCGCGGCCTGATGGATGGCGGCGTGGATCTGCTGTTGTGCGAAACCATCTTCGATACCCTCAACGCCAAGGCCGCTCTCTTCGCCATTGACGAATACTTCGAAGAGACCGGGACGCGCGTTCCGGTAATGGCGTCGGTCACCATCGTCGACCGCAGCGGACGAACCCTTTCCGGACAGACCGTCGAAGCGTTCTGGAATTCCATCTCCCACATGAAATTACTCAGCGTGGGCATCAACTGCGCGCTGGGCGCTCCCGAGATGCGGCCGTACATCGAAGAGCTATCGAGAGTGGCGCCCATCTTCATCAGTTGCTACCCCAATGCCGGTCTGCCCAACGCATTTGGCGGGTTTGACGAGACCCCGGTGAAAATGGCCGGCGACTTAAAAGATTTTGCGCAAAACGGCTGGCTGAATATCGTTGGCGGGTGCTGCGGCACCACGCCCGACCACATCCGCGCCATCGCCGAAGCCGTGCGCGGCCTGCCGCCGCATGTGCTGTCCACTCCCGAGCGATACACCCGGCTCAGCGGACTCGAGCCCATGGTGATGCGCCCAGACAGCAACTTTGTCAACGTCGGCGAGCGCACCAACGTCACCGGCTCGCCGAAATTTTCGAAGCTGGTCCTCAACGGAAAATACGAAGACGCGCTGGCCATCGCCAAGCAGCAAGTGGATGGCGGAGCGCAGATCATCGACGTCAACATGGACGAAGCCATGCTCGACTCCGAGCAGGCCATGACCACTTTCCTGCACTTCATCGCCTCCGAACCGGACATCGCGCGCGTTCCGGTAATGGTCGACAGCTCCAAGTGGACGGTGCTGGAAGCCGGCCTGAAATGCTTGCAAGGCAAAGGAATCGTCAATTCCGTCAGCCTGAAGGAAGGCGAAGAAGCTCTGCGCGAACGCGCCCGCCTGATTCGGCGCTACGGCGCGGCGATGGTGGTGATGGCGTTTGACGAGCGCGGCCAGGCCGATACCGTCGCTCGCAAACTCGAAATTTGCGGCCGCGCCTACAAAATCCTCACCGAAGTGGGCGTCCCGCCGGAAGACATCATGTTCGATCCCAATATTTTGACCGTCGCTACCGGGATCGAAGAGCACAACGAATACGCGGTGAACTATATCGAAGCCGCCCGCCAGATCAAGGCCACGCTGCCCTACGCGAAAGTCAGCGGCGGCGTCAGCAACATTTCGTTTTCCTTCCGCGGCAATAACGTTGTCCGCGAGGCCATGCACTCCGCCTTTCTGTATCACGCGATTCAGGCGGGCATGGACATGGGGATCGTCAACGCCGGACAGCTGGCGATCTACGAAGATATTCCCAAGGATCTGCTCGAGCTGGTCGAGGATGTGTTGCTGAACCGCCGGTCCGACTCGACCGAGCGATTGCTGGCGTTCACCGAAACGGTGAAGGCCAAGGGAAAAACGCAGGTCGAAGAGCTGGCGTGGAGGAAAGGGACGGTCGAGGAGCGGCTGTCGCATGCGTTGGTTAAAGGAATCGTCGAGCACATCGAAACCGACACCGAGGAGGCTCGCCAGAAATACGGCAAGCCCCTGCACGTGATCGAAGGGCCCTTGATGGCTGGGATGAACGTGGTCGGCGATTTGTTCGGCTCCGGCAAAATGTTTCTGCCGCAAGTGGTGAAGAGCGCGCGGGTGATGAAGAAGTCGGTCGCCTATTTGCAGCCTTACCTGGAAGCGGAAAAACAATCGGGCGGGGTGCAAGCAAAGGGCCGGGTGGTGATGGCCACGGTAAAAGGCGACGTCCACGACATCGGCAAGAACATCGTTGGCGTAGTGCTCGGCTGCAATAATTGGGAAGTGATCGATCTGGGCGTGATGGTGCCCAGCGACAAAATCCTGCAGGCCGCGCGCGATCACAAGGCCGACATGATCGGCCTGAGCGGTCTGATTACCCCGTCGCTCGACGAAATGGTCCATGTCGCCAAGGAGATGGATCGCCAGGGCTTCGAAATGCCGCTGCTGATCGGCGGCGCTACCACCAGCCGCACCCACACCGCGGTAAAAATCGCGCCGGGCTATCGTCATCCGGTGGTGCACGTGTTGGACGCGTCGCGTTCGGTAGGCGTTCTCGGAAGCCTGAGCAACGTGGAATTGAAAGTCGCTTTCATCGAGGATAATCGCAAGGAACAGGAGATCACCCGCGAAAAGCATCGCAACCGGTCGACCCAGAATCTGAAGTCCCTGGCCGAAGCGCGCAAGAATAAATTGGTGATCGATTGGACGTCATACACGCCGCCCAAACCCTCGTTCCTGGGCCTGCGCAAACACGATCCGGTAGCGCTGGACCAGATTGTTCCGTACATCGATTGGACGCCGTTCTTCAGCGCCTGGGAGCTGCGCGGGATTTATCCGCGGATTTTCGACGCGCCGGAAGTGGGCGAAAAGGCTAAAGAGCTTTTCGACGACGCTCAGGAATTATTGGCGCGCATCGTCAAAGAAAAACTGATCGGGGCGCGCGCCGTTTACGGTCTCTTCGCCGCGAACAGCGTCGGCGACGATATCGAGATTTACGTCGACGAATCGCGCAGCAGCCTGCTCACCACTGTGCATACCCTGCGTCAGCAAACTCCAAAGTCCGACGACAAACCCGATCTCGCTCTTTCCGATTTCGTGGCGCCACGCGAAACCGGCGTTCCCGATTATCTGGGCGCCTTCGCCGTTACCACCGGCATCCACGTCGACGACCTGGTGCATAAATTCGAGAAAGATAACGACGATTACAACGCGCTGATGACCAAAGCTCTCGCCGATCGCCTCGCCGAAGGCCTGGCCGAGCTGCTCCACAAATGCGCCCGCGACGCCTGGCAGTACGGCCTCTCGGAAACTCTCAGCAAAGAAGACATGATCCACGAACGCTATCGCGGCATCCGCCCCGCGCCAGGATATCCGGCCGCGCCCGATCACACCGAGAAACGCCGGCTCTTCGATTTGATCCACGCCGAAGAAAATACCGGAATCACCCTAACCGAAAGTTTTGCCATGCTCCCGGCAGCCGCCGTCTCCGGATTTTATTTCTCGCACCCCGAATCAAGATATTTCGCGGTAGGAAAAATCGATCGCGACCAGGTGGAAGACTATCACCGCCGCAAAGGCATGGACCTGCGCGCGATGGAACGCTGGCTCTCTCCCAACCTTAACTACGACCCGGAAACGTAGTTTGTCTCTTGAATACCGGGCAGCTTTGTCGACGATGCGGCGCTGAGCGAAGCGAAGTGGGTGCCCCAGGTGTCGATTTCATACCTGGGTTCTCTACGTTTTTGGCTCGCCTTGTTACGCCGTCGTAGCCCGACACCCGTGGCGTAGCCACCATTCTCAGCTGGGTAACTGAAAGCGAGAAAGACCCAGCAAAACCAATGCGCACACCCCAGCCGAAGTCAGAAGTATGCCAGCTACTTCTGAATCACGCCGCAAGCCAACCGCGCACCGGCGTTGCCCGTCGGATCGGTCTTGTAGTCGTCCGCCTTTTCGTGAATCACTACCGCCGTTCCGGTCGGCGGAAACAACCCACTCGGTCCACTGCCCAGGCTCACCCCCGGCGCATTCACCGTAGTCTTCACGGTGCCGTCCGCTCCTACCTCAATATTGGATAGGTCCCCGGCGTGCGCGCCTTTGGGATTGTCCTTGCCGTGCTCTTTTCCTTCCGGGTTGAAGTGCGGTCCAGCCGACTTGAAATCCGGAGCGTCGCACTTGCCTACCGAGTGAATGTGAAACGCGTGCGTACCCGGCGGCAGCTGCGAAGCCTCGAGATCGATCTTTACGCCGTTCTCAGTTTTCGCCAGCACCGCCGTGCCGATTTTCTCTCCCTTAGCATTGTAAATATCAGCGTGCCCCGTCTGGGCCATCGCCGACGCCGCGAAAATCGGTACCGCGATCAGTGCCAAATATCGAACGTTCATGAAAGTCTCCTGTACTTGCCGTTACCAACCGATCGCCCACGAGCTTAGCGCAACGCAGCGCCAGTTTCCAAGCGAGAGATCGACGTCCCATCGACGTAACAAAGCTCAGGCGCGCAGCGCAAATAAAAACGCCCCACCGTTTCCGAAACTCAGGAACGATGGGGCGCAATTTCAAATCCGCCATCCTCAATATTACGGCGTCAGCAGCACCGCGTGTTCCAATCCGCTGGCGTTCGTCGCGTCGCACAGAATCTGCCCCGCGTCGTTGATTGCGATCGCATCTGTCAGTGTGAATCCGGAACCAGTCGGGATCAACGTGTTCAGATTCACCAGCGCGCCGCCGCTTACCAGGAACGGGACATGCTTGCCGGGCTTCGGCGGGTGATACGAGGTCTGCGCGAAGATGCCGGTGCCAACGATTTGGTTCGATGCATTGATTCCGGTCGCCGAACTCGCGATCGCTCCCGGATAGAGTCCCAGGTCGGTCCACTCGCCCGCGATGTACGACGCTGCGTGGCTTCCGCCCGCAGTGAGATAAATCGTGCCGGCCACATCATTGCTGGCGTTGATCGCATTGGCCCCGGCCGCATACGAACCGGACGGCACGCCGAGATCCGTCATCTTGCCGTTTGCATACATGAATGCGTGCTGATTGCTGGCCTTGTTCAACGAGTTTCCCACGATCACTCCGGCAGCGTTGATGGCCGTAGCCGACGCCTGAAATCCGCCCAGCGTTCCAATGTCCGTCATCTTGCCGCCGCTATAAAGGAAGGGATGAAACGTGTAACTGTTCACGTATCCCTCTCCCACCACCTGCTCGGAACTATTGATCCCATACGCCACCGTGCCGGACGGAAAGAGCGACGCCGAATCGATGTCCTGCATGTTCGCGTTGCTATAAAGAAACGCGTGGTACACCGTGCCGGAAGCCGGATACTCGACCACGTAGCCAACCACCTGCCCGGTGCTGCTGATGCCCTCGGCAATCGAAACGTCGCCGGCAACCAGAGTGCCCAGGCTGGTAGCTTTCCCACCAGCAAAGAGTGTCGCGATCGCGCCGCCGGGATCGGAAGACACGCCGGCCGCCTGTCCCAGATTGTTCAGTCCGTAAGCGCCACTCACAAGCTGGCCAGCGACCGCGCCCAAATCCGTCACCTTATATTGCTGCGTAGCCGCAGCCGCCAGCAACGCCACAAGACTCACCACCCCAACCGCCGCACACCACTCTACTTTCTTGATGCCGATCATGGAATTTCCTCCACCGAAACCGTCTCCGCGCTCCAGCAGCAGCAAACGTACGCCACCGGACTTACTCGCCAATTTCGAGCGGGAGGGTAGCACGCTCCCGCAACTGACTTGTCTCCACAAAGTAAAACCGCTCTCCGGACTTTATTCTCAGCAAATTGTAAATGGCCCACGTACCGGCCATCTCAGTACTCCGTTGCGCCGGTCACATATTTCCGACGGTCGCGCCGTCACGTCTGGCGGTTCCCCTGGATTGAAGTTTCTCGGCCTCACTTTCGCGGGTTCTACTTTTTTCGTGCCCCCCGCCTTTCCCCTGCTTGCCACAAAGGATTCTCCCCTCGGCG
>Ga0302325_10014085_pt1 | contig 17033 bp, 15 predicted proteins | sample Palsa_T0_2_FD_201948 | JGI IMG/M metagenome (GOLD analysis project Ga0302325, IMG submission 201948) | Peat permafrost microbial communities from Stordalen Mire near Abisko, Sweden - Palsa_T0_2 | ecosystem: Environmental > Terrestrial > Soil > Palsa > Peat permafrost | place: Sweden: Abisko... | reverse complement strand
GTCAGCAACGGGTCCACGACGACGCACACGATAAGCAACGCGGGCCGGTGACCGCAAGCCCCGGCCCAGCTCGCGGCGTCTGAATGTACGTCGTCCACGCCGCCAGTATCGACCTTCAACTCAGCTTGAAGTCAAGGCCGATTCTGGCGGTTGCGCGGATCGGGGCTAGCGCTGGACCTTGAGCAGACGCGCCTGTGCAGCGGCGCTGATCGGCGGTGTGTCGATCGGATGGACGTTCTTCTTCGGCGGCGCGATTTGGTTTGTCACGGTGCCGAAATGCCATTCGCCATCCGCGCCGCAGTGCCACAACAGGTACACGGTGCCGGCCGGGACGTAGGTCACGTTGCCGTGCTCGTCCTCAACCGGGCAACCCCTCGAGCCGCTCCCGTTGCCGATCGGCTGTGCGTGGGCGGGTCCGGCGATAGCGAATGTGGTTGCGGTCGCGCACAGCGCCGCGACGACGCTGGCCTTGCGGGCGCTGCGGGTGATGCGGGATGTGATCGAGTTCATGATGTGCTCCTCCTGAGGTGAGACGTTGATTCGGATAGGGGCATCGTTCATCTCCGACCTCAACGCCACCAGCCACCCAAGGGCTGGAGTCGCCCACCCCCTCTCTCTCCCCCGCCGTCAGCCCACGGCCCCAGTCGCAGCCCGACCGCACGCTGCGCGCATCAGCGCACCCGAACTCTTGCCGGACTGGAGCCAGCGGATGGACGGCTACGACGCCGCCAGTGAGCTCTCGAGCGCGGCGACGACCGCCCTGGCTGTCTTCTTGTCCGATCTCGGGATATCGAATGCCCATGTCTGCCCGTTGGCAAAGCGCAGCTTCAGGTGCGAGACCATCTTCCCCTCCTCCAACTCGGCTGACTCCAGTGCGCTGCGGGGTGCCCGCGCCAGCGCCTGGTCGGTGGGTGTCATCTTCCAACCGAACTTCGTCTTCACCACGGCCACCTCCGTCGCGCTGACGGCGACATACCCCACCCGGCCGAAATCAGGCAGATCGGACACACCCTTGTCGCGATCACGCGTCGCGAGCGCCCCCGCCGCCGAGCCGACCATTCCCGCGACCTGACGCCCCGCCGCGCCGGCCACCGCCTTCTTCGCGTAGCCCGTGGGATTCACGAGCGTGCCAGCGATCTCTGGCGCACCCAGTGCCGCCGATGCATTGTTCGCCATGTAGCACCCCTTCCGTTTTGCCCTCAGTGTGGTTACCGTCGCCCAGCAGGCCGGCCGACGTTCGACAAGGTCGCCACTAGCCTATAGGCGAAGCACTTGAATCGGTAGTTCGCATACCGAACAGGCTTGAGTTCGCCGCTCTCCTGCGGGTGTGCCGCTGGTAGGCGTGCAGCGAAGCAACAGGCCACGCACAGGCTCGCACCCTAGCCGAGCCGGCTGCGCCCACCACGCCTCGGGTCAGGGGAGCGGACGGCAACCGAGGGGGGCACCGTTTCGGTGCCCCCCTCGTCCGTGCCCCTCGTCTGTGCCCCGCGTCCGTGCTCCCTGGTCAGCTGCCCCGCCTCGTGCGGGCCCCCTCGTCCGCGGCCCACATCACGGCACGAGACCGTGGCCCGCGTTGCTCGGGGCGGCTGATTGACTGGCGAGCGGAGTCGCACTGCGAGGTGTGGCCCCACTGGTCCTGCCAGACCCCCCGGCAGTGGCGAGCACGATGATCAGGGTCAGCGCGATCGCCGCCGCCGCAATGAGGGCAATGATGGATGTCCTACGATGCTGGGCCCGGGCGGGCGGCAGCGCGTGAGATGTATAGGGAGATGTGGGCATCGGATTCCTTTGGTTGAGTGAGCGTCCGATGGCTGTGTGCCCGACCGGTCGGTGCAAGCGGACACCGCGAAGATAGGTTCATCGCCCGAGCGTGTAAATCGTGGGATCCCACACGTTTGTAGGCGAGGTGAGCCACAAACGCGCGGGATCCCACGATTTACAGTGGGCCAGACTCGCCGTAACGTGTGGCCGGCACATGAGTTCCTGAATGACCGTGCGCAGCGTCAGCCACACCACACATGACTCGTGACAGAGATGAGGACGCGACCACATCGGCAACCGACGCGGCCAGCCCGGGCCCGGAGTGCATGGGGATGGCCCACTTCAACGTTGTCGGCACCCCGGCGTTCCGATCCGCCCCTGACTGTGAACGCCCTCAGACCTCGCGCGCCCGCGCCACCCCTGATCATGCTTGAGATCCGGCGGCCGGTGGTCGATCCGGCCTCAGCGGCCGGTGACGATCGAGCGGCGGGGCAGCGAGCGCCGATGCGCCTGCGGGCTGTCGACGGCTACGTGAGATCGTCGCCCTCAGACGGGATCCGGAGCCCCCGTTCGTCGTGGATGCAGCGACGACAACTCGCTCGCTGGGCGGATACACGCGGTTGGCGCGTGGCCCGAGTGTTCGAAGACGCCCCGTCCACGGGACCGGACGGTCCAGGCCCCCGGCTCCGCGAAGCGCTTGATCGCGTCGCGTCAGGCGAGAGCGATGGACTCGTGGTGGCCAGGCTCAATCATCTCGCCGTCTCGCTGCCGGTGGCGCTTGATGCGATCGAGCGCATCCAGGCCGTGGGCGGAACGTTCATCAGCGTCAGCGACGGGATCGACCTCGGCACGCGAACCGGTCAGCTGATGCTGCGGCTGCTCCTGTCGGTGGTGGACTGGTGAGCCAGGGCCGCGTCACAGTATTCCCGCGAATCACGACTGACGGCGTCAGGAGGCAGACGTGCAAGCAGGTATGAAGGGCGTCCTCGGCGTGACTGCCGTCGTGGTCGCGGCGACGATCGCCGCCTGTGGGGGCTCGAGCAGGTCGAGCACGTTGAGCGGCGCCAGTGGCGCGCTCAAGCCCGCGCTCGACGGGTCGGGGGAGAACCTGGTCGATGGTGTGCCAGGCGGGACGCTCACCGTTTATGACCACACGGACTTCCAGACCATGGATCCCGGCGAGGTGTACAACACGATCGACGAAGAGGTGGTGCTGGCGACCCAGCGTCCGCTGTTCACCTACATGCCGAATCAGTCGCAGCAGCTATCGCCCGACCTGGCCTCGGGCCCGGCGATCGTGAGCGCGGACGGCGAGACGGTGACGGTGCACATCAAGCCCGGCGTGTACTTCAGCCCACCGGTCAACCGCGAGGTGACCTCGGCCGACGTCGCGTACGCGATCGAGCGGGGCGCAAACCCCAATGTGGCTAACCCGTACTTCGGGGCGTACTTCGACGACATCGTCGGTGCCAGCACAGCCACCGGCGGCCCGATCCCGGGGATCATCACGCCCAACCGGTACACGATCGTCTTCCGCCTCACCGGCCCCTACGGGACGCTGTTCGCCGACGCCCTGTCGATGCCGCTGACGGCGCCCGTGCCGAAGCAGTTCGCTGCGCCGCTGGACGCCAGGAAGCCGACCAGCTACGGCTCGATCTACCTGGTGGCGACCGGGCCGTACATGCTCAAGGCCAACCGACAGGGCAAGTTCCTCGGCATCGGCTACCAGCCGGGAGAGTGGGCGACGCTCGTGCGCAATCCGAATTGGAACCCGCATACTGACCGGCGCCCGGCCTATCTCGACCAGATCGACATCAAGATCGGCGGGGACCCGACCGTCATCGGACGCCAGGTCCTCACTGGATCAGACGCGGTCCAGAACGATGCGGTGGCCGCATCTGTGGTCACACTCGCCTACCAGCATTACTACCACCAGCTCGTCGCCGTCCCCGGCGCGGGTCTCTACTACGTCACGTTGGACAACCGGCAGGGGCCGTTCAGCAACATCAACGTGCGCAAGGCGATGTGGGCAGCACTCGACCGCCGCGGGATGATCGAGGTCAGCGGAGGCGAGCTCACGGCACAGCTGGGTACTCACTTCATCTACCCCGGCTCGGCGGGGTACGAGCTGGCCGGTGGCCAAGCGGGTCCGCCGGTCGACTACAACCGGTTCCCCACCGGAAACATGGCGCTGGCCGCCCAGTACATGAAGGCCGCTGGGTATCCGAGCGGCAGGTATACCGGCACCGCCACGGTCGAGGTCGTCGGCGTCACCGGCGATCCGTACGCGAATGTCGCGACGATCGTCAATCAGACCCTTCGCAACCTTGGCTTCAAGACGAACTTCAGGCTCGTCACCCAGCCCGCGATGTTCAGCAAGTTCTGCGGCGTGCCGGCGGAGAAGATCGATGTCTGCCCGAATGCTGGCTGGACCCGCGACTTTGCCGATCCGCAGACCATCCTCGACCCCACGTTTGCCGGCTATCACATCATCCCGACCGGCAACTCCAACTTCGGCCAGGTCAACAATCCCCAGATCAACACAGCTATGAAAGGCGCCGAGAAGATCGTCGGCGAGTCCGCACGCGCACGGGCGTGGGCCAACATCGACCGGATGCTCGTCGGCATCGCGGCCGCCGTGCCGTGGGCGTTCATCATCAACCCGACGATCGAATCTGGCAACGTTCGCGGCATCAATGACGACGCGAACGCAGGATATTGGGACTATGCCTACACATCGCTGAAGTAAGCGCTGATCGCTGAGACCCGCGGTCAGCCCGACCGCGGATCCGCCCGGGTCCGCCCCAGCTCAGGGCGGTTTGTCTGACCGCAACCGCTGCGGTACAGTGCGGCTCGTCCGGCCTCTCTGCATGGCGGTTGTCAGCCAGGGACTGACCACGGGTGTTTGGACGGGACAGCGAGTGCGCACAGCTCGAGCAACTGCTCGACGAGGTGGTGGGCGGGCCGATCGGCCTGGCGCTTGAGGGCACGCCGGGCATCGGCAAGACCGCGCTGTGGCGCGGTGCCGTGGCGAGCGCTGGTCGACGCGGATATCGAGTCGTCGCCACCGCACCCGGGGAGCCGGACGCGTCGCTCGCGTTCGCCAGCCTCGGCGACCTGTTCGACCGCCTCCCCGACGATCTCCTCGCCGCCCTACCCGACCCCCAGCGGCGCGCGCTGGCCGCGGCGCTGTTCGTCGGTGACGCAGCGGATGCGCCACCGGACCCGCAGGCGCTGCCCCGCGCAGCGCTGAGCGTGCTGCGAGCGCTGGCCGCGACGGCGCCGTTGCTCGTCGCCATCGATGACGAGCAGTGGCTCGACCGCTCTTCGGCGCGGGTGCTCGCGTTCGCGCTCTGTCGGCTGCGCGAGGAACGCATCTGCGTGCTGCTGGCTCGGCGTCCCCAGAGCGACGGCGCACTGTGGCCGGAGCTCGCTCGTGGCTTCGGTCCGGAGGGACTCCAGTCGCTCGTGCTGGAGCCGCTCGACCTGAGCGCGATCCACCACCTGCTGACCGAGCAGCTGAACCGCACGATCTCGCGGCCGCTGCTGCGGCGCATCTACGAGGCCTCGGGGGGCAACCCCTTCTACGCGCTCGCGATCGCTCGCGAGCTCGAGGCGACGATCGCCAAGGGAGGGAGCGAATATGAGCTGCCGATCCCGCCGACGCTCGCCGACGCGGTAGCTCAGCGCTTGGAGCGCCTCGACTCCCGCGCCGTCGATCCGCTGCTGGCCGTCGCCGCCCTCTCGGATCCAACCATCGCATCGATCCAATCGGTGCTTCCCGAGTTCAGGCTGAGCGACCTCGACAGCGCCGAGCGCGCCGCGGTGATCGAGATCGCGGGCGAGCGCGTGCGCTTCACCCATCCACTGCTGGCCTCGACGCACTATTCGCGGGCGCCGGCGCCGCGTCGGCGCGAGTTGCACCGACTGCTGGCGGAGGTGGTCACCGACGGAGAGGAGCGCGCCCACCATCTGGCGCTCGGCGCCGAAGCCCCCGACCGTCACATCGCCATGACGCTCGAGCAGGCCGCAGGCGACGCCGCCCGCCGGGGATCACCCGAGGTCGCGGCCGAACTGCTTGGGCACGCGTGTCGGCTGACGCCGGCAGACGCGGTCGAGGTGCTGCACGCGCGCACCGTCACCACGGCCGAGCAGAACTGGGCCAGCGGCGATATCGGGAAGGCGCGGCAGCTGCTCGAGGCGCTCCTGAGCGACCTGCCCGGCGGCCCGCTCCGCGCCCGCGCGCTCAAGCGGCTGGCGCGAATCCGCACCGATGATTTCGACGTCTCCGCCAACCTGTTCGCGGAAGCGCTGGCCGAGGCGGGCGACCATCATCGGGTGGCCGCGCAAATCGAGATGCAGTTTACGGAGGTGTGGCTGAACCGCGGCGATCAGGCCGCCGCGGTCGAGCACAGCAGAGCGGCGGTTGAACTGGCCGAGCGAGCGGGAGACCTCGGATTGCGCGCCGCAGCGTTGGCGTCGCAAGGCACCGCGGCGTTCTTCCACGGCGAGGGCGTGCAACGCAGTGTGATGGCTCGGGCCATCGACCTCGAGCATCACGCTGATGAGACCTCGAGCTACTACCTGCCGAGCACGTCCCTCGGCCTCCAGCTGTTCTGGTCTGACGACGTGGACGCCGCCCGGCCATTGCTCGAGCGGTCCCTGCGACGGGCGATCGAGCGGGGCGAGGAGACCGACCGCGGCGGTTTGGTGTTCCACCTCGCGCACCTGGAGTGGGAGGCCGGCAATCGCGCGGTCGCCGAGCGTCATACCCAGGATCTGATCGAAACCGCCCGCCAGCAGGCCGACGACCAGGCCGATTCATACGTGCTCTGGCTGCACGCCTTCCTCGCGGCCCGCCGCGGCGAGCTCGGCGAGGCCCGTGAACGGGCGAATGACGCGATCGCGGTGGCGGCCAGGATCGGTGACCAGTTCATCGTCGCGTTCTCGTCGGCGATCCTGGCGACAGTCGAGCTGTGGACCGGCAACCCCGCAGCGGCGCATCAACGACTGCCGGGGCTGCGCGAGGGGCTGTGCGGGAGGGGCGGCGGGTTCGTCGGATCGTTGACGCTGACGGTCTGGTGGGGCGATATCGAGGCGCTGATCGCGATCCGCCATCTCGATGACGCCGACGCGGTTCTGCAGGAGCTGATCGAACGCGGGCGTCGCTCAGGCAACCCGAATGCGATCGCCATCGCCCACCGCTGCACGGCGCTGCTCCGGGCCGCACGGGGCGACCTGGCCGCCGCGATCGACGCCATCGACGCGGCGCTCACCGAGCATGCATTGCGCCCGTTGCCACTCGAAGTCGGCCGCACGCTGCTTGAGAAAGGCACGCTCGAGCGCCGCGCCAAACGCAAGAGCGCCGCAAAGCGATCACTCGAACAAGCACTGGCCACGCTCGAGCCGCTGGACGCAGCCATGTGGGTGGCCAGAGCACGCGACGAGCTGGGCCGGATCGGACTGCGCAGACCAGCCGTCAGCGCAGGGCTGACCCCCGCCCAAGAGCGCGTCGCAGAGCTGATCGGCCTGGGCATGAGCAACCGCGAGATCGCCAGCACGCTCTATATGAGTCTGCGCACCGTCGAGACGCACTTGACCAAGATCTACCGCGAGTTCGGCGTGCGAACGCGCTCGCAGCTCGTCGGCGCCCTGGCGGCAAATCGCCGCCACGCCGCCGGCACCGACGAGCCGGCCGGCCCGGCCGGCCGCTCCGAGCTCCGACTGGGCGCGTAGGCGCAGGTGTGTTCACGCACCGGCGCGGCCCACCGGTGCTGCTCGCGCAGCGGGCCTGAAAGCGGCCCGTGGCGTGACCTGCGCTATCCAGGCCGCGAGTTGGGGATCAGGACCATGGCCGCGGGGTCGCGTCGGTGCTGGACGGCGCCGCCTCGCCAATCCCCACCACGGTCGGCGGAGCCGTGTGGCGCCCGCCCCGCAACGCGGCGGCGGCTTCGCGGGCGAGCTCGCCCGCCGAGCGGTAGCGGTCTTCCGGGTTCTTGGCCATGGCCCGCTCGAGTACCGGACCGAACGCCGGGTACAGATCAGCGAGCGCCCCCTCCAGCGCAGGTGGCGGGTCATGCACGTGCGCGAACAGCTTCGTCACCGAGTTCTCGCGTTCATAGGGCACCTTGCCGCTCAGCATCTGGAAGAAGACGCAGCCGAGTGCGTAAATATCGGTGCAGGCCTCCACCCGGCCGCCGGTGATCTGCTCCGGGGACATGTAGTCGACGGTGCCGACCACGACGCCGGCTGCGGTCAGGTCAGAAACGCTCTCAAATCGCTTGGCCAGCCCGAAGTCGATCAGGTACGCACGCTCCTCGCCGTCCCGGACCGTGACGAGCACGTTCGCCGGCTTCACATCTCTGTGCACGAGTCCCTTGGCGTGCGCGGCGTCCAGCGCCGAGGCCAATTGCGCCAACAGGTCAATGGCCCGGTCCGGCTGCAGCGCCCCACTCTGCTTGAGCAGGTTGCGCAGGTCGATGCCGTCCACGAATTCCATCGCCAACAGGAGCAGCCCGTCATGCTCACCCGCGTAGTGGATCGCGACCACGTTCGGGTGCTGGAGCGAGGCGGCGACTCGGATCTCGCGCTTGAAGCGCTCACGGAACCGATCGTCATCCGCGAGCTGCGGAGCGACCACCTTCAGCGCGTAGATCCGGTTCAGCCCCACGTTCGTGGCCCGGTAGACCACCCCCATCCCACCTCGACTGATCAGCTCATCGATGCGGTATCCGCCGATCACGGAACCGCGCTGGAGCTGATCGCTGGTCGGCATTCTGAGCTGCACTCCCTCATTGTCGATGGTCGGGAACCTGCCCGGCGAACAGTCGACGCACAAGCGAGGCTGGGCCTAACGATAGCCCGATCTGCGCTCGGGGTTGTGTGCGTTGTTTCACAGTAGGGACCGTGATCCGGGACGACCATCCACAGACGCGGCGACGGTTCCGCGAAAGCTCGGCCCGGCCGAGACATACACCAGCTCCGCGCGGCGCTGCGCGCGGGATAAGGAGGCACGATGTCCCAATCCGCGAAGGATCACGACGGGCCACTCGCGCACGCCTCCGCGTTCGCGATCACCGACGCGCGACGAGCCCGCACGCGGACGCTGTTCGCGCCCAACGACGCTCTGGAGAAGTTGTTGCCGGCGCCCACCGCCCGGCGCTTCGCCGAACTCCGCTCTTCACTTCGTCAGGCCAACGCCAGGTCCGCGTCTTGTCGGGTCGAGCTTCAGCGCCGCTCGCTGCCGCGCGCCGCCACTCGATTGACAGAGGCGACCACGTACTACGAACGGCACGTGCTGGCCTGGCTCGCCCTCGGTCGGCTGGGCGACGTGCGCTCCGCGCGAGAGGCGATCGCCCACTACCAGCACGCCGTGGCCGCAGAACCGACGCCCGCCCCGAGCCGCCACACCAGTCAAGGTACGGCCCGGTCGCGCGACGTCCAGCACGCATGATGCGCGAGCATCGACGCGCTGTCGGCACGGTGGCGAAAACGAGCTCAGCTAAGCGCCGACGGACGCCGCCGAATGCGCCCGCGGGGAAAGGTCGGTGCAGGCCCGAAGCCCGTTCCAGCGCTGAAGCGCCGCGGCGGCGTCCGCGCCCGTCTGCGGCACGGGAAGACCATTGTCAATCACGGCCGGACGCCACTGGTAATGATCGATGTGACGACCGGTGACTGTCACGACCAGGGTTCCGCTGTCGGTTTCGGGTGCCGTGGCGTCGTAGAACGCGAGGTTGCCCAGCCCATAGTCGACCAGCGACGTTCCGAGATAGCCGCCACCCAGTTGAACGTGGGCATGCGTGCCGACCACGATGTCCGCACCGGCCTTCACGAGTGCGGTGGCCAGCGGCTCTTGGATCGCGTTGGGACACGGTTGCGTCTCTGTGCCCCAGTGGAGATAGACCACGACCGTGTCAGAGTTGCGACGCGCCGCCCGGACCGCATCGACGAGTTCTGATTCCTGGTAGGCACTGGCGAGGCCAGCCTGGTGAGCCGTTGCGGTCCAGGCCGAAGCCAGATCGGCATCCAGCACCTGCGTGGCCGCGAAGATCGCGATCCGCTGACCATCGACGACGGCTCGGTACGGTCTGAACGCCTGCGCGGCGTTGTCGCCGATCCCGATCACCGGATAGTGGGCCCGGCGCGCGATCGCCAGCGACTGGCGCAAGCCGGCAAGCCCACAGTCCTCGCCGTGGTTGTTCGCCTCGGTGACCAGAGAGATATGGGCGGCCTTGAACGCGGTCAGCGCGCTCGGCGGGGCGTAAAACACGTACGCCTTCGGTTGCGGGTCCGGGCATCCGCCGTAGGTCAGCGCTGACTCAAAGTTGACCATAGACAGATTTGCGCCCGACAGAAGCCTGCTCACCGAGCCGTCAAGAGCGCTCGCAGGGCTGTCGGCAAGACGTACCCCGAGAACCCCCTCGAAGTGCACATCTCCACCAAAGGCCAGCACGACCTTGTGTCCATTGCCCCGCCAGGCGGGTGATAACGGCGAATGGGCACTGTGCCGTCGCACAGGCCGACGCTTCGGCTGAATACCGTTTCTGCCCGCTCCCGCCGCGCTCAGCACCCCGGCCGCCAGAGCACACCCGATCAGCGCCAGCACGGCGCCCACCCTGCGGCGGCGTGCCCCGCGGGGGCGCCCGACGACGGTGACACCGTCGCGAGTCGGCTGTCGAGCGTTGCGCACCACACTGGCTGTTCGGTCCGCGATATCCGTTTCCTGCCTCGGCGTCCGGCACCGGAGCGAACTAGGGTCGACGAAACGCTTCCGGTGGCGTACTGTCGACGTGGGTGCACGGCAGATGGCTACCTTTCGATGGCATAGGTTCTATGGCGCCAGGGGTAGTCGGGACACCGGGATACGGGCCGCATCACGCGAACTTCGCCGTTTGACGTCCACCCCTCGGACGCCGAACGCCAGAGTTCGGACACCGCAGCCCCAGCGCGCACAAGCAGCCGCCCCGGAGTCGTCGGGTGATCGCGCGGCCTCGCCTCAGTCGGTGGTGCGACGCCGGTACAGCGTCGTGGCCAGGGGGGCGAAGATCGCGATCAGCGCGATCGACCACAGCAGCGACGCCAGCACCGGGTGCTGCATCGGCCAGGCGTGGATCGTAGCCGAGGGATTGGGGTTGCCGAACAGCTGGCGACAGGCGGTGGTGACTGCGCTGACGGGGTTCCAGTTGGCGATGGTCCTCAGTACCACGGGCATGTGCTCGGTGGGAACCAGGGCGTTGGACACGATCGCGAGTGGAAACAGGATCACGAGGCCGATCCCCTGCGCGGACTCGGGGCTCTTGCTGACCATGCCCAGACAGGCGCAGCCCCAGGAGAGGGCGTAGCTGAACAGCAGGAAGAGGGCGAACCCGGCGAGGATCGATGCGGCGCCGGCGTCGGGTCGCCAGCCGATGGCCAGGCCGGTGGCGGCGACGAAGGCGGCGCAGATGGCCGCGGTCAGGATGTCGGCCAGCGAGCGTCCGACGAGCACCGCCGGTCGCCACATCGACAGGGTTCGGAAGCGGTCGATCACGCCACTGCCCAGGTCGGTGCTCAATCCGACCGCGGTTCCCATCGCCGAGGTGGTGAGGTTCATCGCCAGCAGGCCGGCGATCGCGAAGTCCTTGTAACTGCCGCCGCCCGGGAGGACGACTCCCGAGCCGAACACGAATACGAACAGCAGCGTGAACAGCACGGGCTGGACCGTGACGTCAGAGAGCTGGAGCGGCTCGCGTTTGATGTGCAGGAGGTTGCGCCCGGTGAGTACGCCGACGTCGCGGAGCCGTTGCGCGAGTCCGTGGGATCTGGGGGGTCGCGCGACCGGCCGGACCGGACCGGGCGAGGCGGGAGCGGGTGTGCGCGGCGGAGATACGGTGGTGAAGCTCATCGGCGGGCGACCTCCAGGTCTGCGTCAGACGGTTCGGATTCGGGCTCGGCGCGGTCCTGGGCCTCATCGGTTGGGCGTTCAGTGAGGGCGAAGAACACGTCATCGAGCGACGGTTGGCGGAGCTCGACGTCATCGACGGTGATGCCCGCCTCATCCAGGGCGCGCACGACCGTGCTCGCCAGCCCGACGGCGTTGCGCACCGGCGCGCGCAGACGGCGCCCGTCATGGCTCACGCGCACGGGACCCGCGACGAACGGGCCGATCGCCGCCGACGCGGAAGCGTGGGCCTCACTCAGCGTGAGCTCGAGACGCGCCCCGCCGATCTGGGCCTTCAGCTCAGCGGCGGTGCCGCCGGCAATCACCCGGCCGTGGTCGATCACGACGATCCGGTCGGCGAGCTCGTCGGCCTCGTCGAGGTACTGGGTCGTGAGCAGCAGGGTCACGCCGTCAGCCACCAGCCCGCGGATGACCTCCCACATCCGCACGCGGCTCGTCGGGTCAAGACCCGTCGTCGGCTCGTCGAGGAACAGCACCGGTGGACGGGTCAGGAGACCGGCCGCGAGGTCCAAGCGCCGGCGCATCCCGCCCGAGTACTCCTTCAGGACGCGGTCGGCGGCATCGACAAGATCGAACTGGTTGAGCAGCTCGAGCGCCCTCGCGCGTGCCTGCACCCGGCGCAAGCCCCCCAGGCGTCCGATCATCAGGAGGTTTTCGCGCCCGGTCAGAACCTCGTCGAGGGTGGCGTCCTGAGCGGTGACGCCGATGTTCCTGCGCACGGCCGGCGCGTCGCTGACCACGTCATGGCCCGCGACACGCGCCCAGCCACGGTCGGGCATCGAGAGCGTGGTGAGGATGCGAACCGCCGTCGTCTTTCCCGCCCCATTCGGCCCGAGCACGCCGAGAATCGCCCCCGCGGGCACCTCGAGGTCGATGCCGTCCAGCGCGACCGTCGAGCCGAAGCGCTTGCCCAGGTTATGAGCTTCAATCATCAGATCGTTCATCACACATGCTCCTCGATTCGCTTACCGGTCGGCAAGCAAGGTTCAGCATACAGATTACTAACCGGTCGTCAAGTAGACTTCGGTCCATGGCCCCAGCCAAAGCTGCCAAGCTCGAGGACCACACGCACCGGATTGCTCGCCCGGGGGAGCCATCCGAGGGCGTGACGCAGCCTGGGTCGACACGTGAGCGCATCCTGGACATCGCGCTGGAGTTGTTCGCCGATCAGGGCTACGACAAGACCTCGCTGCGTGACATCGCCGAGCGCCTCGGCACCACCAAGGCGGCGCTCTACTACCACTTCGAGCGCAAGCAGGACATCCTGCTCGAGCTCCATCTGCGCCTCCACGCGCTCGGGCGCGAGGCACTCGAGCAGCTCGAGCAGCTCGAGGACGGACAGGCTCGTGCCGATGCCTGGCCGGGACTCGTCGACCACTTCATCGACCAGGTCGCAGCCAACCGCGAGCTCGTGCTGCTGCACCAGCGTAACCACAGCGCGCTTGAGGAGCTCGGGAACAACGAGCGCCACCGGGCCGAGAATGACGACATCGAGCAGCAGTTCCGTCGCGTCCTGGAGAGCCCGACCATTCCACTCGCACAAAGGGTGCGGATGGTCTGCTCGCTCGGCGCGGTGGTCGCGGTACTGGTTGGCAGCGAGGGGATGTTCGGCGACGTGCCGATGACCGAACTCGCCGAGCTCGTCCGCGATGTGGTGCGCGACCTCTTCCGAGCGCCCGACACAGCCACCGCAGCCACTCCCATCCAAGCGCCGCTCCCGGCCGAGCGCACGTAGTCCATCGGCCCGCCCATCGGCCCGCGCACCCGGGAGAGGCTGAAAAGCATCGAGGATGGAGGAAGATCCAGCCCCCTCATGAGATGGCATCATCTCGCTGGGCGCACTGACGATGGACGACGGCTCACCCGCACAGCGCAGGACTGCGCGCCCGGCGCGTTCGGCGCGTTCGGCGCGTTCGGCGCGTTCGGCGCGGGCACGGCGCGGGGCCGGGCGCGGCCCCGTGCTGCCCCACCACCGCCGGCGGCGGCTGATCGCCCTGGGATTGGCGGCGGCCATCGCGCTGATCCTCGGTGCGGTGGTGGGCTCGGGCGGCGGGACCGCGAAAGAGCATGGGATCGCGCCGGCTCCGCTCGGATATTTCACCCGCCTGCGAGCGCTGGCGGGCTCCGGTACGGGTTCGCTGGGTGCCGCCGAGCAGACGGCCGAGGACGCCGCAATCAACCGGACGCTCGCCTACACGCCGTACGTGCGGATCGCCGGCTCGCAACACCGTGAGATCGCGCTCACCTTCGACGATGGCCCGGGCCCTTACACGCCGCAGATCCTCGCGATCCTCAAGCGCGAGAAGGTGCCAGGCACGTTCTTCGAGATCGGCGTGCTCGAGACGTACTTCCACGCCTCCACCAGCGAGATCGTGGCCCGCGGCTACCCGATCGGTGACCACACCGAGACGCACCCCCCGATGTCGGAACTCTCACCCGCCCAACAGCAATCCGAGCTGCTCGAGCAAACCTCGAAGATCGGCGACTACGGCGCGCCATTCCCGCGTCTGTTCCGCCCGCCCTACGGTCTCTGGAACTCGGCCACCCTGAAGCTGCTCAAGAAGTACCGGATGCTCATGGTTCTGTGGACGGTCGACACCAACGACTACCAGCTGCCGGGGGTGGCCGCGATCGTTCACTCGGCCGTATCGGGCGCCCAGCCCGGGGCGATCATCCTCATGCACGACGCCGGCGGCAACCGAACCGAGACTGTCGAGGCGCTGCCGCTGATCATCTCCGCGCTTCGGGCCAAGGGCTACAAGCTCGTGACCGTGCCGAAGCTGCTGCTCGACAATCCGGCCCCCCGCAACCAAGACATCTCCGGCCTGAGCGGCGGGAGCTAGGAGGAGCCGCGTGCCCACCCTGGTTGATCAGCTCCTGACGGCCGGCTCGCTCAGCGCAGCCCGGAGCAGCGCCGTACCCGAGTGAGGTAGCCCAGCCGGGCCACGTCGTGACCCTGGAGCTCTGGTTCCTGTCGCCACAGCGCGGCCACGCGGTCCAGGAGCGCCTCCTGTTCGCCCGCCTCCAGCATGGCAATGCTGCTGCGCGAGAGGGCCAGGTCCCGGAGCAGATCGCGGTCGACCGTCTGCTCATGGGGGAACTCGCGCTCCTCCCCCGAGCCGAAATACTGCAGCAGCTCCTCCTCACTCGGCCAGTGGCCCACGCGACCGAGGCGGGATCCGCCAAGGATCTCGCGGAGGTGAACGACCCACTGGACCGAACTGTCGAAGCGGTTGCCGAGCAGGCCGAGGACGCCCGGAGGCCGCAGGATGCGGGCGATCTCCGGGAACGCGTGGGCACGATCGAACCAGTGGAAGGCGGCCCCGGCGACAACCGCATCAGCGCAGGCGCCGGGCAGGCCGGTCTCCTCCGCCGTGCCGGTCACCACTCGGACCTCGGGCAGGCGCGCCTGAAGGATCGTCCGCATCTCGTCCAGCGGCTCCACCGCGATCACCCGATGGCCGGCGCCGGCCACAGCCTCGGTCAGCTTTCCCGTCCCCGCCCCCAGATCCACGACGTCCCGCGGCTCGTCCCCCAGCAGCCAGGCGATCGCCTCCGCGGCATAGCCCGGGCGCCCACGGTCATATTCCTCGGCGACGAGGCCAAACGCTCTGGCGCGCTCCACCCCACCAGCATGACAGGCGCCTCCAGGACGCCGTCAGGGTCGCGCACGACGGTGCTCTGCCGAGGGGCCCCGGGGGTGTGCGCAGGAGATCGTCTCGCTCGATGGCGGGAACGCTACGCAACCATTTCTCATGCCCGCCGCGCGCGCCTGGCACCGGCTCGACCGCGTGTCCTCTGGCGCCCGCGCCACATTCTGCTCTCAGCAATCGCCGCGCAACGTGGTCATGCGTTGTGGGTGATGTGTATTCCAGGCGGACGCCCGATAATTGCGTGGTCGCCTCACGACCTGGCTATGTCATCAGGCCACGTCTCCCTCAGGTCAACTCTCATCGTGACTGGTACCGCACTCAAGAGCTGGACGCCAAGCCCCGCCAAGCGGGCGATCGTTGACTTCGTGACGACGACGACGCAGCCGGGACCGGGGTTCGTCGCGGTGGCCGATCGGATCGCGACGTTCGACAACGACGGCACGTTATGGGTGGAGCAGCCACTTCCGCCGCAGTTCGACTTCGTGTTCCGGCACTGGGCGCAGGAGATCAAGCAGGACCCGTCGCTGGCCGGCGAGCAGCCGTACAAGGCGGTCATTGAAAGAGATCCGACGTTGTTCGAGAGCCTGGCGACCCAGGACCCGGAAGTCGTCGGGATGCTGCTGAAGGCGTTTGCTCGTTCGTGGGCGGGTACCACCCCGGAGCAGTTCGACGCGCAGGTCCGCGAGTGGCTTCAGACCGTCAAGCACCCGAAGCTCGGTGCTCTCTATGTCGAGCTGGTGTACAAGCCGATGCTCGAGCTGTTCGATGTGCTCAAGGCGCACGAGTTCCGGGTGTTCGTCGTCTCCGGTGGCGGGCGGGACTTCATGCGCGTGTTCGCCGAGGAGACGTGGGGTATCACCAAGGAAAACGTGATCGGCACCGCGGCCGAGTACAGCTACCGCGACGGCAAGATCGTGCGCGCCGAGCACGCACTCGGGGGTCTCGACATCGGCCCGGGCAAGCCAGAGCATATCTTCGCTCAGACCGGCCGGCTTCCAGTATTTGCGGCCGGGAACGCCGACGTGGACATCGAGATGCTGAGCGCTGCCACGTTCGCCCTGCTCATCAACCACGATGACGAGGAGCGCGAGTTCGCCTACACCAGCTCCGCCGAGAGGTCCCTGGCCAAGGCGAAGGAACTCGGCTGGACGATCGTGAGCATGAAGAACGACTGGAGCACCGTGTTTGGTTGACCGTCGGGCGGCCGCGGGCTGGGCTCTCATACATGTCATGCCCCCCGCGCGGCGACGTCAGCGTGCGCGATCATTTCGGCATGTCGGCTGCGTTCTTCTTCGGAGCGATGTCCCCCTACTCGTGGTTTGCCGCCGAGCGGATCGGTACGCTGCTGCCGGGTGCGGAGTGGCGACCGGTGTTCGCCGGAGGCCTGTTCACGGCTCAGGGCCGGGTGTCGTGGGGAGTGACCGAGGATCGTGCGATCAAGCTCGCCGACTGCGAGGCCCGAGCTCGCTCCCACGGCTTGGGCGCGATCCGCTGGCCGGATCCGTGGCCGACCAATGACCTGCTGATCGCTCGGGCGATGATCTTCGCCCAGCGGCGCGGCGCTCTGAGACGCTTCGGCCTGACCGCGATGCGGATGGCGTTCACGGAAGGTCTTGATCTCGGGCAGGCCAGCGCGGTGCGCGCGGTGGCTGACCGCTCCGGAGTGTCGGGCGACGAGG
>Ga0302325_10014083_pt1 | contig 17033 bp, 18 predicted proteins | sample Palsa_T0_2_FD_201948 | JGI IMG/M metagenome (GOLD analysis project Ga0302325, IMG submission 201948) | Peat permafrost microbial communities from Stordalen Mire near Abisko, Sweden - Palsa_T0_2 | ecosystem: Environmental > Terrestrial > Soil > Palsa > Peat permafrost | place: Sweden: Abisko... | reverse complement strand
GAAGGGAGAGATACGTTTTTTGGCCAGTAGCGTCTTACCCGTACCCGTACCACCGCTGAAGAGAAACGATGCGATAGGTGCGTTTGGATTTGACAGTCCGGATCTACTAAGCCGAATGGCGTTTGATACAGCAGAGACTGCTTCCCTTTGCCCAACCACCTGACTATTGAGGTATTTCTCCATGTTTATCAACTTGTCCTTTTCTGTTGAGTTAAGTCGAGATACTGGAATGCCAGTCCATCGTGCGATAAGCTCTTGGATATGTTCCGGTCGAACGTCACCAAACGATGCGGCAGGGCCTGGGCCACCCGCGGCTTCTCCCTCTGCTTTCGCCTTCTCTTGCTCAAGAGCATTGATCCGTTGTTGCATCTCCGGTATAGCTAATGAAGTCAGCTAATTTTTCCAGATGGAACTTACCATAATAAAGTAAATCTGCCTCCAAGACCCTATCGCCACGAATGGAAGCCTCAGTGGCCTTTGCTTTCAATTCATCTAAGCGCTTTCGGGCAGCATATAGTTCCTCACTCCTCTTTTTTTGTTCCTCGTACTACCAGTTAGGTTTCTTCAAGGAAAGGGGTAGCACCTTTTCAAGAAGGGGTCTGGCTTCTTCTTGGATGTCAGCTAAAGCCTTTTTTGCAGCCGCAAGCCTTTCTTTCGATGTCTCATCAGTTTCGCTTTCTCTCTCCAGGGCATGTATTTCCACCTCAAGCTGCCGGACGCGGCGCTCATATTGTTCGATTGGCTCAGGTTGGCTATCTCTTTCGACTCTGACTGCTGCAGCAGCTTCGTCGATCAAATCGATGGCGCTATCTGGAAGTCGACGCGACGTCAAATAACGAGCCGCCAGTTTTGCTGCCGAAACCACTGCAGCATCGCTTATTGCGACACCGTGATGGACTTCATATTTTTCTTTAAGTCCACGCAGGATGGCGATTGTGTCATCGACGGATGGCTCGTTGACCATGACTTGTTGGAAGCGTCGCTCGAATGCTGCGTCTTTCTCAACATACTTCCGATATTCTGCGATCGTTGTTGCCCCAATGAGATGCAGCTTTCCGCGAGCCAAACTAGGCTTTATCAAATTGGCTGCATCCATGCCCCCTTCCCCTGTGGCACCTGCACCGAGAAGTAAATGAATTTCATCGCAGAAGAGTATGATCAACTGCGTGGAATCTTCCACCTCTTTGATAACGCCCTTCAGACGCTCTTCAAATTCTCCACGATATTTAGAACCTGCCACTAAAGCACCAACATCCAACGAGAGGAGCCGACATGTTGCAAGCTGAGCGGGCACTTCTCCTTGCACGATTCGTTGCGCGAGACCCTCAACAATTGCGGTCTTTCCCACTCCTGGCTCTCCAATTAAGACAGGCTAAAGAATTAGTAGGACATACTGGGAAAGCTCACATTATTTTTCGTTCTCCTAGATAAGACTCTAATCGTCCGTCGAATCTCGTTATCTCTTCCAATAACAGGATCTACGTCCCCTTTTCGAGCTTGCTCAGTTAAATCGGCCGTGTACTTGGCCAAAGCTTCGTTCTGTTCTTCAGCGTTTTTGGAGTCCACCCTTGTATTTCCCGCTGTTTGTTGAACGGCTGTTTCGAAGGCTTTTGGGGTTACACCTGCCTCCTTCAAGGCTTCTTTGAGTATAGGGTCTTCGACAAATGCGGCTATAATATGGTCTTGCGCAATATAGGAATCCTTTTGCCGTTTTTGAATAGCTTGAGCCGCTCTTAGAAGTTTAAGGGCAGCGGGACTCAACGACAATTGTTCTGGCGGAGGCTCCTAAACGAACTGTTAGCGTATCTCAAACATCGAAAAGAACGTGGGGACCTACCTGAGAAGGCAATCGAACAAGCTGTCGTCTGACACTCCGTTCAAACTGCACGATATCGCCGGCAGTCTTATTAAAGATGGTTCGCAACCGCGAGTTCTGTTCCTCCTCCGATAGAAGAGCGAATGCAATATGTAGCGGTGTGACTGCATAGTTAGTACAGTTCTCTGAATGAAACGAGAGGGGGTTGCTTACTTTCAATGTGACTGTATGATGATGCAAGAGAGTGCGCCTCTGAGAGGGTGCTCTCTGCCTTTGAGGTAAAGTTCATGGAATTTGCGCCTGACATGGCTGAGCTTTAAGGTTCAGTGCTCAAAGTCTTGTTGGTAGAATGTGTGAAGCGTTGGAAAGTGTGCAATTGACAAGACGCTGGGCTCTAAATATCTGCTCTGGCTGCCGTGCCTGGTGGGGACTTAGGCCACAACGCCCACAACGCCGAGCACTTGCCCGGGTTTTCCAGAAGTTGCCGGCGATCATTGCTGCGCAAGCCAATCAGCAGCCGTCAAATTGGTCACGCAAGGCCGTGAGGGACGTCATACCGTCACGTAACGGGACCGGCCAGCCAGCTGCCCCGTGGCTTCACGCGTGCGATCGATCTCGACCTGAAACTTGATAATGAATTGAGAGTACACCGGAAAACCATCGGCCACTCAATCTATATATTACATTCCCAATATCCAGGATGTAGCAATGTAGCAATGCAACCAACGACTAGCTCATTCATTACTGCCGTCGCAATATCAACATCCAATTCCCTGACCTCATTTCTCGGATCTCCTCCTTCCTGAACCCCCTTTCTCCAGCAATTCTGACAACCTGATCAAGATCTCGCAATCCCCATTCTGTATCCCTTGACTTGATATCTGCATCAAATTCGCGGTCACTTTCGCTCATAAACATTCCTTCCCTCAGAAATGCCCCATGAAATGCCAGAAATCCTCTGTCCGATGCCAACAGTGTACTCGCTCTGTCGAGTAATTCAAATGTTCCACTCCAGGGGATGAGGTGGATCAAGTTGAAGACGAGCATTCCATCGAAAGGTCCCTGTGTTGCTACTTTTTCCCACTGTGACGCCCTGAAAATGTTAAGCTTCAGGGGTTGGGCGAGGTTTTCGTGAGATTGTGCAAGCTCTCGGAGGCGTTCGAGACACGGCTCCTGCGGATCTGTGGGAACGAAAATGGTATCGGGATGTGAATTCGCAAAATAAGAAACAGCCTCTCCAAAGCCGGAGGCAACCTCTAACACTGGCTGTGAGAAAAGATTCAGCAAGGCCAATTAAACACCTTTCTGCGCATTGGCAAGATACTTTCGAAGTGCATCTTCTTGAGCGGCCTTGTTCCTATCCCCGGAGCCTGCAATGTCAGCATAGCTCGACATCCACATGAAACACCTTGTGAAGGGAAGCTTTTCGGTGTGGGAATTGGAATGCCGGGGCTGTCCTCGAAGTCTGAGTCCATTTGGCAGGATCGACGGTCGTGGCACAAGCCTGAGCGATATTAAATGCGTAGGAAGCTTTCGACACTAAATACCTGCACAATCGTCGTCGCAAAAGGATGTATTATATATGACGTGTACTAGCAGACTCGGTCATTCATATACATCACTACAAGCCATTCTAGGGATCAAGCCAGGTTTTAAAGAACATCTTTCAGTTCAGCTGCAGGAATTTAATAAATTGAATTCGAAGCTGACTTATTTCCTTACAACGGGCTAATAACATTTAGAGAGACGTGTACTTGTTAAACAGAAGAGCGACGACTGGAGGAGTAGCACATAGATAAAGCATATTACAGGCGCGATAGATATATTAGACAGAAAGGAGCCAAGAGGCAAACGATGGATGCTCAGGCGCGAAAACAACCATGGAGCTCATGCTTCAAACTAACTCCACGCAAATCCATGTTCAGCCACCTCAGATATCCAAGTCGTCATCGTCATCGCTAATATCCCTTCGACGACTATACTAAAATCCTTAGCTTCGTTCAAGACGGATTCCGATACCACGATTTTTGTTTCCTTCTTTTTCGTCTCCTCAGCACTGATCTGGTCCAACAGGCCGATGAGGTCCTCCTCTGTTACCTGCACTTAGCGGTATCAAAATAAAAGCTACCTTGTTCTTGATTCTGCCAGACCGTTGCATATTGATGAGTAAATCAGAGACGCCCCGTGCTCGATCGGGTTTGACAAGTTCGATTCTGTGGAGCCTCTCTCTTGCCCCGGGAGAAAGGATTGCACTTAGCTACATATTAGGTCCGAGCATCCAAGCTCTACAATGGTATGCCTTGCTTCATCCTCCTGTTGTCTGGTAATTTAGCACGGGCTCAAATGGAGCAGGACCTTTGAGCCGCAGGATCTTCAGATTTGCCGGCAGCACCGCGCTAAGGAATTAGTTATAGGAGAAGGCGCACAAGTACCTGGCCCGGTTGCTGCTGCAGCTCCTTGAGCCGTGCAGCGCGAATCGCAGCCAACTCATCGTCCGCCATTTCAATGGTCTCAGACGGTCAAGTGTTGATCAATCAATCAGTCGTCAATCAGGTGGATCGCCGGAGTCCGATTCTTGGCTTCGGATCGGAACTGTCTTGCGAATTTCCACAGTGTGAGCCTTAGAGCATGCGAGCGATAAATCCGTCGTTGGTGCCGTTAAGTCGACGCAGCACTGCCAGGATCCTGTCAAGAAGGCTCCAACCATGTCGCTGCATTTCTACTTCGCCTTTACTGAATGGTAATCCTCAGTCAGGAACCACCATTGATTCAAGCTTACACACGCCCGGCGCCTCTGTATGAAGGCCATGTTCCACTTTCCACTCCAGAACGGATTCTGTTGGCCGTTGGCTCGGCATTTATGTCTCTCTACAACCCTTGGCGCGGAGGTAATTCATTCAGGAGCGCAAATTGACGTTAGATATGGTGGCAGCTTTGGGAGAGGCCACTGCATCACCGCTCTTCATCAACAGACTGCGTGATACAATGCTCGCGGATGCAACTGGGCGGCGAATACTCCGGGACAAGCCTCGGATAACGTCAACAACACTTGACATCGAGAAATTGCGGCAGCTACCTCAAAATACGATCGGACGAGAATATGCGCGATGGCTGGAAATTGAGGGAGTGTCCCCCGACACTCGAGCGGCAGTAACTCGCTCAAAGAGTTGAGGTAATTGTAGGTACGGTACATCGATGATCCCGAATTAGCGTATGTAATGCAGCGTTACAGGGAGTGCCATGATTTCTATCATAGCATATGTGGGCTGCCTGTCATCGTCGAAGGAGAGATTGCTCTAAAATGGTTTGAATGGGCTAATATGGGGTTGCCCGTGGCGGGTCTATCCGCAGTATTCGGGCCTCTAAGATTCAAAGCACCTGAACGCAAAAGATTACGGGAAATTTACGTCCCCTGGGCAATAAAGAATGGTTTGAAAGCTAGATCTTTGATTAACGTATACTGGGAGGAGTAATTGGAGAAAGATGCAGATGATCTGAGGAAGGAATTGGGAATCGAGAAGCCGCCATCCGTGAGAGAATTCTATCCTCCACGGAGGGAGAAAGGCATGGGATCTTCTCAGCATTGATGTCAAATTATTGTCCCCTTTATCTATCGCTTAATTATGCATTCTTCTCCTCGTCTTGAACCACACGCTGCCTTACCTCGACTCGATTCTTTTGCACATTCTCCTTTGTCCGTCGAGTTTCCAGCCACAGTGTGATAGGAAGAAAAACGTAACTTAGGACTGCCCATGCTATCAACACGCCAAAGATTAGTAACAGTTTTTGGTCCCAGATATAAGAGTACAAGAGCCTTTGAGGCTTTGACAATATGTTACATTGGCATGTTACATCGGCCAACGAACTATAGCGGCTATGATTCATTGTTTGTCGAAGGGCGTTGCAAGAATACGTCAGATTCATCATCCACCGTGGAAGCAAATGCTATTGGATCTCGTTTAGTATTCCAGACATTCAATGCTTGCGAAACGCCGTACAATACTAGATGAAATTCCCCAATGGTACAGATAAACCACTTCTTCCGATCTTATTTGATAGTTTCGCCGGGTATCTCTACACTTCCTCTTTTGGCATATTCTGATCCACGAATTTTTTCCACAGATTCTCATGTATTCCCCTTAACTCTCCATATGCCCCATATGCTCGTTTCAACTCATCTTCCAGTTCGATTACTCTACTCTTCAACTTTGATTCTGATCCTTCATCTCTCAGTTCCTGAAGTCCACTCTTTACGGTTTCGGAGTCATTCGTTATCTCTAGAATCCGGTGCTTGGGTATCGTGATCCATATATCATGATCATTTTGACCCCGTTCATTCTGCAAACGTTTGAATTGTTGTGTTTCAGACACGACGATATCAGTTGACTTAAGAAACGTAATGACGCTGGTTATTGGGCCTATATCAGAGATAGCATGGAAAATCCTACCTTTCTGTTTTTTGATTATTCGCAGGACTTGTCGACTTCCAATATCCCATATGAATAATTCGCCGGACTGATCTCCACTGACAAGAATGCTTCCGTCGAAGCTGAGGTTAATGGCTGTTACTGGGGCGGCATGACCTCGGAAATCGTTTTGTGCAGATTCGACGGTCAATGGGTGAGAAGGATCTCCACCTACGGCTTCATACCTTCCCCCGTTCGACTTTATTAGATTGTATTGGTGTATGTCTGATGTAGAGGTACCAACGAAGATGGCTCTCTCCGCAGGGTCAATGGTGAATGTGTTGATTGGGCTAGGGAACAATATCGTTGTTAACAAAGATAACGTACAGACGTCCCAGATCTATGATTAGATGAAGGGCGCGGAAATCAACCTTGATTGTGTGATCGAGACTCGAAGTATATACTCGAGCATTCATTGCTGTCCCAGAGCCGCATATTATCCCTGTGATAGCAAGAGTATGTTCATTCCATGACTGCACAGGCAAAATCTCTTCGCTGCGTAAATTGAAATCAACTAAATCCAGTAATCTCCACGAGTGCACGGCCGCATCTTCGCCACCGGTGAACAGCAATGCCTCATCTGCAGTGAAGCATAGTTGCGTTAAAGGCTGATAATGTGCCTCCCTTGCAAACAGCAGATTCCCACTCGCCATCTTAGACCAGTCAGTTCAGGTGATTTCAGAGAGACCCACCTCCCACAAAAACAGCTTTCCAGACTCACTTCCACCGACGCACCATGTCCCCGACGGACTTATCTCTAGCGACCGTATTTTATCCGGAAGAATCATTTTGGTGGTGATGGTGTCCTTACCCCAGGAGTAAACGTGAACGAGTCCTCTGTCGACTTGTGCTGCGAGGAATTGGCATTTTGAGGGAGCGATTGTGATTCCGTTGGCGGCGGTGGTGGACTGACGAAAGGACCGAATGTGCTTTGAAGTGTGGAGATCATACAGGAGAACCGTCGAGTCGGCAGCGGACGATGTTGTCAACACTATTTCCTGAGGCATGCTGATTCTTTCTCGAATGCTGCTGGCCCTCTTTTCATGCAAAATAATCTCGAATTTTGTAAATTTCCGATCAAAGCCGTGATTTAGCCTATTTGAGAAACTTAGAAAGAGTTGCTTAGTCAGCTTAAGACGGGAGGATCCTGGATCCTTGAGATTGCCACGAACCCGCGTTCGTCAATAACTGCATCAAGATGATTGATAATAATAAATGGAATCTAGCAACAAAATTTGCTAGTACCGTCTTAGAGAAATGGCAATGTCTGGCCCATATCAAATCATGAATTCTACGTTAATTAATACATGCTGCAACACCATCCTGTCCGTCCAAACCATCGAGCCATGTGTGCCCAATCACCCACATAAATATACAGTCTTAATCCCATTGCAAATTACCTGGCTCCTGCCGTGTCTCTGCAGCGTCTCTGAGATGTTGTTGCCGAGACTTGCTTCTGTCCGCCGCAAGTTGACTCGCAAGTTTCCCTCCCTTCGCCAACTCCTGGTTCCGTTGCTACACCGTCAACACAGTTGTAATATGAGGAATCTACCTCTGCAGCCAGAGCAGCCGCTGCTCTGGGGTCAATTCCTTCTCCGGGTTCTCCGGCGCCGCCCAATGTCCGTCCTCCGGTGGCTCTGGCTTTAGGTTTGTTGGTACGAGAGGGGACGGGCGGCTGGTATTGGTGGCCACTGGAGGTTGGGCCATCGTCTACATCGGACTGTGAGCCGCAGCAGTTGCCCATCGGTCGACTGGCTTCAGCTCGTAATGAACGCTGTGCTGAGCTTCCTTTGCGATGAACGTGTGCGTGTGAGTGACACTCGGCGGGCCGCTTTAAGGTGAGGCTGGGCACGGTTGCCAAGCGGGGGCTCGGGATTACTTCATAATCATTACAGCTTTAAACTCCAGTATTCGGTTGGCTGGGCAACGCCGCCTCGTAAACACAACGAAAGTCTCACCTTCAGCAAGACGTCAATGAAGCCAAGTCTGGCTGCTCACGACTTGGCGCCATTCAATACAATGGAAGGTTTCAAAAGAAACGGTACCACCACTATTGTAGGGATCTGTCAACTTAAGTGGACAATTTGCGGTTTCGGCGCGGTCGCAAAGCCTACATCGAACCTTTCTCGATCCGCGGATATTCCTGAGACCATTAATGAGAGCGTTGTTCTATGAATGCCGTTATTCAGGATGTCCATAGCGGCATGCATACTTTGCCAATGGATAGAGATACCTATAAGCCCTGGGTACCCGCCTGATACCTCGTTTTTGAAAAGTGAACACTAGGAGGATTCCGAACTCTCGGTTCTCATTTCCAGCTCCTCGTTTCTGGACAGATGAAGCTTATACAACGCACGATAACCAAGTTGCGTTAATCATCTCTCAAATTCTATGATCAATATGAACTGCGAAAGTTTGGCCTCCAACTAACCGGACTACTTCTTGCGCCGACACCCGCGAAGAGAATTGATGAGATTTCTCAGGATATAATTTCGTTGAAACGATGATTTGTCAGATTGATGAGCACACCTCCATACGGAACATGCTTATTCTTCCGTGAAGGAGAACGTTGGTAGTTGGGAAAAGCCTGCGTATCATTCATTTGGACAGCAAGGGGGCTGATATACAAACGCGATGGCGAGCTACTTGTGAAAACCATCACTGAAATCAGCGGTAAACTACGGTTGATTGATCAGTGCACGCTCTTGATTAATTGAGTTATAATTATGATGCATACGTGTCTTATGGGGCCGTCTTTAGTATCACAATATCGGAGATCTGCTCGAAACTGAAACTGAATCTATGAATCCTTCATCGCTAGTGTATTGGTTACAAGGAATGCATTTCCTGATCTTCCAGGTTTTCTCGGCCATTGCCGCTTATTTAGAGCCAGAAATCAGTGATAGTTATGTTGGATGAGCTATTATAGTTGTACTCGTTTATTAGCTATACATCTCACGCGATAGTAACATAGGAAATACACAGCAACTTCAAGTTTCACGCTGTATGGAAGACTCCTTCCGCTGAATCCAGGGTCTCTGGCAAAGTTCACTCTGAGCTCGCCGATAACCTGCCGGAGGGTTGTTGATTACGTGTGATGGGCCGTGATTAGCGTTCCCGGGTCAAGATATTTGTAGCGGTGAGGAATTTTGGGACCCCCCCAATTTATTGTGTGCACGCCGTCGTGTACGTATTTTGGTAAGATCGACTCGACGACCACGAGGAAACACGCCGGTTGTCTCGACCTCGGCCGCACAATCTTACGACCGCTTCCGTCCAAATAATGCGCAGAACAACCCGCCTCAGCGGCCAACTGCCAAGTCCTCCCAAATCGTTTGATGGATCATCGTCTTCCGAGTCAACGTGTGAAAACAACAAGACCAGATCAATTACCATTCCAGACGAGAATGTCAGCAACACTCCCTCCAACGACCGGAAAACACGCGTCCTTCGCCGTCAGTCAACACAAAATGTATCCGGAGAGCTACGTGCGTTCTTTGCTGTATCGGCGCTTCCTTCAGGGAAGTCAAAGCGGGATCTTTTGCTTGCGGCGGTCGACCGTGTTAGCGAATTTTGGGAAGGCCCACGGAAGGAACCTCCTCCCGGGCAAAAAAGAAGTCAGGATGACTCTGTTATTCCGTCAAAGACCCAGGAGATCACGGAACAGCCGCTGACGAAACGTTGGTTGACTTCGGGGTTGTACGCAGGTTCTCGCACATCAGCTGATAATTCCAAAATCCTGGGCAAAGCGCGAAAATCGGATCCAGGACCAGGAGCCGGCAAAAAGTTCAAGTTTACATTGCCTCTGTTTCATGGGAAGAATCTAATGGAACAACAACGCGATTTTAAACTCCCGTGGAATTTATACGCTACAACAGGGGACAACTGTAAACCTCCCAATTGGTCTCGGATAAAACGAAGTATGCCCGGATACGTCTTGCAATTGCTCATTCTAGATATACACATCGATGTCGATCCATATGATAAGAAGGCTGATAGGCCTGAATGTTTATGTCGGCATGAATGCGATGAAGCTTGTCTCAACCGAGCCATGTTCTACGAATGCGATGATCAAACCTGTGCTCTCCGCAATCCTGCAGAGTGTTCCAATCGCACTTTCCAGCGTGCTGCAATTCGGTATGCAGACCACAAGGCTAGATCCTGCGGTTTTGAAGTTCTCAATGTATCTTCGATTTCGAGGTTATCTGACTGTAGACGGGTGCTAGAGGATTTGGGCTAAGGGCATTACGGGACTTTGAACCAAACGCGTTTATTTTGGAGTATCGTGGCGAACTCATCTCTACCGAGGAATGTGAACATCGGATGGCCACCATGTACGCTGATCGCAGCAATTACTACTTCCTCAACATCGATGCAAATACTGTTCTCGATGCAGGACGGAAAGGCACTGAAGCAAGATTTGCAAATCATTGCTGTGCTCCAGTAAGCTTCTCGTCTTCACATTTGACTGTAGAATGCAAAAATAGAAAAGTGGATCGTCAAAGGGGAGCCCAGGATCGGACTATTTGCAGGGAAGCGAGGAATTGAGGCCGGAGAGGAAATCACATATGGTACGCAGCCTTCGGACTCCGCTAATTTAGACTACAATTTCGTATGGTTTGAGGGCGCCGAGGAACAAAAATGTTATTGCGGAGCAGAGAATTGTCGGGGTTTCATTGGTAAGAGGAAGGCAGCTCCTCCCCCGCCCAAAGTCGACTTGAAGGCCGATAAAAAAGGAAAGGCCGGCAAAGCCATTGTATCCAAAGTCAAACGAGTTGTGAATGGCAAAATTACGAAAGTCACCACGAAGAAAGTGAAGGCGCAGGTCAAGAATGGAAAAGTCGTCAAGACAACAGTTATCACTGCTCGGAAAAAGTCCACGGCTAAAACCACGACGAAAGGACTAGTACGAAAAGTTATGAGCATTAAAAGTCCTACAAAAGCAAAAGCAAAAGCATTAAAAGTCATCAAAGAGTCGAAGAGCAAGGAAATCAAGAACCCAGGGAAGGTCAAAAACAATTCACCTGCTTCGAAGAATGTCAAAGCCATCATTCCAGAGAGGAAAACATTGCTCGGCAAACGAAAACGGTCAGATTCGACAACGAAAACAGCGAAGACTCCCTCCACAAAAACGCAAAAGGACAAATCTGCAAAAACGGGAAAGGACAAGTCTCCTAAGAAACCGACCCCAGCAGACCGAAAAATCGCCAAGCCGCGATCGAAAAAAGCTTCTTTAGAGTCCCTCCCTGAACCTATCCCCCAACGACCTGTGTACGATACTGTTAGCAACCCGGCCCGAAAAAGGAATGTCCACTGATAGGTTGGTGCTAGATCGAAGTCCAATTTTGATTGTATGAAGTCACTAACTTATACACCGGCACGAGTCACTTAATCGAACGATGGAGGGGACATTGTGGACTACCGGATAGGGGTGGATATGGGAGAAATATGATGTAAATTACGGGGGAAAAATGATAAGGACAGAGGATTGCTTTAGCGTGTATCATACTTGTATTATATTGCATCTTCCTATCGACATTTCTCCTGCATCCTCTCTCCATCCACCTTAATTCTGGTGTGTGCCTCCCTCGCTCGTCATCTTCAAGAACCAAATTCTATCGTCAACAGTGGTAATTCTGGGTATACCTTCTCTCAGTCTCATCCATTAATTCTTCGAGGATATTGGCTGTTGGGTAATCCTTGTTCTCCTCGCACAACTCATATGCTGCTCTCTGTCTCTGAAGGACTCCATAGTTGTCATCGGTGAGTTGTTTGACCATATCTGCTGGAGACACGTAAGTGTCACGGTTGTCATCGCTGATATTTTGAAGGGTTGAGATCTGAGAGATGCTGCGAACAGTAGTGCCGCCGATACGTCGAACCCTCTCAGCCAAGGTGTCGATTGAATTGAACGTCGAAGTTGCCAGATCGTCGAACAACAAATGATATTCTATTCATCAATGCCATTGAACTCTAGGTTATACCTCTGAAGTGAGATCCACTGACATGCCAATGGTAATTCTTAGTCTTGACGTACAACGCAAAAGCATCAGCAATCCTCGTATTCAAGCATTCCGAGACATTTTTGATCTACATGTCACAAATATTGAATACAGTGGTCATACCTGAGTAGGAGTCAACCCAGATGGAACCTTGAGATGTTTCGGTGGCGGGTAAGATGATATATCAGGCCCTTCAACCCCCTTCGTCTTTCCAATGGAAGTTGTCACCGCAGCCAAAAAAGGTCTGCCTGTGGCGAAAGATCTGACGGCGGCACGGGCGGAAAGTCGGCCGGCAGCTGGGGCCCTTTGAGAGATTCGAATTGCAGTAGACACAGTTCTAGAAGCCATTTTGATGGATTTAACCGGACTTTCCGACGTCTGTGGAAATTGTTTGGGTCTGCGTGAGTGATGTATTTTATATGCTCTGAGTGACGGTTCAGGCACGTCAATGACGTAGATCCGCGTGATACCTTTCTTTCCAGGGCTGCGAAGACCAGGGTCACAAATTTCAATTCCAGCTGCATCGGCATCGACCTAAATTTCGAGAGCTGCGTTCTGTCATCGAGCTCCGAAAGTGTAACGATGCGTTCTCCTCGACCTTCCATCCTGCGGGACATGCGAATACGAATCGCAGCCTCTGAATCCGAGTCCGTCAGACAATCCGTATTCATCGCTCATGTGGCTGTTTAACTTGTAGCTGAAATACATTGTTCACAATTTGCAGTATTCGCCTCAAGTAAGAGCGCAGGCGGCGCTGGATTTGACGAGGATGAGTGGAGATACAAGGATGTGTCGGATCGTGAATCGATGTGTGCTTACGGGGAAAGGATCAGCTGTTTTGGGAGAATTCAAGTATCTTTCCCTGGAAGTGATGGTTAATTTGTAGGATCAATCGGATGAAGTTTCGGGATATGGCGAGGAATGGAGAGTTACCTGGAGTGCAGAAGGCGTCGTGGTAGAGGCATGGATTGGCAGGATAGATGTAGATATCAATTACTATTGCATGACGGAAATGGGCTCGGTCACTCGAAGTACTGTGGATTGGAGCATGATTGCGCGGGAAACCGTATTTATTCCTACCCGCTTTGATCGTTAAGACTCTAACCCCTCGACAATCTCATCCCACGACCTTCAAGTAACGCTAACTTCTCTTCATTCTCCCTCACCTTATTCGAAACCCTCGTAAAATGATTCGCCGCCCTCGTCACATCACCCTCTCTCTTTGCCTCAATCCCTACATCAATAGCCATCTTAAGCGCCTCCAAAGACTTGTCATAATCTCCCTTCTCCTAACAATTAACCAGATTTTGAGGGACACTACCTCGTACAGGATTCCCAGAGAATTGCATCCGTTGCCAACACATTCGGAACACCGTGCTCGATCTTCTTCGGTGGTTTGTTGGTTCATGCCGCGGCGGGTGGAACTCACTGCTCTTTCTGTCCATTCGAGAGATTCATCTTTATGGCCTAGAGAGTACATTATTTCGCCGATGTGGAGCATGACTTCCCCCTCGCCACAGACGTCTCGGAGGGGGAGCGGCGTATTGCGATAGACTTTTGCGATTGAGAGGAGGGTTGGGAGAGCTTGTTTCGCGGTTTTGAGGCCGTTTCGGATTTGGAAGACCATATACTCATCCAGTGTTCTCAGCAGCAGTGAATAACCCTTCATATTATCCGGTAACTCGATTGTTTCCTTTTTGTTCTTTGGGAGTTGCCAGCCGGCATACGAGATGGCCATCTGATATATCTTATCCGCCGCTTGAATGCCCTTTGCCTTTTCTGTTGGAAGAGCAATGATCCGTAGCAAGTCAGTTCTTCGAGCATTGTTCAAGGGGTCGTCCGACTCAAACGCAGTAGACAATCCATCCATGAGATTCATTGCCTTATCCCATTGTTCCCCCTCGATCTCCCAGAGCAGTAACTTCCTCACCACCCACGCATTCTGTAAATTCAGAGGTGGTCTTTCATTCTCTGGAACCTTGGAAGGATCTAAGATCCATAAGAATCCAGCCTCAACAAGCGCTCTCTGTAACGCCCAAATAGCAAGTTGTAGCTCCCCCTGTTGTTTGTGATGTAATGCCACGGCATAATATCCCCTCGCCTTCTCCTTCCATGTCCCCGGCGCAGGATTCTGACTTTCCAATCTCCGTAGTGCCCACTCATCTTTATACGTCACCGCCAACGCAAAGACACCAGCCAACAAAGTCCCGACCAATAAACCCAACCCCCCCTTGCGAATCCAACTCCAAGGCCGTCTCATCTGCCATGGAATATCCGGCAACGGAGGCGGTGTGGTCCCCTCTGGATTATAATTCCGATGATACGACACCATGGGCATTTCAAAGGGCGTTCCCGCAGGATGTAAATGATTATGATCATTCAATTTCTCCTTGCGGATATACTCGAGTCGTTCGCGCCGCCAATTCTGGTAGGCGAGACGAGCTTTTTCATCGGGATCGAGGTTGTTGTACTCGGCTTGGGTGAGCGGGAAGTCTTTGTTGAGGGGGACGGGGCCGTCGCTGTCGAACCAGTTTGATTCGGGGACGGGGGGAATGCTGCGCTCTAGTTCGGCCCAGTCGTCCGAGGTGATGGGGACGGTTTCGTACTGCACTCGTTTTGGGGAAGTATATGCTTGAGAAGGAGAGGGAGGAGCTGTCTGGTCGAGAGATGTGGATGGATCATTGTCCTTGGAGAGGGATCGTTGGGTGTCGGTGTTGCTTGATTCTGCTGCAGGATCTGTGTTCTTGGAGCTGGGTGGGAGGGTGGCGAGGGGTCGAGAGAGGAAGATTGGGTTTCTTAACCGAATACAAGTGCTTCGATGAGGGTATAGTACGACATTGCGAGAGCAATAAGGCGCCAGCCGGCTCAAAGGCTTCATCGCCGTCGATGTCGAATGGAGGATCTTCGGATCGCGACCGCAGATCAACCGAGTTGTGATGACGGCAAGTCATGCCGTTACCGAAGGTCAATTATCCCTCACTCGTTTGATAGTGAGGAGCTTTGCTCAAATAGAATCATAAAGAGACAAGCTTAATGCATTCAATTGATGCTTCATGGTGGTGGAATCGCTTGCAAGATGTTTTCTCCATGAAACTTACAATACATGAAAATTGCTTCATGTTCAAGAAGAGTCAATTCAATTCGAAGCTTCATGATTTTCCTCACGTATTCTTCACTGTCATAATTTTATACACACTCTACTGATAACCCTCTCCCTTCTTATCGAATCGATCATACACATCCTGCGACATCTTGACCCACACAGTCGTCTCATGCAACGCCCCCGGCGCCTACCATCAGCACGTCGCCCGTAATCCCAATCCATCAAGCCAATCCATCACACCCTCGGCCACAACAACAACCTCCTTCGTCAGGGACATACCTGCTTGGGAGGAATTCGCGGATTCCCCTTAGGATGGTACTAAAGTCAACTCCAACCCCGGGGGTACAAAAAACCTTATACTTGAACAACTCGCCATCCTCATTGCCCTCCTGCTGCCAGGGCATGGCCTTCGTATCGGGCAACACAACATTCTGCTCCGAAATCTTATCCTTGGTGCCGATATAATATCCCAATCCTGCAAACGCACTGCCCACCACCCCAGCCAACACCTACGGTCAGCCTGTCTGCAAATGCTAGTCGGGGATGCGAGGATGGGGGCTGGGTCGGGGGTGGGTACGTAGAGTTCTGGATCCCGACGCCCCCAGCGGGAGAACATGGATCGGGTTGTTTTGCCTGCGACTTGAGCTGCCTGCGATGTCATTCTCGATGATGGATGATGATGCAACAACGGCTGGCCTCGGAGGTGTGTGTGCTCTCACGTCCGAAAGCAGGAGCGATAGGGTTGTCTAGACCTAGTTTGTGGAAAATTGCAGTTTTTGGGAGGAGTTTCCGAGATCAACGGGACTCAGGGGGAGGATATGTTGAGCGATGACGAGTTGGACGAGTATGTCTCCTCTTTATTGACGAGTCAGGCACGACAACAGGCAGCAGGGTATTCGTCCGTTGGATTCAGAGCTTTTTTACGGAGTGCAGGGAAGCAGGGCCCGGTTGGGAAGCCGAATACGCGCTTTTTGAAGAATATTGTACGGGATGTGGATCAGCATAATAATGCTTTGAAGATGAAGGAGGAGAGGGAGAGTCGAGAGCGGCTGAGGAAGTTGCGGAAGCGGGATGGAACGGAGAGGATGGATGGCTACAAGAAGGAAGATCAGCGAGGGAGACGGGGAGGGAGTACCGAGGAGGATTGGAGAGAGAGAAAGGAGAGGGAAAGGAGTCGGAGTCGCACCAGGAGGGACAGAAGTGATGGGAGTGACGATGAGAGGAGGCATAGAAAGAGGTCAAGACGGGCTGAGTCGGATGATGACCGACAATCAAGACAGCGGAAGCAGGAACGGCGCAGTCGATGGGATATAGATGATGACAAGTGGAGACGAGATCGAAGTCAATCTCGAGAAGCAAGGCATCGAAGAGATGACTCGCGAGAACGACATTCAAGGCACGATAAAGTTCGCGAGAGGCACGTCTCGGAACGAAGAGAGAAGGAAGAAAGGCAATCGAGACGAGACGAGTATGTTGACGACAAATCTCGTGGACAAAGGTCCCGACATTCAACAAGGTCAATCTCTCCCTCTCCCTCCCGTCGCGAACACAAGCATTCACATCGCCATCGTCATCGCTCTCCATCTCCTCCCTCATCTTCATTGCCCAACGTCAAGAGAAAACCAAAGTTACGCTCTCCAGTTCAT